>OAWD01000544.1_pt1 | contig 24600 bp, 15 predicted proteins | sample 1495361 | NCBI WGS metagenome assembly OAWD01 (sample SAMEA2580130, study PRJEB22360) | human gut metagenome | biome: human gut; feature: human-associated habitat; material: faeces | place: Denmark | collected 2008/2010 | reverse complement strand
ATGGTGTCCGGCACCGACGAGCACGGCACCCCGATTCTCGTCGAGGCGGAGAAGGAGGGGCTGACCGCCCAGGAGCTCGCGAACCGCTACAACCGCGTGATCGCCAAGGACCTGTGCGACCTCGGCCTGAGCTACGACCTGTTCACCCGCACCACCACCGGCAACCATGAGCATGTGGTGCAGGAGCTGTTCAAGCAGTGCCTGCAGAACGGATACATCTATAAGGGCACGCAGAAGGTCGCGATCTCGCCGTCCACCGGACGCACGCTGCCGGACCGCTACATCGAGGGCGAATGCCCGATCTGCCACGCCGACGGCGCCCGCGGCGACCAGTGCGACGCCTGCGGCAACGAGCTCGACCCCGACGAGCTGATCAACCCCGTCTCCAAGATCAACGGCGAAACCCCGCGCTTCGAGGAGACCGAACACTTCTTCCTCGACCTGCCGGCGCTCGCCGAGGCGAACCTCGCGTGGCTCAAGACCCGCAAGGGCTGGCGCACCAACGTCATCAACTTCTCCATCGGCCTGTTCAAGGAAGTCAAGCCCCGCGCCATCACGCGCGACATCGACTGGGGCATCCCCGTACCGGTGGCGGGATGGATCGACAATCCGAACAAGAAGTTGTACGTGTGGTTCGACGCGGTGATCGGCTACCTGTCGGCCTCCATCGAATGGGCCCGCCGCCAAGGCGACCCGGAGAAGTGGCGCGAGTGGTGGAACGACCCGAGCTGCCCGGCCTACTACTTCATGGGCAAGGACAACATCACCTTCCACTCCCAGATCTGGCCCTCCGAGATGCTTGCCTACAACGGCAAGGGTTCCAAGGGCGGAGAGACCGGTGAACTCGGCCCGCTGAACCTGCCCGAGCAGGTGGTGGCCAGCGAGTTCATGACGATGGAGGGCAAGAAGTTCAGCTCGTCGCGCGGCATCGTCATCTACGTCAAGGACATCCTCGCTCGCTACCCCGTGGACGCTGTGCGCTACTACATCTCGATCGCCGGACCGGAGACCTCCGACGCCGACTTCACGTGGGCCGAGTTCGTACGCCACAACAACGAGGAGCTGGCCGCGAGCTGGGGCAATCTGGTCAATCGCGTCGCCAACCTGATCAACAAGAACTTCGGCGAGATCCCGGCGCTCGACGAGGACTCGATGACCAACGAGGACCGTGCGCTGCTCAAGGAGACCTCGGACGCGTTCGACGAGATCGGCGCGCTGATCGAGAAGCATCACCAGAAGAACGCGCTGGTCGCCGCGATGCGCGTGGTCGGCGACATCAACAAGTACATCTCCGCCGAGGAGCCGTGGAAGATCAAGGACGACGAGGCTCGTCTGGGCACGGTGCTGCATGTGGCAGCGCAGGCGGTGTACGACGCGAACCACCTTCTGGCGCCGTTCCTGCCGCACGCGTCGCAGAAGGTCTACGAGGCGCTGGGCGGCTCAGGCGTATTCTCGCCGCTGCCGCGCCTTGAAGAGGTCGAAGACCTCGACAAGCCGGGCTTCACGTACCCGATCATCACCGGCGACTACAAGCTCGGTGAGACCGTGCACCCGTGGGAGAGCGAGCGTCTGGTGGCCGGCACTCCGGTGCCGAAGCCGCATCCGATTTTCGCGAAAATTCCGCCTGAGGCTGTGGCCGAGGAGCTCACCCGCTTCGACACCGAGCTCGCCGCCCGCAAGAAGGCCGAGGCTGAGCGGTTTGCCGCGGCTCAAGCCGAACTCAAGCAGTGAAATCTAGGCGCTGACAAGGGCCGTTGACTGTTGAGGCTTTGTTGTAATCCCCCTGACATATGAATGTCAGGGGGATTTTTCGTCCGATACGGAGCAATGGTAGAAAATAGGGAATTTTTTTCGTATATCATGCTCAACTGACGGCCATACAAGGAAGTGACGCCGCGCTTTGGCGGCTATCGCATGTGTTGCGATGACCGGCATCATGCAAGTACCGGCGGCGTCGGCCGCCACCGGTACCGGTTTCACGGCCGGCGAGCAAGTCGACCTGACCGATGTGGCACCCTCTGGTGCCAAACAGTCGTTCGCGCCCGCCGCGGAATCCTTCAGCATGGCCGTTAGCGAGCAAGCCATGCGCATGAGGGTCATGGACGGGGTGCTCAAGGCGCTGCGCATGCGCATCAACGGTGCCATGGAAGCTGGCGCGGCCATACCCCTCGCTGAGAGACGTCGGCAATTCCCCCTTCACGTCGATGACCACCGGGACGCTGCTGCTGACCCGTGACGAGCTCATGGACGTGCAGCAGCGTATCAATGGCCTGCTGGACGAATACCTGCGGCTGAGCGAGCAGCGGCGCGGCAGCGATTATGAGTATCAGGTGTCGTACGCGTGGTCGCTGCTGCCATCGAACCCGGCTGCGGTAGTTGGGGAGGATGTGGATGCGGTGGGTCCGCAGAGGATGATTGCGACGACCGGTGACCACCCCCAGTCGCTACGCGACAGCCCCCCGCCAGCGGGGGCAAAACGGTACAGTCGCTACGCGACAGCCATTCGGGCCCTGCAATTGGGGACGGCCTTCGGCCGCAGCCCACTTGCTCGCCTGTCGGATCGCCTCCGTCTACAAACAGCTCTGCCGTTTGCTCAGCCCGCCGCAAAGTGACGGAGGGTTGTTACCGGTGAAGAACGGCCATGTTCCGTGCCTTTGGCCGGTTTTCCGTACATTGTGCCGGGATGTGACTACATGCTCACAAGTCGGGCACACATCTCACAGATAATTCCGAGGAACGTGCATCATTCCTCCAAGCATGATGCGGTTATATAGAACATGTCAGCGGTTGTTACAACGTTGGCGAGGTTGTTGAAACCCCATAATTGAACCCCTTCTTCTCTCTCTTCTCTCACCCGGCGGCTTCCCCGCCGGGTTCTTCTTTTCCGGTGTGTGGTTGCGCCTATCGGATAGGAGCGTGAGGCCTTTCATCCAACCCCTGACGCGACACGCCCGGATTGCGTAGCACAATCGTCTATCTGCGTTCACAGGGTCGCGGCATTCCGCCATTCTCCGGAATGTCGTGCTTCAATTGTGCGAAGCAATCCGGGCGTGTCGCATCAGGGGTTGGATGTCGGACTGCCGCGCACGGCGGATTATGAAGGGATTTCGATCGTGCGGGCGGCACAATCACAACAGTTGCATGATGTTCCTTTCATTGTTCGGGTCGGCACCCGGCCTACCGTACGGTGAAGCCTTACTCTTCTCCATATTTCTTGAGCGATTCGCCCCACTGCTGCAGGGCCTCGTGCAAGGTGAGTTTGCCGTGGTATGACTGGCCGATGGAATCCACGGCGATCGAGTTCGCGTACGCCGTGTACGACAGATACGTGAAGTCGGTGCGCACGTCCTTGGACGCCTGGGCGATGACGGCGTGGGGCTTCTGCCCTCCGAAGAAATCATCGGTCTGGGCCGCGGGTCGCCGAGCGTCGATTTCAGCGGAGGAATGCCCTCCTGCGCAAGATTCCCCTTCACGCCGTCGCCGTGCGCGAACGTGTAGGCGGCCTTGGCCTCGCGGTCGTCTGTGCCGGTCGGCAGTGCGAGCGCACCGCCTCCGTTCTCCCCGTTCGGGGCCTCCCCGGCAGCATCATCGCGCTGGTGGTCAAGGACACTGCCGACGGCGTCTCGTCGCAGATCCTCAAAGGGGCGCAGGTCACGGCCATGGAATCGGACAGCGCGGTGAGCGTCATCGAAACGGGGTCGTCCGGGCAGCGCACACAGCAGATGCTCGACCATCTCGCCGACAAGGTGAACGGCGTCATCCTGTCCACCGACGCGCCCGGCATCAGTTTCATCCGCGACTATGCGAAGCGCGTGCCGCTGGTCGTGCTGAACCGTCCTCTCGAAGGCGTGGCCAGCGTTGTGCCCGATCCGCGCATCGGCACCGTACGCGCTGAGCCTGCTGAAACGCTCGCGGTCACGTACGTCGCCGGCCCGGCCGCGTCATGGGCCAATCAGTCGAGGTGGGCCGCGGTGCATGACATCGGGAACCGCATGGGATTCAAGGTCAATCAGATAGGCCCGGTGCACCCCACAGTCGAGGGCGGCTATCAGGCCGCGCTCGCATTGGAGGGCGGGGACACCACCGCCATCATCACCTACAACGATCTGATCGCGGTGGGCATCGTGCTGCGGTTCACCGCCGACGGCGTGAACGTGCCCGGTGACGTGTCGGTGATCGGATTCGACAACACGCTGATCGCCCCGGTGGTCACGCCGCCGATCACTTCGATCCGCATTCCGCGCGTCCAGCTGGGGCAGGTGGCCGTACGCCGTCTGCTGCTGATGATGATATCGCCGATGATCCTGCTGGGGGTGTTCCTGTGGATTCCGGGGATGCCGTTCGGCATATACGTGTTCGCCTGCTGGCGGTGTACCTGGGAGATGACGCCTGAGACTGCCGGATTCGGCGCGCACGCGCGGGGCGAGAAGCGTGACGGGCACGTCGGCATGGTGGGCTGGCTGCGGCGTGCACGGCTGGTGTTGCGCGAGTATGCGAGCACGCTGCGCGTCAAGGAGTTCCGCAAGCATCTGGCCATCTACCTTCTGGTGCAGGTGACGATGGACGTGTTCGGCCAGACGTTCGTGTTCTTCGTGGTGCACGACTGGAACCATACGGCGGCGTTCGCGTCGCTGCTGCTGGGATGCGCCGCCGTCTCGCTGCCGCTGATGCCGGTGTTCGGCTGGGCGATGACCAAGATAGGCCCGAAACGACTGTACGCGATCAATTTCATCGGCTGGCTTGGTACGGCCTGGCTGTTCACGGCGTGGATGCTGGTCGGCACGCTGCCGAAACCGTGGTGGACGGTGTTCCCGTACATCGCGGACATCGACCAGATCGTGACTCGCCGGTACCGTTCCGCCACGTTCTCCGGCATTCAGGCATCGTTCCGTCAGCTGGGCTCGGGAATAGCGACGATTGCCGCCGGCCTGGTGCTGGGCGCGGTCGGCTTCGACGCGACGCGCGCATGGCAGACGACGGTGGCGGGCATTGGATTGGGAGCCGTGCTGCTGGGCTGGTTTACCGTCTTGCCGTCGCGATGGTCATCTGCTGGATTGTGTCCGCCCATCTCGCCATCAACAAGCGTGCGGACGGCATCGTATTGACAGAGATCACCCGCCTGCGCAACGGCGGCGACAAGGCCGATGTCACGCCCGAAACCCGTCATGTGGTGGAACGACTGACCGGTCTGCCCTACGAGAACTGCTGGCGGTAGCCGGCGAGGCGAGACTCATGAACGGCCGCGCAGCAATGCCGTGCCGCTCGCTACACTGGTGAGACATGAGCAAGCATCATCATCGTGACCGCAGCTGGGCGCCCGCGCCGTCGCCGCTGCCCGACGACGCGCACGTCATCGACAACCATACGCATGTGGCATCCGTCATCCCGTTTGCGCGGGCCATGAGCCACGAAGCCGTCGAAAAAGGACAGCCGGAAGTACCGGTGTACGACGTGGAGCAGCTGCTCGCCCAAGCCGCGGCAGTCGGCGTCACCGGCATCATCGACTGCGGGTGCGAGCTGCCGAACCTCATGACCGCCATCCAGATGGCCGTCGACCATCCCGACTCCGTTCATGCCGCCATCGCAATCCACCCCAATGAAGCCGTGCTCCACGGTCACCGCGGCGTCCCCGGGCCGGACGGTCTGTCGCTGAAATACAAGCCCCACCATGATGTGAGCTTCGACGACGCGCTCGCCGAAGTGCATCGCCTGGCCCTCGCATACCCGCATCAGGTGGTCGCCATCGGCGAGACCGGCATGGACCTGTTTCGCACCGGGGAAGGCGCGAAGGAACTGCAGCGAGACGCCTTCCGCGAGCATATCGCGCTCGCCAAGGAGCTGAACCTGCCCATGCAGATCCACGACCGCGACTCGCACCGGGAGGTCATCGAGACGCTGCTCGCAGACGGCAGCCCAGAGCGAACCGTGTTCCACAGCTACTCCGGCGGCGCCGAAATGGGCGAGATCGCGCGCGACAACGGCTGGTATCTGAGCTTCTCCGGCACGGTCAGCTACAAGGGCAACGACGGTATCCGCGAATCAGCCCGGCTGGTCGGACTGGACCACATCATGGTCGAGACGGACGCGCCGTATCTTACGCCGATGCCATACCGCGGGCGCACCAACGCGCCGTACATGATCCCGTACACGCTGACGGCGCTCGCCGACGTGTTCGACCTGCCCGTCGCCGAAGTCGCGCGTGCGACGCGGCGCACGACACGCACGGTATACGGGGTGTGACGAGGGGCGGCAAGGGCGGCCGGCGTCCTCCCCAAGTTGGAAAAAACCGAAAAGGGGCATATACTGACCGCTTGAATTTGAAATACCAAGGTTTCCGTTAGTAGCTGTACCTAGAATATGCGGATATCATGTGCGGATTATCCCCGTCGATGGAGGAAGCATCATGGCTCAAAAGCCCGATGAAACGTTGTTACGTGCCGACACGTTCACCAACGTCCCGAAAGTCTCCCGTCGCACACTGACGAAAGAGGAGCGCGAAGAGCTTGCAAAGCAGCAGGCGGCAGAAACCAAGGAAGCGGAAAAACTCGCCAAGACCGCAAGCAAGGGCGCGATCGGCCGCTGGTGGCGCAGATTGCAGTCCGGCCCCAACAAGATCTCGCTCGGCATGGCCATCGTCGCGCTCGGCGTGGTCTACGGCGACATCGGAACATCGCCCCTGTACACCGCGCAGACGTTCCTTTCCGGCCAGGGCGGCATCGCCAACACTGACCGTGAGGCCGTGCTCGGCATGCTGTCGCTGGTGTTCTGGTCGATAACGCTGATCACCACCGTCAAATACGTGCTCATCGCCATGCGTATCGACAACAAGGGCGAAGGTGGCATCTTCGCCCTGTATTCGCTGATTCGCAGGCATGGCGCATGGCTCGCCATCCCCGCCATGCTCGGCGGCGCGGCGTTCCTCGCCGATTCCGTGCTCACCCCGGCCGTGTCGATCAGCTCCGCGGTCGAAGGCCTGAAGACGCTGCCGCCATTGGAGGCGCTGTTCAAGGAAAACGGCAACCTGACGCTGATGATCACCGTGGTCATCATCGTCGTGCTGTTCTCCGTGCAATCGCGCGGCACCGAAAGCATCGGCCGCGTGTTCGGCTCCGTGGTGCTGGTGTGGTTCACGTTCCTCGCCGTGGTCGGCGCGGTGAACCTCTCCGGCGATTGGTCCGTGCTCGCGGCGCTCAACCCCGTGTACGGCGTGAAATTCCTGTTCAGCCCGCACAATGCGGCCGGCATCGCCGTCATGGGCACCGTGTTCCTGTCGACCACCGGCGCCGAGGCGCTGTACTCCGACATGGGACACGTGGGACGCGGCAACATCTACTTCACGTGGCCGTTCATCAAGGTCGCTCTGGTGTTCAACTACTTCGGTCAGGGCGCGTGGATCCTCAAGAACCAGAACAATCCCGAGTACCAGCACATGGAGGGACTGAACCCGTTCTTCCAGATGATGGATCCGAACGTGCGCTATGTGGCCGTCATCCTGTCGGTCACGGCCGGCATCATCGCCTCGCAGGCGCTGATCACCGGCGCGTTCACGATGGTGTCAGAGGCGACCGGCCTCAATTGGATGCCCCATCTTCAGGTGCGGTATCCGGCGCGCACCCGCGGCCAGCTGTACATTCCCGTCATCAACTGGGTACTGTGCGCGGCCACGCTCATCGTGCTGGGCATATTCCGGGATTCCGAGCATATTTCGGCGGCTTACGGCCTTGCGCTGACGATCACGATGATCACCACTACGATCCTGCTGGCGGTGTACATGTGGTACGACCGCAAGCGGGTGCTGGCGGTCGTGTTCACCATCGTGTTCCTCGCCATCCAGCTGATGTTCTTCATCGCGTCGATGGCGAAGTTCCTGCACGGCGGCTGGTTCACGATGCTGCTGACGTTGGCGATCCTGTTCATCATGTACACGTGGAACGAGGGCACGCGTCTGGAACGCGCGCAGCGCCGCCACATGATGCCGAAGGACTTCCTGCCGGCGCTTGACCGCCTGCACGGCGACTTCCGCATCCCGTATTTCGCCGACAACATCGTGTATCTGACCAGCGATTCGGATATGCGACGACTGGATACGGACATCTTCTTCTCGATCTTCGCGGATCATCCCAAGCGCGCCCGTGCGTGGTGGGCGGTGTCGGTGCAGACCACCGACGAACCGTTCACGCGCGAGTACTCCGTGCAGAATTTCGGCACGAGCTACCTGTTCCGAGTGCGTATCCGTCTGGGATTCAAGGTGTCGCAGTCTATTCCGGTGTACCTGCACCAGATCATGCACGACCTGTCGGATTCCGGTGACCTGCCGCAGCAGAAGTCCGTCTACCCGAAGGTGGACGCCGACCCGGAGATCGGCACCATCCGTTACGTGCTGATTCACAAGGACCTGATGCCGGAATCCAAGATCTCCACGCGAGGCGCGATGTCGTTGCAGGCCAAGTACGCGATTCGTCACGTCGCCGGCTCCCCGATCAAATGGTTCGGCCTGGCGCCGTTCAACCCGTTGGTCGAGGTTCAGCCGCTGTTCATCTCCACTCGCCGACCGCCGCGTCTGAAGCGCGTCGCGTTGCGTTCGCGCACGCCGCGCGTCAACGATATCGTGACCGTCAGCAAACCGGAAGAACGGCCGGCTGCGAAACCGACCGCGAAGAACGGTGGCTCGGGCAGCACGAAGGCTGCGTCCGCGGCGAGGGACGGAAGCAAGACGAAGCCTGCGGGCTCGGCGCAGAAGGCCACCGCTGCGAAGGACGGCGCTGCGAAGTCTGCAGCCGCAGATGCCAAGGGAGGCGCGAAGGTCGACGCGACGAAAAATGATGCCGTGAAGGTCGACGATTCGGCGAAACTCGCTAAGCAGTAGACGCACACGGGCCGCACTGCCGGCTCGCGTGCGCTCCTGATGGACTGATGGACTGCGGAGGCAAACCGCCCATGCGTTACGGCCTGGGTGCCGCGTATTTGCGCCAGCAACCGCCTCAGTACGGGCGATGGTCGTCGGATGGCGCAGCCATGACAGGACCGTTGCCGGCTGTTCCGTCTGCGCAATAGTCGCTCTATGCGCCACCGTCGCGGTAGTCGTCCCGCTGGTACTGCCGTTCGGCGCATATCCGGTTATCGCAAGGACGACCTCTACTGTCTGTGACCGGCGAGATGGCATCACGGTCTGCGTTTGGCCGGTCAGCCGGCTGCCGACTTGTCCGGGAAACTTGGTCGAAATGGAAATGTGACGCCTGCCAAGTTGTCCGAATCCCCGGCAGATCATACTGCATGGCTGTTCAGCGCGGAAGACAGTGAACAGTTGTCCGGCGATGAGATTGCCTCGTACCTGCTGTCCGGTCTGCTGACGTATGACACCACACAGAACGGATGCAAGATATTGGACACGCAGGCACGTGATTATCAGGTCGCTGAATTATGGATGATGAATGCTGCCGGCTTGCATGAAGACGGCGAGGATGGCACTGCTGACGATACTGTGTTTGGCCGCGCAGCTTGTTACGCTGCCATTGGCGTCCATGACGGTTGGATTGCCTGCGCTGGTCGGTTCCGGCGTGAGTCTGCCTCTTGCGACGTTGGCGGCGCTTGTGCCTGCGACGATGATTGCGTGGTCGCTGCCTGGCATGTCTGCGGCTGATGTGGCTGCCGTCAGGAATACGTGGCTGATGGATCGTGCGGCGTTGCTGGTGTTGATTGCGGGAATGATGGCACTGGGTGCGGTGATGATACCGGTATATGGCACGGCCGGGGTCGCGCAGGCGCTATCTGTGGGCGGACTTGGCTGCTTCGGGGTGATATGTGGCCGCCTGTGCGGACTGAGAGTTGGCGCGGCGGCACCTGCCTTATACCTGTTCGTCTGTTGTGCGATTGGCGAGCGGGCAGGTGGACGCTTGTTCTTCTGGCAGTTTCCCCTGATGATGACGCTTGCCTGTCAATCGGCCGTTTGTGTGGCCGTATTGGTCGTATCGGCATGTGTCTGCCGGGTGCCGGACCGCATGCGCATCGCGGCCGTGCGCACGCTATAAGGAACTCCTATAGCCACGCCCGCTTGTCAGCCGCCGCGGCACGATACAGTACCAAGCATGTGCAGATTACTGGGATACGCGACATCGGGATTCAACCTGAGCCTCAACGACGTCCTGGGCATGCACGAGGTGACGGATTTCCGTGATCTCAGCGAGATTCACAATGACGGTTGGGGTGTCGCGTTGCTGTCGAACCCCACTGAGCTGCCGTTTGCCGCCGGCGAGGTACGCAAGCCCGAGACCGGCACGAAACTGTACAAGAGCACACTGGCCGCCCGCCATGACCCGATTTTCCGTGACTTTGCGGACGACCCCGCACGCGGTGGCCTGTGGCACCTGCGTCTCGCCAGCTCCAACCTGCCGCTGATTCTGGAGAACCAGCAGCCGTTCTTCGCGAACGGGCTGAGCTTCATCCACAACGGCGACATCTCCGACGACCGCGGCATCAACATCGTGCTCAACCGTGCGTACCCGATCAATCAGGGTGCGTTCCTGTCGACCGGCGGCCGTTCCGACTCCGCGATCTTCTTCTCGGTCATCCTCGAATACATCGCGTTCGGCTTCGCGCTGGACGAGGCCGTGGCGCAGGCGGTACGCCAGCTGCGTCAGGCGTACCCCAAGTCCAGCTACAACTGCATGATCCAAAGCCAGGACCAGCTCGTGGCTTTGTGCGCCGCCGGCCGCGAGAAGACGTCGCCGCGCATCGTCGAGATTTACGACGAGTATGGCAAGGGCGAGAAGGCTCACGATTACCGTGTGATGAGGTACCGTGACGTGCAGGACCGTGACGGCAAGCCGTCCGGTGTGGTCGTGGCGAGTTCCGGCTTCGAGCAGAACGAGTCCGATGGCTGGAAGGTGCTGGAGAACGATCAGATGATCGTGGCGTCCAACCGTACCGGCGAATACCACGTGCGCTCCATCTGAGAGGCGTCTATCGGGCGATTGATGGCACCCGGCATCTGTAACTTGCTCGCAACGCTCTCCTCTTTTCCTCCTCACCGGCGCGACACGCCCGGATTGCGCAGCACAATCGACGTCGCTGTTTATGATGAAGGCCGGAAAATGGCTGATCTGTGGAAATGCACCTTGCGATTGTGTGATGTTATCGGCGTGTCGCGATGGCTACAATGAGCCGTATGACCGGTTATATCCCCACACTCGACCAGATTGACGAGCTGCACAAGAAAATCGCCCCTTCCCAGGCCGCCTATGACCTGGTGCACACGCATTGCGTTGTCGTGGCGACCATCGCCCGCCAGCTCGCCCGCCATCAGAACGCGCTGTTCACCAACAAGCTGGGCCAGGGCAGCGGCAACGCGCTTGACGATTCCGCCGGGGCAGCTGAACAAGCCGACCTGCCGTCGGACGGCATCACCGGTGGCCGTGTGCCGAAACGCCTGATCGACGAGCATCTGGCGACGATCGGCGGCCTGCTGCACGACATCGGCACGTATCGCGTGCTCAAGCATGACGGCAGTGATGGCGAACCGCTGCAATTCGACGGGAAACGTTACATCCTGCATGGCCTGCTCGGCTACGAGTACTTGCTGGAGCAGGGCGTGGACGAGTCCATCGCCCAGTTCGCGCGCAATCATACTGGGGTCGGCCTGACCCAGCAGATGGTCATCGCGCAGAACCTGCCGCTGCCTCCGGTCGATTACATGCCGGTCAATCTGGAACAGGAAATCGTGATGGTCGCCGACAAATACAACAGCAAGTCGATACCGCCGAAGTTCCTGACCGCGCAAGCCTACGCCAAGCGTGCGGAGCGCTATGGGGAGGCGAACAAGCAGCGCTGGCTGGATCTGGTCGACCAGTACGGCGTCCCCGACGTGCCGGCCCTGGCCGCGAGGTTCCACATGCGCATGATCTAGGTGGAATCAATACGCCCTCGCTGGGTGGACAGCCCGGTGGACTGCCCACCCAGCGAGGGCGTATCAGATGAGGCCGTTTATAGCTTGATGATGGTTTCGGCTATGTTGGCAACGGCTTCTGATTCGGTGAGGATGATCACGCAGCGCTTGGGGTCGCCGTGGGTGAGCGACGTGAGCAGCTGCAGGATCTCCACGCTGTCGTCATCGTTCAGCCCGCCCGTGGGCTCGTCGGCGATCAGCACCTCGGCCTCGCAGGCGATGGCGCGCGCGATCGCCACGCGACGCTGCTCCACCACGTCCAGCTTGCCAACCGGAGCGTTCGGGGTATCCACATCGAAATGGACCTTGTGCAGCAGCTCGCGTGCGATCACCGGCTTCGGCTTGAGGAACGTGCGCCCGGAGGCATCCATCGCATACACCAGGTTGCGTTCGGCGCTCATGTCGTCTCGTACCGCATACTGCTGCGGCACCAGTCCCAGTCGATGTCCACGGACTTCGCCGGGCTCAAGCTCCAGCAGGTTCGCGCTTTTGTTCATCACATTGCCGTCATGCGGCCGGATGATGCCGCTCATCACGCCCATCAGGGTCTCGTGCAGCACGCGGTCGTTGTCGGGCAGCAGCACCGAGTACACATGCCCGGCATAGAACGCCTGGGTCATGCGGTCGAGCACGTGACGGCCGGACTTCTTGTCGGTCACTGTGACCTTGTTCATCGAGAACGTCGGGTAGGACTTGAGACGGATGCTGTCCGCCTTGCTGCGCTTGAGCTCCTTGTCGATGCGCGATGACAGGCGCATTGCAGGGTCGACGCTGGCCGATGCCACGGTGACCCTGCCGGCCCTGGTCTTCTTCTGGCCATCACCGGCCGTCTTGCCCCCGGTGCTCAGCTTGAGTGTTTCGTTGACCTTGCTGGCGTTGGCCGCTGCCACATCCAAGTTCTCGTCGGCGGTGTCCGCCGCCGTGGTGCCGGTATCAGCATCGCCGGTATCGGCACTGGTGTTATCGGCGGTGTTGTCGGCGCTGGCCGGCTCCTGCGCGGCGGCATCCTGCGTATCATCTCCGGGATTCTCGTCGTCGGCCGGTGCCTCCTCGGCGGAGCCATCCGTCGCGACCGTCGTATCGGCTTCCGCGGTAGTGTCGATTTCCGCGTCGGCAGCGTCGATCACGATGGCGTCGGAGTCGTCACCGTCGTCGTCGAAGACGATGGAGAACTGCACGCTGTCCGGTACCGTCGTCGAATCGCTCGCTCCGGCGGCATCCGGGGATTCGGTTGCCGTGTCGGCCGTGGCGTCGGCTGCCGCGTCTGATTCGACCGCCGTGTTCTCGCCTTCGGGACCGGTCAGTGTGACGTCGTCCTCGTTCATGTCGTCCGCCTTATTCGTGTTCGTGTCGTTCATGCCTGCTCCTGTGCCGATTCCGCCGTATCGTCGGCGTCTGCCGTATCACTGTCGTTCGCTGCGTTGTCGCTTGTTGCGGTGTCGTCCGTCCCGCCGCCATCCACGACCTCGACCTCATTCGAGGAACGGGCCGCAAACAGCGTCCTGACACGGAACAGCAGCACACGGATCATGGCGATCACCATCAGGACCACAATCGTGCCGAGACCGCTCCAGATGACAGTCCAGATCAGGTTGCCCGGCACACTGACCGCATTGCCGTCGGCGAGCTTCGTGGCCAGCGGCTTGACCGCGAACGCGCCGACGACCATGCCTACGGCGAATCCGACAAGGTTCAGCAACAGCGTCTCCAGCATGAACTGCCAGGCGATACGCCCACGCGAGACGCCGATGACGATCTGGTTGCCGATTTCACGCCGGCGGCCGACCAGCAGGCTCGATCCCCACGAAAGCAGCAACAGTACCGCGCCCACAATCCAGAGGGCGGCGAGCATAGGCTTCATCGAGCTCGCCAGGGAGCGCAGCGGCGCGATCTGCTTCTCGTGCTCGATTAGCGTCGGCGAGGTGAGCTCATGGTTCGCGGGCAGCTTTGCCTTCTTGATGACTTTCTCGAACTTCCGATAGGTCGACATGCTGTCGAGCAGGAACGAGATGTTCAGGTCGGGAATCAGCCAGCCTTTGCCGTCGGCCGCATACAGGCCGTCCATCGCGAAGGTGTAGTACGCGGTGTAGATGACGTTGTCGCGGTTGTCCTTGGCGAGCTTGGCGTCCGAACCCTGCCCCGCGGCGGCCGGCTCCGTGTACTCGTAAATGCCGCGGACGGTCTGCTCGATGGTCTTCTTCGCGTCGTTCGGGAACGCGACGGTGAACTTGTCGCCTACGTCCAGGCCGTTCTTCTTCGCGAACGCCTGTGAAATCAGCACGCCTGTCTTCGACTGGCTCGAGTAGTCCAGTTGCTTGCCCTTGACGATCTTGTACCGGCCGAGCTCGTTCTCATGCGCGGCCTCCAGCGAAGAGAAGCTGCGGTACAGCATCTCGCCGCCGGTCTTGTCGGCGCTCTGGTCGTCGGTGCCGGCGATGGCCTTGACGTCGCCGCTCTGCCGCACCGGCACGGTGATGGTGAGCGCATAGCTGTACGTCAGGCCGGCGGCCTGCAGCGCAGACGCGTAGTTGTCGTATGCGTCGAACGCCAGGTAGTTCTTCGTATAGGAAGAATCGGCGCCGTTGTAGGTTGCCTTGGTCTTCGCATCCGGGCGGATGACGGCGCTGACCAGCTGGGGGTTGTAGCCATCGGTGGCCGATTCATCGGCGTGCAGGACGGAGAAACCGAACAATGTCCCGAATGTGACGATGATGGCGATGAACATGGTCAACAGCGTGCGCCATTTGCGGCGGACTATGGATGACCATGCGTTCTTGAGAACGAACATGCGTGTACTTCTCCAGTTCTTCCCAGCGGGGGCTGCGATCATGGCAACCGTGCGCCCGCGTTTTCGTGACAGTGGCCGGGACGCCACCCGAAGAACCCCGAAAGGCCCCGTAAAGCACGGCATCCCGTAGGCAACACTATGGTCGCGTTATGTGTATGTTATCTTGCTCCATACTGTTATACCCCTCAATGAAGTCTGAAAGCAGTCTGACAAGGTCGCGGGTGTTGTGCCGGGCCATCCTTCCGGTCCCGGGTAATGGTGAAAAAAACGTCGAAATACAACGGTTCAGAAAGAAGACTTAGCGTGCGGTAAGCATCGCACGGTATCATCTGAGGTTGTATTACGTAGCGTCGAGAGCCGGTTCGCCCGAAAAGACGGTGTGACGGCAGACCATCGAACCCGACGGAACGATAACGGTCGTCGCGTGGAACGACGGACGCGACAAAACGGAATGTAACACGAAGCAAACGAGGTTAACCCATGCGCCGATCCCCCCAGCACATCGGACGAAAAGGACATCAATTCCTGTCTCAAGCGCTGCGTCCGCGGCGCATCGTGCTGTATGTGGTGTTCGTGCTACTGGGAGCCGTGTTGTCGGTCGTCGGCATCTACGGAATCTCCGCGCTCAAACTGTACACGGAGGCGAACCGCTTCATCTCCGCTTCCGAAAACCTCGCCAACACCGCGCTCGGCTGCGGTGGCGGAGGTAACATCGGCACGTCCGCACGTGAGATGGTGACGTCCACGCGGGCGCTGCGCGACGAACTGGACAAGCCGCAGTGGACGTTCCTGCGCGACCATACGGCGTACGGGAACGACATCACCGCCGCGCGCACGATGCTGGACGCCATGGGAAACCTGGTGGACGGGCCGTTCACCGATTTGATGGACCTGAGCAAGCAGCTGTCCGGCTTCTCCATGAAAGACAAATCCGTCGACCTGAGCGCGGTGACGGCCATGCCGGGCATCGTCAAGCAGGCCCGAGCCGACATCAAAGTCGAGACGCAGCGGCTGGAGAAGCTGGCGCCTCCGAAGAGCTCGAGCATCGTCTCCATGGTGAAGACCGGCGTCTCCGGCCTGAAATCCGTGGACAAGATGCTCAACGAATACGACGAGCTGATCAACCTGCTGCCACAGCTGCTGGGCGAGAACGGTGAGCGCACGTATCTGGTCGCGATCTACAATCCGGCCGAGCTACGGTCCGGCGGCGGCATGGTCGGCAACATCGCGCCGGTGACCGCCGACCACGGCAAGGTCACGATCGGCGACTTCATCGCCACCACCGACATCACCTACGGCACGCAGCCGTACGATGCCGAGAACGTCAAGGAAGCCGCGGTGTTCGGCGACCAGGTGTGGAAATACCCGCAGACGACCACCGTCAACCCGAACTTCCAGCGGGCTGCGGTCACATTGAAGAACATGTGGCTCGCGCAGCCGGGCAATGAGAACCAGGAGATCGCCGGTGTGTTCGCGCTTGACCCCGTGTTCCTGCAGTCGCTGATCGGCGCGACGGGATCGGTCAAGCTCAGTGACGGCAAGGTGCTGGACGGCACGAACACGGTCAAGTTCTTCCTCAACGAGCTGTACGTGGACCACCCGATCTACAAGGAGCAGAACGCCTACACCAACAAGGCGTCGAAGACGATCATGACCCACGTGTTCTCGGGCGCGGGCACGTCGACGCTGTCGCCGATGCTCAAGGCGCTGCGGCAGACGTCCGCGAACGGCCATTTCAAGCTGTGGATGGCGCAGGAGGAGGAGCTGGCGGCGCTCGTACAGACCAAGGTCTTCGACGCGAACGTCGCGGGCATGATTCCCGGCAGTGTGGAACAGCCGAAGGCCGGCGTCTACGTGACCGAGGCGAAGCCCAGCAAGCTCAGCTGGTATCTTGAGCCGAGCATCACCGTCAAGAAGACGTGCGGCAGCGATTTCGCCGCGAACTCGTACCGCATCAGCGACGAAGTGGATGCGCCCGCCCGAGCCACCAACCCCATGACCATCGCGAACGCCGGCCTCGGCGACGAATACACGGTGATGGTACGGTTGAAGAACACGATGACCGAGGAGCAGGCGAAGTCATTGCCGGCGTTCATTACCGGCAATACGGAGAAGGGCACGATGCAGCCGCGACTGTTCCTGATGGCGCCCGAAGGCGGCGCGATCACGTCGCTCGCCTACGAATCCGGCGAAATGGTGTCGAACGGCACCGTGGAGGACCGCCAGTTCATCAACCTGCGTCTGACCCAGGGCATCAAGCCGGGTGAGACGGTGACCATCGCGTTCACCGTGCGGGCGGCGGAGAAGGCGAAGTCGACGCTGGACGTCGTCACCACGCCGATTATCAACGAGAAGGGCATCTACACGGGCACCAACGGCAAGGTCACCGACACGTGCGGCGCTGATGTGCCGGATGCGGTGGAGGACCAGTGGGCGGGAACTGGCAGCGACGGTTCCGCGAACGGTGACGGCAGCTCGAACGGCACCGACGGTGGCAAATCCTCCGGCAAGACCTCATCGAAGCCCGCCGACGAGAACAAGAACTCCACCGACTCCTCCAATGGAGGTGCGCTGGACAAGCTCAGCAGCATCAAGGATGGCCTGAGCTGTCCGGTGGATCTGAAGAAATTCATGTAGCCACGGACGGCCGCGCGGGCACAGCTGTGCGTGTCCGCGCGAACACCTTACGTAGGATGACGGTTGCTGGCGAACTCGCGGATTTCGTCGCGGGTCGAATCCTTCGACCCGTCGTCCACGAACAGGAAGCGATAGTCGATGCGATCGTCATCGTCCGGTGCCGGCTAGGCGTTCTCAGAGAGCGTGGTGAGCCGGGCGAACAGCATCGGCAGCGACTCCTCCTCGTTGTAACAGGGTATGAGAATCGTCACGGTGCGTTTGTTTTCGTTCGTTGTCTCTTCCCTTTGATGCCTGATCTGGTGTGACGGCCTGCGGCATGTAATCGACTTCCGCTAGCCATGATAGTGGAAGTCGATTATGCGCGTGGTGTTCCATTCTGGCATTTTCGTATGGTTTCACCGGTCTTGATGGCCGGGCTGGCCGGTTCCGCCGTCAATGTGGACAACTGTGGATAAGGGGTGAGTTATCCACTTATCCACAGATTTTCGAGGGTGGGTGGCGCCGGGAGCCTTGGGTGTGCCATGGTGTGCCTATGCGCGAGGACGCGGAGGGACCGTGACGGCAATGGCGCATACGAAAAGGAGCGATCATGGCGACATCATTCTCGATGGATACCATCGGATTTCTGCAGGCTATCAACAAGTTGGAGCGGCGATTCGAGGAACTCGTCTCTCCGGAGACTATGCGCAAGGTGTGCGAAGACTATGACAGGGACGGCACGCCCACGCCATGGGATCACCGGCTGTACGCGCTGGCGCGCGACGTATTCGCGTGCGGCAGTTGGACGACGAACCTGTGCGCGGCGGCGATGTCATTCAACGGGCGGCTGGTGGGCGAGTGCCGGAGGTTTCTTCACGGCTGCTCCGAAACGGTGCGCAAGTACGGCATCTCGGTGTGGCTGTACGAGCTGCTGAACGATTCCACGCTGGCTCTGTTTCGCGACGACCCGTCCGATTACATGCCGTCGCTGATTCGTATGACGACCGTCGAGGAACTGATGCGACGGCCTCGCGGCAGGAAGCGGTTCGGCAACCGCAAGCAGCGCGGGCTCGCCATGGAGGAGCATTCGACGCAGATGCACCGGCTGGCGGCATACACCCTGCTCAATTGGGGTGCCGATGAGCGGCGCAGCCTCGACATCGCCCGGATGCTGCTGCTGTACCCCGGCATCGGCATGTGCATGCTGCGCGAGGACGGAGACGTGTTGCGCTTCGGTGCGGCGCCGGACATGCGGTATCGGCGCGTGGTCGACTATCTGCACGAGCGGCGGGCGCAGGCCGATGCGGAATACGAGCTGCATGGCAATCAGTGGATGAGTGAGTATATGGGTCGTCATGACGATGAGGAACCGGCTGTCGGAGAGATTGCGACGGCAGATCGCGACGCGGGCGGATGCTCGTCGAAGCGAGATGGCGTTCGCGGATATGCCGAGGTGGGCGACGAGTCGCTGTGCGACTGCGAGAGCTGCGCCCGCATCGACATGGAGGATAGGCTGGATCTGCTGAAATGCGAGCGGCGATACATGTACGATGTCGTCCGGCTGATTGATGCATACGAGAAGATGTGGGACGATGAACCAATAGATGTCGATGACCGCATGCTCGCGCTGGAACACAATCGGGATGTGCCGGGCGAACCACTATGGCAGGATGTGGCGTTCCTGAACGATCTGGCATACTCGCTGATGGGCGACGTGATGGCCCATGACCTTATCCTCGGATTCGAGCGGCGAGACCGCAAGCGGTTCGACCGAGGTGTCGAGCAGCTGGAACTGCTTACGGAGACGCTCGTCCGGTTCGGTCTGCTGTCATTGCCGATAATCGCGTTCATGAACGGATTCGATGAATTCTCACGGGGACTTGATGACGACTACGCGACGGACGGCACGCTTTACAGTACGTCCGAGACGGACATACAGCGTCTCACACGCCGCATGCAGAAACGTCTCGACAAGCTGAGCGAGGAGGAAATGAACGCGAAGGCACATTTGGGCGAGTCCTTGGCGAACATCGTATTGGCACGGTTCCCGGACGAGCGCCTGGCGCGGGGGTGCGCTTTGGCGTTGTTCCGCGGCAATCCGGACCAATATGATGAGGTCGTGGAATCGATGCTGATGCGCCCTGATGACGATCCCGGTGACATGGGCCCCGGCGACGGTGATGATGCGCCCCTTGGCGATGTTCCCAATGACGACGTGCTCAGGAAGCTCGACTTCGATGTCGCGGAACTGGACGACGACCTGGAGCTGGCGATGGCCGTTGACCTGTGATCGCGGGGGCTCGGGCCGCGGGCTGGGCGTCATCGCGAGATTAAGGTACACCCGGCATCGTGCCCCACGTATGGGTGCACGCTGCCGGGCGGCGACGTGAGTAGGCGACTCAGTACGGGTGGCTCAGTGCAGGTAGTCGGCGGCGTTCGTCGGGCTGGACGGCACGGCGTGACCCTCCGTCACCGTGCCCAGGCCGGACAGGTATGCCTCGCGGCCGGATTCGATGGCGTGCTTGAACGCGCGGGCCATCAGCGGGATGTTGCCGGCGCTCGCGATGGCCGTGTACGCCATCACCGCGTCCGCGCCCATCTCCATGGCCTCGGCGGCCTGGCTGGGACGCCCGATGCCCGCGTCGATGATCACCGGCACGTGCGTGTTCGCGATGATAACCTCGATGAAGTCGCGCATGCGCAGTCCCTTGTTGGAGCCGATAAGCGAGCCGAGCGGCATCACGCAGGCGGCGCCGGCCTCCTCAAGCCGCTTGGCCGCGATCGGATCGGGGAACATGTACGGCATCACCACGAAGCCCTCCTTGGCGAGCATCTCGGTGGCGCGAATCGTCTCCTCGTTGTCGGGCAGCAGGTACTTCGTCTCGTGCTCGATCTCGACCTTGACGAAGTCCGTCTGGCAGACCTCGCGGGCGAGGCGCGCGATACGCACGGCCTCCTCCGCGTTACGCGCGCCGGACGTGTTCGGCAGCATCGTGATGCCCTTGGGGATGTAGTCGAGCAGGTTGTTCTCGGTCGTGCGGCAGCGACGCAACGCCATCGTCACGATCTGTGTGCCGGCGTTCTCTATGGTCGCCTTGATGAGGTTCAGGTCGTAGCGCCCCGAGCCGAGGATGAAGCGGCTGGTGAACTTGTGCCCGCCGAGCACCAGCGGGTCGGCGTCGCCGGTCGCGATGTCGTCGTAGGCGTGCGCGTCCGGTTCGGGGAGCAGCGCGGTGTTCGTCGCCATGCCGATGAGTTCGTCGAGCACCGGGTCGTCCGATTGGGCGGCCGGTGTGGTTGATGCGATGGTCATGATGGTACCTTTCTTTGAGGTATATGACGCTTGATGCGTGCGGTATTCGGGTCGGAGTGCGGTTCGCTGGCCGGCATCGGCATGAGCCCGTGCCGATGCCTTGCCGCGTGTTTGCCGGGCTCTCAGCCGCCCTGCACGAACGTGACGATTTCGACGGTGTCGGTGCCGCTCAGCATGGTCTGTGCGCGCTTGTCGCGCGGCACGATGGCACCGTTCACCTCGACCGCCACGCGTCCCGCGTTAAGGCCCTTGCGCGCGATGAGCTCGTCGACGCTGAGCGGCGTGGCGATGTCCTCCGGCTGCCCGTTGATGATCATGTGTCCCTCCTCGGTCGCTGGCGTGATTCCCATATCGGCGACATTGCACTGCCGGCCGTTGCCGGTCGATCTCCGATCGGGCACGCCGGCGTCCGCCGATATGAAAAACGGGTCGCTGGAGCAAGCCGTACCCTGTGAGGTGGTGCGCCCCTCCATGACCCGAATCATGCGTTTTTTCGTTATGCCTGTTCTGTTATATGCCGGGATGCCCGGTGCGTTTGGCTGGGAACCGTCCGCCATCGGTTGGCGGATGCCGATTGTTGCTGCGCTGCGACTGGACAACTCGTCCCTACGGCGGCATTACCCGCATCAAGTTGACGGTCGAAGCGTCGCTTCCTCTCAGCCTTGCGGCTCCCGTTCGGTTGCGCCTTCATCATAGCCCAGACCGCGTGACATCGCGCCCGGCCGCAGGGCTTCGCGGCCTTTCAAAATCCCTCGAATTGGTTATGATTGTCGTAACGAAGAGACAGGGGATGATGATGGCCAGATGCGCTCGATGTGGTAATGAAATTCCAGCGGGATCGGCGTTCTGCACATACTGCGGCATTCCGGTCGCAAGCGGTGCCGCCGCAGCGCCCGGTAGCGGGGCGCAGATGCCTCAACCTGGTACAGCCGCGTCCGGCTTCGCTCCGAACACAGTACCCGGTACGGGGACGTTGCCGCCTGTCCCGCAGCCAGCGGGCCCCGCGGATAACGGCGGCAGCGCACCCCAAGGTCAGCCCGGGTCGCAATCCCAACCCGGCAAGAAGCCACCACTTACGCCCGCGCAACGCAAGAAGCGCAAGATCATCATCGCCATCATCACGGCCATCGTCGTCGTGGCGATCGTCGTCGGCGGAGTTGCCGCATTCCTCATCCTTCACGGCAAGAAGAACGCGGCCGCGGGCCCCGTGCAGACCAGCGACACGACTGATGCAACGCCGAAGAAAACGCAAAAGCAATCCCCGACGCAGATCGAAGGCAAAAAGCGGTCAGCGAAGTCACCATGACCAACTTCGTCTGCAACTACGACACCTCCGACTGGGGGTGGGACGGCGGCGCAGTGCTTTCCGACGTAATGCCCTGCGCCAACGGCGATGCGAGCTCCAGCAGCGATTCCGACTATGGCAGTTCCAGCCAATCCGCCGATGACGGGCAATATGCGTTCGGCGTCTGGACGCCGGCAATGGACGAATCGAAGGTGATCTACTTCTCGGCTCTGAAATCCGGGGAGAAGATGTACTCCGATCCGGTCGTCGCCGCCACATACGGTCCCAACCCGGCCGTGTTCGTGATCTACGCGGTCAAGACCAAGGCGGTCGGCACCACGCCGGAAACCGTGCACCTGTTCGCCCATCAGGTCGATTTGAAATCCGGCGAATTGTCCGATCGTATCGATCTGCGCACCGAGGAAGACAATCTGATCAACCTGCAGCAGGATTACGAATTCGATGTGCTCGCGCAATCCAACAATCGCGTCGCCATCGAGAAAAGCTGGAAGACGACGGAGAAGAGGACTGTCAACGACGATCAGCGTGAGGTCGAAATCGGCCACAAGCAGATCATGGGATTGAGCGGCGGCGCGAAGCAGGCCGAGACCTTGCAGACGTTCAAGGACAGCGTGAGCATCAGCAAGGACAGCGGCGGATACCAGTCGTTGAACACTACTGAAGTCGATGTGGACGATTACCACGTGTTCGACACATATGTGGTCAAGGACAGCGCATACCACCTGTATTCCATCGACAGCAACAAGGAAATCGTGAAGCTTCCTTCGGACTACTGCTCGCCTGGCGACACCTACCGATGCGACTTGCAGGGCCTGTATCGGTTCGGCGCGAATCAGTACGTGCTCAATCCCTCTGAAAGCTATAACGGCAACAAGCTGCTGATTCTGGATGCAGGCACGGGCAAGACCAAAAAAGTCACCGACCTGCTGAACATCAACACGAAGGATGACCAGTACGTGAACTTCACGGACTTCGGCCAGTTCTCGGACGGTTCCCTGTATTTCCAGTGGGATGAGTCGAGCGACAGCAAGCGTGTGTTTATCCTCTCACGCGACCTGAAGGTCACCGAGGTGCTGGACGGCGGGCGGTGGGCCCGCCTGATGCTGAACTCCGGTGAGTTCGAAGGAGCCAACTATCTGCTGAAGCAGTTCTACGTCAAAACCACGGACGAGAACATCATCGTCGACGAGAAGGGCGAGACGGTCGGCAGCTACACGTTGACCCCGTCGGGCGATGACGCGGACGACTACGACCATACGGCCGTGGACTGGATTATGTGGAGGGATGGCTCCGAGAACACGGTGACGGTCACGCGCGGGCAGGCGCCCGGCGAGCCGGCCCCGGACTCGTCCGACGGCAGCGGGTCGAGCAGCGGCGACGGCAGCGCCGGTGACAGCAGCTCCGGCGACTGACCACGCGCCGGGCGGTGCCGCCCTCATGACCCACCTCCATACTCTCTGAACGGTAGCTGCACGGCCGGAAACATCGGCATGACATTATGGCGTTGTCTGGTGGCAATCCTGTGACTATCACTTTCCTTCACATAAACGGTGTCACAATGAAAGGTATGACTTACAGGAACGACAAAACTGGGGAAGCCACGGTCGAGCACACCTGTGATGCCCGTGCGGTGTTCGACAAGCTCGCCATCATCGTGGTGACATATAAGCGCCAGCAGTTGCTGGAAGAACTCCTGGCCTCATTCGCGCAGCTGACGGTCGCGCCATGGCGCATCGTCATCGTCGACAACGAACACTCCGACGAGACGCGGGACATGGTCGACGAATTCCGGGAGAAGGCCGACGGTCTGTGGGGGACGACGGACGCCGACCGCAAAGGTGGCACGAGCCGTGTGGTGTACGCTCCGCAAACCGACAATCTTGGCGGTGCCGGTGGGTTTTCCGTCGGAGTAAAAGTCGCGTACGATCTCGGGGCGGAATGGTTCTGGGTGATGGACGACGACGTCGCCGTACTGCCTGACGGCATCGAGAAGCTCGCGAAATGGGGTCGCGACCATGACGTGATCCAGGGCGGCAAGCTCGATTTCGACGGCGGGCCGTTCTACTGGCAGTACAACTTCATCGTGCCGCTGGGCATCCCGAACCCGATCGCGCTGGCCGCATTCGGCTCCGCCGGGTACCGCGTGATGAACACGCTGTGCTTCGAGGGCGGGCTGTTCCGCAGGCGCATCGTGGAGAAGATTGGGCTCCCCGACCCGCGGTTCTTCATCTACTGGGACGACACGATGTACGGGTATCTGGCCAGCAAGGTCACCAACTCGATTGTGGTGCCCGACGTGGTGATGCGGCGCACGCGCGACATCAGCAACTGGGACATAGCCGGATTGCGGCAGCTGAACTCCACCTCGGACATGAACCGGTACCACATCCTGCGCAACCGCGGGTACATGGCCCGGTACTTCATGGTGCACGGCGACTACCGGCCAGTGCTGTTCGCCCTGGGAACGGCCGCCACGGTGGCGAAAGAGGTTATTCGCCTGGTCGCGGTCGATCGCGAGCACGTGCGCACCGGGCTGGTGCAGATCGCCAAGGGATGGCGGGACTCGCACAAGCTGATGCACGACCCGAAGTGGCAGCCGATGGCGCCGCTGGTGCGGGGAAAGGGGCCGTATCAAG
>OAWD01000542.1_pt1 | contig 24608 bp, 33 predicted proteins | sample 1495361 | NCBI WGS metagenome assembly OAWD01 (sample SAMEA2580130, study PRJEB22360) | human gut metagenome | biome: human gut; feature: human-associated habitat; material: faeces | place: Denmark | collected 2008/2010 | reverse complement strand
AAAGCCCATTCTTCATAGTGAGCTTTATTTCCACTTGTAGCTTGATTTCTTTGGATTTTATAGAATCTCTCTTTTAATTCTTCGTCTGTTTCTATTTCTGTACCACCTTTAAAGTCTAAATTATTATATATTTTACTTATACCGTTTATTTCGTCTTGTAGCTTAAATTCAGTACTTGCAGGTATATTATATCTAATTCCAATTTCTAAAGCCTGTACGGGGCTTGTATTTTGTTCGATTTCCGAACTAATTACTATATCTTTAATTACTACGAATAATAACTCATTGTAAGATATAATTGTTCCATTTGGTATAACTGTTCCAGCTTTTCCCTCGAATACCACTTCTCCTGTAGCTTCTGTTCCTAGTTTTCTGTATACTCCAAATTCATTTACCCGTTTATCAAGAAAATCATCAAAATTATCTTCAATAAAAGCTTTTTTATGAAGATATGAAAGTTCTATATAGAATTTTGCGAGTTCTGTACTGATTGGAGATACCATATCACTTAAAAAAGAACCCTCACCCTTATAGATATCTAAATCTATATTTGATAGAGTTCTATTTTTAATGACATCATAAGTTTGACTACTATACATTAACTTCTACCTCCCCATAAATCGTCGAAATTTCTATATTTACACTTAATAAATCATCTGTAAATTTTGTATCCTTGATATTGACATCTAATATATATTGATTAACTAATAAAGCCTCTTTTATATATCTACTAGCTTCACTTTCTGTAAGTCCTTTACTATATTTCTGTCCAATAAGTTCAGATAATTCAGTTCCATAGCCCCAGCTATAAATTTCATGCTCATATCTATTTGTTTTGATGCATTTATACACCCAAATTTTGATAGCTTCATTGCCTTCAATAATCTTAAAATCTCCATTTTCTAAAATAGGTTCATCTTTTTCAAAATCCCAGGCCACTTCACGAAAGATTGGCAATTCTTCCGTTTTAGGCAAGATATAATCTTCTGGGACACCTATAAAAGGAAATATTGTACTCATTATAAACTCACCAACTTACTTACAACAGCAAATTTATCACCTATTTTGAACATTATTACTATGTCTCCAGATTCAAAAGTATCTATAAATGGATTTTTTACTTCATGTTGATGTTCTTGATTTGTTTCTGTATCAAATGATTCTATCTGTCTATCAAGCATCCAACTATCTATCAAAATATCTTCTTTTTCTAATACGATGTTATTTATCTCTATTTTTAAATCTGGTAATTTGCTTTTAATTTTTCCAACAAAAAAAGAAGGTTCATTGTAATGTTTTCCTTCCTCTCTTATTATTCCTATAAATTCATTTATTGGATCAGACACTATATCACCACCTTTTTATAAATATCTTCTAGCTGTTACATAATTTTTAGTGTAATAGCTACCACTTAACTTACTTATTTTTACAACATCACCAGTATGCGGAGAATGAATAAATTCTCCATTTCCAATAAACATACCAACATGGTCTATTGTTCCATTTGCTCCTTTGCTAGAAAAGAAAACTAAATCTCCTGGTTGTAAACTTCCTTTACTTACTGCTTTACCTGCTTTTCCTTGGCCTCTTGATACTCTAGGAATGTTTATACCTATCTTTTTGTAACACCATTGAGTGAATCCACTACAATCAAAAGTATTTGGACCAGTAGCTCCCCAAACATACTTACAGCCTAGCTTGCTTTTTGCTATACTTATCAATTCTTTAGCTTTTCCTGTTGCATTTGTATAGCCTGTGCCATCTCCAATTATTATTGTTCCTTTTCTTCTTCCAAAATCATTACATTCTTTTTCACTAGACATTAATATATCTATTCTATACACTCCATTTTTTAAGCCAATCGCTCCTCCTCTGTCTGTTACTGTATAAGTTTTACCATCAATTTTAGTTCCAGGACATTTTGCTTGAATTTTTGTTTTAAATTTAAGTTTACTAGGTGCAGCACAAGTATTGTTTGAAGGTACAAGTCTTTTACCATCCATAGCTTGATAATAACCACCCTCCATAGGGTCATTAGACGGATAATAAGCTGTAAATTCTGCTTTTACTTCTCTTCCATTTAGCGTACCTTCTCCATTCAAATCAGAACTTTCTTCTTTTTGCTCGTCTTGTCCTGCTGTCTTTTCATCCATAATATTTTGAAAATTTAAATCTAAGTCTATTTCATAATTTCCATTACTGTCCCAGTTGTGTTTATCTGTGTCTATATAAAATAGACCTGTAAGACCTGTATAGCTGTCCTTAACTTTTACACCTCTACCAGTTATGCAACTTACGTCACCATATCCTTTCAGATTGCAAGTCTGCTCTATTCCCTTAAACTCGCTATCTATATCTATTGTTTGATTTTCTTGTTGCTGTATAACCTTTTGCATTATTATTCCAACGTCCTTAAAAATCTCATCATTGACCTTTTCACTTATCTTGTTGCCGTACTGGTCTACTACTAAGACCTTGTTTTTTACATTCTCCATGCTCTCTGAAAAGCTTGTATTTATAAGATTAGAACCTTCTTCAAACATGACATTTAGTGTAACAATTCCTTTTTCAATAACATTAAACTTGTCTAAATTGGCTTCTATCATATACTTTTTCTTTGTAGTTTTACTTGCTTCTGTATATGCACTCATTATAGTGTCATAACCAGTTACACCAATAAACATCTTAGTATATTTAACATTAGTCTTAGGTATGTTTCCAATTGCAAGTTTATTGTCATTAAATACCTGTTTTGCAATATCTTCAACCAATTTATCTTTAAAGTTATATGACACTTCACTCTGCGTTAACAAGAATCCCATATCTTTAGATACAAAACTAATACTATTATTACTAGAGTCTTTAGACCTATTAATTATCATTCCTCTATAGAGTTCTTTATCATCCACATAAAAACAAACTGTACTAGCTATAGGTATATCTATCTGTTGAAAATTCACATCAAAAGAGGATTGTACTATAGAAAATTCTAATGTTCTGGAAGGTGACTTATAATCACCTGACCATGTAACTTTTTCTACTATATCAGTTATATCATAGATATTGCCATTTTTTATGTGTACTTTTAACTTTATATTGTTAATTATAAATCACCTCCAGCCTATGGAATTACCAATACCCAACCATCTTTTATAATATCTGGATTTTTAATTAATTTTTTATTTGCATCATAAATCTTCTTCCACAAATCCCCATTACCATAATATTTTTTTGCCAAACTCCAAAGACTGTCACCTTTACCTACCTTATGAGTTCTTTGTTTTTTAGTTTCAAAACCTTTTGTGATTGGCACATCTTTTACAGAAGATAACCTTTCATCATTATTAATGCTTACTTTAGGTATCTGTATTCTTTTATATTCTTTTAAACTCAATGTAAAGTAAACATCGTTTGTACCATCCTGCTTGCCATGTTTGAAGCTTTCAATAATAACCTCCATATTCACATCAGTTTCAGTTATTATATACCTTAAAATTAACCCCTGCTCCATCCACTTTTTCAATTTATTTACACAATCATATGGTTGTGGAAAATCTTTATAATTGCAAAAATGATATTGTTTACTTGGAAAAAAACTATTTATCTCTGTTGTTCTAAGTCCTGTACCACCACAGACAATTACTTCTCCGAGCTTTAGTACATTTGTTGTGCTTGTATTTATGCTTCCACTTATTTCAAAAGAGGTCGGAAGTATTGGGAATCTAAAAGCATCATTCGATTGTCTAAGCCACATTTCCATTAAACAACACCGCCCATTTTCGCCATTTGTATTTTTTTTATTAAGCTTGATGTTATTCTTTCAATGTCAGCATCTTCTCTTACGATTACTGTTTCAGCGATTTTAGGAATTGTTATATTGTAATTTGTATTCCCACCTTGCACTTGTCGTAAGTTAGGAATACTTTTATTAATCATAGACTTACTTTCTGCATTTGTAAAAACCTTGCTACCACGCGGCATAGATACAAGTTCGGGTCCATGTTCACCTACGACAGAAAGTCCGCCCGACCAATATTTCGTTCCAGTTGCATTTCCAGCCAGTTTTCCAGCAACCCAACTAACTCCATCACTAATGCCTTTTGTTGCACCTATTATTCCACTGAGCAATGGTTTTATGAAATCAGACGCTTTTTTAACTATTTTCATAACACTATCAAAAATATTTTTAAAAATTTTACCCATAGATTTTAAAGCACTTCCAACATTTGAAAAAACTGGCGAAAACCCAGAAATCAAAGTGCTTACAACAGGAGCTACAGTTTTGACAGCAGAGGCAATTCCTGATAAAACAGACGATGCAACAGAAAGTAATCCCATAAAAATCGGAGCTAACGCACTTATAACTTGCCCGATTATCGGCACAACTGTTGATACAATCGAAGATACAGCTCCAAAAGCTGTTTGAAAAATTGGAGCTAAAGTTGGCATTTGTTGCTGTATCCATCCAATCGCCATCCCTATACCACTCGTTATTTTTGTACATACTTCTAGTATCTTAGGGCTTGCCTGGTCTATAAATCCAATTAGACCAGCCATAACCGGTTTAAGAGGTTCTAACATGCCAAGCCCAATATCTGCGATATTAGACTTTAACTTACCCATTATCGTAGAAAGTAGCCCTGAACCACTTTCAGCAAGCTTATTTGCTCCTCCTGCATACATTGTTTCAAGTTTCTTTTGTACTTCCTTTGGATCGTCTGTACTGCTTGCCTTAACTCCAAACTCCGTAAGTCTTGCCATTTCTCCAATGTTCATGTCCGCAAGTGCTTCCATAGCATCTCCAACGGTCTTGCCTGGATTTAGTGCCGCCATGTCCTCTGCTAGTTTAACCATTTGCATAGCATCTTTTGTATTTCCACCCGCTATTTGCAAAGAACGAGTTCCCGCTGATATGACTTCTCCAGTTTCAAATGGTGTCGCATTTGCATTATTTCTTAAATCTTTTAAATAGTTTGTGCTCATTCCGTCAAGCTCTTTGCTAGATTTCCCCTTGTTTCCAACTCCCATAAAATGACGCATACTTATTTGTTGTTGTTCTAGTTCCATACCACTTTTAACAGCCATACCCGCAGCACCAACCGCAGCACCAATTGGAACTATAGTTGATAAACTAGTAAGTCGATTTTTTATTTTATCAATCATTCCTTTCGTTTCGTCTTTAAGCTTTATAGCAGGTCTTGCAATAAATCTTCCAAAAGATTTTACGTTCGATTTTATTCTTTCTATCTTTTCAGTCGCTAAATCTTTTATAACAACTGCTTTCACAAGTTTAGTACGAAGAGGTGCAAGTTTTCGCCTTAAATCTTGTATAGTCCTGTGTGCAGGAGTTGCATCCATCCTTATGCGCATACGCTCTCTACTTGCCGAGCGCATCTCGTTACGTGTCCGTCTAACCTCGTTTTGAAATTGTTTTTGCTCTCTTCTAATTCCCCTCATGGTCGCACTCATATTGTCTTTTAGAGATATAACTGCACCTATATGCCTTCTAGCCATTTTTTACACCTCCAAACATAGCACCTATTAGCTCAGAAATAAGTTTTATTTTTTCTTCTTCTTCATATAACATGCAAGCGATGCGAAAATTTCTTTCTATCATAGATAAATTAGTTAATTTATCTAAATCAACACCTTTTTCTAGATAATGACTAATCATTTGCATTTCCACATCGCTTTTAATTAGTTTTTTAAGTCTTCTATTTCCTCTACAACCCCAAACCCTGCGAATTTTGTTGCAATCTTGACAATATCAGTAATTTCACCTGCTTCAAATAATACATCGACTATATCAAGTGGGTTATCTTTACATCCAAATTCAGCATGCAATTTTTCGCTCTTTAAATTCGGACTTTTAACAATTTCATATACAAAATATTTATCTCCTTCGACTGCGTCTTCCATTTCTATTGCATCAAGACACAACATCCTGTCCGGCTTTGAAATCTCTATATTTCCATCAAGCGAAGGAATATATAATTGCTTGGTTTCTTCACTTTTCTTTGCAAAATATTCTTTTCTTCTTAAAATATCCTCTATTGTTACCATTTCTTTTTTATTATCCATTTTAAAATCCTCCTATTATATAAAAAAAGGATAGTAAAAACTATCCTTTAAATTTCGTCTATTTCGTCCATCACGTCTGAATCGTTTGGTGTAAATCCAAAGCTTAGCTCTTCTTCGATTTTTCCGCCCTTTTCAAACTGTGATAAAGCTAGTTCATTAAACCACACGTTGTTAATTGTGACTGTTTCTGCTTGTTTTCCAGGTGTTCCAGGGTCTTTTACCTTACTTGTAAGTGTGCTCCGTGGGTCTTCTCCATTCTTCCAAGCTTCTAGCAATTTCTTCTTTCCTCTTGAATATACTTTTCCAAGCTTTATAGTTCCTTCACCGCTTAGTGATGTTATTTTAGAATCTTTACTCATTCCAAATTGAACTTCTTCTCTATTTGCTGTAACTTTAGCTTCAAAGCTAAGCACCTCAGCGATTAAAGTTCCGTCCCACCAAAGTTTTCCCCATGTGCCGGAAATTTGACTACTTCCTACGACATTTTCCTTGCCCATCTACTCACCTTCTTTACATATATATTTTAAATTTCAAGTCCTCCATGGCGTCAGTAACAGTAATGTTTCCTTCTATAAAAACATAAGAACCCGTATTAGCTTCTTTTATTTGCTGTTCAGTCATTTCACTATAATCAATTCCCGCTTCTTTCAGATATTTTTTATGCGCTTCTATATCTATCTGCGCATAAGCTTCTTGACTATTATCAAGAACTTCATCACGCTGTAACTCTTTAAAATAATTGTTTATAGCAGATAGAAACAATACTTTATTATCATATTTGTTAGTTACTTTTCCAACGTAATTCTCATTCCAGGTTTGAAGAATATCGTCCTGTATCATGTCAATAGCTTCAACTATTTTTATTTTCTTTAAGTCTTCTGTATCTTCTTTACTTAAAGTTACTAAAGAGTTCACACCCCTGGCTATCCTTATTCCATTATTATTTATTAAAATTAGTTTTCCTTCGTCTACAGCTTCGTCAGGATTTTCAGTAGGTTCTATCTCTGTAACTTCATCTAAAACAAAATATGTGCAGCTTTCTGAAAGTGATATGCCCGCCAAAATGCCTGCAATTCTAGTTGTGTATTCTGCTGTTGTATAAGCTTTTTCGCCAACTTTTATTCCTGCTGTTGAAAAGTTTATAATCGCCTTCTCGTTAGCATTAGCAACGCTTGGCAGCACAGCTTTGTATATCTCTTTTTCCCTTCTAGATGTCTTTATCCAATTAACTATTTTAGTTTTGTCAGCATCTTCACTTACCCAAGGAATAGCTAAATAGTTAAATTTATTCTCCCTTAAAGCTTTCAAAGCATCATCTAAAGTCCTTTTAGAATCAGCTGAATCATTGATAACTTCAATAATAACCTTGCTAGGTTTTCCTAAAAATGCAAGCCTTATATAATCATAATTTTCTTTTGTAAATTCAGTTTCGTTTATATCCGTTAAGAAATCGATAGAATAAGATTTCTTTATAGCTGTTGAATCTTTAAGTATTAAAGCTACAATACCTCTTCGACTTCTAAATTTAACAGTCCTTGAACGTCTTTGAAACTCAATTATCGCACTTGGTAATCCCAAAATAAAACCTCCTTTTTTAAATATTCATTTCAAGCTCTTCCATAAACTCATACTTGCTTTCGTCTTCTTCTATAATTTCAACTACTTGCAAATTAAATTTGTATTGTAAAACATTCTCATATATTTCTACACTTTTTTCTTCTATAGTCAATTCGCCCACATCAATTTCTAGAATACAATCTTGAAATAATATATTAAGCTTATCAATCATTTTTAAATTTTCTAATTCTGTCTTTTCTTTAGAAAAATAATGTATATTAACAAGTAATGTACTATTTGAAAAACTTGGGTCGCTAGCCATTTCAATAGGAATAATTTGAATAAAAAAAGCAGGCTTTTCAAACCCGCTTCTTATTTCATTTGCTACTATTTTTATATTTAAAGACTTAAGCTTTTCAACTATAGCTTTTTTTACAGAAACAATTTTTAACACTCTTACCCCCTCTAAAGATTAAAGGTTTCGTCAACCATTTTTTCTATTCTTTTATCGATTTTTGCCCTTTGATGCTCCATGGTTTGTTGCAACATATGTGTTCCTTCAACATATCCCCCATTTTTTGTCACCCAGCCATTTTCTATTAGATGTGCATGTGGAGAATCATTTTTCAAAACCCCTACAAAATTCCCATTTTTAGACTGCACTTTAGTTTTCCAATTATCCTTCATGTGCTTAGCTCTTTTATATTTTTTAGGCTTTTTATCTGCCCTCGGAGTTCTTGCAATAGCTTCTCCTTTGCATTTTCCTAAGCTGATATTCATAAGCTTTTCAGCTTTTTTGGGGTATTCTTTTACAATACGCTTAAATAGTTTATTTGTATAATCATCTAATCCATTCATATTAAAATCTGTATTACTCATTGTAAACACCTTCTTTATAAAGAATACAATCAATATTTGTTTCATATTTATTTAGCTCTTTTATATTATTTACATGCTTTATATCATAGATAATATCATTACAAACTATTCTCATAGCTTCTGTTATATCAGTTCTATATCTTATTTTAAATCTGTAAGAATACTCTATATTTTCTTTATCTAACACATAATTATTACTATTTCTAAGCAACGATTTGTTAGCCCAAAGTTTTTTATACGTAGACCATCCTTTTGTAATTTCTCCTATGTCGTTTTCAATTTCTCCATAAATTTGTATTTCTATTCTCTGAGTTAATTTTCCAACATTCATTTTAGTACCTACTACATATAGAAATTTGAGATATTATACTTTCTAAAACAAATCTAACTTTTTCGCTATTACTTTCTGTTGCACCTCTTTTTTCATATTGCTCTGCAACATACATTTTTACATACAAACTAACAAGTTCAGATTTGTTAGTTTCATTAAAAACTTTTCCTGTTCGATTTTCCAAATCCTCCTCTGCTGCTTTCAGAAAAGACAAAAGCAGATTATCATCTTCTTTATAATCTGCCTCTAATCTCAAATATTCTTTTATTTCTTCTAATGATACAATCATTCAAAACACCTACTTCGCAACTGCACTAGTTTTTTTAACTATCATACCAAAAGCTTTATTACTTATAACATTGCCATCAACTAATGAATAAGTTAAATAATCTGTTTTTCTACTTTTTACATGTTCATCTGTATATAAAGTTACATTCTCATTTATATTTATCGCATAACCTTTTGCTATATTTCCAGCAAGAATCTCGCCATCTGCCATGCTATCATCCATTTTAACAGCTCTACCAAACATTCTTCCAACCCCATCACTATTTACAGCATCAGGGATAAAAATCGGTTTTCCTGTTGTGTCTAATATTTCCGCTAATTGCGTCCATATCGTCGTACTATTAGCATAAATACAAGCTCCATTACTCCATTTTTTCAAAACAGCCATTAATTTTGTTATATCTGTATAAGCTATCTTGTCAACATATTCTATTATTTGCGCCTTACTAGTTTCTTTTGCTAAAGCAGTTTTTATTCCAAGTGGTTGGGGTTTAAAAGAATCACTTTCCCCTGGTTTTCCTTTTCCATCTACAATAGCTTTTGCTAATGCTGCTCCCATTTTTTCAGCTAAAAGACTAGTTATATATGGAACAAATTCATCAATACTCATTTTTTTCAATTTCCACGATACAGTTATATCCTTGGCAAGCTCACAACCTCTTAAAGTTATTTCTTTTAGTTTATAACCGTCCTCTTTAACTTCTGTTTCTTCATCATACCACGCAGCATCATCACCACCGTCTTCTTCCGCTATAATCGTCAAATCACCTGCTACAAAAGTTGGAGAAGCATCCCCAAACAAAGGATACATGTCACCAATTTCTTTCCATATACCCGAAGCTACAGTTTTAGGAATTAAAATAGTATTATTTTCGCTTGTTTGAACTTCCGCTCTATACTCTGCGTTAATACTATTAAATATTTCCTGTTCTTCTGAACTTAACGGCTTTCCTAACATATCTTTAGCCCAAGCATTTTTATATTGTTCTTGTTTATCCTTAACAGTTGTGTCTTCTATACCTTCTATTTTACCTTTGTTATTAGTTAAATTAAAAATAGTAGGGTTGACTTTAAAATCGTCCTGCAACGCTCTTAAATTCGCCCTAGCTTTTACATTTCTTTCATATTCCTCGTCCAAAGCTTTTATTTTATTAGCTATTTTTTCAGCTTCTTCCGTTTTTTCTTCTCCTGTTCCTTCCTCCCCAACTTCATCATCAAGTAATTTTTGCGCCTCGTCTATCATTTCTTGTCTTTTCTTAAAATATTCTTCTCTAGTCATTTAAACCCCCTAATTTTAACAAGTTCAGTTTCAGTTGAACTCTTTTTTTATTATTATTTTCTTTTTTATTACTAGTCTTATCTATTTTATTTTTTAAAGCATGAGGTACTTTATTATACTTATCAAAATAATCGCTCACGCAAGCAGCAACCTCTTTTTTCTCATCAACTTCAAAATTAAAATAATTTGATGCTTCTTTACCAGTAAACCAAGTTTCTTCACTTAGCTTTTCTTTTATTTCTTCAATATCAATTTCTTCTTTTAAGTTATCTTGATATACATTTAAAATACCTTCCTCTATTCTGTCTAAATCCTCTGCCGCCTTAATTAATTTATCTGAATTATAAGCACCACATAAACCTATCCAAGGCTTATGAATCATAAAATAGGCATTTTGAGGGATTACAACTCTATCACCTGCTAAAGCTATAACACTCGCAATACTCGCTGCAATACCATCTACATAAACAGTTTTAAATCCTTCGTGCCTTTTTAGCATATTATATATTGCCATACCTGCAAATACAGAACCACCACCGGAATTGATATAAATATTTAAATCTTTTCCCTGTTCTTGTGCTAAAAAATCTTTTATTGCAAGTGGATACTGGTCTTCTTCTGTCCAGGCATCCCACTCATCACAGACAATATCACCATAGAAAAACAAATCTGCATTTGTTTCTGTAGAGTTTTTAACTTTTAAAAATTCTTTCAAATTATCACTAGCCATTTAATTTAATCACCCCCTTCCACAATAGCAGTATCTAATCGGCGAACTGGCTTGTCTCCGCCCTCTATTGGCGAAAGGTTCATTATCTTACGCCATTCGTTCGGAGCAAGCGAACCCCTATCAACCATTTGAACCAAATTCAATTTAGTAGACATACTTGCATACTGTAAATTAGAAGCTTCAAAAATAATTTCATTTCCAAAACTTCTTTCTTTTCTAGTAAATAATTTTTGCGTATATTCTTTAGATAGTTGCAATCCTACTGGCTCAATTTCAGACTCATAATAAGCATTCCATTCGTCTTCGGTATATTTACTTTGAATTATTTTCTCATTTGTATTAAAAAACGAATATAATCTTTGTGTAGTTTTGTCCATCTGTGCGGCGTTAGGAACATAACTCTCAGCTTTAACCTGTTCAGCATCATATTTTGAATCAGTTGCGGCAGCTCCGCCTGCTTCCGAGTCTATTTGTAAGTAATTTTTTTCAAACTCTTTGACCTCTTTTTTAATATCGTCAGGTCGAAGTGATGTTTTAAATTTTAATAACCATTTGATTGTGTTGCTGTTTTTAATAGCCTTCACGACTCCCTGGTCTGTTGTATTTACAACTTCCATAAGCGCTTTAAGTACTTTAGTTGGAGGCGTTCCAAATAAATCATTTTCGTTAAAATCTTTTCTTAAATGGATTATGTTCGAATATGGATAGGTAACTACTTTTCCATTTCTAAGTAAGAATTTTAAAAACAAAACTCTATCTTCATAAATAGCTTCAAAATTTAAAGCATTCAAAGGGTAAATTTGAGTTGGTATATTATCATCATCTTTAATAATCACAGCAAAAGCATTGCTATTAAGCTCTAATTGAGTAACCATCTTCTCTTGAAGTATTTGCCCACTCATAAATGGGTTCGGATTTTCAAGCAAAAATTTAATGTAAGGCTCTGGATTAGTTTTAAATTCAGTCTCATTACTTCTAATATGTTTAGCTGCCATTTTCCCAACAGCTTTAGCCTTCGGTCGTATAATACTTCTTACAATATCGCTTCTATATAAATTGCCATGCCAACTATAAAACCCGTTTCCCAAATCTGAAATGAGTTCCATTACAATTCTTTCAGGAGCTTCTTTATTTTTCTTCTTAGATTTAAATATGTTCATTTTTCACCCCCTTACTTAAATCATGTTTTCATATTCTGACATTTTTTCTTTTAGAACAACATAGCCTATAATTAAAGTGACACCTCCATCAATGCGTCGTCTTCTGTCCATACCTTTTATTGGCTGTATATTTCCATTTATATCTGTTTTTATTTCTATATTGCTAAGACACCATTTATCGATAGGGTTATTATTATAAATAACTTTATTAGCTTTTAAATCTGCCCGTAGCTCCTTCATAGGAGCTGATAGTGTATAAACTCCTTGCCTAACTTTAATCATTGCATCCTTTCCGAACTCATTTTCATAAGCTAAAAGTAAACTTGAATCAACATGCCAAGGGTCGTATCCAATCCAAGAAATATAAATATCGTATTCTTCCCTAATTTCTCTAAACCATAATAAAATGTCGTATGGATTTATTTTATTTCCCTCACATACCCTTAACAAACCTTGTTTTTCCCACAAATCGTATGGAATTTTATCTTCATCAACTTTTTGCTCTAATCGTTCAGACGGAACCCAATACATAGAAAGCGTATAAATATTATCATCATGTCTTTTCCTTAATAAAACTTTAGCAGATGCAAGGTCTGTAGTTTCAGCTAAATCAAAACATCCTATGCCATATCTAAATCCCATTTCATCTACATTAAATTTAGTTTCATTGTTTAACTCATCCCACCTCAACCAAGCAGTAGCAGAATTTTCTTTCATATTAAAATCTTTCACCATAACGGTAGGTTTAAAACTTAGGTCTGTTTTAGCTTTATTAACACAATCTCTTAAAAAATCAAATTTTTTTATAGTGCCTAAACCTGGGTTGGCTTTTATCCAACATTCTTCTCTATCCCATTCATCTTTGTCATCTAGCTCATAAATAAAAGCTATAAACCTATCATCTTTTATTTTTCCATCCAAGACATTGCAAGCATACTCATATTGCGCATCAAAAATGCCCTCTCTGACAAAACCATTTGTAGTTATACAGTTTAAAAGAGGTTGATTTCTTGCACCCATAGATTGCTTCATTAAGTCGTAAATATCTCTGTTTTTTATAGCTGCCAATTCATCTATTGTTACCATGTGTGAGTTTAATCCATCAAGTCCATTACTATTGCTTGCGAGTGCCTGCAAAAAACCATAATTAGCATGGAAATAGAGGTCTGACTTTCTTTTTTTAATATGCTTAGATAAAATTTTAGATTGCTGTACCATTTTATAGCACTCTTTAAACCCTTTTTGTGCTTGCTCATATTTAGTTGCTATATTGTAAACCTCTGGCGACCCTTCATTGTCTGCAATTAACATAAATAATTCATCTGCTGCCAATTCTGTAGTCTTACCATTTTTACGACCTCGAATATCAAGTACTTCTTGATATTTTCTAAACCCAGTCTCTTTATCAACAAAACCGAACACAGCTTGATGTTTAGCTTTCTGAAATAATTCAAGCCTCAAAGGCTCCCCTAATTTCCCTTGTGCTTGTTTGCAAAACGTCTCTATAAACTCGATAGGTCTATTCGCAAGTTCTTCATCAAACACCCAATTATCCTTTGGATTATATAAGTCTTGAACAAGTTTTTTATATACCTGCTTAATCCTGCTACAAGCAATTATTTCTCCACTTAATATTTTTTGATAATACTCTTCAATGTATGTCATTTTTGAAGTCTACCTTTTTTCATAAACTCAATAAGTTTGTCCTCTTCCTCCTGCTTTTTGTCGCTTGGAATAATATCAATCAGTTGTTTCATAACACTAGAGTAAAGCTTCATAAAATTTAAATATATTTTAACTTGAAGCCTCTCTCTTTCAAATTCCTGCTTACCTTGTTTAAAAATTTCAGTCAAACCTTCTTTTGTCAAAATTTCCCTAGTCCCTTCTAAAGATATTTTTAAAAAAGCTGCTTCATTTATTAGCCCATCTAAAATTTTAACTTTTTCTTTTTCTAAATCTTTATAGTTTTTCTTTAATCTGCTTACCTCTTGTTTTATCTTTTTTTCTTTCTCTAATTGTTCGTAAATTATTTTAAATAACCCCCCTCCCATTCTGATTTTTTCATGCGGAGGAAAATTGATGTGGGGACATCGGTATTTGAAATCAGCCCCCAGGGTCGTTTTTAAGGGGGGATATACTATTTTTTTCTAAATCGAAATCAATTCCCCTTTTTCATTAAATTTTAACCCTGTTCTAGTAATGTCTTTCTTACTCTTATGTTTTTTACTATGACAGTCTTTACATAGCAATATTAAATTCTCCTCACCTAAAGTTATCTCAACATCATGTATATTAGCAGGAGTTAAATATTTTATATGATGCACTTCTTCTCCTAGCTTCCCACACTCAGCACACAAGCCTAGATATTTCTTAATAATTGATTGCCTACACTCCTTCCAAGCTTTGCTATTATAAAAGCTTCGACTAAACTCTCTAGCCATTATATAAGCACTCCCTCACACTCTACCTCATTAAGCTTACTTAAAAACTTATCAATCAAAAGCTCCATAGTTGCCACATCCCTCTTATACTCTTCTTTTTCATCAAAAGCATATGGGAAGTTTTTATAAGCTTTGCCTAAGTTGCGAGAAACTTTTAAATCTAATGCTGAAATAATCAGTTTAATCTCTTTATCATCCAACTCTATTTTCTTCATAAAACACCTCTTTTTCTATACGAACATTATTAAAAACTAATTAAATATAGTTCGTATTTCTTCATTTGAACGTCTTATTTTCTTAGAGAATCAGACATTCAATCTATTTTTTTCTTACTTCTTATATAGCGATTTTGATACCTTGAATATCACTACACCAAATTTTTAGACATTCAAACAGACAAATAAAAAAATATCACCTTACAAAGTCGTCTAATGACTCACTGTAATGATGATACAATTCTTTATCTAAACCTAAATACATTTTTGTTTCTTCTATAGAAGAGTGACCCAACAATTCTTTAACTGCAACAATATCTTTTCCGCTATCAATATAAATTTTATAAGCATAAGTTTTCCTCATACTATGTGCTGTTATATCACATAACCCAAAATATTCTCCTGCTTCTTTTAATGCTTTGCTAACAGCTTCAACACCAATATGAGGATATTTTTTTTTCCTTGATGGAAACATATATTCATAGTCATGTTTATCTTTTATATATTTCTTTAATATTTGTGCAATTTTAGGTCTTACTTCAACCGTTCGAGGCTTCCTGTTCTTTTCCCTAATGTTTTTACTATTAACTTTTTTACCTTCCATTATGGTAAATTCTTGTCTTCTTAAAGCTTCTTTTACATCTCTAACTTTTAGTTTAACTAAATCTCCTGCTCTATATCCTGTTGTTATCCCTAGCATAAAAATTACATAGTTTCTATAACTTTTATATCTTAGATAATCTTGAATATCTAGCACTTCTTGCGTACGCTTGATAGGCTTTGATGCTTTTTTTACTCCTAATCAAAATCCCCCCTTCCAAAAGAGAATAAAAAAAGCCTAAAAAAATTAGGCTATAGTTTTCGAGGAATATTCAGTTGTCAATGTACACTTTTTTCTATGATACAATTCTAACATGTTTTCTTTAGAAACGAAGTATAAAAACAGTCTTTTTTTGTAGAAATATTGTTTACTCTAAAGCTTCATCACCATATATCATTAAAGCTATTTTATTAATAGCAATAGCTTTTTTGTTATAAAAACTGCTTCTATCATAATTTAATTCCATTGCTATTTTTGTAATAGACATTCTCCCATCCCAGCTATAAAAGTATACTAGTTCTATAATTTTTTGTTCTACCTCTGATAGCTCTTTTAAATAAATATTATAAAACTCTAGCTTTCGCTCTATAATTTCAATTTCAGTTTCTTTGTTGTAGATAGCATCCTCTATTGCTACAACCATGTCATCTATACCTTTTACACTTTTTTGTACTTTAAACCCTAATTCTTCGAAATTAATTTCTCTATAGTTTTCTTTGTGTTTAAGAATTGCTATTTCTTTTTTTAATACTCTTAACTTTCTATATTTATCTCCTAATATTTTTAATGTATTTTCCACTTTGTCAAAATACTCTTTTTTTATTTTCATTTTTACACCTCTTGTACTTTTTGTTATAAATACCTAACTAATCCTTAAATTTAGCTTTTGGGACTAGTTAGGTATTTTGTAGCATTTCCAACTACTGCATATTATTCAAAATATTCTGGATTTTTATTTTGTTTTTTTGTTATAAGACTTCATTTTTTTAAGTTCAAATAAAATCTATTAATATAAATTATTTCTATCTTATCTATTTAATAATTAAAGTAAATGCCACTTATTCATACCTTTAACTTTAATCTATTTTTTCTAGCTTCCATTTCCTTCTTCTAAGTTTTTTGTTATGCTCTTTCAACCCTTCGCTTATGTTATGTATACCAATTATTTTAAATAAAGTGAGAATTGCTTGAAAAACATCTAAACCTTCTTCTAATATTTTCTTATTATCATCTAACGCAATAGCTTCTTTAAGTTCTAAAATTTCTTCCAATATCTTTTCAAATTGTTTTTGAACTGTCCAGCTCTCCGGCACATTAGCAATCATTTTAAAATTCATCTTTTATTTTCTCCCTTTTTATATTTCTTCTAAAATTGTTTCATGCATTATTTTTATTTCTTCAAAACATTGAACTATTCTATCTTTTATAACGTCTTTCATATATCCATCGTGTTTGAAATTAATATATTTTTCATCGCCATTTTTCTTAATAATTAAAATTTTAACTTCTTCCGCTTCATTCTCAATTTCATTTATAGCATTTTCTAAGTCTTTTATACTTTCTTCTGTAACAACTTTTTCCGCTTCTTCTAAATCCATAAAACTCCACCAAAAAATATTTTCCATTCTTTTTTCTCCTTATTTTATTTTCTTACAGCTTTTTTTCACTCCAGAACTTCAACAATAACTTTATGTTTTAAAAATATTGTTTCTTCAATTTCAATTTTATACTCTTTCATTTTTTTGCCCCTTCTGTTTCTAAATTTTTTTCTCTTTTTTTCTTACATTTCTTAGAACAATATGCAATTTTACCATCATTATCAGAAAGAAATGTTTTTCCGCACCAACCACAAATTTTTAATACTTTTCCTTTTCTAGTCATTTTCCCACATCCTTTTTTAATTCCAAAACGGAGCTTTTTCTCTGTTTCTTTCAGCTGCTAAAACGGTATATCGGGGTCGTCGTATATAGCTTGTAAATTCGGAGTTTCTTCCTTATTTTCTTTATTATTTTTACTACTTTCTAAAGACGTTACCATCTTTGTATGAACTTTCGTAAATATCCTTTTTTCTTCAGTTTTCTTATCTGTATATGAATCAACTCTTATTTCACCTTTCAAAGCGACTAATCGACCTTTTGTTATGTAACTCGCACAGTATTCCGCAGATTTCCCCATTACTTCAACTGGTATAAAATCAGTCTCTTTTTGTCCTTCTTTATTTACATAGTCTCTATCTATAGCAATTGTAAAAGTTGCTACTGGCGTACCCGATTTTGGAATATATTTAAATTCGGGGTCTTTTGTTAATCTTCCAACTAAACAAACATTATTCATTTCTAACACTTCCTTCTTTTATTTCTACAAGGAAATTCCTTTATTTTTTCTTCTCTATCAATTCTAAGTAATATTTCAGTTGCTTTTTTATTCTTTATCCGAATACTTTTAGTTTTGTTAAAAATGCTGATAGCTTTTCTAAAATCTTTATCAAACAATTTCTCGATTATTGAATTATAAAATTCATTTTCTGTTATAGTCATTCCTAGATTCATATACAAACTTGCTTTAGATAAATGTTGTTCAGATAGTTCTTCAAGGTTTCTTTTTAATTCTTCTTCTTTTATCTCTAAGTCTTTTCTAAGCTTTAACAATTCTTCAGTTCTTACAAGCTTATAACCCAACATATCAAAACACCCCTTCGCACTTTTCTTTTTCTTCTAACTCTCTACAAGCCATATTAAACAATTCTCCTTTAGCCTTGTTTTGATATTTCTTTTTCAATTCTAGTTGTCTATTTCTAATAAAATCAGCCTTTTCCAATATACTCATTTCTGAAATCTTCTTCATTTGTTTTACTCCTTGTTACATATGTTAAGATACTTATTTTAACTAATTTAATGCTATTAAAAACACACTTGACGACTAACATTGTTACTTTTTGTTTCTAACCTTCGAAATCAAATAACGACTCATATACTCTAGTTATAAACATCAAGCAGTCTGGGCATATAGCAACAGTTTCCAACTGTTCAAAAACACTTCGATTCTCATCATATTTTGCTAAGATAGGAAACGAGGTTAACATTGCAGAATTAGCAACTATTTTATTACATCTTTCACAAATAGCAATATCCGCAAATATTTGCTTTCGTTCTTCATCTCCGTTAATCCATTCTTTCAATTCAAAGAAATCTCTATATCTTTTTTTATTCTCTTGTTTATGCTTATTTAATATATCTAATGCTTTCTTTGCATTTTCTTCTGTGAAAGAGTCTAAACTTTCAACTTCTTCAAACGCAACTACGTTTTCACTCTTCGCTTCTACAACTCCAAAAAGCTCAATTAACTCTTTTAATTCTTCTATATTTTCAATATACATAAGCTCACCTTTTCCTTTAGTTTTTTTAAATTAGATTTTTTAGTGTAGCCGTCAAGTACACTTTTTATTTAATTTCTCTTTCTTCAATCTCTTGCGCTTCATATAGCGTGTCAAGTTTCAAAATTGCAATTTTAAGTTTATTCTCATTAAGCACACTAACTTTTTCTAAAATACTTTTTCTTAAATTATTAATATCTTGCATCTTGCCCACCTCTCTTATGTTGACCTGTAATGCAAGTATATAATATTTTTGCTTACAAGTCAACCATAATGTAAGTTTTTTTCCATCTTATTTCTTGTTGACTTGTAAGCATATTTAGTTTATAATTATTACTATGGAGGTATAAAATGGACATGAATAATATAAGCCCTCAAAGCAAACGCATAAGGGAATTAAGAATTGAGTTGCAATTAAGTCAAGAAGATTTTGCTGAAAGATTAAAACTGAAAAGAAATACAATATCACTTATCGAGAATGGTAAAAGAAATGCAAGCAATAGAACACTGAAAGACATTTGTGACGCTTGGAGTGTTTCATATGATTGGCTAGCGAATGGAATAGGGAATATGTTTTGCGCAAAAGATACAGATAAAGAATTTGCTCAATTAATTGGGAAGTTAAGTAAGACAGAAAATGAATTAGAAAGAGAATTAATATTAAAGATGTTTAAACTAAATAAAAAATATTTAGCCTTATTTAATAATATGCTTGATTCTTTACTAGAAATAGAAGAATAGCAATCGCTATTCTTCTTTTTTTATTTCAACATTCCTAATATGTACCACTTTATCATCAATAAAGTTCTTCTATCTTTATTTAAATCAAGTTTTTTAATAATTGTAACTATTTCTTCTATCAACTCATCTTCAATATCTTTTTCTTCTTCTAACAAATAAATCCACTCCCCCCCTAAAAAGTAATAAATCAAATAGTTTAAATGTATTTTCTAAATAATATTATACTCCCTCTTGTTCAATATTACAAGAACATATGTACGGTTCTTTGTTATAATTAAACATTTATACTGCAACAATAGTACTTTTTAACAAAATTTACCTCTAGGAAATAATTCCAATTCAAAAATATTGAATTCTCTTACACAAAAAATCGCAGGGTCAAAATCCTAACCCTACGGCCTTTTTATGATGTAAATTTCTAATTGTTCTATTAATTCAAATTCTTTTTTTCTTTGGTTCCAGTATTGGGATTTATATTTTTATAAAAAAGATATGTTCTAATACTGGACTTTTTACATAAAACCTTTTAGTAACAATAGTTTTTCCTCTTCATCTAAAGAATTTAACATTCTATCTTTTGTATGTTTTATAGCATGTTCTAAACTCTTATCTTTTTCGTCTAATTCTAAATCTTTTTTTATGTCATCTATAGTTACATATCTTTCGATTTTATAAATTCTAACTCTATTTTTTTCACATGGTACACACTTAGGATTTATATTTTTATAAAAAAACATATTTTCTAAGTGTGTACCACATCTATGATTTTTACTTTCTATTTTAAAAATTTCGTTCAATATGCAACCTATTTTTTCAGTTGTTAAGTTCCAATTTTCTCCTAGAATTGTTCTTAAATCGTCACTTAACTCTTGTAAATGCAATTTTGTATAAGATGTTCCAATTCCAAATAATTTGTCTATATAATTAAATACTGTAACTTGAATAAGTTCATCATTTAAAAACTCTGGATATTCTTCTTTTAATTCTCTATATATCAAAGTATTTATCTTGTTAAATATTGTTCCACGCTTTCTATTTTCTGTATTTGCTAATTTCCACGCAAGGTCTAAATCAAATTTATTATCTAGCACATAGTTAGAATATAGTTCTAACATACTATTACTTTTACTTTTCTTTACTAAATTATGTATATCATGCGCTCTGTAAGCCTCTAAGCACCCTTTTAAACTTAGTTTCATATCATTATGATACTGCATTAGTGAAAAGCTCTTAGAATTGCTTTTAATCTGTCTATAACCTACCAAAATTTCTTTATGTTCTTTTAAAATATTTCTTGTTGCTTCTTTAATTTCTTTTACAACTTTTTTATATTCTTTTAATTCTTTTTCATTTGTTTCAATTTCTTTAGCATCAGTTATATTAACATTATCGAAGTATTCTTCTAATAAAACTTTAAAACTTTGTATTGTTCTTGTGTTGTAATAGTTACTGTAAATTTGGCTTTTTATATACAGTTTATCTACTTTGTAACAATTGTCTTTCATACAGTAATAAACATTTGAATCAATTCGAATTGGTGTAGCATTTATCCCAACCGTTTCAAACATTAGGGTATGTTTAGATACTTTGTTATAAGCATCTTTTAAGATAGTTGCTTTTTCTATATTTTTATCAACCAACCATTCTATTTTATAGACATTACACTCTTCTTTGTATTTATTGAATATGTGTATATTTGCTTTTTTTAAGTTTCTAAACCTTGCAACATATTGTTTTATAGCCCCAACATCTTTTATATTAACGATAATTATATCTGTAATATCTTTGTTATTTATATTTACACCTGCCAAAATTGTTGTTGTATTTAAAAGCGTTTCGTAGCCTTTCATATCTGAATTTTTAACTATTCTACTGTACAACTCATTTTCTTCTTTCCCATCTGCATATACAACTCCCGCATTTTTGTTTACTGAATCTCTTATGAACTCAAGAGTTGATATATCATTCATTAGCATGGCACTATTGTTTGACTTATTTATTATATTAATTATTTCTGTAAAATTTTTATTATCAAAATCATTATATAACTTGACATCATATTCTGTTTTTTGTTTTTGAGTGTACTCTATTATGTAGTCATATATTTCAAATTCTAGTTTCGTTGGTGTTGCTGTTATATCTATTCTTCCTTTACACTTAGACATGATATTGTTTAAATTTTTTATTGCTTTCCCTCTATAGCTGTCTGTATAAGTTTGATGTATTTCATCAACTACGATTATGTATTCTCTTAAGTCTACATCTATGAGCTGTTCAGTCTTGTCCCAGGTCATTACTGCTAGATTATTGTTCTCTAAAGCTTGTTTAGCAGGTATCTTATCATATGCACCAGCTATGTTGTATTCGTGCATTGCTTGCTCTACATTAGAAGCGTTAGGAAGTATAAATAATGCTTTAGTTTTTAATTTTTTTAATGTATTTATAAAGCTATAACTTTTTCCTGCTCCTGTTGGTGCAATAAATAAGGTTTTTCCTCCATTATCTGCATTGGCTATAGCTGTTCTAATTCCAAGCGGTTTTTCATCTATATATTTTTTTATTTCATATATTTCATGTCTATTAAATTCAGAATAATTTTCTTTTTCATGTTCTGCCCTTTCAGCGTTGCATTCTTCTAGAAATAATTTATTTATATTATTTTTCATTTTAAATCCCCCTTATTTTACAGGGAAAAATAAAACCTATTTTCTGTTTTTTAGTAGAATTTTACTAATTAAAAATACTCTAAAAAAACTTGATTTCTATTGCTTTTTACTCTATAATAAGAATATAGCAATTAGAAAATAAGGATATTTGCGTATCCCAAAATAAGGGTCCATTTTCCCTGATGGTGAGGAATACTATTGTTTGACGGCAAGTGAGTATTCCTCTTTTATTTTTTTGTATTTTAAAAATCTAATTTAAAAAAATCGGCTTATTCTCATTTTATGATTATAATTATAGCACATTTAGATTATAAAAAAATATACTGTTTTAAAAAATCAATTAAATTTTAGAAATATTTTTTTAAAATGTTAAATTTTACTAAGACTTAGTATACAAACTAAGTCTTATTTTTTATAATTAAATTGTAAAGGGGGAATGACTTTGTGTTTAATTCAGTAAAAAGATTTTTAAAAACATTAAAAGAACCAGTTCTAACTGAGTTCGATATTGCAAAACAATATGATTTTAGCAAAGAACTTTCTAGTGATATAATTAGTTCTTTTAAAAGTCAAAAAGAAATTGAGTACGAAAAATTTATTAAATTTACAAATTCTAGAAATAAAGTTTTAGAGCATTATATTGTCTTTGATGTAGAGACAACTGGTTTAGATGCTTCCAAAGAAGATATTATCGAGATAGCAGCTATTAAATTTGAAAGGGATGTCCCAAGTGAAATTTTTAGTACTTTTGTAAAGCCAAACAAAAGCATAAGAAAAAATATAATTGATATAACAGGGATAACAGACGAAGACGTTGTTAATGCTCCAAAAATCGAGGAAGTGCTTCCACATTTTTTGAATTTTATAGGTGATTATACTCTTATAGCTCATAACGCTATTTTTGACATGGAATTTATATTAGATAAATTATATAAGAATGGATATAAAAAGGTTACTAATAAGGTTATAGATACATTAACTTTGTCAAGAAAGTACATAAGAACTTATGAGGGTAAAAAACTAAAAAGTTATTCTTTGCCTTCTTTGCACGAAGAATTAGGATTGAATTATAGTTCTCATAGAGCATTAGAAGATTGCAAGAGTTGCGCATCAGTTTATAAAGCTTGTAAAAGCGAAATGAAGTTTAAAGATGAATTAGTTTATTAGTTAGTTGTCAAAATATGTTATAATAATTTTAGCAAGGAAAAAAGTGATTGAAAAAGCGTAAGAGTGGCTATTTCCATATTTAAACGCCAAATTCCATAACGGAAGGAGGTGGAACAATATGGTGATAAATTTTTTATTGAGTATACTAGCTGGTGTTATATCAGCTTTCTTATATGAAAAAATAAAAAACCACTCAAACGCCAATAAGAGTGGTTAAAGAAAATAAGTTATTTTTCAAAACATTGGAAATAGCTACTCTTGTGTAAAGTAAATCATTATTTCCTTGCTTTTATTATATCACATTTTTTAAAAAAAGATACGAATTTATATCATTTCTAATATACTAAAATCTTTACTTTTTACCAAAATTTGTTTAAAAAATAGGAGAAAACTATTGTTTTTGACGCCCCGTCATAGTATAATATATTTATAGAGAAGGAGGTGAGAAAGCAAAAAAAATAAAAGAAAGGAGGAACGGGAATGGGGAGATTAGAAAGAAGTAAAAAGAAAAGAGAAAACAAATTTAACATAGTTAAAAAAGTTTTCTCCTTCATCCTATTATTACTTAACATAATCCTCGCAGTTCTAAGAATTTTAAAAGAACTGTAAGGATAAGCCTAGAGGGAATAGCCCTTCTCTCTAGGTGACTTCTTTCTAATATTATAACACATTTCTAAAAAACATGAGTGATAAATTTTATAAGATTTGCATTGTTTTAGTTTTGATAACTATAGTCTTAAATATAGTATCTATAGTATTAAACTCTAGTACAAGCAACATGCTCGGTTTAGTTTTTAGTGTTGTATTATTGCTTTTCTTTGTAATACAGCAAAAAAGGAGCTAATGAATGAAAAAAGAAAAAAGAGATTTAAAGTTTAACTTTCATAAAGGTGGGAGTGGGTCGTTTACTCCTAGAATGAGTGTTCCTAAAAAATGGGCTGATGAAATGGGCATAACAAGAGAAAACCCTAATGTTACGGCAACATTCGAGGGCGACAGGATAATAATTGAAAAGGCTAAGAATGAATGACTTTTTCTATAAAAGAAGGTTGCTTTTTTCTTAGCCTTCTTTTTTAAATTTTACTATAATATAAAAATA
>OAWD01000540.1_pt1 | contig 24680 bp, 19 predicted proteins | sample 1495361 | NCBI WGS metagenome assembly OAWD01 (sample SAMEA2580130, study PRJEB22360) | human gut metagenome | biome: human gut; feature: human-associated habitat; material: faeces | place: Denmark | collected 2008/2010 | reverse complement strand
AAAACATATGGCGCCGTATAAGAAGTGGTGAAAAACAGAGTGAGGTCTTGTACCGGAATCGACAGGGCAGGTGGCGGCGCACCAAAATCATGCCTTCGTCCGAGTATTCGCCTGAGTATCCGTGGGTTATTATCGCATTTGATGAGCAAGATGTGGAGATGGAAAAAAAGATTGATGACACAACCACACAAATTGCTTTATCACAGATTTATAAACTGGTTATATGCCTGGATTTTGAACGGCTTGAGTATCACTGCATTCACTATAATGGTGAACTGCTTCATTTGCTAAAACACGGAAATTATGAAGATTTTTATCAACAATTAATTAAAATGATGCCGTTGGAGGATAAAAAGGCCTTCGATAATGTCTTTGACAATCAATGTTATGATAAAAAAGGTTATCTTGAAGGTGTCCTGAGACTTTGGAATAAAGAGAGAGAAATCCTGCATTATTACAGTTATTATGCAGTCAGGATTTTCCAGGACAATGAGGAGCGCATTATATTAATGCTGAGAAACATTGATGATAAACAGGAGGCACAACAGAGGGAAAACATACTGTCCAATTTATGCCAATGCTATTATTCCATTTATCTGTTTGATTTGGAAAACAACACCGAGGAGGCCATCTGGCAGGAAGAAGTTATTCGGAAGCGTCGTGAGTTTCCAAAAGGAAGTCTTGACACGTACTATTCAAAATTTGTCAGGGAGTATGTCTATAAGGCAGATCAGGAAAAAATGTATCGTGCGGGCAGTCCTGATTTTTTGAGATATGCGCTCTCATTGGAGCAGCCGGTTTACGAGATTGACTTTCGGAGAATTTATCCAGATGGGCTTTATTGGGTACGTTCACGTTTTAGTATTGCAGAAATACGGGATGGTGAGGTGACAAAGGTCATCTTTGCCAATATGAACATCAATGAACAAAAGCTGGAAGAGATGGAACAGGAAGAGCAGAACCGAAAAGTACTTCTTGCCGCTTACGAAGCAGCAAAAACAGCCAATGAAGCCAAAAGCAGCTTTTTGGCACAAATGTCCCACGACATCCGTACGCCAATGAATGCTATCATCGGTATGTCGTCTATAGCAGCCAGTCAGATCAATAATCCTCAAAAAGTAAAGGATTGTCTGGAAAAAATCAACCTGTCCAGCAAGCATCTGCTGGCATTGATCAATGAAATTTTAGATATGTCTAAAATCGAAAAAGGGAAAATCGCTTTGACAGAGGAACTTTTCTGCCTCAGTGAAGTAATCGAGGACATAAGCGCGATGGTCCGTACAGAGGCAGCGGAGAAAAATCATGAGTTAACAGTGATTATTAAGGATATTGAGCATAATATACTGATCGGAGATGCTGGACGTATCCGGCAGGTACTGTTAAATCTGATCAGCAATGCTATCAAATATACCTTGAATGGCGGGGAGATCCTTTTAACAGTACAGGAGGTGTCAGGAAAAATATCGGGCTATGGAAGCTTTGTTTTTACGGTTGAGGATAACGGTATTGGAATGGATGAGGATTTTCTGGATTATATTTTTGTGCCCTTTTCACGTGCAGAGGACCCACAGGTTCAGAAGATCCAGGGAACGGGCCTGGGAATGTCCATTTCACAAAAGATAGTTGCCGCCATGCAGGGGAATATTCAGGTTGAAAGTGAAAAAGGAAAAGGAAGCCGCTTTGTTGTCACCCTCAATTTGAAAATAGAGGAAGACCATCCAGATGTTATTAAGAAACCGGCAGAGAGAGCAGATGTCCAAAAACAGAAATTAAAGGCTGCAGACAAGATAAAGCTACTGCTGGTCGAAGATAATTCACTTAACCTGGAGATTGCCCAGACAATACTTGAAGAAAAAGGTTATCTGGTGGAATGTGCTGAAAATGGAGAGGAAGCACTTAAAATTTTTATGCAATCAGAGCCTTACACTTATCAGCTTATTTTAATGGATTTGCAAATGCCAGTCATGGATGGCTATACCGCGGCGCGTGAGATCCGTGACTGTGAGCATTTTCAAGCAAAAATTATACCAATTATTGCCCTGACGGCCAATGCGTTTGCGGAGGATATGGCTAAGGCGTTGGCAGCAGGGATGAACGACTATGTCTCTAAACCCATTGATTTTAACAAATTGATTGATGTTATTGAGAAATGTATGAATCAATAATAAAAGCAAACCGTTCAGGCCTTGTTTGATAAGCCTGGACGGTTTTTGTTCATTATAAAAGATTTTCCGCCAGCGCGGTCACTTTTTTTAAGGCCTCAGGAACATCAATGCTCTGCGGGCAATGTTCTGTACATTGGTCACAGGCAGTACACTGTGATTCCTGCTTTTCTGGGCCCAGCGCTTTATAGCCGTTGACAAAATCATTTTTGTCCTCGCCCAGCATATATTCATTATAGAGCTTGAAAAGTCCTGGAATCTCTACGCCGGAGGGGCAGTCCATACAGTACCGGCAGCCGGTGCAGGGAATGGTCTTTGTTTTAGTGAAAATATCACCGGCCTTGTTGACAAGCGCCATCTCAGATTCGGATAAGGGTTCAAAATTTTCCATGGTACAGATATTATCAGCGACCTGGTCCATGGCGGACATGCCGCTGAGCACAGTGAGCACATTTGGCAGAGTGGCAGCATAGCGCAATCCCCAGGAAGCCAGACTTTTATCTGGTTCGGCCTCTCTAAGAACAGCAGCCGCCTCATCACAGAGGACTGCCAGGGTGCCGCCGCGCAGAGGCTCCATGACAATACATGGAAGACCATGTGCATCAAGAATTTCATACTGGCGCTTGGCATTCTGAACATTCCAGTCCACATAGTTTAACTGAAGCTGGACAAAATCCCAGTCGTAACGTTCAACCAGCTCCTCCAGCTTTTCCGGAGAGCCGTGAAAGGAAAAGCCCAGATGGCGGATCTGTCCGTCAGCCCTGCGCTTCAGCAGATGTTCCATAATGTTACAGTCATCATAGACTTTGAAACTTTCATCCGAAATCGCATGGCAAAGGTAAAAATCAAAATAGTCTACCTGACAGTTTTCTAACTGCTTTTCAAAGATCTCATCGACATCCTTTTCCTCTTTCACCAGAAAACCTGGCATCTTACTGGCAAGATAAAACTGATCCCGGGGATATTTTTTCAGAGCTTTGCCCACAAAGGGTTCAGACAGCCGCTGATGATAGTTAAAAGCTGTGTCAAAATAGTTAATGCCATGTTCAAAGGCATAGTCAAAAAGTGCCTGCGCGGCCACTTCATCAATCTCCGGTCTGTCCGGGTTGATTTTTGGCAGGCGCATACAGCCAAAGCCTAAAATTGAGATAGCATCTTCAGTGTTTCGGTAATTGCGTTTATACATTCTCTCCTCCTAATTATGTAAACCTGTTCTTATGATAACGCTGTAAAACAGAACTCGCAAGCGATTTTTATATAATTTTAAAAAATAAAAAAGACACGAAAGGAAAAGCCTCTGTGTCTTTTGAGATTTACCGGTAATTTTGAATAAACGTGGTGTAAAAAGTAATGGCCCGGCCCAGGTTTTCAATGGAAATACGTTCATTGATGTTGTGCATGGCATCACGTTCACTTTTAGTGACCTGAACAGGGATAAAACGATAAATATTTTTTGATACAATATCGTATTTACGCGCGTCTGTTCCGCCCAGTGAAATGGTCGGCGTCGTTTCTGCGCCAGGGAAGATAACAGAAATACAGGCTTCCAGATGCCTGTAGGCTTGGGTATCAGTTTCCGAGAATGCAGAAGGGGGATGATTCATCAAAATTTCAAAATCCGGTTTTTTCTTGCCACAGAGCCTGGTGATATGCCGGATCATATCCTCCACAGTATCGCCTTGGAGTATACGGCAGTTTAAAATAGCAGATGCCTCTCCTGGCAGTACATTAGCCATATCACTGCCCTGCAGAATGGTTGGAGCAATGGTGCTTCTTATCATGGCGTTTGTCATGGGTACTTTTGAGAGCTCTTTATAGAGCGCAGGCTTTAAAAGCTCGACATGGTCGTAAAAACGACGTCTTTTACCATGGACATCCGGTGAGACCTTTTTGAGCAGCTGTTTAATCGGCTCGGTGAGGTGCGGAGCATAGGATGGTCTTCGATGCTGACCAGAAGCCTTGAAAGATGATAGATGGCGCTGCCCGGTGAAGGCACAGCGGAATGCCCGCCCTTCTGTGAGAAGGTAACCCTTAAGTTGGCCTGCCCTTTTTCGCCGACGCCGACAGTCGCCATTGGGCGGTTAATCTGTGGGAAAAGATCTTCAATACACATTCCGCCTTCATCCAGCACACAGTCAAATTGAATATTCTGCGACTTGAAAAAGGAAGCGATCCGGGAGGCGCCAAGGTTTCCGCCAACCTCCTCATCAAATCCAAAGGCGAGATAAACATCACGCTCAGGCTGCTGCTCCATGGTAATAAAGCGTTCCAGTGCTTCGAAAAGAGCAATAATTTGGAATTTGTCGTCTAAAGCACCGCGCCCCCAGATATAGCCATCGGCAACAGTACCGCTGAAAGGCGGGTAGGTCCATTTCGATTCGCTACCCGGGGCGGTCGGAACAACATCATAATGCCCCAGAAAAAGCAAGGGCTCTGCATCGCGGTTTTTACCCTTCAGGCGGTAAACCAGTCCATAATTATTCACACGGGTGTGCTCAAGATGCTCGTGGCAGATAGGGTAGGCCTCCTTCAAGAAGACAATAAAATCATCGAAAGGCTGATAGTCAGGTACACGTCCGGGCCTGTTGGAAATTGTTTTTATTTGAATGGCCTTTGAGAGGTTCTGGATTGCTTTATTGAGCGTAAGGGTTGTATTCATGGCGTCACATCCTTTGACAAAATTAATCCTAATGCTATTATAGCATATTTGCGAATTTGCGAAAACGAAAATTATGCCAGAATGATCTCAACACCCATATCCCGGTATAGCTTTACAATGTCAGGGTCTGCGTCAGAGTCTGTGATCAGTGTGTCGCCGGATTTTAATTTTCCTACACAGACAAAGTCATCCTTTCCAAGCTTGTCGGAATCGGCCATAATCACAAGTTTCTTTGAGATTTCAGCCAGCACTTTATACAGTCCGATTTCCACCAGACTCCCGTGGTGCAGAGAGCCGTCTGTGCCGATGCTGGTTACACCGATGTAAGCTGTTTCAAACTTAAATTCCCGGATCATTCCCTCTGCAAAACTGCCGGTTGTTGCCAGGGTGTTACTGCGCAGTTCACCTCCGATGATGATAATGGATATATTTGTGCGCTTGCTGAGCTCAAGGGCTGTGTTGAGACCATCGGTCACAATAAGCAGACGTCTGGAATTGTCCAGCTGCCGCGCCAGGGTAAAGACAGTGGTGCCGGAGCTCAGAAAAATCTTCTGACCGTCTGAAATCATGGCAGCGGCTCTTCTGGCAATGCGCTCTTTATGTTCGGTATTTGTGTTTAAACGCACATAAAGAGGTTTTTCCAAAAGAATATCTGTATTGTTTAAGACAGCACCGCCATGTGTTCTGGAAATTTTTCCTTCATTTTCCAATTTATCAAGATCTCTGCGAATCGTCATTTTGGTAACGCCAAAAAGATTACAGAGCTGTGAAACCTCTACACTGCCGTGTTGTTCCAAAAGTTGTAGAATTTGTTCCTCTCTTTGTTCTTTTAACATCGTTTATGTCTCCTTTATGTGCTCTTTTGTGTCACTTATCTATAGAATAAACCATTTTAGGATTAATTGCAAGTAGCTTAAAGGTAAACGGTTGACTTCTATTATGAAATGTGCTATTATACAAACATAAAGTATCCAAACGAACATGTTAAAGGTTCATTTAAAACATGAGGAGGAATAACAAAGATGGCAAAGTATGTAATCGGTATCGACTTCGGTACGCTCTCCGGTAGAGCAGTTGTGGTCAATGTAAAAACAGGGGAAGAAATTGGCTCGGCATTTTACAATTATCCGCATGCGGTAATGGACAGAGAGCTGCCGGATGGCACAAAGCTGCCAATGGACTATGCACTCCAGCATCCGCAGGATTACCTGGACGTTTTCAAGAACGCGGTTCCGGAAGTTTTATCACGCACACAGGTAGACCCGGCAGATGTTATCGGCGTAGGGGTTGACTTTACAGCATGTACAGTCTTGCCGGTAAAAGCTGACGGCACACCTATGTGCTTCTTAGACAAATATAAGAACGACCCAATGGCGTATGTTATGATGTGGAAACATCATGGCGCTCAGAGCTATGCCAATAAACTGACTGAAATTGCAGAACAGCGCGGAGAAGATTTTATGGCCCGCTATGGTGGCAAGGCGTCATCTGAATCCATGACACCGCGTCTGTGGCAGATCTGTGTTGAAGACCATGAATTATATGAAGACATGGATTATTACATTGAAGCTGGCGACTGGGTAATCTGGCAGCTGACCGGAAAACAGACCAGAAACTCCTGTGCAGCAGGCTACAAGGCTTTATATCACAAAGTAGACGGTTATCCGTCAAAGGATTTCTATAAAGCACTCGACCCACAGTTTGAAAATGTGGTGGAAGAAAAATTAAACTGCCCAATCTCACCGATCGGCAGCAGAGCAGGCGAAATTGACACAAAGGGTGCCGCGCTGACAGGCCTTAAGGTTGGTACCGCTGTGGCCATTGCCAATGTCGATGCCCATGCAGGTGTACCGGGTGCCATGAAACAGGCCGGTCCGGACCAGATGCTCATGATCATGGGGACATCCACCTGCCACATGCTGATCTCTAAAGAAGAAAAAATTGTGCCCGGCGTCTTTGGCGTCGTTGAAGATGGTATTCTGCCAGGTTATTTTGGATACGAAGGCGGACAGAGCTGTGTAGGGGATCATTTTGCATGGTTTGTTGACAACTGCGTTCCTGAAGAATACGCTAAAGAAGCAAGAGCACGCGGCCTAAACCTGCATCAGATTTTAACCGAAAAAGCTGAAAAAATGGCGGTCGGTGAAAGTGGACTCATCGCGCTTGACTGGTGGAACGGCAACCGTTCCGTCCTCCTCGACAACGACCTGACGGGTATGATGCTCGGTATGACACTGCAGACAAAACCAGAGGAAATGTACCGCGCATTAATCGAAGCAACCGCTTATGGTACCAGAGAAATCATTGAAAACTTTGAAAAATGCGGTGTAACGGTCAATAATCTGTACGCAACTGGCGGCATTGCCATGAAGAATGCCATGATGATGCAGATCTACGCCGATGTTACCAGAAGAACGATCCGCATTGCGGGCTCTGAGTATGGCCCGGCCCTTGGCGCTGCGGTTATGGCTTCTGTAGCAGCGGGCGCTGCTGAGGGCGGCTACGATTCTGTATTTGAAGCTGCTCAGGTTCTGGCCAATGAAAAAGATATTCTTTATACACCAAATGAAGAAAACGCAAAAGTATATGACAAGCTGTTTGCGGAATATGCCATCTTGCACGATTACTTCGGCCGCGGCGAAAACGACGTAATGAAACGTCTGAAAGTCATCAAGGCAGAAGCAGCTAAATAGTCAGTAAAAGTCATTCCCCAAACAGGGGAATGACTTTTTTTGTCCCAAATTATTTGTTTTTTGGAGGATTTTATCAATTTACAATTGACGAAATGTTAAAAATGTGCTATTATAAAAACATAAAGTAACAAAAAGAACATTTGAAGATCGACAGAAATTTTTAATCATTTAGGGAGGAACCATGTTAGAAGAACTGAAACAGCAAGTTTATGAAGCCAATATGCTGCTGCCGGAGTATAAGCTTATTACCTTTACCTGGGGTAATGTATCCGGTATTGACCGGGAAAAAGGTCTGATTGCCATTAAACCCTCCGGTGTGGAATACGACAAGCTAAAGCCGGAAGATATGGTCATTGTCGCGTTAGAAGATGGTAAAGTGGTAGAAGGAGACCTGAATCCATCCTCCGATACCGACACACATCTTGAGCTTTACCGTAAATTTCCGAATATCGGCGGTGTGGTACATACCCACTCACAGTGGGCGACCATTTGGGCTCAGGCAGGAAAAGATATTAATGCTTACGGAACAACCCATGCTGATTACTTCAATGGCCCGATTCCCTGCACGCGTGTTATGACCGATACAGAAATTGAGGGTGACTACGAGCTCAATACTGGCAAGGTTATTGTTGAAACCTTCAATGATATGGACATCAATCCCGATTATATGCCAGCCGTCCTGGTTAAAAGCCACGGCCCGTTTACCTGGGGGAAAGACCCGCACGAGGCTGTCCACAATGCGGTTGTTTTAGACCAGCTGGCCATGATGGCCTTCTACACCGAGCAGCTGGCTGGCGGCGCGTACCCAATGCAGGATGTGCTTTTAAACAAACATTTCTACCGCAAGCATGGCGAAAACGCCTATTACGGCCAGAACTAGAGAACCCAAATCTATGATTTTGTGTTCCTTAAAAAACAAATTAAATATCTGAATCTAACCTATTTATAAAATCAAAAGGAGAAAAACATGAGTTTTAAAGAATTATCCATTAACGAATTGATTAACCACGAGTTTGATTGCAGCTGCGGCAAAAAACATATCGCAAGCATCGAAAATATCGCCATCGGCAAAAACGCTTTAGACAAACTGCCAGGCATTATGGAAACCCAGAAATTAAAAGACGGGAGCATCCTGAGTAAAAGCGATAAGGTTTTTATCGTGGCCGATGTCAATACCTGGGAAGTAGCCGGTGAACGCGTTGAAAGTATGGTAGTGCAAGCAGGCTATCCTGTTGAAAAATATATTTTCCCACATAAGAGCATGCACGCAGAAGATAAATACGCCGAAGAAATGAAGGAACATTTACCGGCTGATACCAAGCTGATCATTGCCATTGGCTCAGGCTCTTTAAATGACTTAACCCGTTATGTCGCGTTTGGCGCGGGACTGCCGTATTATATTGTGGCGACGGCACCATCTATGGATGGCTACGCTTCAAACGTTTCTCCTTTAGTTCATAACAATCTTAAAATTACCTATTCCGCAGAATGTGCCAATGCCATCATCGGTGATACCGATATTCTGGCCACTGCACCGGATGTCATGATCGCGGCTGGTTTAGGCGATGTTTTAGGTAAATATTTAGCCATCAACGACTGGAAAATGTCTGAGCTGATCAACGGCGAATATTACTGCCCAGAGGTCGGAGAGCTGGTGCTCTACTCTGTTAAAAAATGTGTGGATACGGTCCCGGGCCTCGTGAACAGAGAATCCGACGCGCTTCAGTACCTGATGGAATCCCTGGTGCTCATCGGGATTGCCATGAGCTATATCGGTTTCTCCAGGCCGGCGTCTGCCTCCGAGCATCATATCTCCCACTTCCTGGAAATGAAGTCCATCTTCAAGGGCGAATACGGCCAGCTGCACGGCACCTGTGTTGGCATGGCAACCTGCATCGTCAGCGATATGTACGCAAAATTCCTGACCATGCCTTTCGACTATGATAAAGCACGCGCGCACGCAGAAACCTTTGACTATGACACCTGGGAAAAGGAAATCAAGCGTTCCTTTGGCCTGGGCGCAGATGAAGTCATTAAACTTTATAAGCAGGTACATCAGAATGATCCTGAAGTGGTTGAAAAACGCATTGACAGCATTCAGAATAATGAAGCGAAGCTGGTGAGCCTGATGGAAGACGTGGTGGCAGATACCCAGAAAGCGCCGGAGCTGTTAAAAGCCCTCCACGGTCTTACCAGTCCGGCAGAGTTCAATGTAACAAAGGAAGAATTCAAGGATATTTTGATGTATGCCAAAGAGCTGCGCAACCGCTATGCTGCACTTCAGTTCTTCTATGACATGGGTGTTCTTGAAGAATTAGCGGATGATATTATTGAAAAATATATGAAATAAAGCTTTAATATAAAAAGGACAGACGATCGCGTCTGTCCTTTTTCAGTTTACAGAAGACCCATGTTTAAAAAGACAAGCTGGGGAACCATGGTACAGAGGACCAGAGCGGCAAAGACGATGGCGTAGGTCTGCCGGTTCATTGAGAGCACCCCGATGAATTCTCTGAGAAAGGCGTTTGGAAAATAGTAAAACGCTGTTTTTGCGGGAACACCAGTAAAGTCAAGCCCAGCGTCACGGGCATAAAGACTGGCACGGAGAACGTGAAAGCTGCTGGTTACAAATACGCCCCGGGCATTCGGCTTAAGCCTGTCAATGATCGCCTTGGAAAACAGCATGTTTTCCCTGGTGTTTCGGGAATGCTCCTCCACTAAAATGTCCGATTTATGATAGCCTTTGGACAAAAGGTAATCCTTCATTACCAAGGCCTCCGAAACCGATTCATCCATTCCTTTACCGCCAGAGACAACAAATTTTGCTTTCTTTCCAGTCATTTCCATCTGTTTTTCATAAAAAGCAATGGCCCGGTTCAGGCGCTTGGCCAGAAGCGGTGTAACCTTGCCGTCAATTACCCGACAGCCCAGGATCAGAATAAAATCCTCGTCGTAGGAAGGCTTGTTGAAGTAGTAAAGGGCAGAGGCATTGGCAAAGCTGATAAACAGAAAGCCGAAAAACAAAACGACAATCGCCAGCATGGAATAGATCAGTGGAATGACAGGATTGACATTCATAAAAAAGGGAAGTGTGTAGAACAGTATCAGCGCGGCAAGCATGATGAGTCCGAGAAATAAGGGTAGAAAATTGCTGTGCCGTGTTCCCTCGCGCGATACCATCCGCTGCCCATTGATCATCAACGCAATGCTTGAGAAAAGCAGCAGCAGGGGCCCCATTAAAAATATCAAAGCGACGATTCCCAGTATGACCCAGATAACCGGGCTGAGAGGGGACATCAACGCATAACCGCAAAGCCCCAGCAGAAACAGGGCAAGGAGGACTGTTATCAAAATGCCGCCGGCAATGGGGCGCCTCTGCTTATAATACAGACGGTAAAACAGGATAAGGATAATAATGGCAGGTATTAAAAAAATCATGGCATTCTCCTGATTGAAATTTATTTTTATAGTATAAATATACCCGCCCTTATGAAAATAAAGCAGACATTTTGACGACCGGTAAAAATTACCGGTCGTCATCAGCTATTTTTTTAAGCTTCAGATAGTACTGCTCCTGAAGCAGATCCGCCACCAGGCTGCAAAGAGCCACACTGTCTTCGATGTGCATCTGGTCACTGATGGTGGCGTCAAAAAGAAGCTGGAAAGCACCCGGGAAGTCCTCATCACCTGCCCAGAACTGGATGCGGGCAGGAATACGCGGAGCAAAGAACCCCTGTGCACAGAGATCCGCCTTATCCGGGATGATCGAAAAGCCGATTTCCGGCAGACTGGCTTTCAGTATTTCAGGATCACAGCGGTCATAGAAAACACCCATGGGTTCAATGACATTTTTCCGGATGTTCGGGTAAAAAACAGCGCCTCTGGGCTGATCCTTATAGGAAATCCATCTACCCGAAAGGGGGAGCTCCACAGCGCGGGAAAAATAATTGAGCGCGATGAGCCGCCAGCTGATCTCAGGCTTTTCGGCCGTGCCTGAAAAAAACACATCACCATCCAGATAGGGAATCGTCAGGGGCTGGCCAAAGCAGACAAGGCTGAAAACCCCTGTTTTTTCGTCATAAGCGCAGCCGGTGTTTTTTTCGATGACCACAGGGTCAAGGGCGCGCAGCTTACGCCGGCTTTCATCAAAGGCACCGCGGTAGGCACCCTCCTCGGGGTTGCTTTTCATATAATCGTACATGGTATGATACCTCGCTTTGTAAGTTATGCCCATTATAGCACGCCGGAGCAGCAGAGGCAATTTCACATTGTGGTGGGTTTGTGCTACAATAGCTTTACCGAGAAGGGAGGGATGCGCATGGTCTATGAGGTAGTAGAGCTTTCGGTGCGGGAGCTGGTAGAATTTATTATGCGCTCAGGCAGCATTGACAGCCGTTTTGGCGGCTTTGACCGGGCAGCAGAAGGAGCGCGTATCCATCGAAAACTGCAAAAAGAAGCCGGAGAGCATTACCGGGCAGAGGTCACTCTGGCAGAAACCACAGATGTGAAGGGCTTTACCTTTAAAATACAGGGCCGGGCAGACGGGATTTTTGAGGAGGATGGCATTATCGTCATCGACGAGATTAAAACCATCACCAGAAGCCTGGAGGACATGGATGAAGACAGCCGTCCAGTACACTGGGCCCAGGCTAAATGCTACGGCTATATCTACGGCAGCCAGCAGGGGCTTGACTTCATTGATATCCAGCTCACCTACTATCAGGTAGATACAAAAGAAATCCGCCGGTTCCGTAAAAGCTTTTCCGTCGTCGAGCTGGAGGATTTCTATCTTGCCCTGTTAGACGCTTATATTCGCTGGGCAGAGATGCAGCGCCAGTGGGTCGAAAAGCGGGATCAATCCATCCATGCTTTAGCTTTTCCTTATAAAACCTACCGCAGAGGCCAGCGGGAGATGGCTGTGGCTGTTTTTAACACCATCAAAAAGAGCGGTAAGCTTTTCTGCCAGGCGCCCACTGGCATCGGAAAAACCCTGTCCACGCTGTTTCCCTCTGTCAAGGCCCTGGGCGGCGGTATGGCAGAAAAGCTCTTTTACCTGACAGCCAAGACCATCACCCGGCAGGCTGCTGTGGACGCCTTCACACTCATGAAGGAAAAGGGTCTGGCGCTTCGGACGGTCACCCTGACGGCCAAGGATAAAATCTGCTTTCTGGACGAACGCAGCTGTAACCCAGACGACTGCCCTTATGCCGACGGCTATTTTGACCGTGTGGGCGATGTGCTCTATGAGGTGCTCCAGCAGGATACCGTCTTTTCAAGAGAGAATATCGAGGCCATCGCCCTTGAGAATAATCTGTGCCCCTTTGAGTTTTCGCTGGACCTTACACTCTGGTGCGACGCCATTATCTGCGATTACAACTATCTCTTTGACCCGCTGGTGGCCCTGAAGCGTTTTTTTATGGACGAGAAGGGGGACTACGTCTTTCTGGTGGATGAGGCCCACAATCTGGTAGACAGGGCAAGGGAAATGTACTCGGCTGCTCTTAGGAAATCCGATTTTCTGAACCTTAAAAGACAGCTGACCAAAACGGACAAACGCCTGAAGGAGCCCCTGAACAAGGTGAACCAGGCCATGATCGACCTGCGCAAAAGCTGCCCGGACAGCCGGTCCCGCATCAGCAGGGAGGAGCTTGGAGATTTTAACGAGCTTCTGGGCTTCTTCTGCTTTGCCTGCGAGGATTGGCAGAAAAAACACCCGGACCACCCAGCAGCCGACGCGGTGCTGGAGCTTTATTTTCAAGCCCGGACCTATTTAAAGATCGCCGAGTTTTACGATGAGCACTATATTACCACCATCCACACCTACGGCAGCGAGGTGATCGTGAAACAGGTGTGCCTGGACCCGGCGCTGCTGCTGAGGGCAAGGCTGGCCTGCGGCAGGGCATCCGTTCTCTTTTCAGCCACCCTCACCCCTCTGGAATATTTTATCGCTGTGCTGGGCGGCGAGGAGGAAACCCCGCGCTACGAGCTGCCCTCCCCCTTTGACCCGTCAAAGCTTGGTATTCTGCTGGCAGATACCATCAGCACCCGCTATGTGGACAGAGAAGAGAGCTATACCCCCATCGCCGAAATGATCGCTGCCTTTGCGGCAGGGAAAAAGGGCAATTACATGGCATACTTTCCATCCTATGCCTACCTGAGTGCAGTCTATGAAGTTTTTGGAGAGCGTTTTCCAGACATCCGGTCCATGGCACAGGAGCGGGATATGGACGAGGCCGCAAGAGAAGCTTTTCTGGAAGCCTTCGACGCCGAAAATCCTGAAACCCTCATCGGATTCTGTGTGATGGGCGGTATCTATTCCGAGGGGATTGACCTCAAGGGAGACCGCCTCATCGGAACCGTTATTGTGGGCGTGGGCCTGCCGCAAATTGGCGATGAGCGCAATATCATCCGGAATTATTATGACGATAAGCAGGGCAGCGGCTTTGCCTATGCCTATCAGTTTCCCGGCATGAATAAAGTTCTCCAGGCCGTTGGACGCGTTATAAGAGATGAGGCTGACCGGGGCATGGTGCTCTTTATCGACAGCCGGTTTTCAAGCAGCAGCTACCGCCGGCTCTTCCCGCCGCATTTATCTCATTATATAAAGGTGAGAAACGCAGAGAACGTCCGGCAGGAGACCCGGGCCTTTTGGAATGAAAAGGAAGAAAATGCGTAAAGTGTAAAAAATAAACGCGTATTCCGTGATAAAATCAGGGGAATACGCGTGTTTTTGATGGTTGAAATGGCGGCGGAATTGTTCGTAGACTTTTAGTAGTCTGCGAGTAGATCGCTGGACGCCAGCAGAAATAAAAGCTCGGGAAGATTCTGACCAGAAAACTGACCAAATCGGAAAGTAAATATTTAAAAAGGATAAATTTCTGAAAGCCGCATAATACCTTACTATATATAGAAGAAAGCTGACCAGATTTTGACCAGTCTGGAAAATTTATTAAAAATAAAAATATTTGGGTAGTAAAATAGCTTATTGTTAAAGTTTAAACATAAAAATGATTTTAAGGAAAATTATTTAAATTTTTTAAAAAAGGGGTGCATTTTTAATGAGGGAATGTTATAATAAATCACGCAGTTGAAAAATAAATCATTTTCTTAAGCGAAAATTTTAAAAAAGTTCGCAGACTACTAAAAGTCCACGAACAAAGATGAGGTCAATTATGAGTGTCGGATACGCCATTACGACGTACAAAATACAGCTGAATTATAAGCATCTCAACTGGTTCAAACAGACCCAGTCCCTGTTTGACGCTGTTCTGGCCTTTTATTATCGCCTGCTTGAGAAACAGCCCGAAGCGCGGGAGCTCTCCAACCAGAATCTCCTGCGTCATATGGAGCTTCAGACCATCCCGAAGAGAGATGGCAGTCAGCCAGAAACCCCGCTGCCCTACGAAAAGGTTCCCCTTTATTTCAGACGCGGAGCCATCAACGCCGCCATCAGTCTGTATCGGATTTACAGCGGTATTCATAAAGCGTGGGAAGAGGGGGGCTGCAAAGGCACAGAGCCCGGCAGGCCAAAACGCCTGCATATGTCCATGCGCTATTATAAAGGCATGTATAAAGACTTTGATGATCAAAGCATCATGCTCAAGCTCTACACTGGCAAAGCCTGGTCATGGGTGAAGCACCGCTACACCGGCAGACCCTTTCCAGAGGAGGCTGAGCGCATGAGCCCCACCATCGTGATCAAAAAGAAAAAGGTTATGCTGCACGTACCCGTAAAAGAAAAGGTAGAGGATATCCGCACCGCCAAAGAGCGCGTCCGGCAAAAAGAAAAGTTTGTCTCAGTCGCACTCACTACCTCTGACAGCCTCGCCGTTTGTACCACTTTCCAAGCTGACGGTACCGCCGCCCACCCTTATTTTATCAAGGGAGGAAAAGAGCTGGCCCACCGTAGGAAGCAGCTGATAGGGTATGCCAAACGCGGCACTGCTGGGAACGATATGACGCACACTGTAGGGAACGCGGCCCTCAGCGTTCCGCAAGAGCATCGACCAAACACCAAATACTACGACAAAATCACCCGCCTCACCGACCACTACGCCCATGAGGTTTCAAGGAAGATTGTAGACTACACAGTCAGGCAGGGTGCAAAGCTCATTGTCATGCCAGCCTACGGCGATACCTTTGAAAAAGGCACACTGTCCTATCTTAAAACAGACATCATGGCCTTTATCGGCCGCCGGATCATCCGCTATACCAAATATAAAGCCTGGCAGGCCGGCATTATCGTCCAGCTTAACAGCATGAATAAGGTGACAAAGCAATGCTACAAGTGCGGCGAGGTGATCTACAAATATAACACCGAGTACCAGCCGCCAAGCCCCAACTTTTTAGGCGGCAAGAATTTCAGGTGTAAAAACAAACACCGCGGAAGCACCGCCCTCAACACGGCCCGAAACATCGGAAAAAGCTTTTATCAGGCTTTTTATGGAGAGGCCGTTTAAAAAATATTTTAGATTTAGATGAGTGATATTATAAAAATAAATATTTAAATCCTGTGGAGAAATGCACAGGTGTGCTTTTCGTCTATAGGGTCAAAAGTACTGGCTTAGCACCGCCTGTTTTTATTTCACACCGCATTGTGTTTGGTTTTTTTATATATAAGGAAAAAAACCAAACACAATGCGATGAAAGTAAAAACTAAAGGATCAGTTAATGGTCATGAGTGCTACGAGTTTTAAATTAAATGAAAAATCATGATGTAATGTAGGGAACGCTGCCCTCAGCGATCCGCAAAGAGGAACTACCATGGAAAAAGAAGAAAAGACAGAAAAGCCAACAGAGGAAGAGGAATTGGAAGAAAACCCAGAATACAGCTTTGAAGTAGGAGTGTAAGATGATCTATCAAAAACATATCAAGCGCATACTGGATTTTTCGCTATCCACGGTTGGACTAATCATCCTTTCACCCGTTTACGTTATCCTCGTCATCGCCATCAAAGCCGATTCCAAAGGCCCCATTCTTTTTAAACAAAAACGCGTGGGAATCCATAAACATCTTTTTAATATTTATAAATTCCGAACGATGTCCATTGACACGCCAAAGGATACTCCCACCCACATGCTCAAGAACCCCGACCAGTACATTACAAAGGTCGGCAAGTTTTTAAGAAAGACCAGCCTCGATGAGCTGCCACAGATTTTCAACATCATCAAAGGCGAGATGAGTATCATCGGTCCACGCCCGGCACTTTGGAATCAGGAAGATTTGATTGCCGAGCGGGACCAGTACGGCGCCAACGACGTGCGGCCAGGACTCACCGGTCTGGCACAGATCAGCGGCCGGGATGAACTGGAAATTCCAATTAAAGCAAAGCTGGATGGACAGTATGTAAAAAACATCAGTTTTTCCTTTGACTGCAAAATGTTCTTTAAAACCATCACCTCCGTTTTAAAAAACGAAGGCGTGCAGGAAGGCGGTACTGGCGCAATGGGCATTGAGGAGGACTTGAAATGAAACGCATTTTAATCACTGGAAAAGACAGCTACATTGGCACCTCCTTTGAGAAATGGGTGAGTAGGTGGCCAGAGAAGTATGAAGTGGCAACCGTAGACACCATCAATAATGAATGGAAAGATATGGATTTTAGTTTTTTTGATGTAATTTTACATGTTGCAGCCATTGTTCATAAAAAAGAAAAAAAAGAGATGGCTGCTTTATACGAGAAAGTAAACAGCAAACTTCCGATTGAAATTGCGCAAAAAGCAAAAGCAGATGGGGTTAAGCAATTTGTTTTTATGAGTACTATGAGCGTATACGGTCTCGATTCCGGATGTATTGATAAAGAGACGCCATTAATTGCAAAAACCCTATATGGAAAGAGTAAACTTGAAGCAGAGAGAAACTTGAGGAAAATCGCAAATGATAACTTTAAAGTTGCGATTATCCGGCCACCGATGGTCTATGGAAAAAATTCTAAAGGAAACTATCAACGACTTTCAAAGCTAGTCAAAAAATTACCATTTTTTCCAGAATTACATAATCAGCGAAGTATGATTTTTATTTTTAATCTTTGTGAATTTATTCGTTTGATTATCGAAAACAAGGAAAATAAGATTTTTCATCCTCAAAACGACGATTATGTTGATACTGTTGAATTAGTAGAAACAATGACTCAATGTAATAAAAAAAATATTTATTTTATTGGAGTCTTTAATTCTATTATAAAAAAAATAGCGAAAAGAAACGAGATGTTTACTAAAATTTGGGGCGATCTCGTTTATCAAAAAGATATGAGTATTTACAAGCAAAATTATAATTTATATAGCTTTAAAAACTCTATTGAACTGACTGAAGGAAAAGAATGAGAATTTTAGTAATTAGCGAACATTACTATCCAGACAATTTTAGAATTAACGATATAACAAAAGAATTAGTTGATCGTGGAAACGACGTAACAGTTTTAACCGGTTTGCCTGATTATACAAGCTCTTTTATACCTAAGGAGTATAAGTTTTTCAAAAAACGGAATGAGGTAATTGATGGTGTAACCATCAAAAGAGTTTCAACAATTGCTCGCAGAAAAAAGGCTTTATTCAGAGGTCTAAACTACATGTCTTTTGTTATAAGTTCTTGTTTATACCGAAAACTTAATAAAAACATTTATGATGTAATTTTGGTTTATCAAATGTCACCTGTTACAATGATTTTTCCAGCATTGAAATTAAAAAAAATGATGAAGGCCAAGACATTGGTATATTGTCTTGATGTGTGGCCAGAAAGCGTAAAAATTTTTGGAATAAAAGAGAAATCATTCCTCTATAAAGCAATTGCCAAAATATCAAGATATCTCTACCAAGGATGTGATCAAATCGCCGTCTCATCAAAGCCATTCTTTAAGTACCTTCATCAAGTCAATGATATTCCATACGATAAAATGTGTTACCTGCCCCAGCACGCCGAAGATATTTATCTGGATATGGACTTGCGGGCAATCGACAATCACTGCATCGATTTTGTTTTCACCGGAAACATCGGAAAAGCACAAGATATTGAGTGCATTATTGAAGCCGTTGAGATCATTCGTGATACGCCAGACTTTACTGTCCATTTAGTGGGAGATGGCTCCCATTTAGAAGACTGTAAACAAATGATCAAAGAGAAGCATCTGGAAGATAAAATTGTACTCCATGGAAGACATCCCATTGATCAAATGCCCGAATTTTACCGATTGGCAGACGCGTGCTTATTAACCCTTAAATGCGATAACTTTGTTGGGATGACCATGCCATCAAAACTTCAAAGCTATATGGCCGCTGGAAAGCCTGTCATTGGAGCCATTAGCGGCGCGGCACAGGAGGTCATCAAAGAATCGAACTGTGGACTTTGTGTAGACGCCAGCGATGCCAAAGGCCTTGCTGAAATGATGAAAGTATTTATTCAAAATCCGAATGCCTATAAAAACTGCGGCGAAAATGGCCGTTGTTATTTCAAAAAAAATTTTACCAAAGCGATCTTTTTGGATCATTTAGAGGAATTGTTAAACAACTTAGTAAAAGAGGAAAGCAATGTTTAAAGATAAAACACTAATGATCACCGGAGGAACCGGTTCCTTTGGCAATGCGGTTCTAAAACGGTTCTTAGAAACGGATATTGCCGAAATTCGAATTTTTTCAAGAGATGAAAAAAAACAGGACGATATGCGGAAGCAGTATAACAACAGCAAAATAAAATTTTACATTGGCGATGTACGGGATAAGCAGAGTATCCGGGATGCCATTCATGGGGTCGACTATATCTTTCACGCCGCCGCTTTAAAACAGGTGCCATCCTGCGAGTTCTTCCCGCTGGAAGCCGTTAAAACAAATGTGGTCGGGACGGACAACGTCTTAACCGTCGCCATTGAGGAGGGCATCAAGAAAGTAATCTGTCTGTCTACCGACAAGGCAGCCTATCCCATCAACGCCATGGGCACCTCCAAAGCCATGATGGAAAAAGTCTTCGTGGCAAAATCAAGAACCGTTGATCCGGATAAGACCCTGATCTGCGGCACCCGTTATGGCAATGTCATGTGTTCCAGGGGCTCTGTCATTCCGCTTTTTATTGAAAAGATAAAAACAGGAAAACCCTTAACCGTTACCGATCCCAGTATGACCCGTTTTATCATGAGCCTTGAGGAAGCCGTGGAGCTGGTACTCTTTGCCTTTGAGAACGCCAATGCCGGAGATATCATGGTGCAAAAAGCGCCAGCCTGCACCATCGGCGTGCTCGCCCAGGCCGTCAAAGAATTGTTCCATGCTGATAATCCCATACAGATTATCGGTATCCGTCATGGCGAAAAGATGTATGAGACCCTGTTAACCCAGGAAGAAGCCGTTCACGCCATAGACCGTGGCGATTTTTATCAGGTTCCTGTCGATAAACGCGATCTGAATTATGAGAAATACTTCAGTGAGGGTGATGAGCGCATTGGGTTGAAAGAAGAGTTTAATTCCAATAATACCGAGATACTGGATGTGGAACAGGTGAAAGAAAAGCTTCTGACACTGGCGTATATCCAAAATGAAATTAAAGAATGGAATGAGAGGGCATAGGCAGAAATGAAGGTTTTAATTTTAGGCGCCAATGGCATGGCCGGACACACCATCACCCATTACTTTAAAGAGCAGGGGCATGAGGTTACAGGCTTTACCACCACAAAAGTCAATTACTGTAAAAACATTGTGGGGGATGCCCTTGATCGCGATGACTTTAAACAGGCATTACGCTCAGATGATTATGACGCGGTCATCAACTGTATTGGACTGCTCAACCAAAACGCCGATAACAACCCCGATATGGCAATCTATCTGAACAGCTATCTTCCGCATTATGTCGTCAAACAACTGGAGAATACCAAGACAAAATTCATACAGATGAGCACTGATTGTGTTTTTTCAGGAAAGACCGGCGTTTATAAAGAGAGCAGCCCGCGCGATGGCGAAACCATCTATGATCGAAGTAAGGCGCTTGGGGAGATTGAAGATACAAAAAATCTGACTTTTCGAAATTCCATCATTGGCCCGGATATGAACCCAAAAGGCATTGGTCTTTTTAACTGGTTCATGAAGCAGGAAGGCACCATTAAAGGCTATAAGTCCGCCATCTGGACAGGTGTGACCACCTTAACCCTTGCGAAAGCCATGGAGCAGGCGATCAAAGAAAACCTGACAGGTCTGTACAATCTGGTGAATAACACCTCCATCAGCAAATACGATTTATTAAAGCTGTTTAACCACACCTTCAGAGAAGATCACATGGCCGCCATTGTGCCCGACGACAGTGTGAAAGTAAACAAATCTCTGGTAAATACCCGCACCGATTTTACATTTGAAGTGCCCAGCTACGAGCAGATGATCGTAGAAATGAAAGACTGGGTACAGCAGCATCAAGATTTATATCCACACTATTTTGGAGGAAAAACGCATTGAGCAAATTAAAGGTAATGACCATTGTGGGAACAAGGCCGGAAATTATCCGTTTATCCGAAATAATTAAAAAATTTGACCGATACTTTGAGCATACCCTTGTCCATACCGGACAAAACTGGGATTACACATTGAATCAGGTATTTTTTGAAAACTTAAAATTGAGAGAACCCGATTATTATCTGGAGAGTGTTGGCGAAAATCTTGGTGAAACCATGGGCAACATCATCGCAAAATCCTATGATCTTCTGCAGAAAGTACAGCCCGATGCACTCTTGATTTTGGGCGATACCAACTCAGCCCTTTCAGCCATCAGCGCCAAGCGCCTCAAGATTCCGATTTTTCATATGGAAGCCGGGAACCGTTGCTTTGATGAAAACCTGCCAGAAGAAATCAACCGGAGAATTGTCGATCATATCTCCGATGTCAACCTGCCCTATACCGAACATGCAAGACGCTATTTGCTGGCAGAAGGTGTACGAAAAGAACATATCTACGTGACCGGGTCGCCGATGGCAGAAGTGCTGAAAGTATATGAAAAAGAAATTGAAGAAAGTACAATTCTGGAAGCCCTAAATCTAAAAAGAAATGGCTACATTCTGGTATCCGCCCACCGGGAAGAAAACATTGACAACGAACAGAACTTCTTTTCACTCATGACCGCCATCAATGAGATCGCCGAAAAATATCAGATGCCCGTCATCTACTCAACCCACCCCAGGAGTCAGAAGTTCATTGAGAAAAGACAGTTTAAATTCCATCCACTGGTCCAGAATCTAAAACCCTTTGGCTTCTTCGACTATAACCATCTGCAAAAGAACGCCTACTGTGTCATGTCCGACAGCGGAACCGTGCCCGAAGAAGCTTCAATCCTTCAATTTCCAGCGGTATCCATCAGGACCTCAACCGAACGGCCCGAAGCACTGGATAAAGGCGCCATCATCCTAGCAGGGATCGGAACCGAAGAAGTCCTGCAGGCTGTAGAGCTTTGTCGGCAGATGTGGGAAAACAAAGAACTGGTAGAGGCCGTGCCCGACTATCAGGATTTGAATGTGAGCGTGAAAGTGGTAAAGCTCATACAGAGCTATACGACGATTGTAAATAAGATGGTTTGGAGAAAGTAAGGATGAAAAAGAAGGTGTTGATTGCCACTATGGGATATCTGCCAGGAAAAAACTTTGGTGGTCCCGTTACAAGCCTTGTAAATTTTGTTGAACTGCTAAAAGACGACTTTGAATTTTTTATCGTTACTTCAGATCATGACTTAAAAGATAACAAAAGATTTGAAACGATCCAGTATGGTTGGAATATTTGTAATGGCGCAAAAGTACTCTATTTGTCAGATAAAGAAAAGACGCTTAATTACTTAAAGAAAGTTGTGTTAACAGTACAGCCAGATTTAATCTACTGTAATAGTGTTTTTGATTATAAATTTACAATACCATTTGTTAAAATAGCACATTCTATGAAAAAACCGCTGCTATTAGCGGCCCGCGGAGAAATGCAGCCAAATGCACTCAAAATAAAAAGCTGGAAAAAGAAACCCTATCTTTGTTTTTTTAAAAAAATGATCCGTTCCCCAGAAATATATTTTCAGGGAAGCAGTGATGATGAGTGTGAAAACATTCAAAGTATTCTAGGAATTGAAGCACGGAAATGTTTTGCTTTGAGCAATATTCCTAATATAAAGTTTTTGTCGCAAAAATCAGATTATGAGGATAAACGGGATAAACTTTTAAGAATTATAACCGTTTCAAGGATCCATCCAATAAAAAATTTATTATACGCATTAGAACTGCTAAAGAAAATCGACTTTAGTGTGCAATTTGATATATATGGACCCATTGAAGAAGAGGTTTACTGGAAAAAATGTCAGCAGGTCATTTCAACTCTGGATTCAAATATCAGTGTTACCTATAAAGGATACCTCGACACTGAAGAAAAATTCAAAGCGTATGATAGCCATGACGTGTTTTTATTTCCAACAATAACAGAAAATTTTGGTCATGTTATTTCCGAAGCAATGAGCAGTGGATGTCCTGTTATTATCAGCAATAATACACCATGGAGTTGGATAAACGAAAAAAAATGTGGTTATGCATTGCCATTGGAAGATGGCGATGCTTATCTTAAAGCCCTTTACAGCATAAAAGAAATGGACAAGGATAACTATGCTCAACTGCGGTACCAATGTCAATGTGAGACAAGAGCGTTTCTGGCGATTGACAGATTAAAAAAAGACTATATCACAGTATTTGACAAAATTATAATTGAGGAAAAATAAGATGAGTTTATATAAAAAAATATGTAATGGTGAAGAAAAAATAGCCTTAATTGGTTTGGGATATGTAGGTATGCCAATTGCAGTCGCATTTGCAAAAAAAGTAAAAGTCATTGGATTTGATATAAGCAGACCAAAGATTGAGTGTTATAAAAAAGGAATCGACCCTACTGAAGAAGTAGGGGATGAAACAATCATGAATACAAGGGTTGAGTTTACATCAGATGATACCAGATTGAAAGAGGCGAAATTTCATATTGTCGCAGTTCCAACGCCGATTAATTCAGATAAAACACCAAATTTATCCCCAGTTGAAGGTGCATCTAAAATTGTTGGGAGAAACTTGACAAAGGGATCAATTGTTGTTTATGAAAGCACTGTCTATCCTGGCGTTACTGAAGATATTTGTGTTCCAATCCTTGAAAAGGAATCCGGTCTTAAATGTGGTCGTGACTTTAAAGTAGGTTATTCACCAGAACGCATTAATCCAGGGGATAAAGTACATCGTTTAGAGAATATTATTAAAATTGTCTCTGGAGTAGATCAAGAGGCTCTGGAAGAAATTGCTTCAGTATATGAGTTAGTCATCGCAGCCGGTGTCCACCGGGTTAGTAATATTAAAACAGCAGAAGCGGCAAAGGTTGTTGAAAATAGTCAACGGGATATAAATATCGCCTTTATGAACGAATTGGCAATGGTTTTTGATCGAATGAATATTGATACTCAGGAAGTCGTCCAGGCGATGAATACAAAGTGGAATGCGTTAGGCTTTACACCGGGGCTTGTAGGAGGCCACTGTATCGGTGTTGATCCTTACTATTTCATTTACCAGGCCGAAAAACTGGGATATCATTCGCAGATTATTGCGGCTGGTCGAAAAATAAATGATGGCATGGGAAAATTTGTAGGAAACGCTATTATAAAAGAATTGATTTTGGCTAATTTAGTTGTATCTAAAGCAAAAGTCGTTATCTTTGGTTTAACGTTTAAAGAAAATTGTCCGGATACCAGAAACAGTAAGGTGATCGACATTATTTTGTATCTTCGTCAATTTGGTATTGAACCAGTTATTGTAGATCCGTATGTTGATAATGAAAGTCAGGTTGTAAAAAAATATAGTTTACATATTGAAAAAAGAGAAGATATAAAAGATGTGGATGCTTTAGTTTTTGCTGTGGCACATGATCTGTTTCTTGACGATCAATTAGAACGTTACTATAAACAAGGAAACAAAACGAAGAAGATTTTAATTGATGTAAAGGGTGTTTTTAATCGAGAAGAAATGAAAAAGAACAGTATTGATTATTGGAAATTATAGTGTAATTAATACAATGGCTTTTTAAATGACATATACAGAAGTATATGGAAACGTAAAAAACACGAGTAACTACTTTAAAAGTTATAATTGAGGAAATCAATGGCAGAAAAAATAGTAATAATCATATACTGTCTATGTCATATAA
>OAWD01000537.1_pt1 | contig 24829 bp, 12 predicted proteins | sample 1495361 | NCBI WGS metagenome assembly OAWD01 (sample SAMEA2580130, study PRJEB22360) | human gut metagenome | biome: human gut; feature: human-associated habitat; material: faeces | place: Denmark | collected 2008/2010 | reverse complement strand
CCTGCACCAGTGGGAGCCGGAGGACAGCTTCCTCCGCACCGACTTCAACGGAGATCTTTCGGCCATTGACGCCGCGCTGCTGGGGCTTGAGCGGGACAAATGCCGCGCAGCCATCGGGCGGTACACAGGGGATGGGGAGCTGAGCTACACGGTATCGCTGGGCGCAAGACCCAAGCTGGCTGTGGTGGACAACACTTCATCCTTTTCCTCCGGCTATGAGCTGGGGCTGGATGGAATGAATGAGCGGAGCGTGATTATTACGGAAGATGGGTTCCGGGTGAACGGTTCTCCCCACGGCCTGAACCAGGAGGGGACGCTGTACCGCTATTATGCGTTCCTGTAGACAAAGAAAACCCCCGGGCCCAAAGGCCCGGGGGTTTTGCGTATCCTTACTGGAAGGTCACGCCGGTGGTATCAATGGTAACGGTGTAGCTGGGAGTAGCAACACTGCCGCCGCTTTCCTTGACCGTGTAGTGGTCAGCATCAACGGTGAACGCGCCAGTGGAGCTCTCAAACACCTCAAGGGTGATGGGCTCGCCGTCGTCGCAGACCAGCAGGGTATACTCGATGGCAGTACCGGCCGGAGTGACGTTGGCGGCACCGGCTTTCACAAAGCTGTCGCCATGCTTCCAGGCAGTGGGGACATCCTCACCGCCCTCGGCGGCGCAGGTGATCAGGGCATTGTTGGTCTGACGGACTGCACGATAGGTAGTGCTCGAATCCAGAGGCAGGGTGATGGTGAGGGTGGTGAGCTTCATACCATCCTGGGGCGTGATTCCGTTGAACAGGCCACCGCCCAGGGAACCGTTGGCCAGACCGGTGCTGGTATCCTTCACATCCTCAGCCACGGGGCCGACCGTGGTGTCGCCCACGGTGTCAACCACAACGTCCTGCACCTCGTCGGTGACAGTGTAGCTCATGGCATAGAAGGTGGTCTCACTGTTGCCGCGCTTCACGTCGACCTTAGTGATACCCTGGCTGCTGCTATAGACCTTGACAACCTCATAGCCCAGCTTTTCGAAGGAGTCGACCAGCAGATCCTCCATGTCCATAACAGTGGCATCCTCCGCGTTCAGGAACGCGAAATGATACTTGTTGGGGCCGCTGGTGAAGATCTTGACGCCCAGCTTATCGTTGGAGGGCTTGCCGGGCTTGTTGTTGCCGGTGGGGTCCTCAGTCAGGTAGCTCTTCACGATGAAGGCGGCCTTCACGACGTTGTCATCGTCGTACACCACATAGCCGTACTGGCCGTCCTGGAAGGTGGTGCCGGTCGCGGTCTCGTCGTCCACGTCGGTATTGTCGATGTCGTAGATCAGCTCGTCATTCTTGTTGGCCAGACGGACAGGGCTCTGCAGCTTGGTCATGTCGAGCCACTCGTTATCCTTGCCGGGATTCTGGATGGCGTTGTTGGTGGTAGCGTCGGTATAGACGTTGACATAGCGGCTGCTGGTGACTTTCACGTAGCCCTTAGCCACGGTGCCAGCGGCGGGATTGTTGAAGGAAGCCAGGTTCTTGGAGTCCATGTCCATGGTCTGGACGATACCGTCGGTATTGCTCAGGACGGAGCGCAGATTGTCCTCGGACTTGACCTCTTCCATGGTGCCGTCCTCGTGGATGACGGTGTAGTAGAAGTAGTCATTGTAGACATTGAACTCGGGCATCACGAAGACATAGTCATCGTCGCCGAACTTGGCCTGGGTGGTGTAGAGGACAACCACATCGGCCACGTCGCTCTTATACAGGTCGACGATGCTCACCTTGACATTGCTGTTGTCAATGCCTCCATTGCCGGTGCCAGCCGAAGCAATCTTCTTAGCCATGCTGTCGTAGCCCACGGCCACGGAGCCGTCCTTGCCGTTGTAGTAGTACACGATGGTGTCGGCGTCGATGCCGAAGGTGCCGGTAGGATCGCCCACGCCCGTAGCGTTGGTCTTGATCTCCACATCGCCCTTGGAGATGTCAGCACTCAGCATCTCCTGACCAGCGGCGAAGAAGCCAGACGTGCCAGAAGTATAGTTCGGCTTCTTGGTAGCGTCAACCACATCGCCCACGGTCAGCTCGGGCAGGTCGATGGTCATCTTGTCGTCAGCGTTAATGCTGTAGGCAACCAGGTTGCCGGCCGCAGCACCGGCAGCGGGGTAGGTCTTGCCGACGCCGCCGCCGTCGTCAGTACCCAGGAACGTCTTCAGTGCCTCGGCGGCTTCCTCGGTGGTGTCGAGGGCGGAATTGTTCTCGTCCTTCCAGCTCTTTACGGAGTTATCCCAGTTCAGCTCGTAGGTCTTGGTGGTGCCGTCGGGCAGCAGAACCTTGACCTGGCCGCTGGTGTTCAGCATGTTGGTGGAGAATGCGGAGTCCAGAACCAGAGCGTAGTTCTTGGCGGCCGCCTCAACCTCCTCGAAGGCGATCACGTTGCCGTAGTCGTCCAGGTAGAAGTTGTAGGAGGTCTCAAACTGCACGCCATTGGCCTTGTCACATTCGGTCACGTCGAACTTGACGACCTCGGTGCGGGCGTTGGTCTCCAGCTCATCGGCCTTGTACTTCTCGCCGCCGACGGTCATGTACTTCTCGGTGCCCTTCACGTTGAAGTGCTCCATCTCGCCAGTGACAACCTCGGGCTTCTCCAGGTAGGTGCGGCCGCCGTACTGGACGTACAGGACCACGTCCTCCTTGGCCATGTCCTCGTAGCCCACGACATCCTTATTGTCCAGGGTGCCCAGGGTGCGGACGGTCACGGTCTCCTTCTTGGAGTTGACGGAGGTGATGTCGGCCAGAGCCTTCTCCACGGACAGGACGTAATCAACCTCACCGTCGCCGTTGTTGTCGATGATGGTCAGGGTAGCGCCCTTCACGTTGGCGGTCTTGTCGCCATACTTCTCGGTGGTGTTGGGGATGTACTTGCCGGAGTTGTAGTTCCAGAAATACTTGGCGTCCTTGTCGGTCAGGCCGTTCTCGCCCAGCAGCTTGTCATAGTCCACCTGGGGGTCCTTCGCGCCGCTGTAGAGCACGGTCTCGCCGGTGGTGACGACAGTGTTCACGTCGGAGACCACGGGGTCGCCGTACACGGTGGAGTCAGCCAGGATAGTGGTCTTCTTGATATACAGGTTGACGGTCTTGCCCAGCATGTCAACGGGAGTGCTGACATTGAAGGTCTGGGTCTTGAGGGAGGCGTCCTCCTTGCTCACGGTGGTGTTGCCGGTGGTGGAGAAGATGCCCTCGCCGTTGTAGATGGTGGTCTTGCCCTCCTTCAGGGCGGCGTCGCCGTCATCGGAAGCCAGGGAAGCCCACTCGTTGGCCACAACAACGCCCTGCACCTTGATCACGCCGTACTTGTCGGCCAGGATGGTGCGGTGGTCGCTGTAAGCGATGGGGTAGTTGTTGGTGGTGTAGCTCTGGATCATCTCCACGTCCAGGGCGTTGTAGATCAGCAGGGCCGCGTCATCCCGGTTCAGGGGAGCGGACAGATCCTTGGTGAAGCCCTCGAAGATGCCCTGCTCGTCGGCGCGGACGGACACGTTGATGGCCCAGTCGGCACCCTCAAAGCCCTCGATAGCGGGGTCGTAGCCCACGGCCACCAGCAGCATCTTGGCCGCCTCCAGGGCGGTCACGGTGGCGGAGGGGTCAAACTTGCCGTTGCCGCGGCCGGCGATGATGCCGGTGGTGTAGCAGTAGTTGATGTGACCCTTGGCCCAGTTGGTGTTGACGTCCACCAGGCCGGAGTTGACGCTCTGGTACAGAGCGCTGTTGTCCACGCCCTTGTTCATGATGACGGAGAGCATCTTCGCCATCTGAGCGCGGTCAACATTTTCGGTGGGTGCATAGGAGCCGTCGGGCTTGCCCTCGATGATGCCGAGGGAAACCAGCATGGAAACGGCGTCCTTGTTCACGATCTGATCCTTATCGGTGAGATCGTTGTAGCTCGCAGCGGAGGCGGAGACAACCATCATGCCGATGAGCATGATCGCCGCCAGAGCCAGGCTGAGAGCCCGCTTGAGGTTTCTCATTTGGATTTCCTCCTTCTGAATTTTGAGCCAGAGGGGCGTATGACGCCCCTTACAGGGAAGGAAACAATGCAGTTTTCGGGGGATAGGGATATAAAAGGCGGGGAAACAGAATCAAAAGGTTACTATGGTAGACGTTTGGTAGACAATACGGGAGCGGGAAAAGTGAAAACGCCTTGGAACCCAAAGGGTTCCAAGGCGTTTCTGGTAGACTTTTGGTAGAACAAAACTCATTCCACAACGACGATGCGGACCTTGCCGCCCTCCTCGGGAGAGCGGTCATAGTAGACGGTGATATCGTCGGAGAAGGCCAGCGCCAGATTCAGCGCAGCCTTATGGTCGCCATCCTCGCCGGGCTTAAACCAATCTCCAGTAGTCTTATTGTAGCACTCAACCTTGTCGGAAATGGGGATCACCATGGAGTTGGTGGTCAGAAGCATGGCGTCGGTATCGAATTGGGCGCGGCGGATACCCGTGGCCTCGTTCAGCGGCATAAACGCGGCCATGCGATTCTTGCCGTCCAACTGGTCCAGAGAGCCGGCGACGCCGCCCATGCGGTTGGTCTTGGCGCCGTCCACAGAGCCGACTACATAGGTGTGCTCACCGCTGCCGTTGGTGACGCGGATCTCACCGTTCTGATAGCTGCCCTCACTTCCGTCGTCCTTGCTCTCCTCGTAGCCTGCGGCACGGTAATAAATCATGCCGTAGTCGTAGCAGTCGCCGGTAACATCGTTAAGCACCAGCTTATCCACGCGGCCGGCCCAGTCATAGCCCACATAGGTAATCTTGTTGGCCGGGATGCTGGTGATGGTAATGTCGCTGCGGTCAATCTCCACCAGCCTGCCGTTGCTTACCTGCTCAAAGAAGCGGGCGCCAGCGGAGAGCTCCTTAGTGCCCATGCGGTTGGTGGTCAGGTTCAGCGCGGTGGAGGCGCCCTTTCCGTTTACCTTGCTCAGGGTCAGATAGTCACGCTTATAGGAGGATACCGTCACCAGGCAGCCGTTGAGCTTGGCGGCGGCGGCTCCGCTGTAAGTGGTCTGGCCCTCCAGAGTGAGGATGCCGTCCAGCAGCTCGATGGTAGCCTTGGTGCCATCAACTGTGGCCACGCCGACGGCGTTGGACTTGGCCACATCGGGAGAGACAGCCCCCGCCACCTGGCCGGTGGTGGTGAGCAGCAGGGTAACCTTGTCGCCCACCTTGAATGCAGCAAGATCCGCCTGTGCGCTGGGCAGTACGGTGGGCTTAGCGCCCATTACGGTGACGGTGGAGGGAGCGGCGGCGTTGGGGTAAGCGTTCTCATACAGGCCGCTGAGCTTCAGATCGGAGACAAACAGGGTATCGGAGGACTTGTCGTAGGTCCCCACGTCATACTGGCGCAGGTCGCTGAGCTCGGCGGGGATGCCGTTCTTGTAGATCTGGGCCGGGGTCTTGCCGCCGGACAGGGAGGCGAAGGGGTTGTTGGAGCCGGTGGGTTTGTTCTTGGCCACCAGCACGTTGTCGTCGCTGACGCTGGCGGTCTTGGAGGGCATATAGATGTATTCCAGCTTACCGGAGCTGTTGAAGCACAGACGCAGGCTGGCGCCGGAGCGCAGGCTGGTCCAGATCTTCTCGTAGGTGCTGGCGGCCTGCTCGTCGCTGGTATAGACCGGGGTCTCCAGCGTGACGGAGATGGTTTCGTCGCCCAACACAGGAATGGCGTTGGCCTCCGGGCTGCCCATGACGGTGACGGAGCGGAAGGTGCTGCCCTCCTCGGGGAGGACGGCCAGCAGTTTCTTGTTCTTATCCAGAACGAGCTGGCCGCGGGTACCGTTGAGCTCGCCGGGGAAGGAGACGCGGTCGGTCTTATAGGTGCCGGAGGTGGTGAGCACCGAGCCGGTGGTGCCGTCGTCGGCAGTGGCGTCGGTGGAGAGAACCACCACGTTGTCCTCCAGGGAACCGCCCAGGGTGGTCAGGTACACCTGGTCGCTGCCCTTAGGCTCAGTAAAGAGCAGGTTATAGAACAGAATCGCCGCCTGCCCGCGGGTGAGGGTGGCCGCGCCGCCCAGGCTCAGGCCGTCGGCCAGCCCCGAGGACTGGGCCACGGCCACATAGCCGTCATACCAGTTGGAGCCGGTGGCCACATCGGCGCTGCCATAGCCCAGCACCCGCATGAGGATGGTGACGGCCTCGCCGTAGGTGATGGCCTGGTTGGGGCGGAAGGTACCGTCGCCCACGCCCATAATCAGGCGTGTACCGCCAGTGGTGCCGCCATTCTCACCAGCGGTGCCGCCGATGGTGATGGAGGAGGCCAGGTTCACGTAGCCCCTGGCCCAGTAGGTGGGGCCCACATCGGTGAAGATGGTGCGGTTGCGCTGGGCGGGCTCCTCAGCGCCGCGGCCCATGATCTCCACGGTCATTTTGCAGAACTCGGCCCGGCTCAGGGTGCCGCCGGGGTTGAAGGCGCCGCCGCCGGTGCCGTCCACCACGCCCAACAGGCGGAGCATCTCCGCGGCGTCGGCGACAGTGGAATCGCTGATGTCGGAGAAGCCGCCCGAGCCGGACGCCGAAGCGGGAGGAAATACCAGCAGCCCGGCCAGCAGCGCGGCGGACAGAAGGCAGGAAATCAGTCGTTTTAATCTCATATTCTCTCTCCTTTAATCGGCCCGCAGGGCATCCACCGGCTGGAGGCCGGAGGCCTTGATGGCAGGGTACAGGCCGAAGATGACGCCCAGGGCCACGGAAATGAAGAAGGAGCCGACGGCAACGCTCGGGCTGGGCCATAGAATCATTTTAAAGGACAATTTGCCCACGATCAAGGTGCCGATGTAGCCCGCGGCGATACCGAACAGGCCGCCGATGCCGCAGATCATGCAGGCTTCGATCAGGAACTGGGCGATGATGCTCTTGCGCTCGGCACCGATGGCCTTGCGGATACCGATCTCCCGGGTGCGCTCGGTGACGGTGACCAGCATGATGTTCATAATGCCGATGCCGCCGACGGCCAGGGAGATGGCGGCAATGCCGCCCAGGAAGCGCTGCTGCATCTTGTCCTGCTCCTTGCTCTGCTCCTGCCAGGTATTGGGGGTGGAGACATTGCCCTCATTCGGGCCCAGCAGGCTGTCCAGGTAGCCCTGGAGCAGGGAGACGGCCTTGGTGGTCGTGGCGGAGTCCTTGGCCTTTGCCACAAAACTTCCAATTTCGGTTTTGCCGCTGATGATGCGGTTCACGGTATAGGGAATGAGCACATAGCGGTCCATACCGGACATGTTGTTGGGGTCCTTCTCCTCAAAGACGCCGACAACGGTGAAGGGGATGCCGTTGATGGTGATCTCCTTACCCACGGGGTCAATGTAGTTGAAGAGGGTGTCGGCGATTTTGGAGCCGAGGACACAGACCTGGCTGTAGTTTTCCACGTCCAGGAAGGAGATGTCCCGGCCCCGGGCGATGGTGAAGTTGTTGCACAGGGAGTAGTCCTGGTTGCCCATGACGAGCTGGGGGGATTCGTCCCAGTTGCTGTTATTGCTGTCCATGGACTTGGCGCCGTACTTCAGGATAGTCTGGTCGTAGTAGTCCACGGTGGGAGTGAGGCCCAGGATGTAGTCGTCGAGATCCTCCATGCAGTAGTCCCGGATGGTCTTGGTCAGATCCCGCCCGGAGGGGCTGTAGGCATTGATGTTGACCACGTTGTTGCCCAGGCTCTCGTAGTACTCCCGCATCTGGCGGTTCTGGCCCTCGGCGTAGGAGACCAGGATGATGACGGCGGCCAGGCCGATGATGACGCCCAGCATGGTGAGGGCGGAGCGGGCCTTTTTCGCGGCGATGGATTTAACCGCGATCTTGAAGGCTTGGGTCAGGTTCACAGAAAGGCCCCCTCTCTGTCGCCGTCGTAGATGATATGCCCGTCGGAGATGCGCACGACGCGCTCGGCGGTGGCGGCGATGCCGTTGTCGTGGGTGATGAGGATGATGGTGGAGCCGTCGTCGTGCAGGCCGTGGAGGATCTCCAGCACGTGCTTGCCGGTGCGGGAGTCCAGGGCGCCGGTGGGCTCGTCGGCCATGATGATGGGGGGCTGGGTGGCGATGGCGCGGGCGATGGCCACGCGCTGCTGCTGGCCGCCGGACATCTCGGTGGGCTTGTGCCCGGCGCGCTCGGCCAGACCCACCCGCTCCAGGGCGGCCTCCACCCGGTCGGCCCGCTTGGAGGCGGGCACGCCCTGGTAGATAAGGGGCAGCTCCACATTCTCCCAGGCATTGAGGGCGGGGATGAGGTTGAAGCCCTGGAAGATGAAGCCGATCTGCTTGTTGCGGATGTGGGCGAGCTGCCGGTCGGACAGCTCGGTGACGTCCACGCCGTCCAGGTGGTAGTCCCCGTAGGTGGGGATGTCCAGGCAGCCCAGGATATTCATGAGGGTGGACTTGCCGGAGCCGGACTGGCCGATGATGGCCAGGAATTCTCCCCGGTCCACGGAGAGGGAGACGCCGTCCAGTGCGCGAACCTCGCTCTCCTCCCCCTCGTGGTAGATTTTAAAGAGGTTTTTTACATCAATGAGCATACCGGGGCCCTCTTTAATAGTACATTTCGTCGGGGTTCTGGTAGCCGATAAAGACCTCCTGGCCTTCCGCCAGGCCGCGGGTGATTTCCACCTTGGAATTATCGGACAGGCCGACCTCGACGGGCACGGCCCAGAAGCCCTCGGGGCAGTCCCAGGTGGGGTCGGGCTCCAGAATGGCGTTGGCGGGGGCCTCCTTGGACTTGACCCATACGATGACGCCGGTGCTGTCGTCGCTGGCGCCGCCGGAGGAGCCGCCCATGGAGCCGCCGTCCACGACGCCGCCGCCGCCGGGCATCGGCACCGCGACCATACCCAAGGGATCAGCAAAAGCGCCGCCGGAGTAGGACTGGGGCAGAGCTTCCACGCCGCCGTCCACCATGCCGCCGTCCATCATGCCGTCGTCCATCATGCCGTCGTCCATCATACCGTCATCCATTCCGGCGGAGGGATCGGCATCCAGGGTTTCTGGGAGCTGGACGTTGGCGAAGCTGACATACTTGACGGCCTGGACGGGGACGGTGAGGCAGTCCTCCGACTCGCTGGCCACGAAGGAGTATTCGGCGTAAGTACCGGGGATCATGCTGCCGTCGTAGTTGTCCACGGTGACGACGGCGGGAATGGAGGCCACGCCCTTCTCGCCGGAGGCGGTCATGGATACGCTCTCCACGATGCCCACGTAGGGCGTGCCGTACTGGTTGATGTCCACCATCATACCGGCCTTGATGTAGCGGGCGTTGCGCTCGTCCACCTGGATTTCGATGATCATCTGGGAGGTGTCGGCGATGGTGATGCCCTGGCCGCTGGACACCTCCTGGCCCTCGGTCAGGCTGCACTGGAGAACCGTGCCGTCAATGGGGGCGACGGCGTTGTACTTCTCCAGCTCCTTGGTGGCCTCCTCCAGCTTCTCCTGGGCGGCCTTGAGGGCGTTCTCCTTGGAGGCGATCTCCTCGTCGGTGTCCTTGGCGCCCAGCTGCACCAGGAGCTGCCCGGCCTTCACGTCGCCGTAGTCGAGCAGGCTGACGCGCTCCACCGGGCCGGTGGCCTTGGCGGTGATCTTGGTGGACTCGTAATACTCCAGCTTTCCGTTCTGGTAGGGGTAGATGGGGGTGCCGTCGGCGGCGGTGAGGCCGGCGGAGGCGTCCATCCCCTCGGCGAGGGTGCCGGGGTTGTCCAGCACCAGCACCACCTCGAAGTGAGTGGCGCCCTCGGGGGAGACAAAGCGCACCTTGTTGATCTGCTCCACCTTGCCGGTGACGGGCGCCATGATGGCGGGGATGGAGATCTGCGCGGTCTGACCCACCTTGATGTCGCCCTCATAGGCGTAGCTGTAGTACAGGGAGAGGCGCAGCTTGGTGTCGTTAACCAGGGTGGCGATGGTGTCGCCCTCCTTGACGGTGTCGCCCACCTTGAGGTCGGCCACCTCCCGCAGGTTGCCCGCGTGGGGGGCGGTAATGCTCAGCTCCGCGATCTTGTCATAGACGGCCTGGAGCTCCTTGTTGCAGTTGTCCACCGACTTCTGGGCCTCGGTCACCGCGTCGCGTGCGGTGGTGTCGTCCATGCGGTAGAGCTGCTGGCCCGCGGTCACCTGGTCGCCCTCCTGGACGAAGAGCTCCAGAATGGTGCCCGAGCCGGGCGTGACGGTGGCGGAGTCCTTGGCTTTGGAGGTGCCGCTGCCCTCCACCATGGACTGGATGGAGCCCCGGGTGACGAAGTCGGTCATGACCTCGCCCTTGGAGCCGTCCTCCCGGAATACAAAGTACCACACCAGCACGACGAGCGCGATGGCGATGGCGGCGACAATGAGAATTCCCGCGATCGTCTTGCCCCGGCCCTTGCGTTTCTTCTTCGGCCCAGTGGGGGCGGCCGGGGGCGCGGCCGGCGGGGTCATCACTGGGGTCTGCTGTTCGGTCATGTCTGTTCCTCCCTAAAGATTGGCGATTGGATTGCATTTACCATTGTACCACAAGCCGCGGGGCTTGGCATTACAAAGCAGTGACAAGTTCTTAAGGAAACCTTAAATTTGCCGCGGCTATCTATTAGACGAAAAAAACGCCCAAAAGTTTCCGCAGTTTCCAAAACTGTTTTTGCCGCCCCTACATCCGGGATTTCGTTTCCGGCGGGCTGTCTTGCGGCGCTTGGACGTAGGGGCGGGGCTTGTCCCCGCCCGCTCTCTGCACCCGGCCGGAGCGGCGGGCCGATGTGGGCATCGGCCCCTACGGGAAAACAAGGTGCGGGACACCAGCACACAGCGAATGGCCCCGGCCTGTAGGGGCGGGTGCCCACACCCGCCCGGTGGCCCCTGCAAAGAAAGGCGCATCACGTAGGGGCGGGGCTTGTCCCCGCCCGCGATCTGCCCGACGGCCCCTGCAAAGAAAGGCGCATCACGTAGGGGCGGGGCTTGTCCCCGCCCGCAGGCCGGGCGGAAAGGCGCCCCCCCTACTCACGACCATAAAGGCCGCCCCTACGGATGCCGGGTGTTGTGGGCGGGCCCGCCGGAGGCAAAAAAATGTCCGGCGGTACGTCGCCGTACCACCGGACACCTATATATAATAAAAGGGGAAACGGCCGGTTCTGGTCGGTTTGGCAGGGAACGGGCGTTGTTTTACAGCTTTGTTACAAATGCGCCGGAGGTGTTGACCTTTTGCGAAAGATGCTTTATCATGCGTACAGAGGCAAGGGGAGTCGTACTTGACTGAAACGCGCAGTCGTGAGTAGGATGCCCCGAAAGCTCAAAATTTAGAAGGAGGAATTCCAAACATGAGAAACCTCAAGCGGACTCTCAGCCTGGCTCTGGCCTCCGTCATGCTCGTGGGCATGATGAGTGTTGGTGCCAGCGCGGTGAACGCGAGCGATTTCACCGATGCGGATGAGATCGTAAACAAGGACGCCGTTTCTACCATGACTGCCCTGGGCATCATCAATGGTAAGGAAGACGGCAGCTACTTTGACCCCACCGGCAACGTGACCCGTGCCGAGATGGCCAAGATGCTCTGCGTCGCCATCAACGGCGGTGTGGATCCCGTGCTGGGCGTCAAGGACACCCCCACCTTTACCGACATCAAGGGTACCTGGGCAGAGTCCTACATTGAGTACTGCGCCGCCAACGGCATCATCGCTGGCCGCGGCAACAACAAGTTTGATCCTACCGGCACCGTGAGCGCCACCGAGGCCGCCAAGATGCTGCTGGGCGTGCTGGGCTACAGCGCCGAGAAGTCCGGCCTGGTGGGCAACGACTGGGCCATCAACACCAACGTGCTGGCCAACCAGAACGGTCTTTACAAGAACCTGGCCAATCTGAACGCCAACACCCTGCTGACCCGTGACAATGCCGCCCAGATGATCTACAATGCTCTGGACGCCAACATGGTTGAGCTGAACGCCGCTGGCAACTACACCACCAGCCAGTACAGCTACACCGGCACCGAGTCCGTCGTGACCGGCACCGAGCGCGTGTGGGTGCTCACGATCAAGGAGAACAACTGCACTGATTCTGGGATCAAGGCTGCTGTTGATGCCCTGAGCGGCTCCGTGTACAACAGCCGCAGCGACGCTGACGAGACCGTGAAAGAGGTCGCTGGCGCTGAGCTCAGCAAAGTTAAGTACGCTCTGGAGCAGAAGACCCAGAATGTCTACGGCGAGAACACCGTGACCAAGTACGCCGACGAGACCATGGGCCACAAGTACCTGTCCCTGATCACCGACGGCGACGCTGTGCTGACCGACGTGGAGAAGGACAGCAAGGGCACTTACACCCTGTACATGAATGGCATCACCACCAAGGGCCAGTACACCAAGGTCGAGGGTGACTACAGCAACCTGATCGGCCAGAAGGTCGAGGTTCTGTATAAGGACCGCGAGAATGTGTACGGCGTCTATGCCTCCACCGACAGCTCCCTGATCGTGGAGAGCACTGCTGGTAAGGTTGGTACTCTCAGCAATAATGAGGTCAAGATTGACGGCACCACCTACAAGGTGGACAGCAATGTGACCACCACCGCTCTTTACACCGGTAAGCTGATTGACGGCCTGAATGTGGGCGGCAACAAGGCCGCCGCTGTGAAGGCTTACGACAACGACGACAACGGCAAGATCGACACCGTCGTTTACGTCCCCTTCACCGCCGCCAAGGTGACCTACGTGGGCGAGAAGTCCTTCAACACCGATGTTAACACCAATGTTAAGTTTGAGGACGTGAACGCTTACGACGACATGGCCAAGAACGACTATGTCATCAAGAGCGACGCCGCCAACACCGTGGATGACACCGATACTTATGTCCTGGCTGAGACGGTCAAGGGCAAGATCGAGGCCACCAAGAGCGACTCCGTCCGCATTGACGGTACCTGGTACAACTATGTTACCACCACTCCCGACAAGGATCTGGCTCTGGACAGCACCGTGAAGGCTGCTGTGCTCAACGGCTACATCGTGAAGTCCGAGGTTGTCACCTCCAGCCACGAGCTGCAGGACTACGCCGTGGTCGTGAAGACTGACAGCGATATCAACGGCCCCCAGGCCAAGCTGCTCTTCGCCGACGGCACCACCAAGGTGGTTACCACCGACAAGAAGTACACCGATACTATGGGCCTGGTGACCTACGAGGTCAAGAAGGGCGAGTACGTCCTGACCGAGGCCAAGACCAACTCCGGCGACGCCGACAAGGCTGGCTTTGACCTGATTGTGACTGGCAAGTATGTCAACAGCTCTGGCAAGGGCAAGATCGGCGGCGAGAGAATCGCGGACGACGCCGTGATCTTTGTGAAGGATAGCGCGGGCAAGTTCTCTACTATGGCCGGTTCCGACTTTGCCAAGTACAGCACTACCTCTGTGGTGGACAAGAATATCACTGCTTACGCTAACAAGGACAACTCCACCGGTTACAACAGCATTGTCCTGGCTTACGTAGAGCTGAACGCGAAGGTTAACTCCATCACCAGCAACTACGGCTATGTGACCAGCGCCGTGTCCACCACCAAGAACAAGGACGGCGAGACCGTGTCTTCCTTCACCTTCTGGGATGGCGCCACCGAGCACAAGGACATCATGACCGATGAGAAGGTTTCCCTGTCCAAGGGCGACATCTTCACCTACGAGGAGAACAAGAACGGCAGCTACACTGTCACCGAGGTCGACAACCTGCTGCGTACCGCCATCATTGCCTACAACGAGAAGAACGGCGATATCCGCTTCACCGACGCTTCTCTGAGCGACAAGGGCAGCAATGTCAACGCTGAGATCACCAAAGATACCGTTATCATCGGCATCAACAGCGATGACAAGGCCGGCGTTGAGGGCGCGGTGCCCACCATCGCCATCGAGACCGCTACCTCCGGTGTCTACCAGGCCAACGCCTACTATGTGATGGGCGCCGGCGACGAGGTGAAGCTGCTGGTGGTTGACACCTACGGCAACATCCCCGCGGTTGACAGCGTAACTACTGTTACCGACGAGAGCAATCTCGGTACTGCTCTGAAGCAGTACACGGATGTGACCTTTGAGGGTAATGCTACTATTTCCAGCAAGCTGGAGATCCCCGCTGGTGCCACCCTGAACGTCAAGGGTGATCTGACCGCAAATGCTGCTATCGTTGGCAACGGCACCCTGAATGTGACTGGCAATATCAGCGACACCAGCAAGGTCAGCACTCAGCTTGAGTCCACCAAGACCGGCGAAACTGTTTCCGTGTCCGGCGGTGTGGTTCTCGGCGACGTGACCGGCAATGTCGGCTCCGGTAGCGCTCTGTACTCCGGCGATCAGGTTAAGGGCAAGGTTATCGTTCAGATTACCGTTCCTGCGGATGCGGTGACTGACGGCACCTCTAAGATTAAGTTTGACGGTTCCGAGCCCTCTACCCCCACGCTGACCAATCGTAGCGACATTTATCTGGCTATCGATATGAGCCAGTCTGGCCAGAAGGTTATCACCATTGACAAGGACGGCGATTGGAGCTCTACTACTAACGATGTGTATACCCTCACCGTGAAGTGGTAATCTAACTGCAATCGGCTTATTACGAAGAGAGCCGCCCCCGATTGGGGGCGGCTCTTTTTGTTAGTGGAAGGCTATATAGTAGTAGCTCATTCCGGATTGGTTTGCGTCCGCGTAGAATCTGCCCTCTATCAGGTCGCCGCGGGCCACCCGTATTCCGCTGCTGGTGATCTCCACCAGGTTTCCGTCCCGCATGGTGACCGGCGCTCCTTGCAGCGCCAGGCCGCCATAGGTATACATGTCGGACTGCATTGCGCCGTCCTGCCTTACCACAAAGACTGCCCGGGGCGATACCCCCAGCGAAATATCCCGGCTTCGGGCGTCATCCCCTGTATAGCTTCCACTTAGAATCTCAGGCTTTAAGGCCAGTGCTTTATCCAGCACACGGAAATCCTCGTTGAAATCCGTGCGCAGGAAATTGTCCTCCGGCTCCCACTGGTGCAGGTGATAGTGTTCCGTATAAGCTGCCATTTTCATTCCTCCCGCAGGGGGGCCGGGCAGCGCCTTTGCCGTACTGGAAAACGCGGCCCCTGCGGGAAAGGAACCCCGCGTCCGGCTGTCTACCGGACGCGGGGATGGCCTTGCCTGCGGAGGGGGTAATATAGATGGCAAACTATACAGCACACTATCGCCTGCACCAGTGGGAACCGGAGGACAGCTTTTTACGGGGAGACTTCAACGAGGATTTTCAGAAAATTGACGCGGGCCTCGCCGGACGGGGAGATTGCAGCCTGCGGTTCGGCTCTTATGTGGGTACGGGAACTTGCGGCCCGTCCGAGCCTACCGCACTTACACTGGGGATTCCAGCCAAGGCGCTTTGGGTAAGCTGCGGTTCACGCCACGCTGTCTTTCTGAGGGGGAACACGCAGGCGGTTAATTTCAGCACCAGCGATGGAGAGCTGCTTGAGGTGGAGTGGACGCAAGACGGCCTGAGCTGGAAGCTGGGGGGAGGACTTTACAATCACGACTACCAGCAGCTCAATGAGGCTGGAACCACCTATTATTACGCGGCGCTATACCAAGAAAGCAAGGAGGCCCCGGGAAATACCCGGGGCCTCCTTGCTTCTTGGGGTTTGGTGATCAGAACTCAGCGGATAGTGAAGGTACCGCCAATCAGCTCATCGCCGGTGGTCGTATTGACAATCGTCCAAGTATAAGTGCCATCGACAAGCGCCTTATCGCTCATCTCATAGCCCTTGGAGGAATTATTGATGCCTTCACCAATGACCTGCACATAGAAGTAATGGAAACCAGTGGTCACACCTTTGGCATCTTCCTTGTACATCAGATTACCCTTGCTGTTCTTGATGGACAGAGCAACATCCTGAGCATCCTTGTCAGTAATGCGGAAGGTGAAGAACATGTTGTCGGTGATTTCACCGCCGATGTCATCCTTCTTATCCTCAGGCATCTTGGTCAGAACATAGGCACCATTGGCTTCGCTGCTCAGATCAGAGGCGTTAACAACGGTAGCAGTATTTACACCGCTGCCGGAAATCTCAGCCTTGTCGCTGCCGGAGGAGGTGGTGGAGCCGTAGAAGATGGTGACGATCTCGCCGTTCTTCACGATGGCGGTAACCGTCATGCCCTTCTCCACATCACTCAGAGAGCCAGTCTCGATCTTCTTGCCCTTGGTGACGGCATAGACCTCTACATCGTCGGAAACAGCGTAGCTCTTGCCGCCCAGGTCGATGATACCATCCTCGGCCTCAGCCTTGACCTCCACGCCGGGAAGCTGATAGGTGTCGTCAGTATCCTTCTTGCTGTACTCCTCGCAGGCAGAGGCATCCAGAATCTCGTTCTCAGCATCCGCATAGGCGATAACGTTCAGCAGAATATCGGTCTTCAGGACATTGCCGCTGGGATAGCTGTCCTTCAGCTCCTCATCCATCTTGACAGTGGTGATCTCACCGTTGACAACAGCCTTGTACTCGTAGTAGGTGTTGTCGCTGTCCTTCACCTTGGTGCCGGCCTTGGAGCTGAGGACATATACGATGTCGTCAGAGCTGGCGGACACATCGGAGATGAAGACCATGGTAGCCACAGTGCTACCGCTCTTGCAGTAGTAAACAAAGTTGCCGCTGTTGTCCTTCAGGTCGGGAACATTGGCATAGCCGGTGTAGGACTTATAGGTGGCCTTGCTGCCGGTGCCGGTCTGCACCAGGAAGACGGTCTTGCTGTTGGCGTAGACAGTCTTAGTGTCCAGAGTCATGGCGGACTCGCCCTTGTTGATCTCGACCTTCTTGCCCTTGGTCAGGCTGGAATCGCTGACGCCCTTGATGGTGTAGATGTCCTTGGAGTTCTTGCTGTACTCTACGATGTAGCCCGGCAGTTTATCCAGTTCTTTCTTCTTAGCATCAAAGTCGTCGCCTTTCAGGCAGTCCTCGTCGAGCTCGGCCTCGACCACGGTGCCGTCGGCCAGCAGAAGCTTGGCATAGTAGGAGCTCTCGTCGTCATAGCGGCCCTTATCGGCACCGGTGTTCACGACGTAGGCGTAGTCGCTGGAGGCCTTGGATACGTCGACCTTGATGACATACCCATAGGAATCCAGGTACAGGTCCAGCACGCTGTCGACCTTGACATCACCCTTATTGGGCATCTTCGCGCTGTACCTGTAGGTCTCGCCGTCAGCCACGAAGCTGGAATCGCCGGTGGTCTTGGTGACCTCGACGCCCTCAACCACCTCGGCCAGGGTCATGGTCTGGATCTCACCATCAGCCATGGTGTAGAGAACCACGTCGTCCTTCTCGAAGGACTCAGTCTCGAACTTCTTGCCGTCCACGGTGACATAGCGGTCATCGCCGTCCTTCGCGGCGGTAACCTTGGAGATCTCGCCCACGTAGGTGTTGATGACCACCAGGGTCACGTTGTCGTCGTTGTCCACAAAAGCCTCGACCAGAACGCCGTTGCCGCCGAGCTCGTCGTCGCTGTTGCCCTTTTCGATGGTGAAGGTGCCATTGGCCTTGCCGTCCTCGGTCACATCCACAGTAGTGGTCTTATCCAGGCCCAGGTCGGAGTACAGGGTCTTGGAGCTGACCTTCTCGGAGTAAGAGGCATCGGCGGTGGAAGCATAGGTGCCGATCTCCTTGGTGCCGTTCTTCCACTGGTCGGAGGGACGGCCGAAATCGTCGTGGTTATTGCTGTTCAGGGTCAGGTCAGAGAAGTACTTCTCGCAGAACTGCTGCACCTCGTCCTTGTCGCCCTTCACGGTGCGGTAATCATCGGTCGTGCTGTTGGCGACCTTCACGGGGGCGGAAGCACCCACGATAACCTGCATGCCGTCGGAGCCGATGACAGTGGTGCCCTTGTTGGTGTAGTACACAGTGTCGGCGGTCAGGGTCTGGAACGCCATCTGGGCGGCCTGCTCACGGGTCATGGCGTCGGCCAGCACGATGCCCTTGGGGGCGATGCCCGCGTTCACCGCGTCGGCGGCCACGTTGATGGCCCAGTCGTTGCCCACATAGTTGGCAACCTTCGCGTCATAGCCCAGGGCCACCAGCATCATCTTCGCAAAGGCCAGGCCGGTCAGCTCGCCCTCGGGGTCGAAGTTGCCATTGCCGGTGCCCGCCAGGATGCCCTGCTGCACGCAGTAGCCGATGTAGCCCGCGGACCAGCGGTTGGCCGCCACGTCCTTGAAGGTGGTGGAGTTGGTGGTCAGCTTATTGGCATCCTCCTCGCCCAGGAGCATGACAGCCACGATCTTGGCGGCCTGCTCACGGGTCAGGATGCCGGTGGGGTTGAAGGCGCCCTTGTCGGTGCCCTCGAACACACCGATGGCGGTCATCACATCAACCGCCTCAGTGTTGGTGATTTCAGCAGAGTCGTTGAAATCACTGCTCACAGCGCTGGCGGAGACGACCATCATGCCCACAATCAGGGCCATGGCCATTACCAGGCTGAGAGTCCGCTTGAGGTTTCTCATTTGGATTTCCTCCTTCTGAATTTTGAGCCAGAGGGGCGTATGACGCCCCTTACAAAGGAGAAATAGGTACAAATATCTGCTCGTTTTCACCTAAAAAACTCGGTGACGGCATGAAAAGGTTTACTTGGTAGGCATTTGGTAGACAATCCTGACAGGGAAAAAGGGCTGAGGCCCTGAAACCAGAAGGGTTTCAGGGCCTCAGGTGGTAGACATTTGGTAGACGGAACCTCCAAACACGGCTGTAGACTGTCCGGGTTTGGGCATGCGGCGGATAGTGGGGTGTCCCTACGTGGGGAGGAGATGTAAAAAATATGGCAAATTATACGGAACACTATCAACTGCACCAATGGGAGCCGTCCGACAACTTTTTGCGGACGGACTTCAATCAGGACTTTGCCAGGATCGACACAGGCATACGGGCCGCCAAGGCCCAGGCGGAGCGGCTGGAACGGGAGAAGGCCGAGATCAGCACAGGAGCCTATACCGGCGACAATGCCGCCAGCCGCACGATTCACCTGGGATTCCGGCCCAGGGCGGTTCTGGTGGAGATGGCGCTTGGCAACCGCTATGGAAGCAACGGCGGCGAAAGCATCAGCGGCGGCCTGGCGGTAGACGGCTGGCCAGTGTTCTATCAGGACATCAACGGACCATGCACGCCCGCCATCCAGATCCAGGCCAGCGGCTTCGCCGTTACCCAGGACAGCCGGAACCGCTCCTATATGAACTACAGCGGCACCAAATACCATTATTTCGCGGTGAAATAGAACATCCCCCCGGGCATAGCCCGGGGGGATGTTTCAATATGGTCAGGCGTAAGTGTAGGTAATATCACCAGGGGTCAGCGTACCGCCAGCCTCATAGGAGATAGTGATGCTGAAGGTAATGGTATTGCCCGTAGCGGCTCCGCTCAGGTCAACGCCATCGCTCGTGAAGGTGAGGGCAATCTCGTTGGAAGCAAAGGCAACGGAATTGGTGTCCTTGCCACCTCCCAGAGTCGCACCGCCAACAGTGCTGGCAGTTGCAGTCAGCTTGGTAATCTTGGCGCTGATGTCAGCAGAGATGTCAAACTTAAACTGCGCGGTGGCCAGACCGTCGGAAGCGCTCTTATCGTTAGCACCAGCCTCCATGACGGTGGAACCGTACACAGCGGTCAGAGTAACATCGCTACCGCCAAGAGTCACAGTAGCGCCGGGCTTGTAAACCTTGCTGTTGGTGGCATCATACCAGCCCAGGAACTGGTAGCCAGTCTCAGCAGCAGGTACCGCAGGAGCGGTCACAGAGGTAGCATCGAACTCGGCATCGGGAGCCGCAGCGCTTGTATAGGGAGCGCCGGGAACCTCATAGGTAGCCTTATACACCCGAGTGAAATTGCTGGAGCTAATCGGGGTGTCACCGTTAGAAAGATCACCCACATTTACAGTGATGCACTTGTCGGAATCCACTTCGTAGTTCTTGCCATTAAAGGCGTAGTTTTCTCCAGCATTCCAGTCAGAGTTCTGGATCGCAACGGTGGTGGCATCAGCGGGGATGGTCACCTGCTTGCCGGAACGGCTGTCCTCCTCGGTCAGAGGAGTCTGGCTGTTGCCGGCATAAACAGCAAATTTGGCGGCATCCGCAGCGCTGTAGCTGATGGTCTTGGCGGTGTAAGTACCCACGGTCACAGTGGCAAGATTGCTGACCACGACGCTCTCGATTTTGCCGGTCTCGGTGTTGGTCACCTTCACATAGAAGTAGTGGGAACCGGCAGACAGGGTGTTGGCGGCAACACTCAGAGTGTTGGTCTTGGCGCCGGTGTAGCCAGCCACATTGACCAGAGAGGTGTCGTCGTTGGGGGTGTTGGTGCTGTTGTCAGCGCTCTTGAACCACTCGTAGCTCAGAGTGCCGGGAGCGGTGGCGGTCACAGACAGGGTCAGCGCCTGGTTCTCGGTAATATTGGAGTTCGCGGCAGGCTGAACAGTAATGTTGGCATTGGCGGCATACACGCCGTCCAGGGTGCTCAGAATGTAGGCGGCGCGGACAATGTTCTTGTCGCTGTCGATGACCATGACAACCTCGCGGCCCACGTTCTCGGAGAAGGAGCCGACAGGAGCCTTCTCATAGCTGTTGTCCACGTCCTCCACGTTCCAGATGTTGTTCTCATAGGTGAAGGTGCCGTCGCCGTAAGTACCGGTAACCAGGTTGGTCATGGTCTTGTCGGTGTAGAGGGCCACGGTGCCGGTGCGCAGCTGACGGGCATAGCCGCGGACGATCTCCAGGTTGCTGGCCTGGTTGTCATCGCTGGAGAAGTTGGGCTTGGTCAGGTCGGAAACACCGTTGCCGTCAGTGGTGTAGGCATAGGGAATGCTGAAATCGTCGGAGGTGTTGAAGATACTGTTGTAGTCGTTGCGGGTGATCTTCAGGGTGGTCACAGTGCCATCCATCAGAACCACGTTCAGGGTGGCATACTTGCTGTCCACGCTGCTGCGGCTCAGAACGAAGGCATAGTCCTTCTCCACGGCCACGCCCTTGGCGTCAAACAGCACGGTGGAGGCCAGGGTGGACTTGCTGTCCAGGAAGCGGGCGGAAACAATCTTGTTGTTATCCACATGAGCCATCTCATTGTAGCCGACAGCCACGCCGTAGGTGATATCGCTGGGAGTGCTGTTGTCATAATAGAAGGCCACAGTGTTCTTGTCTACGGTGATCTGGCTGTTGTTGCTGTTGTAGCGGATACGGGCGGCGCCGGTCTCATAGGCGCTGCTCATGGTCTGCTGCTTCACGTCGGCGGGGTTGAAGACGTCGGTCACCACGGAAACCTCGTCGTTGCTGCCCACGATGGACTTAATGGTCAGCACATTGTCATCGTTCAGGGAGTAGGCGATGACATAGCCAGCAGCGCGGCCGTCCTTGTAGTCGGCGTCGTTGATACCAGCAGTACCAGTCGTATCAATGTTCTTGTTGACAAAGGCGCCGGTATTACCAGTCTCAACAGGAGTCTTCCAGGGGGCGGTAGCGGAGTTGTCGGAGTCGGAGGTGCCCAGGAAGCCCTTCAGCTCCTGAATGCCCTGATTTTTGCTGTATTTCTCAGTATGGCTGTTAGTGGTGAGAACGTCAGCAACCTGCTCGCCCACGTTCTTGGCGGAGGCGGAGAAGTTCAGGGTGTAGACGCCCTCGGTGCCGTCGGCCAGCAGGACCTTGATCTTGCCGGAGGCATCGGAGGCAAAGGCGCCGGGCTCATAGCCGGAGTCCAGAACCAGGGCGTAGTCGTACAGGCCCTGCTCGGAGGGACGGTAGGCAATGACGTTGCCGTTGCTGTCCAGGATAAAGTCGTAGTCGGAGTCGAACTCCACGCCGCCGTTGTCGCACTTGAGCACGTCGAACTCATAGGTGTTGTCGGCGGTGTCAGCCTTGTACTGGATGTAGGAGGGGTGGTACTCGGTGCCGCCCACGGTGATGGTCTGCTCCTTCTCCTTGTTGGCAGCATAGGACTCCATCTGGCCGGTGATCACCTGGGGCTCGGAGACATAGTAGCGGCCGCCGTAGGAGACGGTCAGAACCAGGTCGCCCTCAGCCAGGTCGGCCTCAGTCACGATGTCCTCGTTGTCAATGGCCTTGTTGGAGTTGAAGGTGTTCAGAGTGGTGGTCTCCTTGGAGTCGCTCTTGGCGATGACCTGGGACAGGGTCTCCTGGAGGTACAGCACGTACTCAACCTCGCCGTCGTTATCGTTGTCGATGGCGGTCAGCTCCACGCCGTAGCCGTTGGTCTTGCCCTTCACGCTGTTGAAGCGGTCGCCGGACTCGAAGCCCATGGCCTTGGTGGCGGCAGCCTCGTCCTTCATTACGCCGTAGTTGACGTAGTAGGCGGTATCGCCGTCCACGCTCAGGCCGGTACCCTTCAGGAAGTCCTTCATGGTGTCCTGGGTGTCGGCGGTGGTCTTGACCACGTTGTTGTTGCCGTTCACATACACGCCCAGAACCTCGGAGTTGGCCAGAACGGTAGTCTTGCGCACATACATGGTCACAGTCTGACCCAGCATGTCGACGGGAGTGGACACGTTGAAGATAACGGGGTTCTTCTCCTCCTCATACTCGCCCACAACGGTGTTGCTGGTGGTGGACTTGTAGACCTTTACGTGATCCATCTTGGTCTTGCCGGTGGCCAGGGAATCCTCGCTGTCGGTATCCTCCAGCTGGGCCCACTCGTTGCCGGTGACCACGCCCTCCACCTTGTAAACGCCATACTTGGTGGACAGCAGGGTACGGTGATCCTCAAAGGCAATGGCGTAGCCGTTCTCGTACTTCTGGATCATTTCGATGTCCAGAGCGTTGTAGATCAGCAGCGCCGCGTTGTCGCGGGTCAGAGGATCGCCGGTGGGAGCGGTCAGGTCATCAAAGATGCCCAGGGTAGAGGCCAGGGAGGCGGTCTTGATGGCCCAGTCGTTGCCGGTCAGGCCCTCGAGCTGCGCGTCGTAGCCGGCGGCCACCAGCAGCATCTTGGCGGCCTCGTTGCCGGTAACGGTAGCGGCGGGGTCAAACTTGCCGTTGCCGCGGCCGGCGATGATGCCCAGGCTGTAGCAGTAGTTGATGTAGCTCTCAGCCCAGTGGCCCTTCACGTCGGTCAGGCCGGTGTTCATCCCGACATACAGGCCGTCCACATCGGCGCCCTGATTCAGGACGGTGGCGATCATCTTCGCCATCTCGGCACGGGTCACATTGCCCGCGGGGTCAAAGAAAGACCCATCTTCCTTGCCGTTGATCACACCCAGAATGGTGAGCATGGAAACGGCATCCTTGTTGACGATCTCATCCTTGTCGGAGAAGTCGTCAAAGCCCGCAGCGCTGGCGGAGACAACCATCATGCCGATGAGCATGATCGCCGCCAGAGCCAGGCTGAGAGCCCGCTTGAGGTTTCTCATTTGGATTTCCTCCTTCTGAATTTTGAGCCAGAGGGGCGTATGACGCCCCTTACAGGGAAGGAAACAATGCAGTTTTCGGGGGATAGGGATATAAAAGGCGGGGAAACAGAATCAAAAGGTTACTATGGTAGACGTTTGGTAGACAATACGGGAGCGGGAAAAGTGAAAACGCCTTGGAACCCAAAGGATTCCAAGGCGTTTCTGGTAGACTTTTGGTAGACAAAAAGTAAAAACACAAAAGAAAGGTGGACGGAAATGGGCCACTTTTTCGGGGATGCGGAGTGGAGGTGAGGAGGGAAACGCGTGAAGAACGAGCGGGCACGGCTGCTGCGGAGGATGGAGCGGCTGGCAGGTTGCAGAGTAAATGACGCGGTAAAGCTGGCGTTCCTGGACGGAGAACAGCTAGGAGAGATCGACGGGCTGGATCTGGGAGCGCTGAAGGAGTTCAAGCGCAGCGGAAACGGCGCGGTGGAGCTGAAGCTGGTGGATCGGGCGGCCGTGCTGGAGCGGCTGGTGGAGCTGTCCGGCGGCCGGGAGGACGGGGCGGAGGAGTTTTTCCGGGCGCTGCGGGAGAGCGCCGATGCGGTTTAGGGCCTTTTCCCGGCAGCAGAGGCGTGTGCTCACCTGGTGGTGTTCCGCCGAGGGGCAAAGCCGGGAGGCGGTTATTTGCGACGGAGCGGTACGCAGCGGAAAGACCCTGTGCATGGGGCTGGCCTTCTTCCTGTGGGCCACGGCCTGCTTCGACGGCATGGCCTTCGGGCTGTGCGGCAAAACCATCACGGCGCTGCGGCGCAACCTGCTGCGGGAGGTGCTGCCTACGCTGGGGGCGCTGGGGTTCCAGTGGAGGGAGCAGGCATCCCAAAACCGGCTGACGGTACGGCTGGGCGGGAAGGAGAACACCTTCTACCTCTTTGGCGGCAGAGACGAGGGAAGCGCGGCCCTGATTCAGGGCATCACGCTGGCGGGGGTTCTGCTGGATGAGGCGGCCCTCATGCCCCGCTCCTTCGTGGAGCAGGCCTGCGCCCGGTGCTCCGTGCCGGGGAGCCGGATGTGGTTCTCCTGCAACCCGGAGCACCCGGAGCACTGGTTCTACAAGGAGTGGATTTTAAAGGCGGAGGAGCGGCGGGCGCTCTACCTCCACTTCACCATGGAGGATAACCCGGCGCTGACGCCTCAGGTGCGGGAGCGGTACGCGCGCAGCTTCAGCGGCGCCTTCTACCGGCGGTTTGTGTTGGGGGAGTGGGTGGCCGCCCAGGGGCGGGTATACGATTTCTTCGACGAGAGCTGGGCGAGGCCCGTCCCGGTGGGCGGCATGGAGCGGTGGTGCATCTCCTGCGACTACGGTACGGTAAACCCCACGTCCCTGGGGCTGTGGGGGCTGCGGGGCGGAGTGTGGTACCGGGTGTCGGAGTCCTACTATGACGCCCGGGCCGAGGGGCGGCAGAGAACCGACGGAGAGCACGCCGACGCCCTGGAGCGGCTGGCGGGGGGACGG
>OAWD01000531.1_pt1 | contig 25055 bp, 22 predicted proteins | sample 1495361 | NCBI WGS metagenome assembly OAWD01 (sample SAMEA2580130, study PRJEB22360) | human gut metagenome | biome: human gut; feature: human-associated habitat; material: faeces | place: Denmark | collected 2008/2010 | reverse complement strand
GGAGCCGGACGCCGCTGATGCAGCACACAACCGAAGGCCCCGGAGCAAAGCTCCGGGGCCTTCGGCATCCGTTCGGCACATCTGTGTGCTATACTGTCATGGAAAGGGGGGGACGGCCGTGGAGGCGCATATTCTGGTGGCGGAGGACGAGGAGCGTCTGCGCACCATCATCCGGGACTACTTTACCGCCCACGGGCTGACCTGTGCGCTGGCAAAGGACGGAGAGGAGGCCCTGGAGCGGCTGCGGGAGCGGGGCTATGACGCGGTGCTGCTGGACGTGCTCATGCCCAACCTGGACGGATTTGCAGTTTGCCGGGCGGTGCGGGAGGGCAGCGGCGTGCCCATTCTGTTTCTCACTGCCCTGGGGGGAGAGAAGGATGTGCTCCGGGGGTATGCCCTGGGGGCGGACGACTATGTGACCAAGCCCTTCTCCCTGGCGGTGCTGCTGGCCAAAACCGAGGCGCTTATCCGCCGCAGCCGGGGAGGGGGCGCGGAGACACTCGCCTGCGGGGCGATCACCCTGGAGCCGGGCCGCCGGGCCTGCACGGTGGGCGGCCGTCTGGTGGCCCTCCCGCCCAGAGAGTACGAGCTGCTGCTCTGCCTGATGCGCAACAAGGGCCAGGTGCTCCGCCGGGAGCAGCTTCTGGACAAGGTGTGGGGCATCGACTTCGAGGGGGGAGACCGGGCGGTGGACGGCCGGATCAAGGTCCTCCGCGCCGCCCTCGGCCCGGCGGGAAAACAGATCAGGACGGTGTTCAAGGTAGGCTACAAGCTGGAGGAGGGAGCGCATGGATAGGAGGAGAACTGGACCTCTTCGACGGTGGATAGCGATTCCCTTGGCCGCTACATTTGTCCTGCTGTGGCTGGGCACTATGGCCCTGCTCACCCAGTGGAGGTGCCAGCGGCTGGAGGATGACGTGTATACAGCCTACCGCAACGCACGGGACGAGCTGGACGAGCAGTTGGAATACTATCAGAACAATCTGAACAACGGCCTGGGGGCGGAGGCAGCGGCGATCCTGCGGAACAACCTGAGCTCCGCTGCCTTGTACTTGAGCTACCTGGACGGTGGCATGGCTCTGGTGGTGCGGGATGGGGCGGGAGCGGTGATCCGCTCCCAACTGGCCTGGGGCTACGGCCACGAGAACGGCGTGGACGTGGGGGAGCGGTGGTATTTGGAGCTGGACAGCGGCTTGGACGACACCGGGCAGGCCGCCCTAGCGGAGTGGATGATGGCCCACCGGAAAGGTGCAGGCTACTCCCTCTATCCTCCGGACAGCGCCGCCGATGGGGATGGCACCTATGCCCGCCTCACCGGCTGGGAGGAGGAGGGGAACACCCTGCGGGTGAAGCGCATCGAGCTGATCCACCCCGACGGCTCCACGGAGCTGGTGGTGGAGACCCAGCTGGAGGGGGAGCCCACCGACACCGTGGTGCTGCGCCACCTGGAGCTGCGCAGCGCGCTGATGCCCTCTTGGTCTTGGAGTAACAGTACAGGAGGTGAGAACGGCCCTACCGACATGTCCCGGCGGCTGGCCAACATCCGGGAGGCCCAGGCTATTCTTGACCGGGAATTGGCGGGAGAAGACCGGACTGTTCTCCGGGACGGCGGCTTCGCGGGCGGCGGATACAGCGCCGAGACCGGGGAGCTGTACTATGTGGCCGTCCAGTGCGGCGTGCTCATTCCAGCCCTGCGGGAGAATCTTCCCCTCTATGCCAGCACCCTGTTCCTGATGGTGCTGGTACTGCTGGGACTGACCCGGTACTTGTCCCGGCGGGTGACGGAGCCGGTGGAGGAACTCTCCGCCCGAGCAAAGGCGGGAGAGCCATGCCCGGAGGACGGCCCTATCCGGGAACTGAACACACTGGCCACCGCGGTCAACGCCGGCCGGGGGCGGCTGGAGGAGCAGCTCAGCCGGGAACGGGCCTTCACCCGGGCGGCGGCCCATGAGCTGAAGACCCCCCTTGCGGTGCTCCGCACCCACGCGGAGGCGCTGAGGGAGGACATTGCCCCGGCCCGGCGGGGGGAATACCTGGATGTGGTGCTGGACGAGAGCGACCGCATGGCCGCTCTGGTGGGCAGCCTGCTGGAGCTCTCCCACATGGAGGAGGGCGGGGGGCTGCACCGGGAGGTGCTGGCGATGGACGCCCTGGTGCGGGCGGTCTTTGACCGGCTGGCCCTCCCACTGGAGCGAAAGGGGCTCCACCTGAAGCTGAATCTGGAGCCTGGACAGGTATTCGGCGACCGGGCACGGCTGGAGAGCGCGGTGGAAAACCTGGCCTCCAATGCCCTGCGGTATACGCCGGAGGGGGGCGCGGTGTCGGTGCGGCTGGAACGGGCAGGCGGCTGGCTCCGCTTGGCGGTGGACAACGACGGCCCCAGTCTCACCACCCAGGAGCTGACCCACCTGTTTGAGCCATTCTACCGGGGGGATGCGGCCCGCAGCCGCGCTACTGGGGGTACGGGGCTGGGGCTGGCCATTGTCAGGACGGCGGCGGCAGCCCACGGGGGGACCTGCTGGGCGGAGAACCGGGCGGGAGGCGTGCGGATCTGGATGGAGCTGCCGGCCTTGCAATCAGTCTAGCGGTATGATATGATATCTTCACAAATAAAATGAGAATGTGAGGGATCGCGATGGGCTTCAACCGACCCGAGGCGAAACGGCTGGCCAAGGCAGCCATGCGGAATACCGACCCCAACCCCATGCTGGTGACCCTGGTCTTTGTCCTGTTGACCACTGGAGTGAGCTATCTGGTGGGACTTGTGCTGACAAACCCGATCTATGATGCGCTCTATACGGCATATCTGTACCTGCTGGACGGGGCCTACGACCCGATGTTCATCTTCAAGAGTCTGCTGTCGCCCGGTATGGTGGCAGTGTATATGCTGGTTTCGCTGCTGCTCAATGTATACTTCTGGGTGATGAACTTCGGCTATGCATCCTACGCCCTGCGGATGGCGCGGGGGGAGCAGCCGGGCTACCGGCGGCTGTTTGACGGCTTTGCAGCCCTGGGCCGGGCTATTCTGGTCAGTCTGCTGACCTCCATTTTCCTCAGCCTGTGGGGCCTGCTGTTCATGGTGCCCTATATGGTGGTGATGACCCTTGCCGCCCTGCTGAGGAGCATGGGGCTGATGATGCTGGCCATCCTTCTGCTCATCGGCGGTATGGTGATGATGGTCATTTTCAGTTACCGCTACCGCCTGGCCACCTATTTTCTGCTGGATCACCCCGAGATGGGCGCATTGGAATCCATCACTCAGAGCAAGCAGGCGATGAAGGGGTGGAAGGGGGAGCTGTTCATTTTAGACTGGTCCTTTTTCGGCTGGCTCCTCCTGGTGGCGTTGGTGGAGCTGGTGGGGATCGGCCTGGGCACGCTGTTCAGCCCCGCTCTGGGCACATTGCTGGGTACGGTGGCTGCGGGGGCGTTCAGCCTGTGGCTCAACCCCTACATGAACGGCACGGAGGCCAACTTCTACGACTGGGTGACCCATGGCTCCCTCTCCTACCGGGAGAACAACGGCCCAGGCGGCTACCAGAGCCCCTACGGCAACAACACTCCGGAACTATAATCAAAAGCTCCCTCGGGGTTTGACCCCGAGGGAGCTTTTGGTTATTCCAGAACGGCACCCCGGGCGGCGGAGGTGACCAGTTTTGCATACCGGGCCAGATAGCCGGTCTTGATCTTGGGTTCGGGACAGATCCACTTGGCACGCCGGGCGGCCAGGGTGGCCTCGTCCACCTGGAGCTCGATTTTGCAGGCGGGGATGTCGATGGAAATGATGTCCCCCTCCTCCACCAGGCCGATGGGGCCGCCCTGGGCGGCCTCGGGGCAGACGTGGCCGATGGAGGCCCCGCGGGTGGCGCCGGAGAAGCGGCCGTCGGTGATGAGGGCCACCGACTCGCCCAGCCCCATGCCGCAGATGGCGGAGGTGGGGTTGAGCATCTCCCGCATACCCGGGCCGCCCTTGGGGCCCTCGTAGCGGATCACCACCACGTCGCCGGGGACGATCTTCCCGGCGTAGATGGCGGTGATGGCCTCCTCCTCGGAGTTGAAGACCCGGGCGGGGCCGGTGTGGAGCATCATCTCAGGGGCCACGGCGGAGCGCTTCACCACGCAGCCCTCGGGGGCCAGGTTGCCCTTGAGCACGGCGATGCCGCCGTCGGCGGAGTAGGGGTTCTTGATGGGGCGGATCAGCTCAGGGTTGCGGTTGACCACGCCCTCCAGGTTCTCGGCCAGGGTCTTTCCGGTGCAGGTGAGCACGCTGGTGTCCAGCAGGCCCTTCTTCGTCAGCTCCTTCATGACGGCGTACACGCCGCCCGCGCCCTCCAGATCCTCCATATAGGTATCCCCGGCGGGGGCAAGATGGCACAGGTTGGGGGTTTTGGAGGAGATCTCGTTGGACAGATCCAGATCCAGCTCGATGCCGCACTCGTGGGCGATGGCGGGCAGGTGGAGCATGGTGTTGGTGGAGCAGCCCAGGGCCATGTCCACTGTCTCGGCGTTGTGGAAGGCGGCGGGGGTCATGATGTCCCGGGGGCGGATGTTTTTCGCCACCAGCTCCATGATCTGCATACCGGCATGCTTGGCCAGGCGCAGCCGGGCCGACCACACGGCAGGGATGGTGCCGTTGCCCCGCAGGCCCATACCGATGGCCTCGGTGAGACAGTTCATGGAGTTGGCGGTATACATGCCGGAGCAAGAGCCGCAGGTGGGGCAGGCGTTGTTTTCATAGTCCTCCACGCCCGCCTCGTCCAGCTTGCCCGCCTTATAGGCCCCGACCGCCTCAAACATGTGGGACAGGCAGGAGCGGCGTCCGTCCTCCAGCCGCCCGGCCAGCATCGGGCCGCCGGAGCAGAAGATGGTGGGGACGTTCACCCGGGCGGCGGCCATGAGCAAGCCGGGCACGTTCTTGTCGCAGTTGGGGATCATCACCAGCCCATCGAACTGGTGGGCGATGGCCATGGCCTCGGTGGAGTCGGCAATGAGATCCCGGGTGACCAGGGAGTACTTCATGCCGATGTGGCCCATGGCGATGCCGTCGCACACGGCGATGGCGGGGAACTCCACCGGCGTGCCGCCGGCGGCGCGGACGCCCGCCTTGACGGCCTCGGCGATCTTGTCCAGGTTCATGTGGCCGGGGACGATCTCGTTGTAGGAGCACACCACACCGATGAGGGGGCGCTCCAGCTCCTCCTTGGTGTAGCCCAGGGCGTAGAACAGGGAGCGGTTGGGGGCGCGCTCCACGCCTTTCGTCACGTTGTCGCTGCGCATAAGTAAAATCTCCTTCGCAATTTTACGCGGTAAAGTATAGTGGTATTATAGCACAAGGGCCGGGCGGTGACAACGCGGAATTTGTGCGGCCCCCCTGCCGCAAAAAAGCAACCCCGTCCGCAGGGCGGACAGGGCTGCTTTTTGGATGTATGAAAGGACTTAGTGAGGGATGCGCTGGCACTTCTTGGGGGTCACGCAGGTACCCTCGGCCACGGCCACCACGATGGGCTCAGCCAGGAAATCGGCGGCGGAGTCGCTGATGTCAGGGCGGGGCACGGCCACCTTGCGGGCCTCAAACTTCATCTTGCGGGAGGTGTTGCCGATGTGGGTGATCTCACCGTAGGCCTCGATGAAGTCGCCGGCGTAGACCGGGGCCTTAAACTCAATGTTGTTGTAGGCACAGAACAGGCCCTCGTCGCCGTCACACTGGATCAGCAGCTCGGTGGCCACATCGCCGAACAGGTGCACCATATGCGCGCCGTCCACCAGGTTGCCGCCATAGTGTGCGTCCTTCGCGGACATGCGCAGGCGGATCAGCGAAGTATACTTCTTCTCTTCCATGTCAATTCCACTCCTAAACGTATTTTGTGAAAGAAGACGAAAAATGGAACCGGAATTCCCTACCTATTGTACGTCCGATCGAGGGGCTTGTCAACAGCGGGTTTCCCGAATGGAGGCTCACTCCAGGCGGAGATGGGCCCGCCGCAGGGCCGCCCGGATGGCCAGACACAGGGGCGGCGCGGCGGCGATGGCCGCCGCCGCGTTGAAGAGGGAGGCGGGGATTTTCAGGGGGAGCAGCAGGGCAGCTGCGGCAAAGGGCAGGCCGCCCACCAGCATGTTGTCATAGAACAGGGACTTGGAGAAGTAGAGCAGGTAATAGGTCAGGCAGCCGACCAGTGAGGAGGCCAGACAGCGGCGGTAGGAGGCCGTCTCTCGCTGTTCCGGAGTGCAGAACACCAGCCCAGCCGCCAAGCCCATCGCGCCCTTGGTGAGAAAGGTGAGCCAGCACTCTGGGGCAAAGATAGGGTTGGTCAGGTCGTAGAGGGCGGAGCCCAGGCCGGAAGCCAGGCCGCCCAAGGGCCCCAGGAGCATACCGGACAGCACACAGGCAATGTTGGCCAGGGTGAAGGAGGTCTCCCCGGTGGGCAGGGGGATGATGATGCGGGGAAAATTGACGGCAAAGACCACGGCGGTCATCATGGCCAGCACAGCCAGCCGATGGGGGTTCATGGCGTTCTTTTTCATGGCGAACACTTCCAATCCTCTTGGTGTGTCCCCATTATAGCGGGAAACTGACATTGTTTCAAACATCAGATTTGAAAAAAAGAATAAGACCAGAGGGGGCGAAAAGGGCCCGCCGCGGGGGCGGCGGCCCTCGTGATCAATAGCGGCCGAAGTCGCCGGAACGGCCCTCGGTGACATCGGAGCCGAACTCGTAGTCCTTGCCCGGCAGGATAGCGTTGAGGGCGATACCCGCGATGGCGGCGATGGCCAGATTAGTCAGGGTCACATGGGCGCCGCCCACCGGGAAGGTAATTCCGCCGGAGAAGCCCAGGCCGCACACCAGGATGACAGCGGCGATGATCAGGTTGCGGGAGTTGGTGAAGTCCACCCGGTTTTCCACCACGTTGCGCACGCCGATGGCGGAGATCATGCCGTACAGGATGAAGGACACGCCGCCGATGATGGCGGTGGGGATGGAGTTGACCAGGGCGGCGAAGGCAGGGGAGAAGGAGAGCACCACCGCGTACACTGCTGCCAGGCGCACCACCTTGGGGTCGTATACCCGGGACAGCACCAGCACGCCGGTGTTCTCACCGTAAGTGGTGTTGGCCGGGCCGCCGAACAGGCCGGCAAGGGAGGTGGCGATGCCGTCCCCGATGAGGGTGCGGTGGAGACCGGGGCGCTCCAGGAAGTTCTCGCCCACGGTTGCGGAGATGGCGGACATGTCGCCGATGTGCTCCATCATGGCAGCCACGGCAATGGGGGCCATGACCAGAATGGAGGTCACATCAAACCTGGCGATCGAGCCGGTGAAGTCGGTGAAGAAGGGTTGCAGGCCGATAGGAGCGGCAGGCGCCCCCGCCGGAAAAGACAACCATCCTGCCTCCGCCACGGCGGAAAAGTCCATCAGGGGGATCACCGAGCCGGAGGCGTCCACTGCTGTGGCCCCCAGGGCATTGGCGGCCACAGCCACCAGATAGGGGATCACCACGCCCAGAAGGATGGGGATGATCTTAACCATACCCTTCCCCCAGATGTTGGCTGCGACGATGACCGCGATGGACAGGAGGGCCAGCCACCAGCAGGAGGAGGCGTTGCTTACCGCGTTAGGGGCCAGGTTGAGGCCGATGAGGATGATGATGGGCCCGGTGACCACAGGAGGCAGGAAGCGCATGACCTTCTTTACGCCGACCAGTTTGATGACGGCGGCCAGAATCACATAGAGCTGGCCGGCCACTACAATGCCGCCGCAGGCGTACTGGAGCTTGACGGAGGGCTCCATTGTGGCATAGGCGCCGGAATCCAGGGCGGCCACGGCGGAGAAGCCGCCCAGATAGGCGAAAGAGGAGCCCAAAAAGGCGGGTACCTTCAGGCGGGTGCAAATATGGAAGAAGAGGGTGCCGATGCCGGCGAAAAACAGAGTGGTCTGGATGGACAGGGGCAGGCCGTAGCCCTGGACCAGAATGGGGACCAGGACGGTGGCGCCGAACATGGCGAACAGGTGCTGGAGGCCCAGCACCAGCATCTTGGGCAGGCCAAGCGTCCGGGCGTCATAGATGGGCTCGCTTCCGGGGGTGGATTTGTGACTCATACGTGTCTCCTCTCTCGTTTGGGCATTGGGCAGAAAAAAAGCAATTGCTTTTTTAAAGAAAAAGCAATTGCTTTAGAGAAATGGAATGGAGATACCCAGGTGAAGCCAAAGAAACATCCGGTACTCCATGTTCCATTCCTCCTGCCGCCGCCAAATTTCACTCTATGATATCAGAAATCCGGTCGCTTGGCAAGAAAAAGTTTTTCCTCCGCCCGGCCGGGTGGAGGAAAAACCGGGCAAGTACGTCCCCGGTACGGCGGGGGCGTTTCTTACAGCATCCGCTTGAGGTACCGGCCGGTATAGGAGGCTTCGCAGGCGGCCACCTCCTCTGGAGTACCCGTCACGACGATGTTGCCGCCGCCGTCGCCAATCCCCACGCGGCAGGCCGCGCGGGGGCCCCGGATTGATTTTATCTGCTCGGGCGGAGTGAATCCGCCCGGCATCAAGGTTTTGCCAGAGGCAAAACGCTTGGTGGGCAGCGCCGGCGGCCGCTTTTTACAGCATCCGCTTGAGATACTGCCCGGTGTAGGAGGCGGCACACTGTGCCACCTCCTCGGGGATGCCGGTGACGACGATATTGCCGCCGCCGTCGCCGCCCTCGGGGCCGAGGTCGATGATGTGGTCGGCGGTCTTGATCACATCCAGATTGTGCTCGATGACCACCACCGTGTTGCCCACGTCCACCAGCTTCTGGAGCACCTCAATGAGCTTGTGCACGTCGGCGGTGTGCAGGCCGGTGGTGGGCTCGTCCAGGATATAGATGGTCTTGCCGGTGGAGCGCTTGGCCAGCTCGGTGGCCAGCTTGACCCGCTGGGCCTCGCCGCCGGACAGGGTGGTGGAGGGCTGCCCCAGCTTGACGTAGCTCAGGCCCACCTCGTAGAGGGTTTGGAGCTTGTTGTACAGCCGGGGGAGGTTCTCAAAGAAGGGGAGGGCCTCCTCCACCGTCATCTCCAGCACCTCATAGATGTTCTTGCCTTTGTAGCGCACCTCCAGGGTCTCCCGGTTGTACCGCTTGCCCTTGCACACCTCGCAGGGCACGTAGATGTCGGGGAGGAAGTGCATCTCAATTTTCAGCAGGCCGTCGCCCTGGCAGGCCTCGCAGCGCCCGCCCCGGACATTGAAGGAGAAGCGGCCCGGGCCGTAGCCCCTGGCCTTGGCGTCGGAGGTGGAGGCGAACAGATCACGGATGTCGTTGAACAGGCCGGTATAGGTGGCCGGGTTGGAGCGGGGGGTGCGGCCGATGGGGGACTGGTCAATGTCGATGACTTTATCCAGGAACTCCTCCCCCTCGATGCCCGCGTGCTTTCCAGGCCGGGTCTTGGCCCGGTTCAGGTCGGCGGCCAGCCGCTTGAACAGGATCTCGTTGACCAGGGAGGACTTGCCGGAACCGGACACGCCGGTGACGCAGGTGAAGGTGCCCAGGGGGATGGACACGTCCACGCCCCGCAGGTTGTTCTCCGCCGCGCCCCGGATGGTGAGGAAGTTCCCGCTGCCCTTGCGGCGCTCGGTGGGGACGGGGATCCTTTTGCGGCCGGACAGGTAGTCGCCGGTGATGGAGCCGGGGGTGTTCATGACCTCTTCGGCGGTGCCGGCGGCCACCACCTCTCCGCCGTGAACGCCGGCGCCGGGGCCGATGTCCACGATATAGTCGGCCGCCCGCATGGTGTCCTCGTCGTGCTCTACCACCAGCAGGGTGTTGCCCAGGTCGCGCAGGTGCTTCATGGTGTCCAGCAGCATGTCGTTGTCCCGCTGGTGCAGACCGATGGACGGCTCGTCCAGAATATAGAGCACCCCCATGAGGGAGGAGCCGATCTGGGTGGCCAGGCGGATGCGCTGGGCCTCGCCGCCGGACAGGGTGGCGGCAGCCCGGCTCAGAGTGAGGTACTGGAGCCCCACACTCTGGAGGAAGCCAAGGCGGTTCTTGATCTCCTTGAGGATGCGGTCGGCGATGAGGTGCTTCTGGGGGGTGAGCTCCAGGCCGTCCACGAAGGCCAGGGCGTCGTTCACCGACTTGCGGCAGAAGGCGTCGATGCTGATACCCCCCACCGTGACGGCCAGGGCCTCCTTCCGCAGGCGCTTGCCGCCGCAGTCGGGGCAGGGCCGCTCAGCCATGCACTCCTCCAGATCCCGGCGCATAGCGTCGCTCTGGGTCTCCCGGTAGCGGCGCTCCAGGTTGTTGACCACGCCCTCGAAGGCCTGCATCAGGGTGCCCTTGCCGTTCTCCCGGTCGTAGGTCAGCTTGAGCTTCTCCCCCTTGGTGCCGTAGAGGATCACGTCCATGACCTCCTCCGGCAGTTCCTCCACCGGGGTGGTGAGTTTGAAGCCGTATTTCTTGGAGAGGGCCTCAAAGTACATGCGGGAGATGGAGTCACCCTTGATGTTGTTCCAGCCGGAGGCGGTGATGGCGCCCTCCAGGATGGAGAGCTTCCTGTTGGGGATGATGAGGTCGGGATCCACCTTGAGCTGGGCGCCCAGGCCGGTGCAGGTGGGACAGGCGCCGTAGGGGTTGTTGAAGGAGAACATGCGGGGGGAGAGCTCCTCGATGGAGATGCCGCAGTCTTCGCAGGCGTAGTTCTGGGAAAAGAGGATGTCCCGGTCTTCGTCCACAATGTTGATGACCACCAGGCCGCCGGCCAGGGCGGCGGCGGTCTCCACGCTGTCGGTGAGGCGGCGGTGGATGTCCTCCTTGATGACCAGCCGGTCCACCACAATCTCGATGTTGTGCTTCTTGTTCTTGTCCAGGGGGATCTCCTCGGTGAGATCGTAGAGCGAGCCGTCGGCCCGGCAGCGGACATAGCCCGACTTGCGGGCGTCCTCCAGCAGCTTCTGGTGGGTGCCCTTCTTGCCCCGCACCACCGGGGCCATGATCTGGATGCGGGTGGCCTCGGGCAGGGCCATCACCTGGTCGATGATCTGGTCGATGGTCTGCTGCTGGATCTCCTTGCCGCACTTGGGGCAGTGGGGGGTGCCCACCCGCGCCCACAGCAGGCGGAGGTAGTCGTAGATCTCCGTTACCGTGCCCACGGTGGAGCGGGGGTTCTTGGAGGTGGTCTTCTGGTCGATGGAGATGGCGGGGGACAGGCCGTCGATGTAGTCCACGTCCGGCTTCTCCATCTGGCCCAGGAACATGCGGGCGTAGGAGGAGAGGGACTCCACATAGCGGCGCTGGCCCTCGGCGTAGATGGTGTCAAAGGCCAGGGAGGACTTGCCCGAGCCGGACAGGCCGGTGAGCACCACCAGCTTGTCCCGGGGAATGTCCACGTCGATGTTTTTCAGGTTGTTCTCCCGCGCGCCTTTGACGAAAATATGGTCGAGCATACGTGTGGTTCTCCTTTGTTCAGGGGTTTACAGGGGCTGTTCGCCGGGCCGGGGCGGCCGGGCATGGCGGACGAGATCCTCCCGCACGGCCCCCCATTTCCGGTAGTTTTCCCGGCCCTGCCGCAGGGTCATTCCCCGGTTTTCGTCGCTGGGGGCGTCCTCGTCCGGGTCGAACACGTCGTTCTCCCAGAAGCACACCGGGCAGATGTAGGCAATGGCCTCCTCTTTGGGGACAGGAAAGGTGAGGCACCCGCAGCAGGGACAGGGGTAGCTCCCCGCCCGCCCCGCCGGCCCCTCCGGCTCCGGCTCAAGCGGCTCCGGAGTGCAGGACGGGCCGTCGGACGGGGAGGGCACAAAGCTGGCGTTGGTGGCCTGGGGCAGATAGAAGAATTTTTCTGTTTTGTCCATAGAACGGCATCCTCCGGGTCAGGGGGCGAACACGGGACGAAATACATACGCCCACAGAGCCCACAGCAGAAGGGCGGAGCCCAGCACCCCGGCGGATACGCGCACCCACCTGGGCGGTCTGGGCCAGACGGCCAGGGCGATAAGGGCGAAGGCCGCAAGCCCCAGCAGAAAAGGGGCGTACATGACCAGCAATGTGTCCCAGCCCATATCCCACCGGCCCATGTTCAGTACCCGAACACCTTGGCCACGCCCTCCAGCATGTCGCGGATGGGCAGGCCGTAGGGGCAGCGCTTCTCGCAGGCGCCGCACATGACGCAGGAGCCGGCGTGGTAGGGCATAGCCTTGTAACGCTGCTCGGCCCAGCCGGCCAGGCCGTACTTGCGGGCGTAGTTGGCCATCAGAAAGTTGGAGGGGATGTCAATGCCGTTGGGGCAGGGGGCGCAGTAGCCGCACCGGCGGCAGAACTGGGTGCCCAGCTCCTTCCGCACGGCGTCGCACCGGGCCAGCTCTTCCGCGGTCAGGGGGGCGGCAAGGTCCACAGAGGCGTTGCGGTCCACTTCCTCAGGGGAGCCCATGCCGGGAATCATAATGTCGATGACCCCGGAGGCGGCGATGTACCGCAGGGCCAGCTCCCAGTCGTCCAGGTTGCCGCCGGCCAGGGGCTTCATGGCGATGGTGCCGATGCCCTTCTCCCGGGCCAGGGCCAGCACGTCCCGCCCCTGATCCTCCACAATATTATAGGGGAACATAACGGTTTCAATGCGGTCGGCGTAGTCCTCCACCAAAATTTTAAGCGCATCAGCGCTGTGGGCGGTGACGCCGATGTGGCCGATCTTCCCGGCCTCCCTGGCCGCCGTCAGGGCCTCGTAGGCGCCGCCGGGGCCGAATACCTTCTCAATGTCCTTCTCCGGCAGGTTGTGGAGCTGATACAGGTCGATGTAGCCGGTGCGCAGGTTGCGCAGGCTGGTCTCCACGTCGGCGGCCATGGAGGCGGCGTCCCGGCTCATGCTCTTGGTTGCCAGGATAAACTTGTCCCGGCGGCCCTCCAGCGCGGCGCCCAGATACTCCTCGGAGACGGTATAGCCCCGGGCGGTGTCGATGTAGTTGATGCCGTACTCCTCCAGCTTATCTACCACAGCCTTGGTGTTGGCCCCGTCGGCCCGCTGGATGGGGATACCGCCAAAGGAGACTACAGCGGCCTTCAGGCCGGTCTTGCCCAGTGTCACATAGTTCATAATCCATACCTCTTATTCCATGCCCGGCTCACGCCGGACGTATTTGGGAAGTCTTTCCGCCGCCGGACGGGGGAACAGGCCGCCGGCCGGCCGGTCAAGTCATACATAATAGCAGTCCTCGCGCCATTTCCGGGGATTGGCATCAATGTAGCTCCAGATGCGCCGGTAGTCCGCCTCGCCGCGGATGACGTGGTCGTGAAAGGATTTCTGCCAGAGGGGAATGCCCGCCCGCTTGGCGGCGGCCCGTTTCATAGAGCCGATCACGGTGGAGAGCGGCTTTGTAGGGGCGGATATTATCCGCCCGTCCGGCTCCGCAAGCGCCAGAATCAGGTGAATATGATTGGGCATGACGACGAATTTATCCAGCGCAACATTGGGGTAGTGCGCCGGGATGGCGCGGATGGCCTCATCTACCACACGGCCAATGGAGGAACGCTGAATACCCTGCGGCGGGCGGATGATATCCGCCCCTACGGACGGCTGCCAGAAAAGCGGCTGTTTGTCTTTTGTGCAGAGGGTGATGAAATAATAGCCCGCCTGGCTGTAATCATAGTTTGGCAGCCGGTTCGGCTTCCGTCTGGGCAGCGCCATGCCCCTCACCCATGTCCCCGCAGCTCGATGATGCGGTCGCGCAGGACGGCGGCGTACTCGAATTCCAGCCGCTTGGACGCCTCCCGCATCTCCTTCTCCAGCTTGGCGATGGCAGTCTCCCGCTCCTTTTTGGAGAGGGCCTTCTGAGAGTGGGGCAGCTCGCCCTTGTCGCCGGACAGGTCGATCACGTCGCGGACGGACTTGATGACCGTCTTGGGCACGATGCCGTGCTCCCGGTTGAAGGCGTCCTGCTTGGCCCGGCGGCGCTCGGTCTCGTCGATGGCCCGGCGCATGGAGGGGGTGATGGAGTCGGCGTACATGACCACCAGGCCGTCGGCGTTGCGGGCGGCCCGGCCGATGGTCTGGATGAGGGAGGTCTCCGACCGGAGGAAGCCCTCCTTGTCGGCGTCCAGGATGGCCACCAGGGACACCTCCGGCAGATCCAGGCCCTCACGGAGCAGGTTGATGCCCACCAGCACGTCGAAGGTGCCCAGGCGCAGGTCGCGGATGATCTCCATGCGCTCGATGGTGTCGATGTCGTGGTGCATGTAGCGCACCTTGATGCCCGCGTTGGTGAGGTAGGCGGTGAGATCCTCCGCCATCTTTTTGGTGAGGGTGGTGACCAGCACCCGCTCCGAGCGGGCAGTGCGGGCGTTGATCTCGCCGATGAGGTCGTCGATCTGCCCCTCCACGGGCCGCACCTCGATTTTGGGGTCCAGGAGGCCGGTGGGGCGGATCACCTGCTCCACGATCTGGCCCGACCGCTCCCGTTCATAGTCGCCGGGGGTGGCGGAGACGTACACCACCTGGTTGAGCCGCTTCTGAAATTCGTCAAACTTCAGCGGCCGGTTGTCGAAGGCGCAGGGCAGGCGGAAGCCGTAGTCCACCAGAGAGGTCTTGCGGGCCTTGTCGCCGTTGTACATGGCCCGCACCTGGGGAAGGGTGACGTGGCTCTCGTCGATGAAAAGGACGAAATCCTTGGGGAAGTAGTCCAGCAGGGTGTGGGGGGGCGAGCCGGGGGCGCGGCCCTCAATGACCCGGCTGTAGTTCTCAATGCCGGTGCAGTAACCCAGCTCCTGCATCATCTCTACGTCGTACATGGTACGCTGCTTGATGCGCTGGGCCTCAATAAGCTGGTTGTTGGCCTGGAAGAAGGCTACCCGCTCCTCCAGCTCCTTGTAAATCTCCTGGACGGCGGCGTCCATCTTCTCCTTGGGGGTGACATAGTGGGTGGCGGGCCAGATGGGGATGGTGTTCAACCGCCGGATGGCTGCGCCGGTGACCACGTTGATCTCGCTGATACGGTCGATCTCGTCGCCGAAGAACTCCACCCGGATGGCGGAGTCCTTCCAGTAGGCGGGGAAGATTTCCACCGTGTCTCCCCGCACCCGGAACATGTTGCGCTCAAAGGCGATGTCGTTGCGCTCGTAGCGGATGGCCACCAGCTTTTTCAGCAACTCGTCCCGCTCCAGGGTAGCCCCCACCCGCAGGGAAACCATCATCTTGGCGAAGTCCTCCGGCTCGCCCAGACCGTAGATGCAGGATACCGAGGACACCACGATCACGTCCCGCCGCTCCATCAGGGAGGCGGTGGCCGCCAGCCGCAGCCGGTCGATCTCCTCGTTCACCGCCGAGTCCTTCTCAATGAAGGTGTCGGTGTGGGGGATATAGGCCTCGGGCTGGTAGTAGTCGTAGTAGGACACAAAATACTCTACCGCGTTGTTGGGGAAAAATTCCTTAAACTCGGCGCAGAGCTGGGCCGCCAGGGTCTTGTTGTGGGCCAGCACCAGGGTGGGCCGCTGCACCGCCTCGATGACCTTGGCCATAGTGAAGGTCTTGCCCGAACCGGTGACGCCAAGAAGGGTCTGCTCATCCAGACCGTTCTCAATGCCCGCCGCCAGGGCGGCGATGGCCTCCGGCTGGTCGCCGGCGGGCTGATATTCGCTGACAACTTGAAATTTCGACATAGCGCTGTCTCACCTCACAGGTCGGGAAATCGGAACGGCGGCCAGCCGCGCGCAGAAGCGCGCCGCCGCCCTGCGGCGTCCAAGCGTTTTGCGAAGCAAAACCTTGTCCAGACGGAATTCAGTTCCGTCTGGAGGAATAGAAAAACAGGGCTCCCGGCGGATTCATCCGCCGGGATACGCCGGCCGGCTGATATTCGCTGACTACTTGGAATTTGGGCATACCGTCACCTCACAGGGTAATTATAGCGAAACAAATGTTCGATTTCAACCGAGAATTTTAGAACCTGCCTTTTTACGGCTGGTAAAAGCCGCTGTCCCGGAGAGACACCATGTCGTCGTCCACAAAGATCAGGTGGTCTACCAGCTCAACGCCAAGTTTGGCCAGAAAAGGGGCCAGGCTGCGGGTGGTGGCGATGTCATCCTCCGAGGGAAAGGCGATGCCGGAGACGTGGTTGTGGGCCAGCACCACAGCAGCGGCGTTGAGGGCGAGGGCGGCCTCGGTGATGAGACGGGTGGTAATAGCCACGGCGTTGACGTTCCCCTCACCCAGCCGTCGGATGCCCAGCACCTTGTGCTTGCCGTCCATGCACAGCAGGCAGAGCAGCTCGTTCCGGGCCCCGAAGAAATAGGGCCGCAGGAGCTGGTAGTAGTCCCGGCTGTTCCGGGCGATGTCGTCTACCCGGGTGCGGGCAGTGAGGTAGCGGCCGGACAGCTCTTTCACTGTCTTGAGCAGCACCGCCCCATGCTTCCCCATGCCCTTGACCTTGCACAGCTCCTCCGGCGGGGCGTCCAACACCCCGGCCAGGGAGCCAAAACGGTCGATCAGTTCGTGGGCCAGGGGATTGGTGTCGCTGCGGGGATTGGCGTAGAAGAACAGCAGCTCCAGCAGCTTGTGGTCCGGGAAGGAGTCCGGCCGGGCCAGAAATTCGGTTTTCAGACGCTGGCGGTGTCCGTCGTGGGGGCCCATGGCTGAAGATCTCCTTTCCTGTGGATTCAAGCAGGCGGATGAGGGCATCCGCCTCCCTCCTGTCCTCGGAGCCACGGCTCTTACCGGGCGCCGTACTGCTCCAGATAGGCCTCCATCCTGCCCTTCATCTCGTCGTCAATATACACCCTGCCGTCGAGCTCCCGGTTGTGGAGGAAGGCGATGATCTCCCGGACGGTGACGATGGGGTAGACGGCGATGCCGTAGTCCTCCCGCAGCTCGTCCAGGGTGGAGCAGGCCCGGGTGCCCCGCTCCATCCGGTCCACGGAGACGATAAGGGCGCGCATCTTTACGTCGGCCACATGCTGGAACAGCTCGATGGACTCCCGTACGGCGGTGCCGGCGGTGACCACGTCCTCTACGATCACCACCCGGTCGCCGTCCTGGGGCTTGCAGCCCACCATGACGCCGCCCTCGCCGTGGTCCTTGGCCTCCTTGCGGTTGAAGCAGTAGGGGAGATCCCGCCCATAATTGCGGTACAGGGAGGCGGCGGCGGAGACGGCCAGGGGGATGCCCTTGTAGGCGGGGCCGAAGAGGCAGTCCACCCCGTCGGGGAGGTTCTGCTGGATGCAGGCGGCGTAGTAGTCGCCCAGCTTGGCGGCCTGGGCGCCGGTCTTGTAGTTGCCGGTATTGATGAAGTAGGGAGTCCTGCGGCCGGACTTGGTGGTAAAGTCTCCGAAGGTGAGTACGCCGGCGCGCACCATAAAGGTGATGAATTCTTCCTGATAGGTCATGTTCCCAAACCTCGCTTCTCCAAAAATAGTCGAATTATTATACCACTATTCAGGGGCGCGGACAAGGCCGTGTCTGCGGAAAGAAATTTGGAATTTCACTCTTTTTTAATGTTATTTTACCCGGGCGTATGGTACAATACCAAAGACTTCACAGATGAACAGATGAGGTGTTGCAGTTGGAACTCTTTGAATGGATGACCTCCACCACCTGGGGCGAGAGCCTGCTTACCCTGCTGGTGTCCATGGTGCCGGTGATCGAGCTGCGGGGCGGAGTCCCCTTCGGCACCGCCTTGGGGCTGGCCCCCCTCCACGCACTGGTGGTATGCATCATCGGCAATATGCTCCCCATCCCCTTTATTATCGTATATATCCGCCGGATCTTTCACTGGATGCGCCGCAGATCCCCCAGGCTCAACGCTCTGGTGGACAAGCTGGAGAAGAAGGCCCACCTGAAGGGGCAAAAGGTAACGAAGTACAAATACATCGGCCTGTGGCTCTTTGTGGCCATCCCCCTGCCCGGCACGGGGGCGTGGACGGGGGCGCTGATCGCGGCCCTGCTGGATATGCCCCTGCGCAAGTCCATTCCCTCCATCTTCCTGGGGGTGGTCACCGCGGGGCTGATTATGACCTTTGTCACGGGGGGCGTGGTGGCGATTTTCGCCTCCTGAGCGCCTTTTTCTCAGCTCCGGCATAGAATGGCCCGGAGGTGAGCGAAAATGAACGCGATTTGGCAAGTGCTCCTGGCCCTGCTGGCGGCGGTGGGCCTGTTGGCCCTGGGCTGGCTGACCTTCGGCCGCCTGCTGACCCCGGTGGGGGGCGGCGGGGGCGGTCCGGTGTACGCGGTGGTGCCCGCGTCTGGGGACGGGGCCCACCTGGAACAGGACGTGAAGGGGCTTCTCTGGCTGCGGGGCGGCGAGCTGGCCCGCTTCACCATCGTCATCGCCGACGGCGGGCTGGACGGTACGGGGCGGGCGGTGGCCGCGGCCCTGCTGGCCCGCGGCCAGGGGATCGTCCTCTGCCCGGCGGAGCGGCTGGGGGAGTACATCAAGGCATGAAAAGGGTCCGCCGGCCGGCGGACTTTTTTCTGCGCGCAGGGGCCGGGCGGCGCATTTCCGGCGCGGCAAAGCGGACGAAACTGCGTTTGCCGGTCGACAAATCGGGGCACAGATGATATGATATCCCGTGAGAAAAGGGAGGGAGCAGCATCCATGCAGGAGGCGGAACTGACTTACATCGAGGGCACCGTGGATGCCGTCATCTATCAGAACCGGGAGAACGGCTACACGGTGCTCCGCCTGGACGCGGGGGAGGGGCGGGGGCTCACCGTTGTGGGGTGCCTGCCCGGCGTGGCGCCGGGGGAGAGCATCTCGGTTCAGGGGACATGGATGCACCACGCCTCCTACGGGGAGCAGTTCAAGGCCGAGGCGGTGGAGCGGCGGATGCCCGCAGGCACCAAGGCCATCTTTGACTACCTGGCCTCCGGCGCGGTGCGGGGCATCGGCGCCGCCACCGCCCGGCGGATGGTGGAGGAGTTCGGGGAGGAGGCCCTGACGGTGCTGGAGGAGCACCCTGAGCGGCTCACTCAGATCAAGGGCATCACCCGCAAGCGGGCCCTGGCCATGGGGGAGCACTTCCGGCAGCAGATGGGCATGCGCCGCCTGCTGGAGTTTCTGGGGGAGCATGAGGTGCCCCTCCAGTTGGCCATGCCCCTCTACCGCAAGTACGGCGACCGGGCCCTGGAGATCATCCGGGGCAACCCCTATCTGCTGGTGGACCGGGAGCTGGGGGTGGACTTTTCCAACGCCGACGCGCTGGCCCTGTCTATGGGCATGGAGGGGGACGACCCCCAGCGGCTGGAGGCGGGGCTGCTCTTCGAGCTGACCCACAACCTGGACAACGGCCACACCTTTCTCCCCCGGCGCAAGCTGCTGCCCGCCACGGCCCAGCTCATCGGTGTGGGGGAGGAGGCCCTGGAGGAGGCGCTGGAGGCCCTGCTGGAGCGGGGCGAGGTGGTGGAGGAGCCGGTGGCCGGGGAGCAGGCCGTCTACCTCCATGATCTGTGCGAGGCGGAGCAGTATGTGGCCTTCCGGCTGTGGGAGCTGGCGGCGGGGGAGATCGTGGCCCCCCATGGGCTGGAGGAACTCATCGACCGCATCCAGGCCGAGCAGGGCATCACCTATGCCCCACAGCAGCGCCAGGCAGTGGAGCTGGCCGCCACCAGCCAGGTGATGCTCCTCACCGGCGGACCGGGCACCGGCAAGACCACCTCCCTGCGTGGAGTGCTGGCCCTGTTCGATGCCCTGGGGCTGGAGACCGCCCTGGCCGCCCCCACGGGGCGGGCCGCCAAGCGGCTGGGGGAGCTGTGCGGCGCGGAGGGGACCACGATCCACCGCCTTCTGGAGACCCAGTACGACCCCCACTCCGGCCGGCTGGTGTTTGCCCACGATGAAAGCGACCCGCTGAAGGCCGACGCGGTGATCGTGGACGAGACCTCCATGGTGGATATCACCCTCATGCACGGCCTGCTGTCCGCCCTGCGGCCGGAGTGCCGGCTGATCCTGGTGGGCGACCCCGACCAGCTGCCCAGCGTGGGGCCGGGCAACCTGTTCTCCGACCTTATCCGCAGCGGGGTGATCCCCATGGTGCGCCTGACCGAGATCTTCCGGCAGGCCGCCGAGAGCGCCATCGTCCGCAGCGCCCACGGGGTCAACCGGGGGGAGCTGCCCGACCTGCGGGACAACAAGCACGACTTCTTCTTCCTCCGCCGCAAGGAGCCGGCCCGGGCGGCGGAGACCATCGTGGAGCTGGTGAAGACCCGGCTGCCCAACAACATGGGCATCCCGCCGGAGCAGATCCAGGTGCTCTCCCCCACCCGCAAGCGGACGGCGGGCACCGCGTCGCTGAACCGGGCCATCCAGGAGGCGGTGAACCCGCCCGGCCCCGACCGGCCGGAGCGCCGCTTCGGCGAGTACATATTCCGCCGGGGCGACCGGGTGATGCAGGTGCGCAACAACTACGACGTGGTCTGGAAGGACGGCCTCACCTCCGGCATGGGGGTGTTCAACGGGGATATCGGCCAGGTGGTGGAGGTGGACAACCGGGCCGAGCTCCTCGCGGTGGACTTTGACGGCCGCCGGGTTGAATATACCCCTGATATGCTGGGGGAGCTGGAGCCCGCCTACGCCATTACGGTGCACAAGGCCCAGGGCAGCGAGTACCGGGCGGTGATCCTGGCGGTGTGCGAGGGGGCGCCCATGCTCCTGACCCGGGGGGTGCTCTACACCGCCATCACCCGGGCCAGGGAGCTCCTGATCCTGGTGGGGGACGAGGACGTGGTGGCCCACATGACCGCCAACGACCGCCAGCAGCGGCGCTACTCCGGCCTGCGCTGGCGTCTGGCCCAGCTGGCCAACGGGTGAGGCTCCACCCACCCCGTTTGGGCTGCGAAAAAGAAGAACTTAATGTGCACGCATAAGTGCAAAGTGCGTGCACAAACCGATACCATCACCCTGAAAGGTGGTGTCAATATGAAGCGAGACAAGCACCTCGGCATCCGCATGGACAGCCAGCTTCACAAGAAGCTGGTCTACATTGCGGAGTATGAGGGACGCTCCCTCAACTGGCAGGTCATCCACCTCATCCAAGAGTGCGTCCGCGCCTTCGAGCGGGAGCACGGTCCGATTCCGGACGAGGAGCTGTCATGAGCGGGCCGGTGGGGGTCCTGCTGGATCTGCTCTTCCCGCCCAAATGCGTGTTCTGCGGGCGGCTGCTCACCTCGGGGGAGCGGGACTTCTGTGCCCGCTGTCAGAGGGAGCTGCCCTGGCTGGCAGGGCCGGAGGCGGAGCAGACGGGGGAGTTTTTCACCCTGTGCGCCTCTCCGCTGGCCTACCGGGACCAGGTACGGGATTCCATCCGGCGCTACAAATTCAAAGGGCGGCAGGGCTACCACAAGGCCTACGGCCGCTTAGTGGCCCAGTGCGTCCACGACCATCTGGACGGGCGGTGGGACCTCATCACCTGGGTGCCCCTCTCCGACCAGAGGAGGAGGGAGCGGGGCTACGACCAGGCGTTCCTGCTGGCCAGCGCCGCGGCGCTGGAGCTGGGGGAGGTGGCGGTGGAGACGCTGCGCAAGGGGCGCAACACCGAGGCCCAGTCCGGCCTGGACGACGACGCGGCCCGCCGGGCCAATGTGCTGGGGGCCTACACCGCCGTGGACGCAGAGCTGGTGGAGGGCAAACGGGTGCTCCTCATCGACGACGTGATCACCACCGGCGCGACTATTTCAGAATGTGCAAGGATTCTGCGCACCGTGGGGGCCGGAGAGGTGGTATGCGCCACCTTGGCCCGGGCGAGAGGATAGAAACAGGGAAAGTTTGTGGAAATTAGCGTTGAAATAGGTCGGATACTTCGGTATAATATAGGGGATTATTCATGAAATTCTGGGATAAACTAAAACAAAAGCTTTCAAGACTTCGAGGTGCGGGTATGTTCAGTAAGGATATCGGAATCGACCTGGGTACGGCGTCTATCCTGGTCTACGTCAAAGGCAAGGGCGTGGTGCTGCGGGAGCCCTCCGTGGTGGCCATCGACAAGAACACGGGCAAGCTGCTCAAGGTGGGCACCGAGGCGCAGCAGATGCTGGGCCGTACCCCTGGCAACATCGTCGCCATCCGCCCTCTGCGGGAGGGCGTCATCTCCGACTACGACATGACCGAGCGGATGCTCAAGGAGTTCATCCGCAAGGTGACCTCCTTCCGGCTGTTCAAACCCCGCATCGTCATCTGCGTCCCCTCCGGCATCACCGAGGTGGAGGAGCGCGCCGTCATCGACGCGGGCATCCAGGCGGGCGCCCGGCGGGTCTATCTGATTGAGGAGCCCGTGGCCGCCGCCATCGGCGCGGGCATCGACATCGCCAAGCCCGACGGCCACATGATCGTGGACATCGGCGGCGGCACCACCGACATCGCGGTTATCTCCCTGTCCGGCATCGTGGAGTCCACCTCCATCAAGATCGCCGGCGACCAGTTCGACGAGGCCATCGTGAAGTACATACGGCGCAAGCACAATGTACTCATCGGTGAGCGGACGGCGGAGGAGCTGAAGATGCAGATCGGCTGCGTCTTCCCCCGCCCGGAGGAGCAGACGGTGGAGATCAAGGGCCGCTGCCTCATGACCGGCCTGCCCCGGGTGTTCTCTGTGTCCTCCAGCGAGATGATCGAGGCCTTCGAGGAGGTCTCCACCCGCATCCTGGAGGCCATCCACGGCGTGCTGGAGCGCACGCCTCCCGAGCTGGTGGCCGATATCTCCACCAACGGCATCTGCATGACCGGCGGCGGCTCCCTGGTCTGGGGCTTCGACAAGCTCATCGAGTCCCACACCGGCATCGAGACACACGTGGCCGACGACGCCATCTCCTGCGTGGCCTACGGCACCGGCAAGAGTCTGGACGACGTGGACTCCATGCAGGACGGCACCATCAACCTCTCCCGCAGAAAGCAGATGAACTGAAGAATAAAACAGCACGCCCGGCCGCTTGGCCGGGCGTGCTGTTTTACGCTGCATTGCGGCTCAGCCCTCCCGCAGCAGGGCCTCGCCCACAGTGAAGATGTCACCGGCGCCTACGGTGAGGATCAGATCGCCGGGCCGGGCCAGCGCCCGCAGCCGCTCCGTCACCTCGGGCAGCGTGGCATAGTACTCACTGCCGGGGATGCGCGCCGCCAGATCCTTGGAGGAGATGCCGATGTCGTTGACCTCGCGGGCGGCGTAGATCTCCGCCAGAAGGGTGATGTCGGGCGCGCGGAGCGCCTCCACAAAGTCGTTGAACAGGGCGTGGGTGCGGGTATAGGTGTGGGGCTGGAAGGCGCAGATGACCCGCTCATAGCCCAGGGTGCGGGCGGCGGAGAGCAGGGCGTGGAGCTCACCGGGGTGGTGGGCGTAGTCGTCGTACACCTCTGCCCCGTGGTAGGTGCCCTTGTGCTCGAAGCGGCGGCCCGCCCCCCGGAAGGCGGCCAGGCCCTCGGAGACGGCCTCCGGCTCCACCGCCAGGGCGATGGCGGCGGCGGCGGCGGCCAGGGCGTTCTTTACGTTGTGCTCGCCGGGCACCCGCAGGGCCACGTGGGTGAACACATCCCCCCGGTACACCACGTCGAAGGAGGGCAGGCCCCGGTTCCAGGCGAGGTTGGCGGCGCGGACGTCGCCATGCTCCAGGCCGAAGGTGAGGACGGGCCGCTCCTCCCCCTCCAGGGTGTACATGGTGTTGGCGTCGTCGGCATTGGCCACAATGACGCCGCTCTCCGGTACCCGGTCGGCGAAGGCGCGGAAGGAGTGCTCCACGTCGTCCAGATCCTTGAAGAAATCCAGGTGGTCGGCCTCGATGTTGAGGATCACCGCCACGGTGGGGAAGAAGGAGAGGAAGGAGTTGCAGTACTCGCAGCTCTCCAGGATGATGGTGTCCCCGTGGCCCACCCGGTAGCCGGAGCCCAACAGGGGCAGGGTGCCGCCGATCATCACCGTGGGGTCCATCCGGGCGGCCATGATGATGTGAGTGCACATGGAGGTGGTGGTGGTCTTGCCGTGGGTGCCCGCGATGCACAGGGCGTTCTTGTAGCCCCTCATGATGGCGCCCCAGGCCTGGGCCCGCTCAAAGACGGGGATGCCCGCGGCGCGGGCGGCGGCGATTTCGGGATTTTCGTCGTGGACAGCGGCGGTGCGGATCACCAGCTCCGCCCCCTGGACGTTCTCCCCCCGGTGGCCGATGGCCACGGGGATGCCCAGGGCGCGCAGGTGCTCCACCGTGGCGCTGTTGCGCATGTCCGAGCCGGTGATCACCATGCCCGCCTTGTGGAGCACCTCGGCCAGGGGGGACATGGACACCCCGCCGATGCCCACCAGATGGGCCCTGCGGCCGGGGACGATGTAGTCGTGAATATTGGCGCTTGCCATGGGGTTTACACACCCTTTGCTCTAGTTTATAATAAGTTCCAAACACAATATTATAAAACATTATAGGCAAATAGCAAGAAAAAGATACCAGAGGGAGGCGGAAAAATGAAGGGATGGCCCATTCCGGCGGGAGTGGGGGGGTGCCTGGACACGTTGCGGCGGACAGGACACGCGGCCTACCCGGTGGGGGGCTGCGTGCGGGATCTGCTGCTGGGCCGGACGCCGGGGGACTGGGATGTGTGCACCGACGCCAGGCCGGAGCGGGTGATGGAGCTCTTTCCACGCACGGTCCCCACTGGCCTGAAGCACGGCACGGTCACGGTACGGACGGAGGACGGGCCGGTGGAGGTGACCACCTTCCGCCGGGAGGCGGGCTATGCCGACGGCCGCCACCCGGACGCGGTGGACTTCGACGCCACCCTGGCGGAGGATCTGGCCCGGCGGGATTTCACCGTCAACGCCATGGCCCTGGATGAAAACGGCATGGTGATCGACCGGTACGGCGGGCAGATGGATCTGTTCCGAAGCGTGATCCGCTGCGTGGGCGACCCGGACCGGCGGTTTGCCGAGGACGCCCTGCGGATGCTGCGGGCGGTGCGCTTCGCCGCCCAACTGGGCTTCTCCATCGAGAAGGGCACCCTGGACGCCATCCGGCGCAGTGCCCGCCGGGCGGAAAAGCTGTCGGGGGAGCGGATCAAGGCGGAGCTGGAGAAGATCCTGCTCTCCCCCCGGCCGGAGCTGGCGGGGGAGCTGCTCCGGCTGGGCCTGCTGGCCCACCTGGGGGGG
>OAWD01000510.1_pt1 | contig 25744 bp, 25 predicted proteins | sample 1495361 | NCBI WGS metagenome assembly OAWD01 (sample SAMEA2580130, study PRJEB22360) | human gut metagenome | biome: human gut; feature: human-associated habitat; material: faeces | place: Denmark | collected 2008/2010 | reverse complement strand
AGAACAGAGAAAATTGGTTACATTTAATTTGTACTTTTTCTTGACATAGGACCACCTTTACAGGCAGAATGGAATATGTCCTGGCGGTCTATCTGCCGGATGCAGTGAAGACTGCAACAGTCTGTCAAAATGGTGGAGTCTGCGCGCGATTCCGGATTCGAGGAAAGGCCTGCGTCAGGTCCTCAGCAGGACAGGCATGGAGACAAGCCAGGCTCTTCTGCTCCATTCTTAGGGAATGAGCCTTACGGAACATTACTGGCTGCAGCCGGTTGACAGAGAACTGCACTGGAAAGACCTGAATTTTTTTGAAAATTACTTTTCTGAAGATCTTGGGAATCTTCAGACAGATTCAGAAGAAAATGAAGAGGGGGACTTTTAAAGGTTTCTCCATCAGCATCGGTAAATGGGGATATGAAGAAGAAATGGGTCATAAGAGATGGAGTGCGTTGTCTTCTGAAAGTGAATACAAACTATTACAGCCAGCAGGCAGTAAATGAAGTGATTGCCTGCAGTCTGCATGAAAGGCTTGGATGGAAAAATCATGTTTCCAACAGGCTGGAAAAGATTAGGATCGGAGGACATGACTATCCCTGCTCACTGAGCCCGCTGTTTACTTCAGAGAAAAAGGAATTTGTCTCGGCATATCAGCTTTTGATGAATTATAAGATTCCAAATGAAAGTTCACTTTATGATTCCCTGATATCAAGAGCGGCCACGATGGGAATGGAAGAAGAAAAGGTCTGCCGCCAGCTGGAATATACGATCATGACAGATTTTATCCTGTCAAATACAGACCGGCATCTGAATAATATGGGATTTCTCTGGGATTCGGAACAACACCGGCTTACGGAAATGGCTCCCATCTTTGATACGGGATACAGTCTTTTTTACGATCAGGATGTGATCCTCCAGGGGAAAAATCTTCTGGATATAAAGGTGAATTTCCTTCTACAAACGAGAGACAGAGATGCTGCGCTATGTAAAAAATGTTGCTTTGGATCTGAAGCAGTTTGCGGATTTCCCCGATGAGACGTAAAGCCTTCTGAGAAAGAACACGGAGATGCCAAAGGAGCGTGCAGGAGAGATCGCGGAGACGATCAGAGAGAAGATAGAATATCTGAGTATGTTCCAGAACGGGAAAAAGATATGGAAGCGGGAGAGATGCTGGTAATGGAAGAGAAAAAGAAAGTAAAGATGAAACGGGAGGGGAACAGGCTTTTTATCGGGGAAGATCCTCAGCTCATCGTAGAACTGGAAACCCAGGAAAACTACATTAAGACAGGCGACCGTCTCAGCGAGTCTCATCGAAAAGTCGGACTGAGCCCGGATCTGCTCGCTGGAAAGCGGGGCAATGTACTGGAGACAGTGGTGGAAACTTACTATCTGCAGGCATGCCATGTGGCGGAAGGGATCCGTGTGGCAGAGGAATACCGGGAAAAAAGGAAACGAAGGAGGGAAAAGAAAAATGGTTTTGCTGATAGCTACTCTGGATATTGACGAAGCGCGAATGATGAGATATCTGATCCCCTGGGAACAGAGTGGTTTTGACAGAATAGTTACGGCTTACAGCGAGAAGAAAGCCTCTCAGGCAGCCATGGAAAGCAGACCCGATCTGGTTATCTGCGATATTTTCTGGGTTAAGGGGCAGAGTGGTTCATGGATCACCCAGTTAAAAAATGATCATCCTTTGATAGATGTGATCGTCATTGGGGAAAAACTGGATGAAGATACTTTCCATTCAGTTCTGTATCTCGGAGCCCTGGATTACCTTGAAAAGCCTGTAAGTGAAGAGAGAATGAAGGCGGCAATGCAGCGATATCAGGACAGGGTTGCTATAAAAAAGAACATGGAACTGGGTATCAGAAGTGGAAAATACTGGAAACAGAACTATGCTCTGATCCAGGAAATGTTCTGGAAAAATCTCTGCCTGAACCGTATTCCCGGAGGACCGGAAGAGATTGAAGAATATGCAGATCAGCTGAATGTAAACTTTGACAAAGATATATATCATAAAATGGTATTGGTCACCATGAAAAATCAGGATGAAATGTGGAGCGTCTGGGGACAGGATTTTTGTCAGTCGGCAATTCAGAATATCGCAAGAGCGGTAGTAAAGCCGTCGAAAGATGGTAGCAAAGTTATTGTGATCTACAGCAGAGTGGCCATACTAATAGAACAGGAAGAGTTTGATACACTGGAGGAAAGATGCAAGGTTCTGATCCAGAGATGCCGGGAAGAATTAAATGCCGAGATTCTTTGCTACATAAGTGAACCGGCATTCTGCGAGAGGATTTCTGATATTTATGATAATCTTCTGGCCTACAGTAAAGATGATGTTCTGAAACAACAGCAGATCATCCATGTCAAAAACAGGAAAAAGGAAGAAATCAGTGAAATTATCATCCCCAAAACATGGGAGGATATTTTATATATGTCAGATCCGGATAAACTTGTAAAAAAAGTCAGAGAATTTCTTGTGTCATTGGCCCATCAAAATCAATTGAATGAACAGAATTTCCGCATCTTTCAGCAGGATATGCTGCAGCTGTTTTTCTCTTATATGGAAAAAAAAGAAATGAGCGCCCATGAGCTGTATGATAATAATAGAATATATAAGCTTTATAAAGCGGCTATCCTTTCCATTGACGGAATGTGCCAGTGGGTTCAGACATGTGCTGAGTATATCATATTCAGAAATGACCAGGGAAGTGAATATCCGAACGGAAAGATAGTATCTGCAGTTAAGGAGTTCATCAGTGATCATCTGAAAGAGAAGATCACAGTCGGTCGGATTGCGGAGACAGTTCATCTGAGTCCGGATTACATGTCGAAGATATTTAAAAAAGAGACAGGGATAACACCGAAGGAATATTTGGTGCAAAAGAGAATGAAAAAGGCAAAACATTTATTGAGGACGCGTGGAAATACGGTAAGTGATGTTGCAGCAGAAACAGGATATGATAACCTGTCATATTTTATTCGACAGTTTCAGAGGTACTACGGAGTGACGCCAAAGCAGTATAAAAAACAGAAAGCTGAAAACGAATAGTTTTACATCTGAAAAATGCTATTTTTTCTATTTGACTTTAGAAAAAATAGTATTTTTCATGGATTTTTCCGAAATTTTACAAAACAAGACTGAAAAGTGGCATGTGATATCGAAAAAGGAAAAGAAAATGAAAATGGATTTTTGATAGAATTGAAAATATAAAGGAGGAAAGATGCAGGATATGAAACTGATTGTAAGTGATGTGGATGGCACGCTTGTAGAAGATGGAACTAAGGCATTTTCAGACGGATTTGGCAAACTGGTCATTGAACAAAGAAGAAAAAATTCCATTTACGATTGCGTCGGGACGCAGTCCTGAGCAAATGGAAAATATAAGAAAATGTTTTGGCATCACACTTCCTATGGCAGCGTACAACGAAGCTCTGATCCTCAAGGGACAGGAAATAATTTCAGATATTTTTTAAAAGCAGACGACCTGAAGGATATCATCCTGAAAGGAGACAGGGTGGGGCTGAGCGTGTTGATGGGAATCGGAGGACGGGAGTATACATACAGAAGATTGGAAATTCAACAGAAAGTTATAATGATGTCGGTCATAATGAGGTTTTCATCCGATATGGTGACTGGAAAAGGTGGAAGATAAACTGCAGTTCAGTCTGGAACCTCATTCTGTGAATGTAATACAGATAAAAAACATAGGAGGGCAATAGGAAAATGAAAAAAAATAAGACTCCCAAAATGATCCTGTGTGATGTAGATGGGACTCTGATCGATTCATCTGAAAAGATCACGCCGGATTTTGATGAGCTGAAAGCGCTGATATGCGGGAATGATCTGAGGTTTTCACTGGCAACCGGACGGAGCCTGGAACTGATCGACATGTATATGAAAAAACTGGAGATCACAGAGGCGGTTCTGATCAATAACGGCGCAGGAGCAAGACAGAATGGCCGTGTGCTGTGGGATGAATTTTTCCCTCCTCTGTGTGTGAAAGAAGCTGTTAAAGCTGCAGACCGGATGGATATGGCAGTTTTTATGTGCTACGGGGATTATGAAACCGCATACCGGCACAATGCATATATCCAGAGAGAGATCGATGTGTTCGGACGATATAATCACTTTTATATCCCGCTGGAATCCGAGTGGGGTAGCCTGAAACTGGAAAGAGTTATGCTGACAGATCCCAAGAAACCCGGCAATATAGAAGCTCTGCTTCCATATCTGGAACCCTACAGAGATCAGCTGGAAATTATCCAATATGACGACAGGCATATTGATGTTATGAAAAAAGGCGTATCAAAAGGACGTGCGCTGTGCCGTCTGGCAGAAGAACTGGGGTTGTCCCTGGATGAGATCATGGTTATTGGAGACGGCGTAAATGACCTGGAGATGATCCGGGAAGCCGGGATTGGCGTCGCGGTGGGAAATGCCAGCCCGCTGCTGAAGGAAAATGCCGATTACGTGTGCAGGGAATCCAATACGAAAGGGGTGATCGAGACAGTCCGAAGGTTCTGCGTTGATTAATATACAGAATAGAATATGATCGTTTGACAAATGAAGGAGAAAGAGATGTTAGAAAAGAAAAGGAAAAAATCCCGGATCCGGAAGATCCGGCCCTATTTGTGGGTGATGCCAAGTTTTGTTTTGTTCATAGTCTTTACCTTTTACCCGTTTGTGCAGACAATTTATAAAAGCCTGTTTATCGTAAATTCCTACGGTGAGATAAACAGATTCGTGGCTTTCGAAAATTATCTGTATATTTTAAAAGATGAAAAGTTTCTCATCGCTATCCGCAATACTTTAATATTCGTGCTGATAACAGTACCTATTTCCAAGGTGTTTGGCTTCCTGTTGGCGCTGCTGGCGAATAAAAGACGAAAAACCTCTGTTTTTTACGAGACAAGCTTTGCTCTTCCTATGGCGATGGCATCCTCTGTGATCGCGATGATCTTCCAGCTGCTGTATGTCTCTCCGCTGGGAATCTTAAATGGAATCTTTCATATAGATATCCACTGGCTGACAGACTCCAGGTACGCGCTGCTTTCTATTGCAATCGTACAGATCTGGCTATCGACCGGATACGCGTTTGTGTTCATGCTTTCTGCAGTCAGGAGCGTGCCCGCCGATGTGCTGGAGAGTGCGAGTATAGACGGGGCCTCATCAGTAAGAAAGATGATCTCGATCTATCTTCCTCTGACGACGCCGACGCTTTTTTACCTGATCGTTACGGATCTGGCATACAGCATGATGGTCATGAGTCTTGTTAACGTCCTGACAGGAGGAGGACCGGACAATTCAACGTTAACCTTAATGCAGTACATCTACAGTCAGTTTGCAAGGACAGGAAACTATACGAATGCCAATCCGGCTGCAGTCCTGACATTCCTGATGACGCTTGTATTTACGCTTCTGGCATTTCTGTGGGAAAAGAAAGGGGTGCATTATCAATGAAAAAAGAAAAAATGGGAGATGTCTGTATGCAGGCGCTATGCATATTTATTGCGCTGATAATCCTTGCTCCGATCCTGTATGCCGTTTCGGTTTCTTTTATGGCTCCGGAAGACATACTGACTAAAAACTATAATCTGCTTCCGCCGGATCCGACTCTTGAAAACTATGTGAAAGTTTTCAATACATCACCGATCCTTCGGTATATGCTCAATTCGTTTGTGATCGCTTTAGTCTGTAGCGTTTCGCGTGTGATCATCGCAGCATGCGCGGCCTTCGGATTTGCTTTTTATGAGTTTCCCGGGAAAAAGCTGCTGTTCATGCTCACCTTGACTACGATCATGATCCCGCCGGATGTTCTGGTAGTACAGAATTTTGTGACGGTATCCAAAATGAACCTTTTGAACACTTATCTGGGTATTTGCACGATTTTTCTTGTATCGGCGAACAATATTTTTATGATGCGGCAGCAGTTCCTGTCATTTTCGAAATCTCTTTATGAGGCTTCAAAACTGGACGGAGCGGGAGACATCGCTTTCTTTGTAAAGATCCTGCTCCCAACCAGCAAACCGATCCTGTTTACCATTTTTATCTCATCATTTGTAAATGTCTGGAACCAGTATGTATGGCCGATGCTGGTGACCAGTGAGACAGAAATGAGGACCATACAGGTTGGTATCACGATGCTGAAAGACCGGGAGTCCTCTGCTTTCGGACCGGTTATGGCCGGAACAGTTGTGGCTCTGATCCCGACACTAATCGTATTTGTACTGTTTTTGAAAAAGATCGTGGCCGGCATGATGTCCGGTTCTGTAAAAGGATAAGATAGGAGGAAATAATAATGAAAAAGAGACTTGTTGCAGTCAGTCTTGTACTTGCGATGGGGTTATCCCTTGCAGCCTGTGGGGCATCTGACAAAGGAGGAGCATCGGACAGCAGTTCGTCAGATGGCATGATCGAACTGAGCTTCTGGCATTCGGCAGACAGTACGGTGGGCGAGATCGTACAGAAACAGATCGATACTTTTAATGAGACAGTCGGAGCGGAAAGGAATATACATGTGACCGGTGTCTTTCAGGACTGGCCGGGAACAGACGCACTTACTGCTGCGATGTCCACAGATGATGTGGAGAACATGCCTGATGTGATCCAGATGTACAGCGAATATGTTTACCTGATCCGGGACTGGGAACGTACAGCCTGGGTGGAAGATTTCATTACATCGGATGATTCTTCCGTTAAAAAGGAGGATCTGCTGAGCAACGCTGTATCAGCATATTCACTGGACGGGAAAATGCTGGGTGCACCCTATGCGATCTCAACTTTGCTCCTGTATTATAATCAGGATCTTTTATCTGAAGCAGGGTATGAGGAGCCGCCGAAAACGATCGATGACATGGCAGATGTCATTACAGCTGTTACAGAGAAGACTGATGCGGAATATGGCCTGAACGCCCGGATCCAGCAATTTGAGTTTGAATCTTTTACTGCGACACAGGGAGAAAACGGGACTTATTTTGGAAATAATGAAAGCGGCCGAAGCGGTTACATGACAGAACTGGCATGTCAGAAAGAGATAGAAAACTATCTTGACGAATGGGAAAAAGTTATTGACACGGGCGGATATAAAGCGACGAAAGACAGCATGAACGAGGAGTTTGCCCAGGGCTTAAATGCCATGTGCCTGATGAGCAGCACACAGATTCCGACGATCACAGATCTTGTGGGAGATTCCTTTGAATGGGGCGTGACCTCTATTCCGAAGGTCAATGAAAATGACATAGGAGGAGGGTTCCCATCGGGGAGCGGACTGTTTATGATCGACCGTGGCGATGAGAAAAAACTGGAAGCGACATGGGAATTTGTACAGTATATGATCTCACCGGAGGCGCAGTCCATGTGGCTGGACGGATATTCCTACATCCCTGTCAACAATACGGCTGCCGAAACAGATACTTATAAAGCTGCTGTTGAGGCAAACCCACGTCTGGCAGCTCCTTACGAGATCCTGTCAAATGCTCCAAGCAATATGGTGCAGTCATTCTGCCCAAGTTCCAGTGGGGTAAATGATGTGATCAAAAACGCGATGCTGAATTTTGCTCAAGGTACGGCGACGAAAGAGGAAACTTATAATGAGATCGTGGATGGGATCCAGGCGGAGTTTGATGACTACTTCCGTGCAAATCCCATTGAATAAATGAGAAAAAGGAGAAAGGGGCTGTGAGACCAGCCCCTGTAATACTATGAATGAGATTCCTGTAATTATTGACTGCGATCCGGGAGCAGACGATGCGGTCGGAATTTTACTTGCTCTGAACAGTTCCAGTTTAAAGATACTCGGTATTACAACAGCCTGCGGAAACGGAACGGCGGAGCAGACGGCAGAGAATGCCGCGCGGATCTGCGGAATGGCCGGAAGAAAAGACATCCGGGTCTGCCGGGGAGCGGAACAGCCTCTGCAGCGAAGCCTTTCCTTCAATACGCTCTATTGTGGGGAGGACGGACTGTGCGGAACAAATCTGGAGAAGTATCATGAACTGATATCGGAGAAGTTGGCGCGGGATTTTCTGACAGAGACTCTGAAAAATGCGGAAAAACCCGTTACGATCATTTCTACGGGGAGTCTGACAAATCTGGCAGAAGCTTTGACGGAAGATCCCGATATCCGGAAAGGGATTGGCGAGATCGTAACGGCATCCGGCTATTTTGGTTTTAGTAAAAAGGAATGCCGGGCAGAGTGGAATATCTGCATGGATCCCGAAGCAGCGGAAATTGTCTACCGGTCGGGAATCCCGATCCGCGCGGTCGGTCTGGATGTGACATGCATGCTCCAGGATGCTTATGTGGAAAAGCTGGTTGAAGAGAATGAGGGCAAGGTCCGTGACTTTTTATCTGTCTGCGCGGATTATAACCGGAAATCCGGTCTGGCGGTCTACAGCCTTCTTGTAGATGCCATGGCGGCTGCCGTGACGATCTGTCCGGAGCTTGCTTCTTATGTTGCCGGCTATGTGACTGTACACCCGGAGAAAAACGACGCCGGACAGATAAAGTTTGATGAAGCTGAAGATGGACCGGTAAAGGCCGCGATTACATTTGATTATGAAAATTATCTGAAAATGATCAGGGGGATAATGAAATGATGGGGCTGTCTACTTCAACAAATATTCTCTGTGAACGGCCGGACGGCTCCGTTCTTCCTGTGGAAGAAACATTAAGGCAGGCAAGAGCGGCAGGCTTTGACACATTTGATATGAGTTTTTATGAGTGGGCCTGGGAAGGATCTGATTTCTTTTCTGAAGATTGGGAAAAATGGGCAGAACGGATAGCAGAAACTGCAGATGAACTGGGGGGCTCTTTCAAACAGTGTCATGCATATACTTATGATTTCCTGAATCCAGTCTTTTCCGACTGCGAAAAAAGAGAACAGCAGGAAAAACTGGTCAGAAGATCATTAGACTGCTGCAGGATCCTGGGTGCAGATATCATCGTGACGCATCCCGGTATGGATGTTTCAGCAAAATACCCGCGGGAAGATGTATGGCAGAAAAATATGGATTATCTGAAAAGATTTTTACAGTATGCAGACGGAAGAGGGATGAAGGTTGCGGTGGAAAATATGTACAGCTGCTGCGGTCACCCTGAGGAAGTATTTTTTGCCTTGCCGGAAGAGATCATTGCCTTTATTGACGAATTTCATGACCCCCGGATGGGGGTCTGCTGGGATTTTGAACACGGAGCCATACAGGATATGAACCAGCCGGAGATCATACGGAAGCTGGGAGGACGGCTGATGGCAACTCATGTATCAGATACAGTCAGCAAAGATTTTGAACCGTTTATGCATGTGATGCCGTTTACCGGTATGACTGACTGGAAACCGATCATGCAAGCGCTGAAGGAGACGGGCTATGAGGGTGCATTTTCCTTTGAAGCTCATAATTTTACAAAAAAGCTTCCGGATGAGCTGATACCGACAGCCTTGAAATTCAGCTGGGAAATAGGAAGATACCTGCTGGAACTGTGATTTTGGAAGGAAATAATAAAGCATGTTTATACAGTATTATAAATATCACAAAAGATATCATTCAGCTTACATCGTAAAAGATCCGAGGCTGACGATCGTTTATCCTGCCGATGAGCATGCCATGATCACAGCGGAACACGATTTTTATGTGATCGGAACCTTTGACGGAATTAAAGTTGAGGAAAATGCCATTTTGAAGATTGAACTTTCAACAATGGAAGAGAATCGAGTAGTACGGACAATAACAACAGATATCAAAGATAACCGGGCAGGAATGAATATTTTCTATGAAGGGATTGAGTCAGACGAGCCTGAAGAGGTACTGAGAAGTTCCGGTATGCCCGACCTGGTCTATGATCCCAATGATTCGGAATCTTTCTGGTATACATGGAACAAAGCGTATTATACAGATCACGTTTTTTCAGCGCTGGTTTACGGGGGGAGTTATGACACCGGAAGGATATTCCAGAAGGATCAGAACGGGGAACGTCTGAAAGCGCTGAAAGAAGGGGAATACCGGCTTTCTGTGACACTCTATAACGGAAAAGATATTGTTCAGAGCGTAAAGACGATCCTTCTGGCGACCGGACAGAAGGAGATCATCTTATCTCGATTTTGTCCGGAAGAACATGTGGCTCTGGTCGAACAGTTTGCGGAAGAAGAGGGGTTTGAGACATTTACAGATCCATATGCAGGAATCTGGGATACACAGTATTTTTCTGTTGACTGGCCGGTAAGATCCTATGTTGAGATTCCGGAAAAGTGGCACTGGGGAGATGCTCAGGAGTATCAGACCGGGAGAGTGCATTTTTTTAACTATAATATTTCGGAACCATGCGTGTCCTATGAAGTGGAACTGGGAACGATGCTGGCCGGGGATCCGGAATGTGCAGACCTTCCGGACAGACTGACTGCCTACTATTACCATAACGGCGGACCGGACGGGAAAGTACACAGTAGTGTGTGGGAACAGATCTCTGCAATGGACACAGGGAAATATCTTTTTGCAACTAATAAACAAGTGGTCTCCCGAGGGAAACAAAAGAAGCTGCTGATAGAATCGGTGAGTAAAGTCCTCCCGGTTCGCCCTGTCTGCCTTGGCGGCTGCAGATATCAGATCCCGGACAGGGTCGCGACACTGGATTATCATCTGTTCCTGGATTCGGAAACGGAAGAATGCGGTACGGTGATGGCCCTGAGCACCGGAGTGACGAGGAAAAAGGAAGATGGTTCAGAGGAGGAGCTGATCCTTCAGTCACAGCATGAAATTGAACTGGAGGATGACTGGGCGGGACACAGACTGCGTGTTTACATCGAGGCAAAGGATTTCTCGGGAAAGATATGGGACAGAACATGTTTTGAGGTAACGATTCCGGAAGAACAGTCGGTTCATAAAGCCGGCTGACAGAAAATGAGGTTGATCTATGAAAAAAAGAGTATTTTTGTTTGTTTTGGATAGTTTTGGCATCGGGGCGGAACCGGATGCCCGGGAATTTGGGGATGAAGGAACTGATACATTAGCATCTGTGTCAACGGCGGAGGGATTTGACGTCCCTAATCTGAAACGGCTGGGGCTGTTTAATATTGACGGTGTGACATGCGGAAAACCGGAAGAGAAACCGGCAGGAAGTTTTGCACGACTTCAGGAAGTGAGCAGAGGGAAAGACACCACGATAGGACACTGGGAAATTGGCGGTATCGTCAGTAAAAAACCGATGCCCACATTCCCGGAAGGGTTCCCTCGGGAGTTTATAAAGCAGTTTGAGAGCAGAACAGGACGAAAATGTCTCTGTAACCGTCCCTATTCCGGAACACAGGTACTTAAGGATTATGGTATGGAACATATGAATACCGGAGCGCTGATCGTATATACGAGCGCGGACAGTGTGTTCCAGGTTGCAGCACATGAGGATGTAGTTCCGGTAAGTCAGTTGTATGAGTACTGCAGGATCGCCAGAGAGATGCTGACGGGAGAGCTGGGCGTGGGGCGAGTTATTGCAAGGCCTTTTGAAGGAGACAGCCCTGAAAATTTCAGGAGAACGACAAACAGACATGATTTCTCTCTTGACCCGCCGGGAGATACCATGCTGGACCGGCTGAGCCGAAATGGATTACAGACGATCAGCGTAGGGAAAATCTATGATATTTTTAACGGCAGAGGGATTTCCGAAAGTCATCGGACAACAGGAAACGGAGATGGAATGGACACTGCATACAGAATACTCCAAAAAGATTTTGAAGGACTCTGTTTTATTAACCTGGTTGATTTTGATATGATCTACGGACATCGCCGGGATATTCAGGGATATGCGGATGCTCTGAAAGAATTTGACAGGTTCCTGGATCGTTTTATTCCGGCTATGCGGGAAGAGGATATCCTGATGATCACCGCCGACCACGGGTGTGATCCCGGATATCTGCTTACAACGGATCACACAAGGGAATACGTGCCCTGGCTCATTTACGGCAGCCCGGTCAAACCCGGAGTTGATCTGGGAACAATAGAAAGCTTTACAGGGATTGCCTCCACGGTATGCGATTATTTCGGTGTCCCGTGTGAGTCCTGTGCAGAGAGCAGGCTCAGCAGCCTGACAAGATAAAAGAGAAGGCTTTTGGATGAAATATATACAGGGAGGTATCAGAATATGTCTACACCACATAATGAAGCGCCAAGAGGAGCGTTTGCAAAAACTGTGATCATGTCGGGGGATCCGCTACGTGCAAAGTATATTGCGGAAAAGTTTTTAGAGAATGCCATACAGATCAATCAGGTGAGAGGAATGCTGGCTTACACGGGTACATACAGGAACACTCCTGTCAGTGTCATGGGGCATGGGATGGGGATACCAAGTATAGGGATATATTCCTACGAGCTTTTTACAGAATATGATGTGGAGAATATCATCCGCATCGGCAGCGCAGGCAGTTATACATTTGATCTGGATCTTTATGATGTACTGCTAGTGACAGAAGCGATAAGCGAATCCACTTATGCGAAAGTTATGTCAGGCTATGAAAAAGACGTGGTATACCCGAGTGCGGGACTGGTGGAAGAACTCCGGAAATCTGCTGAACGGCAGAATATCCCGATCGTTGAGTGCGGAGTACATTCATCGGATGTATTTTACAGAAAAGAAGAAAAATCACATCCGTTCTACTGGGAGCGGCTCAGAGATGAGAGAGGATGCCTGGCGGTAGAGATGGAAAGTTTCGCTCTGTTTCATAACGCTGCAGAACTGGGGAAACATGCTGCCTGTCTGCTGACAGTTTCTGACAGTTTCGTAAAAAACGAGAAAACTTCACCGGAGGAACGGCAGAAGTGTTTCACGAATATGATGAAGATCGCGCTGGAGGCAGTGAGATGAACTGCCTCCAGAAAACAACGCGAATCCAATGCCTTCTGTAAAGTCCGAATGGCAAGTTCTGAGGTGATGTGATGGTCCGTAATACTCGCAATGATGCTGCGGTCATACAGATCAAGAATACTGCAGTTATAACGTACCTCCCCATTTTTCAGGAACAGATAAGTGAAATCTGTACACCATTTTTGATTCGTCCGCTCAGCAGTGAAGTCTTGGGCCAGCTTATTATCAAATACCTTATGTGGCTTCCCATGCATATACTCCGGCTTTTTCGCACGGACAATCGCATACAGCCCCATCTCTTTATTCATATACTTATGAATGGTCATAGGACTGTAACGGAACCCTTTGCGTGCCAGATAAACGGCCATGCTCCGGTATCCGTCCACGCCATTGTGCTTGTGGTAAATCTCACGGATCTGCGCCTGTACTTTCGATTTTTGGGTACAGTAATCAGCCTTCCGGTGTTTCCGGTAGTTATAGTAAGCATTGGGACAGATATTCAATCGCCGCAGCAGCCAGCGCAGCCCTAAATCTTTATGGTATTTTTCAATAAACCGATAAGCCTCTAATCGATTTCTTTTGCAAAGAATGCCGCCGCTTTTTTTAAGAAGAGGTTCTCCTTACGGAGTTCTTCATTCTCTTTGTGGAGCTTAAGCATTTCTTTCATATAATCGTATTCTTCTTTTATTTCCGGGTTTGTCTGGCATTCTTTGCGTAATTGGCTGCACCACTTGGAGATACTGGCTTTTGAGACGCCATATTCAGATGTGATACTTTTGTAAGTGCGTCCTTCTTCTTCGTGGAGACGGACAATCTTCATCGGCTGTGTGATTCTTGCTTTTGGAATCAGTATGGGAGTTGCCCCGAATGTGCTGCTCGTACCAGGAGAGGGAGTTGTGAAAGCGCTTTCAAAAGTCTGCCAGAAGCGGTTTGGCACGGTAAAGGTGTTATTTGATACTTCACTGATCTCCATCTCCTTTGTACTGTCCTTTTTATTTTTTCACAGGCTTAACGGACTCGGAGCCGGGACAGTCATTTCTGCATTGGTGGTAGGGAAAATGGTCAATATCTGCAATCATTTGCCGGTTATTCATAAAATTTCAGCCCTGTAGCCAGGGGACAGCGGTTTAGTTTTGCGGATACATTCCGTGCAGAGCATTCATGATCAGCCGGAAAGTAAGTTCTGCCATATACTGTGGTGTTTCGTTGGTGTCAGAGGTCAGCCAGGTTTTCACAAGTCCAATACAGCCGGAAAGACAGAAAGAATAGGAATATTTTAGATCCTCAATCGTCTCCGGAAAGGTCACCCTTAGAACACTCAGACTATGATCGGAAATAAGAGATTCAATCCGGTGAAGAAAGGCAATGTCTCCATTGTGTCCCAGTAATGCACAGCAGATATCCTTGTTTTCTTCCAAAATTTGAAAGATATCTTCAATAAATGGAAAGCTGGATTCATTAAAAGGGCTTACCGGGTGATTGAGAATGGTCTGTCGGATTTCTTCCAATAATTCTTCCTCGATCGAAGAAAGCATATTGTAAATATCTGAATAATGAAGATAGAAAGTAGAACGGTTGATGTCTACCAGTTCTACGAGTTCTTTTACGGTTATTTCTTTGATACTTTTCTTTTGTAAAAGTTTGGCAAGCCCGGTACGAAGCTGGGCTTTTGTTTTGCGTATTCGGCGGTCTGTTTTTACAGGCATGATGAAATCCTCCTTTTTAACAAAAAATAAAAAAAATATAAATAATAGATATTAGGGCGCCTTCTGTCTACTAATATACAAAAGGTGGGAATGTTGCTGGTTGTATGTTATTTCCGTCTTTAGTATAATGCTTCATGGGAAAATAATCAACACAACATCTATTAAACTATATTAAGTTGTGTATTAATAATGGAAAGGAGACAGGAGGATGCTGAAACAAGAGTGGAAAAAACTGTTGGGCAATAAAATCATGTTGATCGTTATTGTTGCCATTATTGCGATTCCTACCATTTATACGACCCTTTTTCTGGGATCTATGTGGGATCCGTATGGTAACATAGATAAACTGCCGGTGGCTGTAGTAAACGAAGATGTGCCGGCGGTGTATGGAACATCTACATTACATGTGGGAGATGAAATGGTTAAAAATTTGAAGAAGGATGCTTCTTTAGATTTTACTTTTACAGATCAGGAAGCCGCAAGAAGAGGATTGAAAGACGGCAGTTATTATATGGTTATCACAATACCGGAGAATTTTTCTTCGAATGCCGCAACGTTGACAGATAAAAATCCTGAAAAAATGGAACTTTTATACGAGATAAATCCAGGAACGAATTATATTGCTTCCAAGATGAGCGAAACGGCCATGCAGAAAATCGAAAGCTCTGTTCGGAAAGAAGTGACGCAGAGTTATGCAGCGGCAGTATTTGAACAGATTGGAGAGGCTGGAGATGGTATGCAGGAAGCGGCAGATGGCGCCGGAAAGCTTCAGGAAGGAACCAAAGAACTGATCAGTGGAAACGAAACGATCGAGACAAATCTGAAAGTACTGGCCGACAGCACCTTAGAATTTAGGAATGGAAGTAAAACATTGCAGGAAGGACTGAAAGCTTATACAGAAGGAGTTGCATCTGCAAATGCAGGAGCAAATGACCTTTATGAAGGAGGAAAACAGCTAAATAGTGGAGCAAAAACACTGAAAAACGGAGCGAAAGAACTGGCGGGCGGATCAAAAGAGCTGGATCAGGGAGCCGGGAAACTGGATGACGGAATCGATCAGCTAAAAGAAAAGCTGCCGGCTCTTTCGGAAGGGGCCGGGGTATTGTCTCAGGGATCCTCTCAGCTTGCCAAGGGGATGAAAGATGCGAAAGACGGAAGCAAAAGCCTAAAGGCCGGCGCAAAGCAGGTAGACGACAATCTGGCTGTACTGAAAGAAGGATTGAATCAGATCAGCATAGGAACTTCAGATATGCCGCAAAAGACACAACAGTTACAAAACGGTACAAATGCTGTTTATAAAGGATCCGGAGAACTTGTGCAGGGAATCGGTCTTCTGGAAAAGCAGATGATTCCACAAATAGAAAAGAGTGTGGATCAGGTAAATAAAAATATTCAGGAGTCAGGAAGTCAGGTGTTTGATTCCGTCAAACAGGGAGCAGACCAATTAAAAAACAGTACAGATCAGTTGATTGCAAGTATTCAGGCAGCTACTGAAGAGACGACGGGTGGGAAAAGTTCCGGGCTTGGACAAACGCTTGCAAGTGCGGCACAGAAAGCCCGGGCTCAGGCTCAGACTGCACGGGCGGCAGCAGGTCAGGCGGCAGCAGTAGAAAGTACCGACGCATCTTATTTAAACGCTTCCTTACAGAGGGCAGTCGCATCAGGAGATATGGAGGCTGTGAAAGAAGTGGCACAGGAGGCGATATCTGTTGCAGAGAAAAATGCGGCGGCGGCGCAGGAAGCGGGAACTCGTCTACAGGCAGCTTCGGGAGCGCTTCAGAGCAGCGGTAATGCCCTTGCACAAAATGGAGACCTGCTGACTCAGGCTTCCGAGCAAGCAGCAGGACAAGGAGAGACCGGTTCGCAATCAGTACAGGGAATGGAAAACGTGATCAACGGTCTTACCAAACTCTCAGGAGGATTGGAAGAGATGTCTTCACAGACAGAAAAAGGCAAAGAACAGTTTCTGACAGGTGTAGACAACGGAATGGGGCAGTTAAAAGAGGGAATCAGCACCCAGACGGAAGAAAGTGTAAATAGACTGAAAGAGGGGGCAGTTCAGCTCGAGCAGGGAAGCAAAGATGTCGATCAGGGTGCCCTGGAATTGTCTAAAGCGGCTCCGGTACTGGTTCAGGGAATACAAAGCACGGAAAAAGGAGCGGACGCACTGAAAACACAAGGGACGGAAAGTCTGGTACAAGGAGCCAAGCAGTTGGATCAGGGACTTGGCCAGCTCGTGCAGGGAAGTTTCAGATTAGATCAGGGAGTACAGGGAATGAATCAACAGGTTCCAAATCTCCTGAAAGGTATACAGAAGCTCTCTCTTGGGTCAAAGGATCTCAAAGCTGGAACCGGTACGCTTAAGGCCGGAAGTCAAACGCTGGCAGGTGGAATGGATACATTTTCGAAAGGACTGGGTGATTTAGAGTCGGGAGCAAAACAACTAGCTGAAGGTACGGGTACTCTTACGGGAAAGAATGGGGAAATCCTCAGTGGAATGAATCAGTTAGATGGTGGAGCTGTACAGCTTGCAGACGGAGCTTTAAAACTCCATGACGGAAGTAAAGCATTAGGCGATGGATTAGAAGAGGTAAAGGCAGGAACAGAGACATTAAAAGGCGGTCTGGAAGATGGAGCAAAAACAGTTAAAGAAACGCCAATGAATCAGAAAACGGAAGACATGTTTGCCGCTCCTGTAAATATGACAGAAAAGCAGATGACAACGGTAGAGAACAACGGACACGCAATGGCACCTTATATGATGTCTGTGGCATTATGGGTAGGATGTATTGCATTCAGCCTGATGTATCCGCTGACAAAATATCATGGAAAGCTGAAGTCCGGTTTCGCATGGTGGGCAAGTAAAGCGTCTGTTTTGTACCTGGTGGCCATTTCACAGGCTGTCGTGATGATCGGACTTCTGCATTTCTTTGATGGATTCGAGCCGGTACAAATGACAAAGACGATTGCTTTTGCATGTCTTGCGTCAGTGGCATTTATGTCTGTCATGTATTTCTTTACGAATACATTTGGAAAAGTGGGAAGTTTCCTGATGCTTATTTTTATGGTCATTCAGCTTGCAGGTTCTGTCGGGACATATCCTCTGGAATTATCAGGCAGCTTTGTACCATATCTCCATGACTGGGTACCATTTACCTATACGGTGGAAGCATTTCGAAGTACCATTGCCGGAGGAGAAAGCATCCGGAACGCAGTGATCTTCCTGATCGTTCTATGGCTGGTATTTACAGGACTGACGATTTTGGAATTCCAGATCAGAGCTGTAAAGATCAAGAAAGGCAAACCGATCCTGGAATCCTGGTTGGAGAAAAAAGGGCTGGCGTAAAAGTCGGCAGGATGAAGATTGACTATCCTTTGAGAAAAAACTATACTAGTGAGTAGGAAAACGAAATTATATAGAATGATGGTTGATTACGCAGGAGGAAGTCATTATGCAAAAGCAAGGTTACAGCAAAGTACCGGTATTTGAAAACGGACTGGCACAGCCCGTTTTCCCATTTACAGATGGAAAAACAGGAGAAGATTATGATCCTCATACATCGGAGATCGTAAGGTACTGTGTGTATGTGGAATCAGATTATGATATGGATGGGGACAGAAAACGGGATTTGATTAAAGTCCTTGTCCAGGTTCCACGCAGTGCGGCAGAGGGCGATTATAAGGCGGCTTCTTTGTTTGAAGCCCGTCCATACTGTGCAGGTGTACAGGAAGACGGTTACGATCATATGAAAGAAGTTGCGGACAAAAAATACCGCAAATTTGATTTTGCAGATCTGGACAAAAAGGTTCCGGCGCGTGTCCCGGCAGGATCGATCAGCGCCATGGAGCTTGCACTGAAAGCGAATCCGTCCGATTGGTATTATAAGGACAAGGGAAATCATGACAGCATGGTTTATGAGAATCTGGATCATTTCAATTATTATCTTGTACGAGGATTTGCGGTGATCGTCAGCGCCGGATTTGGCGCACTTGGGTCTGATGGATTTAATTTTGTCGGGTCTGATTATGAGCGGGATGCTTTCAAATCCGTTGTGGAATGGCTGCATGGCGACCGGGTTGCCTATGCGGACCGGGAAGGTACCATCTCGACGAAGGCAGACTGGTCTAATGGAAACGTGGCGATGACAGGAAGGTCTTACGCCGGAACCATGCCGTTTGCAGTAGCGACAACCGGGGTTGAGGGTTTAAAGACGATCGTTCCGGTAGCAGGAATTTCTGACTGGTATAGTCAGCAGAATATGCAGGGGGCACAGCGTTACTGGCCAAAAGAGATGCTGAACAGCTATTTGGCCTACTATTGTTCCAGCCGTTACCACGATGAGACTTTATCGGAAAAACAGCTCGATGATATGGCGGCGTTTCACCATGAATTGAGCCTTCGGCAGTTAAAATGCGGATTCGACTATGATGCAAAGTTCTGGGGCAGCGGAAATTATCGGCTTCACGCAGATAAAATTCGCTGCAGCGCATTAATTGTTCAGGGATTAAATGATGAAAACGTATCTACGAAGCAGTTTGAAATGATGGTAAAAGCTTTCCAGAAGTCGGGACAGACATACAAAACGATTCTTCACCAGGGGCCGCATATCACACCGACCATGCCAAATAAAAATTATGGGATTTTGATTGATGGGAAGTTTTATGACGATATTGTCAATGAATGGATTTCTCATTATCTCTATGGGGTAGAAAATCATGCGGAGGAAATGCCGGAAGTTCTTGTACAGATGAACTATGATCAAAAAAAGTGGGAGGCGTCAGACTCCTGGGATACAGACCATACGATGAAGATGGAATGTACAGGAAAGGGCGTTACTGTTATTGATACGGACTGGGAGAGGGCAGGAATCAGTGCGGATAACTTTGACGATGTGACGGCGCAGACATCCACAAATATGACTCAGCGTTTTGTGACAGCCCCGTTTGAAGAGAGCGTAACCATTCAGGGGACCGTCTGTCTGAACATAAAAGCAGCATTAAAGGATGGGGACGCCGCCGCAGATTTTAATCCGGAAAACAGAAACGACGCGGATACTCTGACGATGCAGCTTGGAGTTTCCAAGGTTTCCGGAAAGATGGATGATATTGAAATCGCGGTTCTTCTTTGTGATGTCTGTGATGAAGAATTTGACAGTATCCAGACCGTGGATCCCGAGAGAAATGTGATTCCGGTTGTCACAGTAAAAGAAGGCGGTATCGTAAACGGAGGAGATCTTCCGGCGTTTAACGAAGCAGAATTTGCTACCGTTCATAAAAAATATCGTGTTATTACACGTGCGTTTGCGGATCTTTGTAATCCGGAGGCGGGATATGAGCCAGAGACAGCCACAAACAGTATTGAATTGAAAAAGGGAGAATATCACGACTATCACATTTATCTGAACGCAACAAGATATACGGTACAGCCGGGGCACAGCCTTGCTATTGTCATTGCTACGGAAGATCCGGTCAACTGTCTGATTCACAAAACATATTCTGTAGAAATTGAGAATAACTCTGTTTGTGCGGTTGTTCCTGTTACTAAGGCGACAAAAGACTGCACGTTAAATCTCAAATAAACAAAAGAAATTCGTTTTTTGCATGAAAATACAGTCTTCAACGATTGGAAGAAAGAAGTTTTCCATCGATGGAGGCTGTTTTTTCTATAGAATATCAATATCATCCAAATCCTCAAAGCGGATATCTGTGCGTACTGTGCCGTCAGACAAATGCAAAGTTTGAAAGACGGGATCGATCCTCTCTACACGGCCGGTCAGTTCACAAAAGATTCCAAGAGGAGGAGAGGCAGGATGTACAGTATCCTCCTGAAAATAGCGGACAGTCACAGTCATGCCGCTTCGGATACGGCGAAGAAGCCCGGAAAGCCGGTCTATATCTTCTTCAGATAATTCTTTTTTTGATACCCGTGTTTTTTTCCACCCCTCTTCGGCAATCTCTTCTTCGTATCCCCGAAGCGCGGCAAAAGGGGAAAAGATCTTTGCTCGGTTTTCCACCAGCATCCGAGGATGCTGGTGAGAAGGTTTTGGTCTTGCAAGGTGCAGAATATCCGCATATTTTGCTGCTGTCATGGAGGGGGATTGTTCTTTCTTTGATGACATATCGTTTCCTCCTTGTCTACGGAAAGATTTTTGGGAAAGGAAAATTAAGCTTTATGACCTCCGATCTGTCCGTTTCGCTCCCGCATGGTGGCGCCGTCCAAAAAGTTGGTGCCTTTTAACACAGAATTTTTCCCAAACCGCTTTTTGATATCCAGCATTGTTTCCTGGAGCTTTTTTTCTCTTTCCAGCTTTTTCATATCGGTAAATAGATTGAGCTGGTAAATGCCATGATCTTCTATGACCCGGTTGGCCGCGATCGAAATACGGCGCACGAGGAGCTGGGGACTTGTGATCTGGGCATACAGACGGACGGCTGCGTCGATGAGCCGGCTTCCCAGATTCGTTGGAGGATCCAGATGGATTGTGCCGTGCGCTGCTTTTGGAACGCTGCGTCCATAATGATCGATATGGATTTCACCTTGATAGGAACCGGTAGTACAGTTTGTCCGGTCATAACCAACGGTCAGAGTCAGAGAATCCGTGATCATCTTCAGATCAGATAGACGGAAGGCAAGACTCTCAGTCATCTCCTGGACAATAAGACGGGCCTTTTCATATGGATAAGGGCAGGAGAGTACCTGTCCCTCACAGATACTTTTGTCTGCCGGACGGTAGGATTTAATATCTTCCATCCTGCATGGCTCGATCCCCCAGGCATGATCAATGAGAATTTCCGCATCGATTCCAAATTCTTTGAACAACATCTCTTCTTGCGTAAGGCTTGCCCGCGCAAGTTCTCCCATCGTATGGATTCCGTGCTTTCGCAGTTTCCGTACTGTACCGGTCCCGATCTGCCAGAAATCAGTCAGTGGCTGATGATCCCAAAGCAGATACCGGAAGGACTCTTCATTGAGGGAAGCAATCCGTACACCGTCTGGATCCGGAGCAGTGTGCTTGGCGACGATATCCATGGCGAGTTTGCTCAGATACAGATTGGTCCCGATCCCGGCGGTTGCAGTAATTCCGGTGGCATAAAGTACCTCGCGGATGATTGTTTTTGCCAGATCATAGGCAGACATCCCGTAATGTGCCAGATAGGAAGTAATATCCATAAACACCTCATCAATGGAGTACACATGAATGTCCTCTGGCGCAATATATTTCAGATAAATGGAATAAATTTTAGCTGAGACTTCCATATAATAGGCCATCCGGGGCGGGGCAATCAAGTACGAGGCCTCCAGCGTAGGATCTTTCTTCAGAGCCTCTGCGTCAAAAGAAGGAGTACCAAGCGATGGGCGGCCATCTTTACAAAGAGCGGTATGATTACGAACAGCCAAGCGCAGACGGTCAACGTTGACTTCGCGGATCTTCTGGGCTACTTCGAAGAGTCGGGCTCTGCCGGGGATTCCATAGGCTTTCAGAGACGGTGAGACAGCAAGGCAGATGGTCTTCTCTGTCCGGGAGGAATCCGCAACTACAAGATGCGTTGTCAGAGGATCCAGCCTTCGGGCGGCACATTCCGCAGATGCGTAGTAGGATTTTAGATCAATGGCGAGATAGGTTTTCATATGTTCTACCTTCTTTCTTCACAGGATCACCTTAAAATTATTGTGGCACAGCAGGGCTTCGTTCTACGAACCATCTCCCTACACGGCTGGGAAACAGGGGATCTGTACGCTCGAAAAACAGATGTTTCTCCTGGCCCCGGATGATGACGGTATAGCAGTCCTTATGGGAGGCATCCGCAGGACGGTAATCCCGGACGCTTTCAATCGGAAAGGTGCGGCCGTCCGTCCAGGTGATGGATGTCGGCTGCATATAGCCGGTGGAATCAAAAATAGAAGAAACACTGACATAGACTCGTTCAATAGCGTGATGTTTCTGAATCATACGGAACCTCCTCTCTTTCCAAAATCCAGGTGGTGAAAGCCTTTCAGAGACGATGTGAATATGGAAACAAACATATGTTCGATTCCCTGAGTCAATTTTACAATAGAGAAAGTGTGACTGTCAAGATGAAGAAATTTCCAGTTTTCGACACACCTTTAAGAAAACCTGGTGCGGCACAAAATCAGGAAAGATTAAGCGGGTGCGTGAGAACGGGCGCCACAACTATCCGGACGAAGCTTGACGAGATCATAGATAGAGACATAATGAAGCTCATCATTGTGAGTCAGTCGGATGGTACAGGTGATAGGAAGCAGGCCGGTCGTCGCATTGTGGATTTCCAGTCCCCGATTTAGCCTCTTCTGAAAAAGGGCGGCCTTTTCGCGGGCGTTTCCCTCAAACAGAGCAAGAAAGGTGCGTCCGCTTTTGCGCCCAATGAATCCCAGGTCTGACGCCGATACCGCAAGGATATCTCCGAGTTCACCAAAAACCATATCTCCGGCTTGATGGCCATAGGTACGGTTCAGGCGGTGGATATTGTCAAAAGAAATAACAGCGCAGGAAATATCGTCGTCCAGCACGGTTTCAGAAAGCTGCGCCAGCTCTTGACGGAGGGCGCAGGAATTAGGAAGCCTGGTCAGAAGATCCGTTTGTATGAGAAGAGTAAGACGCTCTTCTTTTTTTATGAGGCGGCGCCACGAGACAAGATCCAAGCCGAGAAAGACGAAGGTCATCACAAACCCCGACAGGATGGTTAGCCGGCAGCCCAGTGGCGATACGGCTCCATCGCCGGACAGCCAGAGAAGCACCAAAAAAAAGAACACGGCAAAGATTCCTTGAATTCCTTTCAAAGCAGTATACAGTTTCACGATTCTATCTCTCCTTATCAGCGTCAAATTAAAAATAGGATATGATAACTAAGTATAGAAAGAAAGCGTGAAAAATATGCACGTTTCTTGTCATTGTATCATAGTCTTGTGTCAAGAGAAATTTAAAATACAAGATGTGGATAACTATGTGGAAAGGGTGGATAACTTTGTGGACATGTCCGAAAAAGGATGGGACAAAACAAGGAAAATAGCAAAAAAACGGGAAGTTGTTATCAACATGAGGTCGTGGAAACAGGGAGTACAGGAAAAAGCTGTTGAAAAAGTTATCCACGCCCTATGGAAAGGGAATGAGCAAAAGAACAAAAGAAGGAAATAAGCTGATCAACCTTGATTTTTCAGAGAAAACGGGGTATAGATATGACAAAGAGAAGGAAAGATAAGAGAGCAAAATAGGAGTTTTCCACAAGGTTATCCACAGAAGGTGGACAGTTTTACATGTGGAGAAGAAAGATGTGTATGTCGTGGAAAGTAAAAAAGCAATGTGTAAAAAATTTTTACCTTCCATCTGAAGATATGATAAACTATTAAGGTACGAAGAAAAACAGGGGAGAAATACGATGAAAAGAAAAATGAAGAAAATACTGTCGGGGCTTTTGTGTGTTGCGGTGGCGTTGATGCCGGCGGCAAAGGTCTGGGCGACAGATGTGGAAGAGGAAGCAAAGAAAGCTTATGAGCTTCCTGTTCAAAGTAATGAGATTGAGAACTGGCCGCAGGGACCGGCAGTCTATGGACAATCGGCGATTGTAATTGACGCAGATACGCGATCCATACTGTATGCCAAGAATATGCATGATAAGCACTATCCGGCAAGTATCACCAAGGTGCTGACCGCACTTCTGGCCGCTGAAAATGGGAATCTGAATACGGACCGGGTGACGTTTTCCCAGGAAAGTGTGAATTTTCTGGAGCCGGGAGATGCCTATATCGGGATGCGGGCGGGAGAGGAGATTTCGTTAAAGGACGCATTGTATGGTGTGCTGCTGGCATCGGCCAACGAGGTGTCCTATGCCGTGGCAGAAGCGATAGGAACTAAGATGCAGGGAAATGGAAGCGGCTACGAAAAGTTTGTGAAAGCCATGAACGAGAGGGCAGAAGAGCTTGGCGCAACCGACAGCCATTTTGTGAACCCCCACGGACTACAGGATGAGAATCATTACACATCGGCCTACGATATGGCGCTGATTTCTGCGGAATTGTTTGAACATCCGGAGATTTTGGAGATTATGGAGACGTATGAATACACTATCGGGCCGACGAACCTGGTGAACGAGTCCCGGACATTCCAACAGCGGCATGAGATGATGGAGACATGGAATTCACACTATTATGAATACTGCGTAGGCGGTAAGACCGGATATACCGATGAGGCTGGAAACACACTGATTACTCTTGCGGATAATGGAAAGATGCGGCTGATCTGTGTGGAGATGGCGACAAGAGGTCAGCACATTTACGATGATACGAGAAGTCTGCTGGATTATGCGTTTGCAGGATTTAGTCGCCAGGAGGCAAAGAGCAGTATTCTGGAGAGTGCGGAGGAAGATGTGCACGCCACCATTACGGAAAAGGGACCGGTCTATGTGGATTTACCGGTGGGCATTCCTCAGGAGGAGCTTGAATTTGAGACTGGGGAGGAAAACGGGGTTTCCATGCTGTATCTTACCTGGCAGGGACAGACTGTCGGGAAAGTGGCTGCTGATGTGGATGAAAAGGCCGCGCAGAGGGCCGCAGGCGATGGTAAAAAGCCTGGGGCTGTCACATCCGTCAGGAAGATTTTGGAAGAGAGTATTTGGATTGTGATTGGGGCAGCGGCGGTGCTGATTCTCATTGCCGTGATTTTAGTTTTCGTGATCCGGCGCAGGAAAAGGAGCTCCTTTTTGAGGTTGAGCCGGCGCAAACAAAGGAGACAGGAGCGCCAGAGAAGGCGAAGGATGAAGAGAGCTGCAAGAAGAAGCAGAAGACGGGGGCGGAAAAGATGGTAAAAACACTTGACTTGTATAAAAATGATAAAGTATAATAACGAAGTATGGTGGTAATCCATACATATAGATGGAAAAAGCGAAGACGAAGACAGTAGAGCAGAGGTCAAAAGCTGTCAGCGAGCCGGAGAGGGTGGAAGTCCGGTGCGAGTAGAGCCTGTTTGAAGATCACTTCCGAGCTGCAGATGCTGAACGGGAAACTTACTAAGCGCTGCCGGTATTCTGCCGTTATCAAGAACTCATATGAAATGTATGCAGTAACAGGTGGTACAGCGAAAGATGATACTCTCGTCCTATTACAGGACGGGAGTTTTTTGATTATGGGTCGTGACCCTGTTGAGCTCGCGAAGCGTGCGAAATATAAACCACCCGC
>OAWD01000509.1_pt1 | contig 25760 bp, 25 predicted proteins | sample 1495361 | NCBI WGS metagenome assembly OAWD01 (sample SAMEA2580130, study PRJEB22360) | human gut metagenome | biome: human gut; feature: human-associated habitat; material: faeces | place: Denmark | collected 2008/2010 | reverse complement strand
GGGGATGGCGGGCGGCTACGGCTACACCAGCGGCTTCTGGCCTTACAAATACCATGCCTGCGGCCCGATTATGGTGTTCCTGCTCATGGGGCCGCTCATGGCGCTTCCCGCCTACTACATCCAGGGAGGCTCCCTTGACTGGCGGCCCTTTCTCGCCTCCCTGCCTATTGCGTGCCTCGTCACCAGCATCATGCACGCCAACGACATCCGCGACATCGCGCACGACCGCGAGGCCGGGATCACGACTCTCGCCATGTTGCTGGGCCGCAGGAAAGCCCTGTACCTGTACGCGGCCCTGTGCGTAGGCGCGTACGGCGTCCTGCTGCTTCTCGCCGCATTCGGCGTCTTGCCGCTGTCCGGATTGTTGCCTTTCGTGCTCGCGCCGGGATTGTGGCGTACGCTGCGGACGCTCGGGACCCGGCCTCTGCCCGAATCCGAACTCGTATCGCTGGACGGCGTATCCGCGAGGCACCATTTCCTGTTCGGGCTGCTGCTCATTGCCGGAATACTGCTGCCGCGGGGCCTTGAACTGGCGCAGGGCCTGATCAGGGGGATATTCGCATGACGCCGCGCATTCCCACAGCGGGACAGGTGTGCGGCACGCTGGCACTGGCCGCGTTCTTCTGGTGGGTGAATTTCGGCCTGCACTGGGTCAATTTCTGGATCGGCATGGGTACGGCGGCCTCGGTGCTGGCCCTGCTCTCGTTTTGGTTCGCGGGCGTTCCGATGAAACGGACGGAGTGGACCGGGCGGGCCGTGCTTATCGGCCTCGTTTCGGCGGTGCTCCTCTATGCGATCTTTGCGCTCGGCAATACGCTTTCCGGCTGGCTGTTCCGCTTTGCGCCGCATCAGGTATCGGCCATCTACGATATCCGCCATGAAGGTTCGCCGCTCGCTATGGCGCTGGTACTGCTTTTCATCACCAGCCCCGCCGAGGAGGTTTTCTGGCGCGGCTTCGTCCAGCGCTGGTTCATGCACCGTTTCGGCGGAAAGGCCGGATGGCTCCTTGCGGTGTGCGTTTACGCGGGGGTCCACGTTTTTTCAGGGAACCTCATGCTGGTCATGGCCGCCCTGACGGCGGGGCTGTTCTGGGGCTGGCTCTACTGGAAAACCGACAGCCTCGTCCCCTGCATCCTTTCCCATGCTTTCTGGACGGTCGCCGTGTTCATCCTCTGGCCCCTGACGCCGGGCGTCTGAGGGGGCCGGAAAAGGGTGTTGCCCATAAAAAAGGCGGGGTTGCTCCCCGCCTTTTGGTGCCGTTTGTTTACAGCGCCTTGAGCAGCATCCTGATGCCGACGACGATGAGCAGGAGGGCGAAGCATTTCTTAAGTTTGGGGACCGGAAGGGTCTGGGCGAGGCGCGCACCCAGCGGAGCGGTGAACATGCTGACGATGACGATGCCGAACAGGCTCGGAAGGTAAATGTAGCCGAAGGAATAGGGCGGCAGGTTCGCGGCGTTCCAGCCGTTCACGATGTAGCCGAAGCATCCGGCAAGGGCGATGGGAAAGCCGATGGCCGCCGAGGTGCCGATGGCTTTGCGCATGTCCAGATTGTTCCAGAGCAGGAAGGGCACGGAGAGCGTGCCGCCGCCGATGCCCACGAGGCTCGAAACCACGCCGATGATCCCGCCCGCGACGCTCATGCCTCCGAGACCGGGCAGGTGGCGGGACGGTTTGGGCTTTTTGCCGCTGAGCATCTGGGTGATCACGAAGAAGAGGAAGGCTACGAAAAAGAGCTGAAGGAACCGCGCCGGAACGTGGGAAGCCAGGAACGACCCGCAGAACGTGCCGATCAGGATGCCGGGGGTGATGTTCCGCACGGCATCCCACTGGACGCCCTTGTTGCGGCTGTGGGCCAGCGAGCTGGAAATCGATGTGAACATGATGCTGCCCATCGAAGTCCCGAGGGCCATGAGCATGAGTACGTCCGGCGGGAAGTTTTGCCAGCCGAACGCAAAGACGAGCATGGGCACGATGACGATGCCCCCGCCCACGCCGAGAAGCCCGGCCAGAACGCCCGCAATAGCCCCGAGCAAACAGTAAACAACCAGTGAAATCAGCATGTCAGTCCCTCACGGTGGCGAAAAGGTGTTTGTGGATAACCGTATCGATATGCTCTTCGAGGGCCTTGCGGCTGTCTTCCGGGGACCGCCGCTCAAGCGCGTCGATGATGCGCAGGTGGGAGGAAACCGAGAACTGGCGCCACGGCGTGTCCCGCAGCTCCGGGGTGCGCCCCTTGGCGTAGATGCGGTTCAGCCGGGCGACGGTGTCTATGAGCAGTTTGTTGCCCGTGCATTCGGCGAGGGCGAGGTGGAATCTGGCGTCGAGATCGCCGTCGTTCTCGCCGACGAGCAGGCGGCGCTGCTGATCGCAGGCGATGATCTTGAGGCGGTCAAGCTGTTCGGATGTATGGCGCACGGCAGCGATTTCCGCAATGCCCGGCTCCACGATGCGGCGGTATTCCGTCACCTCGTCGAACATCAGGCCCTCGGAATCCACGGCTTCAAGGATGGCCTCCTTGAGCGGCTCTATGTCGGGCACGCGGACATACGTCCCGTCCCCTTGCCTGCTTTCGAGGAGCCCTTTTTCGGCAAGGGCACGGATGGCTTCGCGGACGCTGCTGCGGGAAACGCCGAAGGACTCGGCAAGGGCCCGTTCCGGGGGCAGTTTGTCCCCGTCGCGGAAATGGCCTTCCTCCATGAATTGCCGGAGGCGTTCCGTGAGCTTCTGATAGCTCCGGCGCGGACGCCCGGCGGAAGAGTCTGTTTTGGGCATGATGTATTCCTCACTGAATTGGTAAGGCCAATATGACCATTGAAAGATTCTGTCAACCGTAAATAGACCACTCAGACCATTTTTGTTTCTTTTGTCCTCAAAAAATTGGAATAGGGAAAAGAGTATAAAATACACTGTGATATGCAGATAAAACCGGAAGAGGGCAGATGCGCGCGCGATGGAAAAGGTCTCTCCGCATAAGATCGTCCTGAATCGGCGTATGGCGTCACATCAAGCCATTTATGCCGTTGTTTCAACTTATTGAGAGGTATCCTCTCGGAATCGAGTGTGCAAGCAAAAAATGTGTTGCGCTTTATGATGGACTGATATTCTTTTTTCACAACGGGTCATTAAGTTCATATTGGGTGAAAACGGATGGATCATGGCACTGTGCGCGGTATATGCTGAAAGGCACTGTATGGAGCCCATGTTGGATGCGAAAAAATGTCTCGGATGCCACTGTATGCCCGTACATTTCCCCACAGTGCGGAATTGGTCGGTTTTGTGCAAGCGGTAAATGGTCGGCATTGGGTCGGTATTGGTACGGAACGGAAACGATTCCTTGCTTGCGGTTACGGAAGGGGCCGAATGGGGACTGGAGCGGATCCCTTTTGAATGATAGACCATTCCAAGAATCGTCCAGCCGAATGATAGATTTTTATTTATAATTTATAATATGTTACACCGTCAAAGAATTGCGTTCGGGTCAGAGGATTCTCATTTCGAAAGGCTCTAAGCCGTTTCATGTGAAATATGTTTGAGAACCGGAATTCCACTTCAAAGGGCAGTAAAAAGGCCGTCTGAAACGGCCTTTTGGAGTTGGTCAGGTTAGCGGGGTGGCCATGCTGGGACACATCATTAAGGCAGCCGGACTTTTTGCGTCCAGCGCGTCACGGCGCGGCAGACGTCATCGCCCGAGTCGGTGCGGCGGATCACATGCAGCAGGCCGTGCGGCGCTTGCGGGAACCCGTCAGGCGCGGTGGCGTCGGCTTCGTCGGGCAGGGGGACGCATTGTGAGGTGAGCGCATCGCCGGGGAAGCATTCGGCGCGGAATGTCACGTCGAGCAGGGACGGGATGAGGCTTTCACCGGGGGACCACGGCAGGCACTCAAGCAACCACCCAAGGTACTTTGAGTTGTTGACATGTCCGTTGATGTCGAGGTCGTCGCGCCGTACCAGCACGTCGGCGCTGCCTATCCCCTCGCGCAACCGTGGGATGGTACGGGACGGGAAGGGGATGCAAGGAATCGTGTTCACAGGATAGACGGCGGCAAGCTCTTCGGGCAGGGCCGTCAGGCGGCGGGTGGAGAGATCCAGTACCGTCCACGCGCTCACGGCGGCGACGATCAGCTCGTCGGAAGCGTTGTACACTTCATACCCTCTGTGCCCCAGATGTTCGAGCTTCGCGGGCCACGTGCGGATGTTCACCTTGTCGCCGGGCGAGGGCAGATCCTTGATACGAAAGGCCATGCGGGTGAGTATCCACGCCTTCCCTTCCGCGAAAAGCCGCTCATCGCCAAAACCGAGGGCCGAGGCGTTGTGTCCGGCCGCCTCCTGAAACCAGTTCGCCAACGCGCCGAGACGTATCTTGCCGTCGGTCCCCGCTTCGCCGTAACGGGCTTGAATGCCTAGAGTATATTCGGGATAATCCAACATATGCTTCTCCGGGGGAAAATGAGTACTTCCTGCCTGTAGCACGCCCGTAGCGCTTTCGTCCAGGACGCGGCCTCCGGTTTGCCTAACCGTTGCGGCCCGGTCACACGGGGTGCCGGGTGCTGTGAGGCGGGGTTCACGGTGCCGCTTGCCGCATGCGCATACAATACCCGTTTCAGCCGGAGCGGCGCTTCCTGTATTCCCCATGTTATATAGACAGGCGTTTCCGGGTGACGTATATTGGTACAAACCTTTGTAAGGAGAGATTTGCCATGTCTGATCGTGAAATCCGCAAGGCCAACGTCGTTGAAGCGCTGAACAAGGCGCGGAGCATGGAACTACATGCGATTCATCAATACATGAACCAGCATTACAACCTGGACGACATGGACTATGGCGAACTGGCCGCGAATATGAAACTCATCGCCATCGATGAAATGCGCCACTGCGAAATGTTCGCCGAGCGCATCAAAGAACTCGGCGGCGAGCCTACTTCCGAAGTTGCCGGGAAGGTGGTCAAGGGGCAGGAAGTCAAAGCGATTTACAGCAGCGACAGCGACAGTGAAGACGACACCATCTTCGTGTACAACGAGCTTCGCAAAGTCTGTGTGGACAACGGCGATATCCTGACCGCCAAACTGTTTGAAACGATCATCGGCGAAGAGCAGATTCACTTGAATTATTTCGATAACATCAGCGATCACATCGAAACCCTCGGCGATACCTTCCTCTCCAAGATCGCCGGTACGCCGTCTTCGACCGGCGGGACCACCAAGGGCTTTGCCATCGCTCCCGCAGCCGCAAACTAGAGCGGATACACTTGAAAAGTTAGAGACACCGGGAAAGGGGGCTTTCTTCAGCAAACTCCCTTTCCCCAAAACTGTCAGCGCGGCTCGCGTCCCTCCCTTTCCAAAGACTTTCGACGTTATCGAATCTGTGCTCGCAGGCTTTTCCGGCACAGATTGCCTTCCATGCCGGCCTGGGAACGAATGCCGTCCGTTGGAGTGGCTTCTTGTGCATTCCGCGCGTAAAAACGGTTCCGCATCCGGCATACGCCGCGTGTGGAACCGCTTTTTGTCTTGATACCGTCCGTGCTTTTTCGGCAAGAGGGGCTATCTTCCTTCGGTGAAGTGATACTATCTAATTATTTTAACATGTAACGAATATCCTGCACCAAACAGCTTGGTGCAGACGGCAAAAAGCGTCTTCCCAACGCCTCAAAAAAGTGAGCATCGGTATGCTGTGTGAATGCGAAACTCCCCCTCTCGGTTCGCGCCGTGATATGCCTCCATCAGAGCACACCACCGGTAGGGAAATTTTTTTGTTTAGACGGTGTGCTTCACTCGATCCATGACCTCGGCCCGCTTCGCGTCATTGAAACGCTCCACCGTGCCGACAAGGTACCCGGTGATGCGCCGGATACGCTCGAACTTCACACCCTGGCCTGCCTTCCCGCCTTCAACGCGGAATCCATTCCACGTCCTGCCTGATTCGCATTCCCCAATCCTGCTCATTCCTGCCTCCTCAATTCCGGCGGCGACTGCCTCCCCTCCCTCTCGCTCTCATAACTGCTCTTTAGGTCATGCGGCTTCAACCTCTTCCGGCGTGGTCGCGGCCTCCACAGCCGCCTTGCGTTCCCCGCCGCGCTGCATCGTCCCGTTCTTGTGCTTCATGGCCCCGCCAGCGTAGAGTGCGAGGAAGCCCGATGCGTCGAACGTCAGGCGTACCATGTCGCCGCCCGGCACCGTGTAGGCGTTCCACGTCACTGAGTCGGGCAGGCCCGGCATCCCCGCCTGCTTCATCAGGCAGACGTTCGCCGTATCGGAGAAGTTCTGCTGGTCGTCGAGCGCGTAGCTGAAGTGATACGTTGCCCCGTCCACGGCATAGTCAAACCCGGCGAGGATGGCGGCGGACGTTTCCGCGTCGATATTCGTTTTTCTGGCTGATTTCAAATCGTCAAGGGAAGGCTCCTGAAAATCAGGATCAGGGGAGAAACATTCCGGGTGCGCTTTTCTGTATTCCGCCAGTTCTGTATACATACCGTGAAATTCTTCATTGTCGGGGACGTGGTACGGCACATCCCCAAAAGGGGAATTTATCCATGTTATGACGAAACTCCCATCAGGGCGTACAAGCACGGACGATAGGTCAAACTGCAATCCGGAACCTTCACTTGTAAAAATGTGTGATGCGATAGTCATATCTTTCTCCTATGTTATGCTATCCTAAAGCAACAGGAACCACCATTTGGTATTTTTGCACCGCTGGCGACAACACGGACCTCATCCCCACTTGAGTGGCACGCCCATGTGCCCCCACCACTCGGCGCCAAACTGGAGCCAGCCGCAGATATACTTGCCTTGATATTCGGCGTGACTTGCGCCGAGTGTGCCGCGTAGCTCGTGCTTCCCGCAGGCCCTTGCGGTCCCTGTGGTCCTTGAGGTCCTGTTGCACCAGTAGCTCCTGTGGCTCCTCTAGGACCCTGTGCCCCTGTCGCGCCTGTATCTCCCTTGGGGCCTTGGATGCCTTGCGGTCCCTGTGAGCCTTGCGGCCCCGTCGCGCCAGTAGCTCCCTTCTGCGCGATCAGCGTCCAGTAGGTGGTGTTCGTGGGCAGGATGGATGAGGTGGAGGTATGGCTTTTCTTGCAGGCGTAGGAGCTTCCGTTATGCGTCACCACGTCAATCTGCACGGTGGTGCAGACATACGCGACGTCTGCGCCCCATGCGCCTTTCAGGTTGAGCGAAGTTCCTTTGGGGCCTGCCACCCCCTGTGGTCCAGCGGGGCCTTGCGGTCCAACAGGGCCTTGGATGCCTTGTTTGCCGATGGGTCCTTCGGGGCCTTGAACCCCCTGCGCTCCAATGAGGTTTACGGGGTCAGCCCATGAGCCGTCAGGGTTCTGGAAGGCCAGTTTGGTTCCAGCCCATTTATGTTCCGGAGCGGTCCCCTGCGGGCCTTGTGGCCCCGTTGCGCCTGTATCTCCTTTAGGTCCTTGGATGCCTTGATTTCCCTTGTCGCCTTTAGGCCCTTGGATGCCGGGAGCCCCGTCCTTGCCGTCCACGCCAGCAGGTCCCCGTTCTCCTGTCTCTCCTTTGTCGCCTTTATCGCCCTTCATTCCGGTAGCGACCCAATAGTCGGTGGCGGCATCAGGTTCCCGGTTTATGGGTACGTCCTTAATCGCTTGATAGGCGATCCCGCGATAGAGGACCCAATCCAAGGTTTCATAAGCTTGCCCCGCATCCCACTCACCTTTATAGGTGGGGCGGACCTTGCCGATTTGCATGATGTTGCTCACGCTATAATGACCTCCAATATTCCGGTTTCCGGGTTGAGGTTGAACATGGAGCTGTCCACAGGGCCTCCGTTATACTCAAACTGCAAGTAGCCATCTGTATTGACAGAGAAGTTTCCGAATGTGAGAGGCAGCGGAGAATCCCCGATGGGGCCTTTGTCGCCAGTCGCTCCTTTAGGACCTTCGGGGCCTTGGGGACCACGCTCTCCTTGAATGCCGCGAGGCCCTTCCGGTCCCATCGGGCCTACAGGTCCGGTTTCGCCCCGAGGCCCTTGAGCGCCAGTTGCCCCTTGGATGCCTTGCGGACCTTGGGGGCCGCGCTCTCCAGTCTCCCCTTTTGGCCCTTGGATGCCTTGCGGACCCATCGGCCCCTGCTGTCCTTCCGGGCCTCGTTCCCCTTGGATGCCCTGCGGCCCCTGTATGCCGCGTGGCCCTTGCTCTCCCTGTGCGCCGGGAAGACCTTGTGGCCCTTCCTGTCCCATCGGACCTTGTGGCCCAACGGGGCCAGCGGGGACATACAAGGTCATCTTTCCGGACGTGAAATCATATTCGCCGCGACCGGGCGCGGTGGGGGACTCCTGCACGTCGATCCACATCTTGCGGAAGTAGTTGATCTCGATCTGTGTCTTGGCGAATACCTCTTCGACTTCCTTGAGGATTTTCTCAGCCTTGTCCTTTGCGGCGACGGCGGTTTCCCCGTCGAGGGCGTCGTAGGCTTCCTGCGCGATGTAGAGGAGTTGCGTCACCGCGAGGTCAAGGTCGGCCTCGGTGAGCGTGGAGCCGTCGCGGAAGTCCACGGCGGGCGTCACCTTGTCCGTGATGCGTTGGATGCGGATAGACGCCCCGTTGGGCGGGGCCGTGACGAAGCGTATGGTGCCGGATGTGTGCCATGAGTAGGCGAGGGCGTTCTGTTCCGCTTCGCCAAGGCTGACTTTGACGTCGGAGATTTTCAGGTAGGGAAAGGGGACGATATAGTCTTGGGTCGTTCCGTCGCCCGTATAGGTGACGTAACTGTAGGACATAAATGCTCCTTGAAGGTTATGGGATGTTAAGGGATGTTGCCTGTGGTACGGTGATGACGTATCTACGGAGGATGAAAGAGGAGGAAAGCGATGTCCAAAGTCGTTGTGGTTATAAGAGAAGGTGGGGAGGAGGATTGGGGTGATGAGATTGAATTATTACTGAATATTGTAAAAGATATTATGGATAATCTATTTCATAAATCGGCATGTGAAGATGTTTATGTTGAATATTCAGAATATGGCCCAATGGTTGTTCTTGGAAGATATATAAATAAAAAATGCTATAATATTTTACTGAGTGCAACAAGTTCATATTGGGCACAATTTATTTACCAGTTTTCACATGAATATTGTCACATACTTATAGGTACAGAAAAGACGTTCCCTCATTGTGTTGCAGGTAATTATTATTTTATGTGGCTTGAGGAAGCTCTTTGTGAACTAGCTTCTCTAGTTACACTTCAATATACTTATTGGATGTGGAAATATAAATGTAAATTTGATAAAGGTAATTATATGCCTTGTTTAGAGAAATATTTTGTAAACCGACTTTCTCTTGTCCCAGAATATGGCGATTTCAGAACATGGCTTGCTGATAATTATAAAGTATTATCTAGAGATTATATCAGAGAATATCGGGGAAATATCCGCGTAGATGAGAGTGTGAGGCTTCGGGGTGCCGTGGTAGCCCACGCTCTGCTTCCGCTATCACTTCATCCCAGATTTTGGGTACTGATAGGCAAGCTAGAAGAGTTTCAACCTTTTCTGGAGAGCGATAAAATCTGTATGCTTCTTCAAGCATTATCTGTTGTTGTGGAGAAAGATCCTGCTTTAGTTCACTGTTTGAAAGATATTCAAGATATTTTAACACCCACTTGGTTGAATACTCCCAACGTATTGCGTACTTAATCGCGGTACGCGCGACGTAAGCACCATTTTCAACTTGACCGCGTGCTCCTTCTGGGCCGGGATAGCCACACATAACAAAAACTCCTTGTTTGAATTTGTTGATAAGAATGATGAAAAGGCGGCCTTCATGTGATCATCGGGATCGGAAGGTCGCCTTTTCGTTTGTTGTGGTTGGCGCTGGTGGATCAATGTATGAGTTTTTGCAATACTTGCTCTTTGTTGTTTTTGTTGATGGCTCCCGCTTTTGAAAGTTGCTTGGTGATTTGCTGCTCCGTAATTTTCTTTTCCAGTTCAGGGAACTCCCTGCGGAGCTGATCCCCCGCCATATCCCGGTACATCTCAATGATGCTGTTGATGAGGGCGGCCTTGGGTCCTTCTTCGCCGGGAAAGCCATCCGGGAGGTTCTGGTAGAACGGGGTTTTGATAAGGTCGGAAAGACGTTGATGCATGGTTAGCCCGTCAGGTGTCTTCATCCCACCATGCAGTTCGCAGTAGCGGGAATATTGGTTCCTATCCAGCCGAACACCCTTGAACGTATATTCCGGCCTGCCAATAAGGGTATCCTTCAACCGAAGCATCTCCTCCATCACATCGCTGTCGATTTCCTGCTTGATGGTTGTCGCTGGAGTGGACATGGGCTTTCCGGTAATCCAACTCATACGGGCGGGTAGATCTTTGGAAAAGAATGGGGAAGCATTTTTAATCTCGTCCAGCCACGTCTCCGTTTCCCGCTGGATGGGATCGGTGAATTGGTTGCGGACTTGCCGCTGTAGGGCGCTCAAGGGAAGGAAGGAGGCTCCTAGTCGTCCTACGAATTTTTCCAGCTTGTAGTCTGGATTGCTGTAGGCTTCCGCAAGCTCCGACCAGTTTTGAAGATATGTTTTATCTCCGAGCCCTTTGATAATGGACCCTGTAATCCCCCAAAAGATTTTGTTTGTAGATTTGCTTGTAGCGTCGTTTTCCAGATCATCCATTGCCATCCATGAGTTGGCGACTGAACCCAAGATGGAGGCAAATGGATCAAGACGCTTGTATTCCACCCATGAGTCCCCTACTCGAAAGGAGTAGGGGGGTATGCCTTTCTCACGCCACATGTCGCGTACTTTGGGATTACGCGGGTAGTCCCCGGTCAATCTTCCCTCGGCGGCCCAACTATAAGCCAATGAGGACAACGCTACACCAGTAAGAAACTTGCCACGGGCCTGTGCTCCGAGGGCTCCTTGCTTGAGGAAATTCTCGCGGATATCCTTATACAGGAAATTGAAGCCCGGCGCGTGTTGCATGAAGTCATGGAAAAGGTTCACGGGGGTACGGACGAAGGGGCACAGGATTTTCAAAGGAGCATGTCTGTTGGTTGCGTTGAGGATTTCCTGTGCGATCCCCTTGGGATCAAGCTGGTTTGTCCATGTATTCTCACGGGCGTACTTCAAGGAGGCTTCCGTCAGTTCTCCTTTGATCACGGAACCATCTGGAGAAAATGCCTTTTCATATCCTTCCTTCACATATTGATCGGCGGCCTTGCCTTTCAATCCCTTATCCCACGCCTCCGCACGGAGGGTTGATTTCAGGTGTGAGCGGAAGTTGATGCCCTTGAATACTTCTTCGTTAGTCATCATCAGCCGGGGTCCATAGCTGTTTATTGTACCTAGAAAGCTAAAGATATGGGCTAACGTATCCTCAAAAGGAGACAGTTCGGAACCTTCCGGGCGATCTTTGAGCATGGAGTTACGTAGGCGCTCGTAAGATAGCTGCGGAGTGTAGTTTTCGAGTCCCCGTGTCCCGCGATCAAGAATATTGTCACCTGCCTTGAGAGCCCGCCAGCCTAACCGCAGGGAGTCCGTAAGGACCCCTTGGCCTACCATATCACGGTATATATGGAGATTTTTGGCAAACTCATCCACATCACCATTGATGAGCCCTCCCACGGCGTTCTCCAGCGGAGTATAGAGGGTTTTGATAGTTCCGCTGAATACGTCGAAAAGCGGCGTCTTTATATTCGATAGGAGGTTACTGATGACATACTCGGTCGTGGCCCCCCATCCTGAGAACTCGGGATTGACCCGGCGCATCTTTCCTGTGATGTCCGCGAGGACTTTATTGGGATTCAGGGTGATCTGCTGCGCCAGCTCATCAGCCTGCCTGACGGTGAGTCCTTCATGTCCTAACCATGCGTGGAGCTCGCTCTCGCTCATGCCGTTGGTATTGAGCCAGTTCGAGACACGTTTGGTGAGGCGTTCTTCCCCTTCGCGGAGAGCGGGTTCAATGATCTCACCGGGCGTCAGCTCGTGGGTCCCCTTATTGGTCAGGATAGTATCCACTTTTTCTGTGGATAGGTTGTTCCCGAGTTTACGGGCGTTCAGGCCGCGTGCCCATTCTGTGCCAAGGTCTGTATTAGCGACGTAAAATTCTTGGACATTCTTGCAGGCCATGAGGAGCTGCACCCGATCCTGAATCGTCCCGCCCCCTTTGGCGATCAGGCGGGCAAGCCTGACCGTTTCCGCAGCAACCTTGTTCAGGAAAACGGCTGTTTCCAGTGCTTCGGTACGGATTTTACGGAGCAGCATCTTGTTGTTCATGGCCCTTTCAATGTGCTTGTCATAACTCAGGCCCGCCGTGTTGAGGTCACGGATGGCCTTTCCGGTCAGCTTGTTGAAGGACTCTTTCGATCTGTTTCGCTCCAGTCTTCCCGCCAGTTTTTCGCTGAGGGATTCAAGGAATTTCCCGCCCGATTCGCTCCCCATCAGGGGGGCGTCCCCTACGGCGGCTGTCAGGGATTCTCCCTCAATATTGATGAGATCGCCTTCATCGTATACCTCTTCCGCTATGCGCCTGACCTCCTTTTCACTGACGAGTTCATCCCCTTTCAGGGGAGAGGGTGAAGATTTGGGAGGGTAGGGAGACGAAGAGACGTTTTCCTTAGAGGGTACGGTACTCGCTGCTGTGGAGGATGTTGTGGGGGCGGTGACGCCTTGTTCAGTGGAAGGAGAGGCGGCGGGATTGTCTTTTGTGGGGATGTTCTGTTTTATGCTTTCGGGGTGGGCTTCATTATAACGCTGGATGTCTTCCCCGTACTTTTGCAGGAGTTTGGCCTGCACTTCGGGATTGTCGCCTGTTTTTCTGAGAGCTTTGACCAAGCGGCATGTTACGACAAAAGAATCAAGGATGATCCCCGCGACGCCCCCTTCAAGCGTGGCCTTGAGTTTGCCTTCCAGCATCCCTTCATCTCCCGTGGCTGCGAGATATTCGGCAATCGCCGGGCGATATTCCTCGGGGATGTATTCGATGATGAAGTTGGAGAGACGGGCTTCTTGCTCCCGCGCCGATATGAAGTCCCCGGTGGCTCCTTGAACCATAGGCCGGATCACGTTGGTGATCAGTTCCCCCTGCTGCAAGACCTGCCCCGCTTTGAGGGCTTGCCCCATGACCACATAACCTGTGATGGTCTGGCTCAGTGCTTGGGCGGCTCTGCCAAGCGTGGTGTCCGGCTCATTGACGTGTATGCGGAAGAAAGGGGCTTGATGTCGTTCCAGCTTGGACTGTTCCCATCCTTTGTCGATAACATCCTTAACGAACTTTCCTGTACTGTATGAAAAGTCCATCGTTTCGTTCCACGCGACGGTGGGGCCTGTAGCCAGACCATGCGCCACGTCAAGTGAGGTTGCGGCGATGCTGTTGTCGTCCAGCGAGGAGTCTTGCGACAATCTGAGCACCTGCGTCATGTCCAGCCCCTCATTGGAGGTTGAAGGGGATGCGTCGGGTTCAGGTTGCTGCTCGATGCGGGAGAACTGGAGGACCTTGCCCATATCAAGTTGTTGTTGTGGCTCAGGTGCATTTGCGGGAATCTCCGCCAGAGTGTTTCCCGCGTCGGTAAGAAGGGATTGGGCCTGTTCATCCATAGTTACGTTGAGTTGCACGTTGTCAGGGTGTTGTTTCATCTATCGGTTTCCTCCAGCATTGAAGTTGCTTATGAGGGAAACAGCCTCCTCATATTTGTCGGGATATTGTGCCTTGATGATTTCGAGCAGTTCCTCGGGGGTGGAGTATGAGGTATTCAACACATCCGGCGTGTTCTGCTTCAACCACAGGCGGAGGGATTTACCCGCTTGGGCTTCCGCCTGCGCCGTATTTACGGGGGGTTGTGGTTTGCTTGCCGAAGCTGTTTTGCTGGTTGGTTGGGGAGGCTGTTCCGTGGTTTGTTGATAGACACCTGCTTTGGGAACCGTGTTTTCAGTCCCCCGCGTCGTACCATTCATGGCGGGTGGATATTTTTCCTTCATGTACTTTTGGGTCTTCTCCTCGGCCTCAAGGATAAGGTTATCGATCAATACCGGGCCGATGTTCCCGCCCTCCTTTCGGAGAGCTTCCGAGTAGAGGTTGTCCAGAATGCTAGAAAGGTAGCGTTTCGCTTCCAGCCCTTTTTCAACTTCAACGGAAAGTTGCCCCCCAAGGTACTTGAGCATCTGTTTGGTCATAACATCGCCGTCATCATTGGAGTACGTCGTGTAGACACGTTGCCCCGCTTGTTTTCGGGCTTCCCGGTATTCCTTGTTTTCCTCCTTATTGGCTTCCCGGATATCGTCGAGAAGCTGGTTGGTGCGTTCCGGTCCGAATTCAGGCGATTGCGCGATAATCGCATTGACATTGAGTTCGCCATCTTTCGCCATTTCTCGGGCGATGGCGAATCGACCTATAAGGGCGGGGGAATAGGACATACCCTTGTAGGTTTCCTGCCGGATGGAGTTGATGTTCATGAGGGTGGGGCGGATAAGACGCTCAGGACAGCCTTGTGCCCTGAGACTGTCTGCCGTGGCTATGAAGTCCTTGTTGGATGCCAATGTGTAAGAGTCCGCCGTCCACCGTTCCTCTTCGAGTTCCTTGATGCGCCTGTCTTGTGCCCATGCGAACTGGATGTTGGCGCGGGCTTCCGCCCGCTTTTGCTTCTTGATTTGGGCGAGCTTTTCACTGATGCCGGGCAGGTCGCTCATGACGCCTTTACCCTGTTTCAACACATCGAAGGCTTTCAGGATATTTATATCTTCACCGTTGTTGTAGTAGGCGGTGAAGACGGCTTTTTCTTTGAAATCTGCTATGTTGGTGTCAAGATAGCCATGCCGTGCCATGTCTTGGGCATTTCTGTCGATGATGTCACAGAGTGTGGTGACGTTGGTGTCGCGCCGATCCGGGGCACTGAAACTGTGCCCGCCGTTTTGGGAAGGGTTGAACGCTGCATCAATCTCTTTTGAGGTTGCGCTCAGGTAACTTTCTTCAAGACGCTTTTGCGTGTTTTGGGCGAGTTGAGCCGTATGTCTGGAAAGGACATTCGCTTTTGCTTCCCCTTCCATTTGCGAGTAGTTCTTGGCGAGAAACAACTTGTCCGAGTAATCCTTCAATCCCGTTTCCTTCCGATATTCCTTGAGCCATTCGGAAAGCTGGTTGTTCACCTTGCTCATATCCGTTTCATTGACGAGAGCACTCTGGCTGAAACGGTCGTTCAGATATTTGTTTACGTCCAGTCCCAAACCTTTGAGACGGGCTTTTTCAAAACCAATCTTGGCCCACGGGTTATCGCCTTGATATTCGGGGTGCGCTTCGATGAAGGTTTTCCAGTCAGCGCGGTTCTTGTTTTGCTCATCCCAACTTTCAAACTTGACTTGGGCTTCTGAGGCTTCCCGTTCGATCTTGGCATCCAGTCTGTTCTGGAGAAAGGGGAGCAGAGTATTGTCCCACTGGCCGAGGGAGCGGGCCAGTTGCTCCCACTGGCTGCCGACGCCGTATGGACGTTCCACATATCCGGCGCGGGCTTCATCGTAGGAATAGGCACTGTTGGAGCGGATGGTCGGCTGGAGTTGGGCGTTGGATTTCAGATTGTTCTTGATTGTGGGTTGTGAGGATTGTGCTCTTGGCATGATGTTATTTCCTCCTCTTGCCGTTGCGTGTTGTGCCGCCAGATTGGGGTTGCATGTCTTTATACTTGTAGTACTTGTCGGCTGCCCCAACAGCTGCGCCGCCGATGCCCAAGGCCGTTCCGAGCACGTTCATGCCGCTGTTGTAGGTGGATGGGGCGGCGATGTAGTTCTGCTGGCTGTTGATGCGGTTCTGCGCTTTGTCGCGGTAGGAACGTATGGCGACATCGGAACTTGTAGAGGACATTTCATATTGGTGCCGGATGACGTCCCGTTCGTTCGCCTCCTGCCGTTCGTAGTCCGCCATGAGGAAATTCAGAGCCAGCCCCGAGGCGTTGGTCGAGGCCAGCATTTCGCCTTTCTTTTGCAGGGCTTCCTTCTGGACTTCCTGCGCGTCGCGGGATGCCTTGTCCTGTTCCTGCATCTGCGCCATGCGTTCGGCGGCGGACTGCTCCACGTATTCCTGCGCAGCGGCCTTGTTGTTGAGTTCGTTGACGCGGGCGTATTCGGCGGCCTGTTCTTCCTGATACTGCGCTTGGGCCTTTGCCTGCTGGCTGGCGGACACGCCCGACGCGACGGCAGGAGGGCTGGCGGGCGGCCCCGCCCGACGCGACGGACGAAGCCGCCCCGATCACGAAGGAGGCCATCGCCATTGTTTCGAGTCCCATAGTGCGTTTATACCCTCGCGTTTCTGGTGTTGTAGAAGCCTTCCCAACTGGCGTTGACGAGCGCGAAGGGAAGGAACGAATCGCTCCCCACCTTGACCTCGACCTGTGTGTTCAGGCTGAGAATGGGGAAGTTGATCGTGCCTGTGTAGAGGGGGATCGCCCCGATGATGTTGGTGCCGTGCCCGAGTTCCCGGCCTGTGAAGGTGTAGGTGCTGGTGGGCCGGAATTTCGGCGTGACGTGCATGTGGAGGAATCCCGTGTTCGAGCAGTTCAGGGTAAGCCGCCTGAGCTGGAGGCGTCCGGTGGTGACGGCGTTCCCCTTGCTGTCCCCCTCGCGTATGGCGAAGGTGGAGAAGGTGTAGGAGGACTCGTAGGGGATGCCGATGAAGAGTTTCCTGCCGTGCGCGTCCGGGCCTTCGACGGTGAGCGTCCGGGGTCCGGTTACGTCCACCCGGCGCAGCAGGTTGCCGGGGGCGTCCGGCCCGCCTGTCCGTGTGACGACCACGGGCGTGTATCCCGCCGGGATGTCGTAGGGCAGGGTGATCGCCGTCGTCTTGTTGATGGCGTCGTAGGCCCCGAGCGTGACGTCCCGTTCGGTGATCTTCCTGTCGAGGCAGTACTCGAAGGTTTCGCCTTCATCCTTGTACCCCGGCGTGATGTCCATCTTTTCCAGATAGACCCCATCGCCGTACTGCATGATGAGATAGACGCCCGTGTTGAGGATGGCGGCGGAAAGGACTTCCCCGCACATGTCCCATCGGCTCCACGCGCTCTGGATTTTTTCGCTGCCGTTCCAAAAGTATTTGTAGAGCCACAGGCTGGTCCGCATCTCTTCGGACAGGACCAGCAGCATGTCCTCGTTCGTCGAACATTCGAGGCGGCTGACGTTGCCCCGGACATAGCGCGGGACGTGGGCCGTGATGTCGGAGGCGTCGTTCTGGTCCGAGTTGTCGGGCAGGGTGATGTATTCGCGCACGCCTCCCCATTCCCCTTTGTCCGTGGCGAAGAAGACCGTCTTGCCGGAAGACACGGGGGCGGCCTTCATGGATGCCTCGAATTCGGTGACGGGCTTGATGCTGACCGTGGCGTTCGAGAGCACGGTGTCGTGTTCGAGCACGAACTGGCTCTGGTCGCTGAACAGGAGGAGCCCGCCCGAGAAGGTCACGGCATGGTGGAGGATGCTCGACTTGGTGTGCGAGGCGGCGACATCCACCACGTCGCTGTCCACGAGGGTGGTCACGGTGGTCAGGAAGAAGTTGAAGAACTCCCCGACCTCGGACATGACCACGTTCTCCCCGGAGAGGAAGGACAGGCGGTTGCGATAGAAGAACAGGCCGTTGAGGGTCCGGCCCACGAAGGAGGGGAAGGGGGCCGAATCCTCGTCGCCGCAGATGCGTTCGCCCCACTCAAGGGGGCCGAAGGTGAAGGTGCCGTCGGCCTGCCGGATAAGGGCGTGGGGCAGGGTCGCCGGGTCCAGCTTGCAGGGGATGCCGGGTTTGACGGTTTCCTTCCATGTGCCTGATCCGAAGGCGTCGCCCGCGTCGGACGGCTCGAACACGCAGAAGTAGTTGTCGAAGGAGCTGCTGGCGTCCCCGATGATTTCCGTGACGAAGCCTCGCGGGGCCACGGTGGGCAGGTCGCTGAAACGCTGGACTTTCCCCTTGCAGGCCGAGGTATGGGTGTTGGAACGGGAATCCTGCACCTTGACGGTAAAGTCCCCGCCGTCGTGCCTGCGTATCCAGATGGTGGAGTTCGAGGTCTGGACGGAGAAGGTTTCTTTGGGGAGCTGCTGTGCAAGCGCATTGCAGATGTCCAGAGACGAGAGCTTGTCGGCAGGCTGATCGGCGGGCGCTACGCCGTCTTCGGTGGTGGTCGAATAGGCGGTTCCGTTGAGGTTGATTGAATACGTCGTGTTGTAGGACGCCTGTTTGATGAAGACGATGGCTTCCGGCTGTCTTTTGGGCGAAAGGTCGGGGAGCGTCTTGACGGCGACGCGGCGGTTGAGGACGAAGGTGTAGTCGTTGATGGTCAGGAAACGCAGGTCCCGGTTGGGGGCGGTCGCCGCTGCGAGATAGGCGGCTCCCGTTCCCGTGACGGAGACGGTTTTGGCGTTGCCCTCAAGGTCGAAGACGTTGATGCCGCTGGCGTCCGCCGTGACGATGTATTGTTCCGTCTCGTCGCGGTTGATGTGGTGGCTGGCGATGCCGTTGGCGGCGGGGGTATCCCGGATGCGGGCGAGGTGCCGGGTCGCGGGGCGGCGCTTGAGGAAGTCCGTCACGCTGGACTGGCAGTTCACCTGCTCCTCGGCCTGCGTGGGGAGGCGGACGTTCCAAGGCTGCTGGCTGACCCCGGAGATGAGGTTGGGGATGGTGGAGGAGACGAGCTTGCCCATATCAGAATCCGAGCCTCCGGGTTGTGTTGTTGCGGCGCATCACGGCATCACGGACGCGCCACGTGCCGACGGGCGGATAGGTACCCATGAGCAGGTTGGGCCTGTCCTGCCTGCGTTCCTCGCCCATGAGCTGGACGCGGGCGCGGGCTTCGTCTGCCTGCTGGTATTGGCTGAGGACTTGCGACCCCACGACGCGCTCCTGAAAGATCCGCAGGGCCTTGAGCGTGGTGTAGCGGCGGGCGGCTTCGGGGAGCTGCTCGAAGGGCAGGAGCAGGGTGACGGTGCAGAAGATCGCCGTGCCTTGCGGGAAGGTGAAGGTGTGGTTGATCCGGTCATAGACCTGATTGCCCCGGATGGTCAGTTCCCGGTCGGACGGTTCGCGGAAGTGGACGCGGACGATGGAGGGGTGGAGCTTGATGAGGCCGTGGATGTCCGGGGTGAGGGGGTAGTTGTCCTCGACGTTCCATTGGAAGCCTTCAAGCTGCACTTCGCGGGAGGTTTCGTTGAGGATGTGCCGGGCGAGGGAAACGTCCGCCGTGACTTCGGAGAGACTGTTGACGGGAGCCTCCCCGATGCCGGACAGCATGGTGTTGACGGCTTCGAGTTCCGTGGTGGGGGTGGGGGATGTGGTGGACATTAAGTCATAACACCTCTTTTATGTTGACTTTTGTTTTTATATAGCCTATTGAATAATTCAATAGGAGGTAATGTAGTATGCCGGCGTCTGTGTGGGTTATCATTGGTAGTTTGTTCGGTGGGGGCTTGGGTTACTGTGGATTTCATGTACAGAAATGGTATAAAAAACTTACTCCAGAGGAACAGGCAGAATGGCGTAAGAAGGCTTGGGCGCGTACTAGAAATACAATTAGTAAAGCCATTGAGTGAAGATAAGGGGGAAGCCAACAACTTCCCCCTTATGATTTCTTACGCCTTGGCAGCCGTCGAGAGTTCGATGGCGAAGGACGGGTTCAGGATGCCGTGGCCCATCGCGTATTTGGCGACCATGAGCGTGGACTGGTACACGATGTTAAAGTCGTGCCCGGACTGCTGGACGGTGAGGTCCTTGAGCTTGACCGTGGCGATGGCGTTGGACTGCATACACAGGCCGAGGGTGTTGGTGAAGTCGCCGAAGTAGGTGTTCTTCTCGCCGTCGACGGCGGCGGTGATGTTGGCCTTGGGTAGGTGGTTGGACATGAGGATCTTGATGCCCGCGATCTTGTCGAGCTTGCCGTCGGAGTACGAACCCGCGCCGAGCCAGTCGCGGTTGAGCACCTTGGTGGTCTGATTGAGCAGGTAGAACTGCGCCGGGCGCAGGATGAGGCAGCGTTCCTGTTCGGGCACGTCCTTCTCGTCGAAAGTCTGGGAGCAGGAGAAAACGGCCTCGGCAAGCAGTTCGCCGTCGGTGGCGAGGGTGGCCCCGCCCTTGATGACGGAGCCGCCGGGTTCGTCGTCGATGATGCCGGAGCTGCGGGCCGCAAGCACGGCGACGCGCATGGTCGTCTCGTCGAAGCGTTTGGCGAGGGCCACGCCGAGCTGCTTGGAGTATTCGCGGCGCACGTCGTAGTGGTTCATGGCGTCTTCGAGGTCGTAGATCGCCACGTCCGCGATGAGCAGGTTGTCCACGTTGATGGTGCGCTCGTTCGCGGCGATCTTGTTGCTGCCGAGGATGGCCTCGCCAGCGGTGTGGTAGCGGGCGTTGGCGCGGCCCATGACGGCGAAGGAGGCGGACTTGCCGTGCGTGATGGTGCGCATCTTGTGCCAGTCCTTCATGATGTTGTGTTCGTCGAAGGCGGTGAGGACTTCCCCGGTGAACACGTCGCGGAACATTTTCGCGGGATCGGAGCCGAGGTTCTGTGCGCCGGGACGGGAGAGGGTGAGGTTTTCAGCCATGAGGGGAGGAAACTCCTTGGTTAAAAGGTCAGGGATTAAAGACTGCCGTTGCTTTCCGCGTATTCCATCCAAAGCAGCAGGGCTCCGGCTTCATCGGGCGGAAGGCAGATAAGGCCGTCAGGGGTGATGATCGCTCCGGGCGTCGTCGGAACCGGAGGCAGGGAAACGTCTGTCCGTGCCGCCGAGCTTGCGCAGCCAAGCGGAAGCAGGGTCAGCGCGGACAGCAGCAATACGGTTTTCAGCATCGTGTTTTTCCTTGTCGCGCCTGTAGTCGGACACCAGCCTGGCGAAGAAGACGAACAGGTTGCCGAGCAGGGTCAGCAGGTTATTCATTCCGGCGCGACGAGGCGACATCCGTGGACGTGACGGCGTTCTTCGCCTTGCCCACGTTCAAAGCCACCCAGTTGATGAAGGTGTGGAAGGCTCGATAAAGGATGCTGCCGCCCTCCTTCGGCAGGGGAAGGAGCAGGACCAGCAGATTGGCGAGGCCCGACGCGCACAGGGTCAGTGCGGGGAACAGGACCTCAGGATTGAGCTGATTGAGAAAATCCAAGAATACCTCCTTGTTGTGCGGTTAGAGGAAGGTTTTCACTTCCCCGGTGAGGAAAAGGTGGGCTTCGGTCAGGCGGCGTCGGGTGAGGGCGCGGAAGGGTTTCTTTTTGCCGCCTACCGTCACCTTGTCCCACCGCTTCATTTCTTTGGCGGCGGCTTCCCACTTCCCCTCGCGTATGCGTTTCAGCATGGTCGAGGAGGCGAAGTTGCCTTTGCCGAGGTTCATGATCCACGAGGCGCAGGCGATGGCCCGGTGGTCGGGCTCGTCCTTAAGGTTGGGGGCGAGGCGTTCCACGTCGCGCAGGGCGTCCAACAGGTCTTCCGCAAGGTACTGGCCTCCCTGTTCGCGGGTGATTGGCGAGTGGTCCTTGTCACAGAGGTGCCCGTAGCCGATGGTCCAGTATCCGGCGGGGCAGAGGTAGGGCGTGGGGGAGAAGCCTTCCCATTCCGTCTTGATCACGTCGGTGATCGGATGGGCAAGCAGGGTGTCGAGAGAGGGGATGATGGCGCATTCCTCCTGTTGCTGCTGTTGTGGGGAGGCGGCGAGAGAGCACAGGGCCTCAGCCGCCAAAGACGCGGGACCGGGCCACCTTGCGCTCCACAGCGCGAGTATAAGCAGGGTCCTTACCATAGCGGGGGTCCTTCATGGCGGCGACGACCTGCTCCGTGGACTCGAACCTGTCGGACGCCGCGCGGCGGGAGGCGGTGGCCTTTCCCGTGACCAGCTCGGGGGTGGAGCCTTCCTCTTCCCGGTACTTGGCGACGAGGCCGGATACGGCGAGTTTGATGAGCGCCTTGTCCCCGGAGTTCATGACCCGGTTGTACGACTCCTTTTCGGCGTCCGTGAGGCCGCCCTTGTCCGCCCATTCGGTGATGGCCCTGTAGCCGTCCTCGCCGCCCGCAAGCCCTTTCACGTCGCTGATGAAGCCTTCGAGCAGGGCCGTGCGCCCGGCGATGTAGCTGTCCACCACGGCCTTGCCGAGCCCCGCCTGTTCGAGCTTTGCGTAGCTTTCCTCGGAGAGGCCGCCCGTGGCGTCGAACTCCTGCTCGAATTCGCTGATGTCGAGGCCCTTGCCGGAGAGTTCCTTTTCCGCGTCGTCGCGGCTGGTGGAGGCGGATTCCTTCTCCTTGTCGGTCGGGGAACCGCCTTCGGGATCGCCGTCGCTGTTCGGATCACCTCCCTCGCCGTCGCCCGGCAGTTCCCCCGAAGGCGCGGCGGTAGTCGTTGTTTTGAGCAGTTCCTGATACTTGGCCTCAAGCTCCTCCACCGTGTCGAACTCCCCGGCGTAGCGTTTGGGGGAGGCGGTTGCGGCGGGGGCGTCCGGCCCGGTTTCGGTGACGGGGACTTCAACGGTGAGGTTTTCGGATGCGTCTTCCATGTGTGGTGTTTTCCTTGTGGCGTTGAGGGTTAGTTGTCGATGCGGACGAGCCTGCCGGACGGCCCCACGGGAATGGGGGTGCCGGGGGCGGCGGAAGCGGGTGTGGCCTCGCCGGGGCTGGACAGGGTGAGGCCGGAGGCGGGGGCTTCGGGTTCTTTCTTGTTGCCGTTGGTGGTGGCGGCGGAATTGACGTTCGCCATGTGTGATCTCCTGTAGGGGAAAGGTTAGGGTTGCTGCTGCATCTGCTGCTGGAGGCCCTGCTGCATCCCTTGCAGGGCTTCGGCATTCCCGGCCTGCGCCATGCCGCCGATCTGACGGAGGGCTTCGGGGCCGAGCTTTTCCATCATCATCTGGCCCTGCGCCTGCTGCTGCGCGGCCTGCCGTTCCTGCGCCAGTTCCTCTTCGTCCTTGACGAGCCCCTCCGTGGAGATGCCCATTGCGGAGGCGAGGCGGGTGACGGCGTTCTGCGGGTTGAGCAGGCCGAGGAAGGATTCGCCCATCAGCTCGGCCCCGGCTTTCAGGAACTCAAGGAGCTTCTGCTTGTCGTTGCCGCGCCCGATGGCCTCGAAGCCCGTGACGATGGAGGGCGTGACCGTGCCTTTGGGAAGTTCGGGGATGCGCTTCTGCCGGGTCATGGTCGCCATGCGCGAGGCGATGTAGGGGAGCTGGAATTCTTGGCTGATGAGGGTATAGACACCGCCGAGCCCGGTTTCGAGTTCCTGCGCGATGACGCGGATTTCCTCGGCGGTCACGCGCTCGGCATCCCTCCGCACCCCGTCCATCATGAGGAAGGCGGTCTTGAGCCGCTGTTCGAGCCGCTGGATCTGCGCGGCGACGACCTGAAAGTCGGCCCCTTTCTGGACTTGGAGGAAGGCCACGTCATCGGCGTTCCCTTCGATCATGTCGCCGTTGGCGGACTCGGCAAGGGCCTTGGGGTCGGTGACGCCGTTGGGGTCCACGAGGCCCACTACTTTGGCGGATACCGCGCTGCCTTCCACGAGCGACTGGCACAGGCTTTCGAGGCTGCCGAGGTCCCCGAGCTGGAGTTCGACGAAGCTCCGCCCGTAGTTCTCCCCGGCGATGCTGTACATGCGCACGGGCAGCCACGGGCAGGCGTCGGGCTTGTAGGAGCCTTCCGAGCCGGGGAGCTTCACCCCTCGGCACTCCTGATACACGGCCCATTTCTTCGGCCCGCGTTTCAGGTGGGTGTAGATGTTCACGTCCTTGCGGTCGTCGCCCTTGATGGAAGGCTGCCCGAGCGTGTCGGCGGCTTCCCGTATCCGTGCCGCGACGTCTTCCGGGAGCGTGTCGAGGTTGACGGTTTCCTCGGCTATGATCTCCACGGGCGTGCCCATCGGGTCGCGTTCAACCACATAGCGGGACAGCGGGAACAGGCGCAGCCCCTTCTTGGGGTCGTCATGGTAGAGGACGTTGCCCGCCACGATGAGGTGCTGGTTGCCTTCCGCGACCACCGGGCGGTCCCCGGACGCTTCGACGTCGGCAAGCACGGCCTGTTCGATGCGCGAGAGGGCCTTTTCGATCTTGGTGCGGAACTCCTTGTCCGCGTCCTCCTCTTCCCGCTCCATGACCAGATTGTTTACCCGCAGCCGGAAGCACGGCTCATTCGGGGGGAGCATGGTCAGGAGGAGTTTGGAGGCGAGGTTCGTCACGCCGTTGGCCCCGACGCTCTGGTACAGGGAGGGGAGTTCCTGCCCCTGCGCAAGATCGTCGGGCGGGATGAGGTAGGGGATGGTCAGCTCGGCACAGCGGCGGGCGCGGTCGAGGTAGGGGGCGCGGTCCTGCGAAAGCTCGGTGTAGCGGGTTTCGGCGGGGCCTTTGGTTGGGAGGGGGCCGTTATCGGGGAATGCTGAGTCCGCTGGTGCCACCCGCGCCTCCCATGTTGCCGCCGCCGAGGTTCAGGTCGATGCGCAGGGCGGAGGTGCCCTTGCGCTTGCTGTCCGCTTGGTTCTTGCGTTTGTTGCCTTCGTTGATGACCGGGGCCTCCGCCGTCTCCTCCGGCGGGGGAGGGGTTGCCGCGACGGTGGGGGCCGGGGCTTCAACGACTTTGGGTTTGCTTGGTTTGTCGAATATGCCTCCCAAGGGATGCCTCCTTTATGGTTGGGGTTTGGGGTTGTCGAGTTTCATGAGCATCCCGTCCCGGTAGCGGATCGTTCCCGTCTTCCTGTCGAGCACGCCGCAGGCTCCGGGGATGGTGCCGAGCCGCGTGAAGCCGAGGTCCAGCCCGAACTTCCACGAATGGCGGAAGGCGGCGGGCGTCAGGGCCATGAGGCAGGACAGGGTGCCGTTCTCGAAGATGAGGCCCATGAAGGCCCGCCCGATCTCAAGGTGCCGCGCGAAGCCCTCGCCCTTGAAGAAGGTGAAGTGCAGGTAGGCCGTGCGTCCGAGGAAGCGGTCGAGCAGGGCCAGCGCGAGGGGTTCCCCCGTGGTGTGGGAGAACCCCGCGTAGGCCCATACGGACTCGGCGGTCACGATGTCGTGGAACCGGGCAAGGCTGTTGACCCCGCCGTCGTAAAACAGGAAACGGTCGAGGCCCTGTTCCCTGATGCGGTGCCAGAGGAAGGCGAGGTGCGCGTCGGTGAGCGTGGGGGGATGGGACGGGACGTTATGAAAGGCGCGGCATAAGGCCGAGATGGGGGTTCCGTGTGCGTTCACGTTCCTGTCTTTCCAAGACGGTGATCAGGTTGCGGACGAGTTCCCGCTTGCCCGCGTACATCCAGATTTCGCGCTCGGGCTGTTTCAGGCCGGGGCAGCGTTCGGGGACAAGGGCGTCGAGCCCTTCCACGAGTTCCCGCGTGAGGCCGGGAAGACGTCCGAGAGAAGGGGCTTCATCTTCATGAGCGAGGGATGTTTGCTGCTGGTGGTTTCGGGATGGGGGCATGGTTCGGTGATCCTGTGGAGTTGCTGGTTGCTGGAAGCGAGGACGAGGGGGCGGGGTTCGCCGTCGTGCCCGTCGTAGGCCACGCCGATGGAGGGCAGATCCTCGCGGTAGTCCCCGGTCTTGATCCAGTCGAATTCGTAGCGGAGGCGCAGCGGGATGTCGTCGAGCCCGTGCCCCGTCCACAGCCACAGCTCCATGCCGGGCTTCATGGCCTTGCGGAGATCCCGGATGAATTCGTGGGCCTCGTGCGGGGCTTGGTCCATGAGGTCGCCGCCGAGCAGCCACACGCGGGAGAAGGTCCCGGTGGCGAACTTGTAGCGGTTCTCCTTCATCCACAGCCAGGCGGACTTGCCCTTGCCGAACGCCTGCGCCTCGGGGTTGTGGCAGCCGGGGCAGGCGCGCCCCCATCCCCCGGCCGAGCAACACCAAA
>OAWD01000508.1_pt1 | contig 25800 bp, 31 predicted proteins | sample 1495361 | NCBI WGS metagenome assembly OAWD01 (sample SAMEA2580130, study PRJEB22360) | human gut metagenome | biome: human gut; feature: human-associated habitat; material: faeces | place: Denmark | collected 2008/2010 | reverse complement strand
AGGCATTCGGTACAGAGCGTGGCGTTAAGTGGTCAGACGAAGCGCGACTGGCTCTGGAGTGGAAAGCGAGATGGGGAGATCGGGCAGCATGATGCGATGTTATCGGTGCGGTGAATGCAAAGAAGATAACCGCTTCCGACCAAATCAACCTTACTGGAATCGATGGTGTCTCCGGTGTGAAAGAACACCAATATGGGTGTTACCACTACCGCAGGAAAAGGAGGACGTGTGGCGAGACAGCGACGAAGTATCACCGACATAATCTGTGAAAACTGCAAATACCTTCCAACGAAACGCTCCAGAAACAAACGCAAGCCAATCCCAAAAGAATCTGACGTAAAAACCTTCAACTACACGGCTCACCTGTGGGATATCCGGTGGCTAAGACATCGTGCGAGGAAATGACAATGCTTTTAATTCAACCTGGATTTGGCCTTAGCATCAAAAAAGGGCACATGTTTGGCGAGAAAGAGTCTCAACGAAAAATGGTGTCGATACAGTTGCCATTTATCAGTATTTATTGGCTAAACAGGGAGGCAACAAATTATTGGTATACATGCGCCAGAGCAGCATTTAACGACCCTGACTGGTTTGTGAATAACCACCACGCAGTTCGTCAGGCAAAGAGAAAGGCCAATACGACATACATGAAGGCGTATCGAAAAGCATGGAAAGAACACCGCGATCGATACCAGCAAGACATGGAAAAGCTTGAATCAGAAAACATGGAATTAAGACGAAAGCTTGGTGAAGCAAAACGAGACATTGATGCTTACAAGCGACTTTTTAATGGTGAAAGCCATGCTTAGTCCATCCCAATCTCTTCAATACCAGAAAGAAAGCGTCGAGCGGGCTTTAACGTGCGCTAACTGCGGTCAGAAGCTGCATGTGCTGGAAGTTCACGTGTGCTCCGATTGCTGCGCAGAACTGATGAGCGATCCGAATAGCTCAATGTACGAGGAAGAAGACGATGAATGAGTTAATAAATGGCAATGCCATCAAAATGACAAGCATTGAAATCGCTGAGTTGGTGGGAAGTCGTCATGACAAGGTGAAACAATCTATTGAACGACTGGCGGCTCGAGGTGTGATCCGAAATCCCCCAATGGTGGTTTTCGAAAAAATCAATAACTTAGGATTACTTCGTGGCGTAGAGGCTTACGTTTTTGAGGGAGAACAAGGTAAGCGCGACAGCATTATTGTCGTCGCTCAGTTGTCGCCGGAATTCACCGCTCGTCTTGTTGACCGTTGGCGAGAGCTTGAAGAAACTGCGGTTAATATTCCCAAAACGCTACCAGAAGCGTTGCGCCTTGCTGCTGATCTTGCTGAGCAGAAAATGCAACTGGAAAACCAGCTCGCAATTGCCGCACCTAAAGTTGAGTTTGCCGATCGCGTTGGCGAGGCCAGCGGAATTTTGATCGGAAACTTTGCAAAGGTTGTTGGAATTGGTCCAAACAAACTGTTTGCGTGGATGCGCGATCACAAAATCCTTATTGCTTCAGGTTCCCGGCGCAATGTGCCAATGCAGGAATATATGGATCGCGGCTATTTCACAGTGAAAGAAACAGCGGTCAACACAAATCACGGAATACAGATATCGTTCACCACAAAAATCACCGGGCGTGGTCAACAGTGGCTGACCAGAAAGCTTCTCGATATCGGAATGCTGAAAGTAACCGGGGAGGCTGCTTAATGGCTAACCTACGCAAAGAAGCACGCGGCAGAGAATGCCAGGTACGTATTTACGGCATATGCAATGGCAATCCTGAAACTACAGTTCTGGCACATTACCGGATGGCTGGAATTTGCGGAACGGGAATGAAGCCTGACGACCTGATCGGCGCATGGGCTTGTAGCGCGTGTCACGATGAAATCGACCGACGCACCCATAATATCGACAACAAAGACGCCAGACTTTACCACCTCGAAGGCGTGATCAGGACGCAGGCGATACTACTGAAGGAGGGAAAGATTAAGCCATGAACGAATATCAGTTTGTGCTTCCATACCCGCCGTCGGTGAATACCTACTGGCGAAGACGGGGAAGCCAATACTACATCAGCGATAAAGGCCAGAAATACCGAAAAGACGTTCAGCAAATCATCCACCAACTCAAGTTAGATATTTTCACCAAATCACGACTCCGCATCAAAGTCATCGCAGACGTTCCAGACTCCCGCCGCCGCGACCTCGATAACATCCTGAAGGGTTTACTCGACTCCCTTATCCACGCCGGATTTGCGGAAGACGACGAGCAATTCGATGACATTCGCGTAATTCGTGGTGTGAAAGTACCAGGCGGAAGGCTTGGAATAAAAATCACCGAACTGGAGAACGTATGAACGCCACAATTCAAACGATACCAGAGCTTCTTATCCAGACACGAGGCAATCAGACCGAAGTGGCGAGGATGCTTTCCTGCGCAAGAGGAACAGTGCTCAAGTACAACCGAGACAGCAAAGGCGAGCGTCACGTAATAGTTAACGGCGTCCTGATGGTCAAACAGGGCAAGAGGGGAAGACGATGAGACTCGAAAGCGTAGCTAAATTTCATTCGCCAAAAAGCCCGATGATGAGTGACTCACCACGGGCCACGGCTTCTGACTCTCTTTCCGGTACTGATGTGATGGCTGCTATGGGGATGGCGCAATCACAAGCCGGATTCGGAATGGCTGCATTCTGTGGTAAGCACGAACTCAGCCAGAATGACAAACAAAAGGCTATCAACTATCTGATGCAATTTGCACACAAGGTATCGGGGAAATACCGTGGTGTGGCAAAGCTCGAAGGAAATACTAAGGCAAAGGTACTGCAAGTGCTCGCAACATTCGCTTATGCGGATTATTGCCGTAGTGCCGCGACGCCGGGCGCAAGATGCAGAGATTGCCACGGTACTGGCCGGGCCGTTGATATTGCCAAAACAGAGCAGTGGGGGAGAGTTGTCGAGAAAGAGTGCGGAAGATGCAAAGGCGTCGGCTATTCTAGGATGCCAGCAAGCGCCGCATATCGCGCTGTAACGATGCTAATCCCCAACCTTACCCAACCCACCTGGTCACGCACTGTTAAGCCTCTGTATGACGCTCTGGTGGTGCAATGCCACAAGGAAGAGTCAATCGCAGACAACATTTTGAACGCGGTCACACGTTAGCAGCATGATTGCCACGGATGGCAACATATTAACGGCATGATATTGACTTTTTGAATAAAGTTGGGTAAATTTGACCCAACGATGGGTTAATTCGCTCGTTGTGGTAGTGAGATAAAAAGAGGCGGCGATTACTACCGATTCCGCCTAGTTGGTCACTTCGACGTATCGTCTGGAACTCCAACCATTGCAGGCTGAGAGGTCTGCAAAATGCAATCCCGAAACAGTTCGCAGGTAATAGTTAGAGCCTGCATAACGGTTTCGGGATTTTTTATATCTGTGCAACAGGTAAGAGCATTCTCCCTTATGGGGCTTGGCTTAAATGCACCGAGTGCTCTTATCGTTGTGGCAGCACAACGATAGTTTTCGTCAGAGTTGGCGACTTTGCGGTTTTTTAGAAACTGACCACAAAGATAAATGCAAACGATGATGTTGTTCTGATGGCGGCGTAATAGCCTGTAAGTCAGCAAGGTCTTCCGACTCCTTGTAAACAAATTCGGCGCACTGGCCCGGTGTGATTAATAATGGGCACACAACAGGTAAGAGCATTGAACCCGCAGACCTCGCGGAATTGGTGAAAGGTGCCGCGCAGTGCTCTTATCGTTGTGGTGAAGCTCAATGGCGAGCTAGCAGATAGGCGACAGTGAAAATACTAGTCATGTAGCTGACCGCCGCGCGTACTGCAATCGGCAGCGCACCGATGGAAGCCGGTTCGATTCCGGCCGCCACAACCCAAACTGATCCGTAGCCACTGGCTATCCTGAATTCATCAGTGATAGTTACGCTGCGGCCTTCTACACATGACCTCGTGAAAGCGGGTGGCAAGAGGTTGCGCTAACAACCTCCTGCCGTTTTGCCCGTGCATATCGGTCACGAACAAATCTGATTACTAAACACAGTAGCCTGGATTTGTTCTATCAGTAATCGACCTTATTCCTAATTAAATAGAGCAAATCCCCTTATTGGGGGTAAGACATGAAGATGCCAGAAAAACATGACCTGTTAGCCGCTATTCTCGCGGCAAAGGAACAAGGCATCGGGGCAATCCTTGCGTTTGCAATGGCGTACCTTCGCGGCAGATATAATGGCGGTGCGTTTACAAAAACAGTAATCGACGCAACGATGTGCGCCATTATCGCCTGGTTCATTCGTGACCTTCTCGACTTCGCCGGACTAAGTAGCAATCTCGCTTATATAACGAGCGTGTTTATCGGCTACATCGGTACTGACTCGATTGGTTCGCTTATCAAACGCTTCGCTGCTAAAAAAGCCGGAGTAGAAGATGGTGGAAATCAATAATCAACGTAAGGCGTTCCTCGATATGCTGGCGTGGTCGGAGGGAACTGATAACGGACGTCAGAAAACCAGAAATCATGGTTATGACGTCATTGTTGGCGGAGAGCTATTCACTGATTACTCCGATCACCCTCGCAAACTTGTCACGCTAAACCCCAAACTCAAATCAACAGCTGCAGGCCGTTACCAGCTTCTTTCCCGTTGGTGGGATGCCTATCGTAAGCAGCTTGGCCTGAAAGACTTCTCTCCGAAAAGCCAGGACGCTGTGGCACTGCAACAGATTAAAGAGCGTGGCGCTTTACCGATGATTGATCGCGGTGATATTCGTCAGGCTATCGACCGTTGCAGCAATATCTGGGCTTCACTGCCGGGCGCTGGTTATGGCCAGTTCGAGCATAAGGCTGACAGCCTGATTGCAAAATTCAAAGAGGCTGGCGGAACGGTCAGAGAGATTGAGGTATGAGCAGAGTCACCGCGATTATCTCCGCTCTGATTATCTGCATCATCGTCTGTCTGTCATGGGCTGTTAATCATTACCGTGATAACGCCATTACCTATAAAGAACAGCGCGATAAAGCCACATCCATCATCGCTGACATGCAGAAGCGTCAACGTGATGTAGCAGAACTCGACGCCAGATACACAAAGGAGCTTGCTGATGCTAACGCGACTATCGAAAGTCTCCGTGCTGATGTTTCTGCTGGTCGTAAGCGCCTGCAAGTCGCCGCCACCTGTGCAAAGTCAACGACCGGAGCCAGCAGCATGGGCGATGGAGAAAGCCCAAGACTTACAGCAGATGCTGAACTCAATTATTACCGTCTCCGAAGTGGAATCGACAGGATAACCGCGCAGGTTAACTACTTGCAGGAATACATCAGGACGCAATGCCTTCGATGATAGCGATAATTTTACTCATCATCCTTCACATCTGGCTCTGTAGACAGGGTGGTGATCACTTCTGGAGTGAATCCAGATTAAACATCTCATTGCTGATGCTTGAAGTTGAGCATATGGCACGCGGTAAGGGGCTGCGTTGAGATAAGAGCCAGTCATTACAAATACCAGGATTTAGCCTCGCATTTGCGGGGCTTTTTTACATCTGCAGTAAACCGCGCATCGCAGCGCGTAACAATCCCGAGTCTTTCAGAAAGCTGAGCCTGAGAACTGCCGTATATGGTGGCGACCATCTCGGGGCGGCTTTTCTGTGCGAACAGGCTCATCTTTCTAAAAGGTAAGACGCTATGAATAATCATTCAGTTATTCCAGCCTTCGACTTCCGAGAAATGGTGCAAGCCAAAAACGGAGAGGTCGTTACCACATCCAGAAAAATTGCCAAGTACTTCGGCAAGCGACACGGTGATGTTCTCAGGAAAATCGAGCAGGTTAAGGCTGATTGCTCGAGTGAGTTTAGCCAACGCAATTTTGCGTCGGCTGATTATATCGATGAGCAGGGTAAGGTTCGCCCGATGTACAGCCTGACGAAAGATGGCTGGATCATGGTTGTGATGGGGTTCACCGGGAAAGCTGCTGCGGCAATCAAGGAGAGCTATATCGCAGCATTCAACTGGATGGCAGAGCAACTGAGCCGCCGCATGGCAATTGGCGAAGAAATGCAGCACCGCTACGCCATCAAAGAAACACGCTCAAAGCTGAAAGGTACGATCGGCAGTCGGTTAATGAACGAACGGAAGAAAGAGAAGCGTGTCCTTGCTGTCGAGCATGAATACATCTTGCAGGTGACACAGCCTGAACTGCTGATTAATTGAAGATGCCATTACAAAGCCTATCTGCGGGTGGGCTTGATAATGAAACCGGAATTTATTCTGGGCAACCAGTTACGGCAGTACAGCGAAACAACCCAAGCCAGTAAGTGGGGAAATAACACTGGCAGCCACTGAAAGATGAACCTCCAGCCTTATGGCAAAAAAGATTCTTTGTGGTGGCGGACTGATGGAAAGACATCGGTTATTGCAGAGGCCATTCAATGAGTGGTCTCGACAATGGCTTATACCCTACACGGGATAACTTAACTGATATCCCTTTTAACGGATAAACGGAGCCAACAATGGCAGAGATTATTCCCATGACTGAAGAACAGAAATTCCAGTTAGAGATTTACAAACTGGTCATGAACCAGAACGCAGCCGCAGAAGAAGCATTTCAGTTCATTGGCACTGACGAGCTGAAGCTTGAGCTATTCAAAATTCACTTCCAGTCAGGTGGCGCTAATTCAGATATCACGACCCGCACTATCGAAGCGGTGCGTAAATCGAAGGAAGCGTTAGACCTGTTCACTACCGGAGTGTAAGAGATGACTGAACAAGAAATGCCGAGATACCAGTGCCACAAAAAAGTTCGCGCCCTGAAGATTGGCTCTATAGAACATAAGCCAAACCCAGATCAGCCTGGTAAGTCTGGCTCTTCTAGTTATGGGGCAATTATTCATCCGGATGATAAGAAATACGCAGCATTTGATGTTAGCGCGGAATATATCTGTAAGCACCGACCAATGCCTGGAGGCTATTACGTTGTCTATGAGGATGGATATGAATCATATTCTCCTGCTGAGGTATTTGAGTCTGGATATTCAAAATTATAGGAATCCTCTATGACAATCGTCGTTGATCTTGGTAAGGAGAAGAAATTCCCAATTACTCAAGAGCTATACGAGCGACTTGAAAGCGTCATCCATGATTACGATGGTGAAATCAGTTTATGCGAGGCGATTGGCACACTCGAATTGCTGAAGCAGTCACTGATTGAAGGCGCGAAAGAGTCCTCAGCCTGAAATAACAACTAAGTGAGATGAATATGGCAGCACCAAAGGGCAACCGATTTTGGGAGGCCCGCAGTAGTCATGGGAGAAACCCTAAATTCGAATCGCCTGAGGCGCTGTGGGCTGCTTGTTGTGAATACTTCGAGTGGGCTGATGATAACCCGCTATGGGAGGGTAAGGTATTTTCATATCAGGGAGAAATAATTAAGGCTAATGTCCCTAAGATGCGAGCCATGACTATTTCAGGATTGTGTACCTTCCTTGATATCACCAGGCAAACATGGGGAACCTTCCGGTCAATGGAAGGTTTTTCTGACGTCACATCACGAGCGGAAGACATCATCTACGACCAGAAATTCTCTGGCGCAGCCGCTGACCTTCTCAACGCTAACATCATCGCCCGTGATTTGGGCCTCAAAGAGCAGTCGCAAGTTGAAGACGTGACACCTGATAAGGGAGATCGCGATAAGCGACGCTCTCGTATCAAGGAGCTATTCAACCGTGGAACTGGACGCGATTCTTGATAACCTGAGCGACGAAGAGCAAATCGAATTGCTCGAGCTACTAGAAGAAGAAGAGAACTACCGGAACACACACCTGCTATATGAATTTACGCCATACAGCAAACAGCGTGAGTTCATCGACGCCGGACATGACTATCCAGAGCGATGTTTTATGGCTGGTAACCAGCTTGGTAAGTCATTTACTGGCGCTGCTGAAGTCGCGTTTCACCTTACCGGGCGTTATCCGGGCACAAAAGGCTATCCTGCTGATGGTAAATATGGCGGTGAGTGGAAAGGTAAGCGTTTCTATGAGCCTGTTGTCTTCTGGATTGGTGGCGAGACAAACGAGACGGTAACCAAAACGACTCAACGCATCCTGTGCGGTCGTATTGAAGAGAATGATGAGCCGGGCTACGGTTCCATACCGAAAGAAGACATCATTAGCTGGAAGAAGTCTCCTTTCTTTCCGAACCTTGTTGATCATCTTCTGGTTAAGCATCACACGGCTGATGGCGTTGAAGATGGCATTTCAATCTGCTACTTCAAACCATACTCGCAAGGCCGTGCTCGCTGGCAGGGTGACACAATCCACGGCGTGTGGTTTGACGAAGAGCCACCATACAGCATTTATGGCGAAGGTCTTACCCGTACCAACAAATACGGGCAATTCTCAATCCTGACGTTTACCCCGCTGATGGGGATGTCTGACGTTGTTACCAAGTTCCTGAAGAATCCCAGCAAGTCGCAGAAAGTGGTCAACATGACCATCTATGACGCTGAGCACTATACCGACGAGCAGAAAGAGCAAATCATCGCATCCTATCCAGAGCATGAGAGAGAGGCTCGAGCTCGCGGTATTCCTACGATGGGTAGTGGTCGAATCTTCCAGATACCGGAAGAGACGATTAAGTGTCAGCCGTTCGAGTGTCCTGATCACTTCTACGTAATTGGCGGTATGGATTTCGGATGGGATCACCCGCAGGCGCAGGTTCAGCTTTGGTGGGATAAGGACGCAGACATAATCTACCTTTCACGCGTTTGGAAGGCGAAAGAAAAGACAGCCGTTCAGGCGTGGGGAGCTGTTAAACCATGGGCGCATAAAGTGCCAACCGCATGGCCTCATGACGGAAACCAGCACGAGAAGGGCGGCGGTGAGCAGCTCAAAGGGCAGTATGCGGACGCTGGATTTATGATGTTGCAGGAGCATGCGACATGGCCTGATGGCGGTAACGCTGTTGAGCCTGGCATCACTGAATTGCGAGACATGATGCTCGACGGTCGCTTCAAAGTATTCAACACCTGTGAGCCATTCTTTGAGGAGTTCCGCCTCTATCACCGTGATGAAAACGGGAAAATCGTCAAGCTTAACGACGACGTTCTCTCAGCCGTTCGCTATGCATACATGATGCGCCGCTTCGCCAAAATGATGCGCGACATCAAAAAACCAAAAGAGAAAAAGATACCAGCCCCAATCAGGCCCATCGCACGGAGAACTTAAATGGCCGACGAAAACAGACTCAATTCCATTCTGTGTAAGTTTGACGCGGACTGGATGGCGAGCGATGAAGCCAGAACCGAGGCGACAAATGACCTGTATTTTAGCCGAGTGTCGCAATGGGATGACTGGCTATCAAACTACACTACCCTGCAATATCGCGGACAATTCGATGTTGTTCGCCCGGTGGTCAGGAAACTGGTCGCAGAGATGCGCCGGAACCCTATCGACGTTCTATTCAGACCAAAAGACGGCGCTAATCCTGATGCTGCCGATGTGTTGATGGGAATGTATCGTACTGATATGCGCCATAACACGGCAAAGATTGCCGTTAACGTTGGAGTTCGTGAGCAGATAGAGTCCGGCGTTGGTGCATGGCGTCTGGTCACCCAGTACGAAGACAACGACCCAACAAGCAACAATCAGGTAATCCGACGCCTGCCAATCCATGAAGCTTGCTCACACGTTATATGGGACGCCAACAGCAAGCAGATGGATAAGAGCGACGCTAAGCATTGCACGGTGATTAACGCCTTGTCGCGCAATGGCTGGAAAGAGTTCGCAGAGGATTACGGTATTGACCCGGATACCTTGCCATCTTTCCAGAATCCTAACGATACATGGCTATTCCCGTGGGTGTCGAATGATGTCGTCTACGTCGCTGAGTATTACGAGGTAGAAGAGAAGAAGGAGAAGGTCTTCATCTACCGCGACCCGCTGACAGGTGAGCCGGTCAGCTATTACCAGCAGGATATCAAAGACGTCATCGACGACCTGGCTAATCGTGGATTCATTAAGGTAGCAGAGCGCAAGTTGAAGCGTCGGCGTGTGTATAAGTCGATCATCACCTGCACGCAGATACTGAAAGACCGCGAGAAGATAGCCGGAGAGCATATTCCAATCGTTCCAGTGTATGGCGAATGGTCATTCGCTGGTGACAAGGAGTGCTACGAAGGAGTGGTAAGGCTGACGAAAGACGGTCAACGCCTTCGTAACATGATCATGTCGTTCAACGCCGATATTGTTGCTCGTTCACCGAAGAAGAAACCTACCTTCTTCCCTGAGCAAATCGAAGGCTACGAATACATGTACGGTGGAAATGATGACTATCCGTACTATCTGCAGAACAGGACCGATGAAAACGGTAACGACCTGCCGATAGGTCCAATCTCCTACATGGAAAACCCTGAAGTGCCGCAAGCCAACGCTTACATGCTTGAGGCTGCCACCAACGCAGTGAAAGAGGTGGCTAGTCTTGGCGTTGATGCGCAGGCGGCAAATGGTCAGGTCGCTTTCGATACCGTCAATCAACTGAACATGCGGGCAGACCTTGAGACATACGTGTTTCAGGATAACCTGGCTACCGCAATGCGACGTGATGGCGAGATTTATGCCTCAATGGTCAACGATATTTATGACGTTCCTCGTCATGTAACGCTGACACTTGAAGATGGAAGCGAGAAAGACATTCAACTCTATGCGCAAGTTGTAGATTACCAGTCTGGCAATGTGGTCACACTCAACGACATTCGCGGTCGCTATGAGTGCTATACAGACGTTGGACCATCCTTCCAGAGTATGAAGGAACAGAACCGCGCAGAGATTCAGGAGTTACTCACCAAGGTTCCGCAAGGTACTCCAGAGTTCCAGATGCTGATGCTGCAATACTTCACGCTGCTTGACGGTAAAGGCGTCGAGATGATGCGAGAGTACGCGAACAAGCAACTGGTGATGATGGGGCTGAAGAAACCAGAAACACCTGAAGAGATGGAGATGGTGCAGCAGGCACAACAACAGCCGCAGCAGCCATCAGCAGAGCAAATTCAGGCGCAGGGTATCCTTCTGCAAGGTCAGGCTGAATTGCTCAAGGCAGAGAACCAACAGGCGCAGATTCAGGTTGAAGCTGCCAAGGTTGAAGCCCAAAACCAACTCAACGCCGCGAAGATTGCAGAAATCTTCAACAATATGGACCTCGACAAGCAGGCAGAACTGCGTGAGTACCTCAAGCTCGTAGGTCAATTCCAGCAACAGCGCAGCAAAGATGCTCGTGCTAACGCTGAGCTGCTTCTTAAAGATGCAGACCAGACTCATTCACAACGCATGGATTTCGCGAATCTTATGCGTCAAGTTCAAATCCCCTCCGGCGGAGTAGCCGAGACACCTCAATAAGAGAGAGTTAATCATGGACCAAACCACCGACATTCAGGCTTCTGAAGAATTAACCCTGCCCGGCAATCATGCAGCGGCATCTGCTGATGGCTTAGTTGTCGATAATGCCAACGACAACGCAGGTCAGGAAGAAGGCTTCGAGATTGTCCTGAAAGACGATGAGAAACCAAAACAAGACCCGGCAACTAATGCTGAATTTGCCCGTCGCCGCATCGAACGCAAACGCCAGCGTGAGCTTGAGCAGCAGATGGAAGCGGTTAAGCGTGGAGAGTTGCCGGAGCACCTGCGGGTGAACCCTGAGTTACCAAAACAACCAGACCCTAACGATTATCTTTCCGAAGACGCACTGGCTAAGTACGACTATGACCAGAGCCGCGCACTGGCTGCCTTCCAGCAGGCAAACAGTGAATGGCAGATCAAGGCTATGGACGCACGAAGCCAGGCTGTCGCCGAGCAGGGTCGCAAAACTCAGGAGTTCACCCAGCAATCAGCGCAATACGTCGAGGCAGCCCGTAAGCACTACGACGCAGCGGAAAAGCTCAATATCCCTGACTATCAGGAGAAAGAGGATGCATTCATGCAACTGGTGCCGCCAGCAGTCGGTGCCGACATCATGCGCCTCTTCCCGGAGAAATCCGCTGCTCTCATGTATCACCTTGGTGCTAATCCTGAGAAAACACGCCAGTTGCTGGCGATGGACGGGCAATCCGCGTTGATTGAACTCACTCGACTGTCAGAACGTTTAACTCTCAAGCCTCGAGCCAAGCCTGTTTCAGAAGCCCCGTTACCTGATGAACCCATTCAGGGACACGCTGTTGCTGCAAATATCTCTGCGATTGAAAAGCAGATGGAAGCGGCAGCAAACAAAGGGGATGTAGAGACGTACCGCAAGCTCAAGGCGCAACTGAATAAAGGAATTCGATAATGGCATTAAATGAAGGTCAACTGGTCACGTATGCTCTGGATGAAATCATCGAAACCGTCCAGAACCTGACGCCAATGGCGTCCAAAGTGACAAAATACACCCCTCCGGCAGAATCCATGCAGCGTTCAAGCAACACCGTGTGGATGCCTGTTGAGCAGGAAGCGCCAACCCAGACTGGCTGGGATTTAACTGGCAACGCAACCGGGATTCTGGAACTCTCCGTGAAATGCAACATGGGCGACCCGGATAACGATTTTTTCGAGCTTCGTGCAGATGACCTGCGTGATGAGCGTTCTTACCGTCGCCGCATCCAGGCATCCGCCAAAAAACTGGCGAATAACATTGAGTCAGCGATTGCCAAACAGGCAACTGAAATGGGCTCGCTTGTTGTTCACGATACCCGCGCAATTGGTCCATCTACTGGCCTGTCTGGCTGGGATTTTGTGTCTGATGCAGAGCGCCTGATGTTCTCCCGTGAGCTAAACCGCGATATGGGCATCAGTTACTTCCTGAACCCTGACGATTACCGCAAAGCAGGCCGCAACCTGGTAGATGGTGACATCTTTGGGCGCGTTCCTGAAGAAGCGTATCGTAACGGTACTATTCAGCGTCAGATTGCTGGATTTGATGAAATTCTTCGCTCACCGAAACTTCCGGCAGTTACCAAGTCAACCGCTACTGGTGTAACTGTTTCTGGTGCGCAGAAGTTTAAGCCGCAGGCATACACCCTTGATACCGATGGTAACAAAGAGAACGTCGACAACCGTGTTGCAACGGTGACCGTATCATCTACCACCGGATTTAAGCGCGGCGACAAAATCAGCTTCACTGGTGTGAAATTCCTATCTCAGATGGCGAAGAACGTGCTGACTGATGATGCTACTTTCTCAATCACCCGTGTGATCGATGGTACTCACATCGAAATCACGCCGAAGCCGATTGCGCTGGATGACGCGTCACTGACAAAAGAAGAGAAGGCTTACGCTAATGTAAACACCTCTCTTGCTGATTCCACTCCGGTAAACGTTCTGAACGTGGCAACAACCACCGCTAACGTGTTCTGGGCTGATGACTCAATCCGTCTGCTGTCTCAGCCGATCCCGGTAACCCATGAACTGTTTGCTGGCATGAAAACGTCTTCCTTCAGCATTCCTGGTATTGGTGTTAACGGCATCTTCGCAACGCAGGGTGATATCAACACTCTGTCTGGTAAGTGCCGTATTGCTGTGTGGTATTCAGCATGTGCTGTACGACCAGAGGCAATTGGTGTTGGTCTGCCTAACCAGACCGCGTGATAACCAGAGGGAGCTTCGGCTCCCTTTTTTATCTGGAGACAAGCATGACACACATGATCTTTCGTCATGGCGACATGAAGAAATGGAAAGGCGTTGGATACGACTTTGAAATCGTGAAAGCCGAAGAGCTTCAGGAATATCTGGATGCTGGCTGGTTTTCACATCCTGATGACCTTTTGAAGGATGTTGCAGAGCAAGAAGAAAAACAGCGTAAAAAGCCTGGTCGAAAACCTAAGGCGGCAGCAGATGAACCTGACAACGAAGGGTGATTTAGTTCTTGCGGCATTACGTAAGCTCGGTGTGGCATCAAATGCCACGTTAACCGATGTCGAACCTCAGTCCATGGAAGATGGTGTCAACGACCTTGAAATGATGATGGCGGAATGGCTTGGCGGTGATGCGTCACCTGGTATCAACGTTGGCTACATTTTTGCTGATGCAGATGTCGCTCCGGATCCTGGCGATGAGCACGGTTTGTCAAATAACGCTATCAATGCCGTCATTTTCAACCTTGCCTGCCGCATTGCTCCAGATTATGCGCTGGAAGCGTCTGCAAAACTTATAACCACTGCCAGATACGGGAAAGAGCGACTCGTCAAACTGTCTGCAATGGACAGAGCAAAAGCCGCTAAATGTAAGTCCGGTTATCCAAACCGTATGCCTGTTGGTAGCGGTAATCAGTTGGCGAAGTGGAACGGTTGGAATTACTTCCACCGAAAGGAACCTTGCGATAACGGGAGCGAATAAATGCCGATTCAGCAACTTCCGCTTATGAAAGGTGTCGGCAAAGACTTCCGAAATGCCGACTATATCGACTATCTGCCAGTGAATATGTTGGCTACACCCAAAGAAATCCTGAACAGCAGCGGATATCTTCGCTCATTCCCTGGCATTGCAAAACGTTCTGATGTGAACGGTGTATCTCGCGGTGTCGAGTACAACATGGCGCAGAATGCTGTTTATCGCGTGTGTGGTGGCAAACTGTACAAAGGAGAAAATGCAGTCGGTGATGTTGCCGGAAGTGGTCGCGTATCAATGGCGCATGGTCGGACATCTCAGGCTGTAGGCGTTAATGGTCAACTGGTCGAGTATCGCTATGATGGCACGGTTAAAACCGTCTCAAACTGGCCTACAGACAGCGGATTCACTCAGTATGAGTTAGGTTCAGTTCGCGACATTACGCGCTTACGTGGGCGTTATGCGTGGTCAAAAGACGGAACTGATTCATGGTTTATCACTGACCCTGAAGACGAATCGCACCCTGACCGATACAGTGCACAATATCGCGCAGAATCGCAGCCGGACGGCATCATCGGTATCGGGACATGGCGAGACTTCATCGTCTGCTTTGGTTCATCGACGATTGAGTATTTTTCCCTGACTGGTGCAACCACCGTTGGTGCTGCTTTGTATGTCGCCCAGCCATCGCTGATGGTGCAGAAAGGCATTGCCGGAACCTACTGCAAAACGCCGTTTGCTGACTCGTATGCGTTCATCAGCAATCCGGCAACAGGTGCGCCGTCTGTGTATATCATCGGCTCCGGTCAGGTATCACCAATCGCCAGCGCGAGCATTGAGAAAATTCTCCGCTCCTACACTGCTGATGAACTGGCTGAGGGTGTGATGGAGTCTCTGCGATTTGATGCGCATGAGTTGCTGATTATCCACCTTCCTCGCCATGTTCTCGTGTACGACGCATCTTCAAGCGCCAATGGTCCGCAATGGTGCGTACTGAAAACAGGACTGTATGACGATGTGTACCGCGCTATTGACTTCATTTACGAAGGCAATCAGATAACGTGCGGCGATAAGCTGGAGTCCGTGACCGGGAAATTGCAATTCGATATCAGTAGCCAGTACGACAAGCAACAGGAACACCTTCTGTTTACTCCGTTGTTCAAAGCAGATAACGCCAGATGCTTTGATCTGGAGGTGGAATCATCGACGGGTGTTGCGCAGTACGCTGACCGCCTGTTTCTGTCTGCAACCACTGATGGCATCAATTGGGGTCGTGAGCAGATGATTGAGCAGAATGAACCGTTCGTTTACGACAAACGCGTTTTGTGGAAAAAAGTAGGGCGCATCAGGAAAAACATTGGCTTCAAATTGCGCGTTATCACTAAGTCACCTGTCACTCTGTCTGGTTGCCAGATAAGGATTGAGTAATGGCTGATTCGAATCTCAATGAGCCGGTAATCATTCAGGCTACACGGCTCGACACATCAGTCCTTCCACGCAATATCTTCTCGCAGTCATATCTGCTGTACGTTATCGCACAGGGTACTGATGTTGGTAACGTGGCGAACAAGGCCAACGAAGCAGGGAAGGGGGCTTATGATGCACAGGTGAAGAATGATGAGCAGGATGTCACCCTTGCAGACCATGAATCCAGAATTGAAGCTGCTGAAGCAACTCTCAACAATCATGAACATAGAATCTCAGCAGCGGAAAGCACTCTTGCAGATCATGAAACAAGGATTACGGCTGCTGAAACAGAGTTGGCTGATCACGAGGCGCGAATTGCTGCTAATGAATCTGAGTTAGCAAACCATGATGTGCGCATTACTCAGAATACAGACGATATCGAAGCACTTGATACCAGGCTCACAGCGGCAGATGGAAGTATTTCGACGCTACAAAGCACAGTTGGTGATCACTCAACAAGAATATCTGCGCTTGAGTATGCCACTACGCGCAAGAAGTCAGAGGTTGTTTACTCTGGCGTATCTGTCACCATCCCGACAGCGCCGACCAACCTTGTTAGCCTGCTGAAAACGCTCACGCCGTCATCCGGCACGTTGGCACCATTCTTCGATACCGTTAACAACAAGATGGTTGTGTTCAACGAGAACAAAACCTTGTTCTTCAAGCTGTCGATCGTCGGGACGTGGCCCAGCGGAACCGCTAACAGATCAATGCAGCTAACCTTTTCCGGCTCTGTTCCTGACACACTGGTTAGCAGTCGTAATGCGGCGACAACAACCGACAACATCCTGTTAGCTACGTTCTTCAGCGTGGATAAAGACGGATTTCTTGCCACAAATGGCAGTACGTTAACCATTCAGTCAAATGATGCGGCGTTTACTGCCACAACCATCAAGATAATCGCGGAGCAGTAATGATTCAGTTCAAACCAACGCGAAACATCGACCTGATCGAAGCAGTCGGAAATCACCCTGACATTATCGCCGGAAGCAATAACGGTGATGGATACGACTACAAGCCTGAATGCCGTTACTTCGAGGTGAACGTGCACGGGCAGTTCGGCGGCATTGTTTACTATCAGGAGATTCAGCCGCTGACATTCGATTGCCACGCCATGTATCTGCCAGAGATTCGCGGCTTCAGCAAGGAAATCGGGCTGGCGTTCTGGCGATACATTCTGACTAACACCACCGTTCAGTGCATCACATCGTTCGCTGCACGCAAATTCCGCCACGGGCAGATGTACTGCGCAATGATTGGCCTTAAGCGTGTAGGAACCATCAAGAAATACTTCAAAGGCGTGGATGACGTGACGTTTTACAGCGCCACACGCGAAGAACTAATCGACTTCCTGAATCACGGGAGATAGCCATGTTATATGCATTTAAGCTGGGCAGAAAACTGCGCGGCGAGGAACCTTATTGCCCTGAAAAAGGCGGGAAAGGTGGCAGCTCTGATAAAAGCGCAAAGTATGCAGCAGAAGCTCAGAAGTATGCCGCAGACCTGCAAAATCAGCAGTGGCAGACGATCATGAAAAACCTTGCTCCGTTCACGCCGCTTGCGGAGCAGTATGTTAACCAGCTTCAGAATCTTTCCAGTTTAGAAGGTCAGGGGCAGGCACTTAATCAGTATTACAACTCTCAGCAGTATAAAGACCTTGCAGGTCAGGCGCGTTACCAGAGTCTTGCTGCTGCGGAGGCGACTGGTGGACTTGGTTCGACAGCTACAAGCAATCAACTGGCTACGATCGCGCCGACACTCGGTCAGTCTTGGTTATCAAATCAGATGAGCAATTACAACAATCTGGCAAACGTTGGGCTTGGTGCGCTGCAAGGTCAGACAAACGCCGGGCAGACGTACGCCAACAACATGAGCAGCATTGCACAGCAAAGCGCAGCTCTTGCCGCTGCTAATGCCAATAAACCATCAAGTCTTCAGACTGCAATTAGCGGTGGCACGTCTGGTGCGATTACCGGTGCAGGTCTTGCCAGCCTTTTGGGAACATCAACACCTTGGGGAGCTGGAATTGGTGCTGGTATCGGATTGCTTGACTCGTTGTTTTAAGGGGTAATCATGGCTACTTGGCAAGGATCAAATGGCGGACTGTTGGCTGGTATCGGTGGCGTCAACTCAAACGCCCCTAGCGTAAATGACATCGGAAATACGCTTCAGCTTATCAGGCAGAACAATGATATTGAGCGCTCAGGCGCTAACAATGTTGGACTGACGGCCTTGCAAGGTCTTTCAGGTATTGCGGGTGTTTTTCAGCAGGAAAAGCAGGCTCAGCGGCAGAAAGAATTTCAGCAGGCATACGCTAATGCTTATGCGTCTGGTGATCGCGGTGCTTTGCGTCAGTTAGCTACTCAATATCCAGACCAGATTGAATCCGTTCGTAAAGGCATGGGATTCATTGATGAAGACCAGCGTAATTCTATCGGTACATTAGCGGCTGGCGCACGTCTTGCGTCATCTTCTCCAGAAGCAATGCAATCATGGCTGCAAAACAACGCCGGTGAGTTAGCTCGTGTTGGCGTTAATCCTCATGACGTCGCTCAGATGTACCAACAGAACCCGCGGCAGTTCGGAGAATTTGTCGATCACCTGGGGATGAACAGTCTCGGGCCCGAAAAATACTTTGACCTACAGGATAAAATGCAGGGTCGCCAGGTTACCATGCGCGGTCAGGATCTGGATTCGCAAACCGCCGCTCGGAATCAGGCAATCACAATGCGCGGACAAGATATCCAGGCGAATTTAGGTCAGCAGCGCATTAATCTGGACGCAGAAACAAACCGCATTAACAACGAAAATAAGCGCCTTGACCGGATGCTATCAGCAGAAACTAACGACCTGAAGCGCCAGGAAATACAGAGCCGCATAGCAGCCAACAACCAGCAGTTGCAGCAGAAGCAACAAGCGCTAAATGATGGCTACAAAGACGGCATCAACACCCTCACAACCAGCATGTTCACTCTGAACGATATCGTTAGTTCTCCTTCACTTAAGAGCATTACAGGCTTACGTGGAGCAATCCCCAACGTTCCAGGCTCACAGGCTGCAGACACTCAGGCACGACTTGATACCTTTAAATCACAAGCATACCTGACAGCGGTTCAGGCCATGCGAGGCATGGGCGCACTTTCTGATGCCGAGGGCAAAAAGCTCGACCAGGCTGTTGGTTCGCTGCAGAACTCGCAGAGCGAGGAGTCCTTTCGTCGAAACGCTGGCGTCATCCTGAACACGCTCAACCAGAAGCGTAATGAGGCGGTTGGTAAGTACGTTCAGCAAAACGGTATCAAGCGAGTGGAAGCGCCTCAGGCTTCTATAGATTACCTGAAGCAGCACCCCGAGCTGTCAATCGACTTCATTAATCGCTACGGATATCTTCCATCTTTGGGGCAGTAAATGGCTAATTACCGTGATTTGTTAGAGCAGGCTGGCGCACGTTACGGTGTGCCAGAAGGGTTGATGACTGCACTGGGTGCCAAGGAGTCTTCTTACAACCCTGCCGCAGTAAGCTCCGCCGGGGCTGTAGGATTGACTCAGGTCATGCCTGGGACATGGCGTGATATGGGTTATACCGATGAGCAAATGCAAAACCCCGAATATCAGGCTGACGCTGGCGCGCGCTATCTGGCAAAGATGTACCAGCAGTTTGGTAACTGGCGTGACGCTCTTCAGGCTTATCACGACGGTCCCGGCAACGTTATGAAGGCAAAGCGTGGTGAATATACGCCAGGACCTGAAGGCCGCGGTTACGTTGATGATCGCTTTGCTCAATGGGCGGGTGACCCGGTGACAGACTCAACAGTCGAACAGCGCGCCACCTCTGCAAAGGTACATCCTCAGCAAGACCCTAACAACCCGTTTGCACAACTGGAAGTACAGTCATCCGAACAAGTATCGGCATCAGGTGTGCAGTCAGACCCAAATAATCCATTTGCTCAGATTGAGCAGCAGGCAGCCAGTCAGCAGCCACCTCAACCCGTAAGTTCTGTCGCACCGAAACCTGTTCAGCAACAAGGCGGAATAATGTCTGACCTTGGTAATGGACTTGCTGAAACCGGGCGCGGCTTACTACAGGCAGGAATCAACGTAGCGAACATACCTGCTGAACTCACTGATGCTGTAACAAGCGCGGCGGCTTGGGCTGGCGGTAAACTCGGCATTGGCGATGGTACATATCAACCAGCGCCACGAGTAACAACGCAGGGATTAGAGCAGGACTTTGGCCTTCAGCAAGGCGCGCTGACTCCACAAACGACAGAGGGAAGGGTATTTGCTGAAGCATTGCCTTACCTCACTCCTGCTGGCGTTGAGAGAGCGGCAACACAGGCACCAACACTTGCTGGTCGAATTGCTCAGGGGGCAACTCGCCTTCTCGCTGAAAACGCAGTTGGATCACTTGCTGCAAATAGTGCGAAAGATGATGCGGAAGCACTCGCCACCGATTTAGGCGTTGGTGTGCTGGCTGGCGGTGCTATTAACGCTGCCGGACGTGGATTAGGTGCTGCTTATCGTGGCGTTCGTGGTTCTATTGCGCCAGAAGCGCAGCAGGCTATCAGATTTGCAGAGCGTGAAGGAGTTCCTCTGCACACCACAGACCTGTTACAGCCTACTTCCCGCGTCGGGAAAATGGCGCAGACTACAGCAGAAAATATACCACTGGCTGGCACAAGCGGAATAAGAGCAACGCAACAGGAAGCGAGAAGTCAGTTGGTGCAGAGATTTGCTGATAAATTCGGCGAGTATGATCCAGCGGTTGTTATTGACAGCCTTAAAGCGAAAACATCAGGAATTCGTCGTGCCGCCGGTAATCGACTGGAGCAGGTTCAGAATGCTATGGCTGGAGTAAACATTCAGCCTGCGCGAGCAATTCAGCAGATTGATACAGAAATATCTAATCTGCAGAAGCTTGGTAAGGTCGCCGATAACGAGACTATTTCAAAACTTCAGTCCTATCGTGATGAGCTTGTTCGCAATGCTGGTCCTGATGGTCCGGTAAATCTGGATTTGAAGCAATTAAGCGACCTGCGCAGTCAGTTCAGAATGGACGTGAAGGGTGAGCGACCAGTGTTACCAAACCGTTCCGATGCTGCTATTCAGCGCGTTTACAAGGCAATGACCGACGATATCAATGGTGCCATTGGTCAGAATCTTGGCAACGATACTCTCCGTAAATATCAGCAGGCCAATGCCGTCTATGCTGACGAAGCAGCGAAACTAAAGAATACCAGGCTGAAGAATGTTCTCATGAAAGGCGATCTGACGCCGGAAGTTGTGAATAACATGCTATTCAGCAAGAACAAATCGGAAATTAAGACGCTGTATAACTCAGTTGGTCGCGTTGGAAGAGCGCAAATGCGCAATGGCATCATTGGAAAGGCGATAGAGAAATCAGGTGGTTCACCTGATCAGTTCCTTCGACAGCTTAACATCCTGCAAAACCAGACTGGCATCACATTTAAAGGTCAGGATGCTGCTTATCTGAAAGGATTGAAAAACTACCTTCAATCAACGCAGCAGGCTGCAAAAGCGGCTGTAACAACACCAACAGGCCAGCAAACCATCCCGTTCATTATCGGGTATGGGACGGCAATGAACCCTGCAACAACTGGCGCAGCAGTAAGCTACGGACTTCTTACTCGCGCCTATGAGAGCGAGCCATTCAGAAATGCAATGCTCCGAATGGCAAACACCCCACGCGGATCAACAGTGTTCGAGAAAGCCATGCAGCAGGCGCAAAAGGCCATTAACGCTATGACGCAGGGGGCTAAGTCTGATGCGTTGTCAGAATAGCGTTGCAAACACCAGGAACGTGCAAAAACCAAATATGTAGAACGCAATATTCAACAGATCTTTTTGCATAGACTCATCTCATAGTTAACAAATCATAACTTACATTAAGGCAATGCCGGGCAAGTTGCATCTTGTTCCGCATTGCTACGTCTGGAGAAAATTAAATGACAGACATTACAGCCAATGTTGTAGTGAGTATGCCTTCGCAACTCTTCACTATGGCGCGTTCTTTTAAAGCGGTTGCCAATGGCAAAATTTATATCGGTAAAATTGACGCTGACCCGGTAAATCCTGAAAACCAGATTCAGGTTTATTTAGAGAACGAAGACGGCTCTCACGTTCCTGTATCGCAACCAATCATCATTAACGCTGCTGGTTACCCGGTATATAACGGACAGATCGCCAAATTCGTTACTGTACATGGCCATTCTATGGCTGTTTATGATGCGTACGGTGCTCAGCAGTTCTATTTTCCTAATGTGCTGAAGTACGATCCCGATCAGCTTAGATCACAGATAGAATACGGGCAGTATATTCACATTCCTGATGGTTATTCACATTATGATGAGTTTGATAATATTCCTCTGAATATATTGGGTGTGGATTATAGTCCTGTTAATGTATATGATGTTTCTTATGATGTGTTGACTGGTATATTTAAAGTTTCTGTTCAGAATGCAGATAATTTTCATGTTGGTAAATATTGTATACTTTCTGGCAGGAGAGACATTTCATGTGGAGCGATGATAATTTCCAAGGATGGAAATGTTTTAACATTGGATATGAGTCACAATGGTATAATTTCAGGCCCGGTTAACGGGGTTGTAGCAAAACCAATAAATTCCATAATAAAAACAACAAAAGGAATACAATTTAGATCAAATATATACAGCATAAAAAATGTTGCTATTGAAACAGATGGTGATTACGGACTCATTATCGGAGGTGGATACTACCCTGATTCACAATGTGGTAGTTGCGTAGTTTGGGATGCAAACAATTTAATTGTAAATGGAGGCTCTGTCTGTGGGGTTCTTGTTTCTGGCTCTGGATCTCAGTTTTGTATCAATGAAGTTCATATTACTAACGCAAATATTTCGCTGGAATGTATTTACGCAGCTAGCGTGAAAGGTTTTTCATTTTCATCATACAATTCAAATGAAGACTCAATTAAGGTTGAGCATGCTTCATCTTGCTATATAAAAGAATTGTCAATTATAAAACCGAAAACTCAGTCTTGCGTAGCGGCTCGTTATTCATCATCTGTAGAGATATCTGATTGTTATATGGTTGGAAGTGAAGGTTCAGCATTTGCTACCAGCCAATTTTCCTCATATTTATCATTAAGAAATATTGTTATGCTAGGGAGCGCAAAATATGCGATAAACTGCGTCGATGGTGCTGTTGTCGCAATAAATAATATCGACGCCTCTTTAGCTAAAGTGGATTATGGGGTAAGGGTTGAAAAACACTCAGTTTTAAGACAGGTAGGTATAAATAGCAATTTTTCAGGTTCTATTGCCGATTCGCTAATAAATAACTCTCATGTTGATTTCAATGATATCGTGTTTTCTGGGAAAAAAATTAAATCAACAATTAATGTTGGTTCAATTAATCCAAACTCTAGATTTTCAATTCAGAGGGTAGCTACTGGATATAAAATAGAAAATGAACTTCCAATCAATATGACGGTGTTAGGAGATCTGCCAATAGGGGTTATAACTGATGTATTGGCAATATCAGACGACATGATTCGTGTTACATTCCAAAACACTAGCCCATCACCTGTTGATGTTGGCAGTGTTGATGTCATTATAGGATGGTAATAATACTAAAAAGTAGATTTATTTTGTAAGTTTTTTATTATTGTTTATAAGGCCAAAAAACTTTTGGCCTTATGCTAAATGAGATTTATAGTAATCGCCTATCCCATTTCACACCTGTTTTGATTATTTTTGCTGGAGTACCAGCAATAATAATATTGCTTTCAGAAAATTTACCAGTTACAGTTGCCCTTGCGCCAACAATAGTTTCATCTGGAATAAAGGCACCTTTCATGATGAGCGCATCAAGACCAATCCAGCACTTATCTCCTATTGATATGTTTTTTGCTGGATTTATCCTGTTTCCATCCATATCTGTTATTGAATGTGAGTCTGTTGTTCTTATTTGAACGCCTGACGCAAACATGCAATTAACACCAATTGAAACACTAGTCCCCTCTTGAATGTTTATATTGGTGTTCTGAAAGCTTGTAAGGCTTGATATCACGAGACAGTTCCCATCGCCTCTCATATTTACAGAGCCAACTATAGAACACCTCTCACCGATATTAATAGTATTATTATCACCATTTATCAAAATGGATAAATTATGTATTTTTGCATGCTTTTCTATATTTATATGATTGTTCTTTCCATTAATGCGAATAGATATTTTTTTTATGTCAGCATCAACATGATTTATAGAGTTATTTTCTCCGGAAATCTGTTTTATTATATCCATCACTATACTCAATTATTTTGATTGATTTATTTACAACTTATTAATGTATATGTCATAAATTATATCATAATTTTAATAAAAATCAATATACGAGGTTTTGCATGTATATATTGTAATTTATTGCATATGTTGATAATAAATTTTATTTGATGCTTAACATAATTATCATGAAATTAGTTATTCAATAACTCTTGTTTTTTAATGTGACAATCACGTTGCTTATATTTAATAATGAAACTATATGGTTTTATTATTAAATTTGTGTTTACCTAGATGAATTAATTGTTTTATTTATGATTTTTATCATGGAATCATTAATCCACCTTTTCATCAACCCAATCCGCCCACCACTGCATCATTTCTCTGCGCTTATCGAGATACTGAGCATGGTTGTAAATCCCGCGCACAGATCCGCCGTTGGCATGTGCCAGTTGCGCTTCAATAGCATCAGCAGGCCATTCGTGCTCGTTCATAATCGTGCTGAATTCATGCCTGAATCCGTGACCGCTTTCCAGACCCTCATAGCCGATTTGTTTGATCACAAGTAGCACCGCGTTCTCGCAGATTGGCTTTTTCTTATCGTTGCGCCCGGCAAAAACAAACTCTGATACTGGTTTGGTGATTGAGCTTATCGTAGTGAGAAGTTCAACTACCTGGTCTGACATAGGAACTACATGAATTTTGCGTCCCTTCATCACACTGGCGTCGATAGTGATAATCCTGTTTTCAAAATCGACGTTCTTCCATTGCATGGAGCGAAGCTCTTTCGTTCTTAGGGCTGTGTAGCGTAAAACTTTGGTCGCAATGAGCGATACGATGCTTCCTGAAAATGTTGCCAGTGCTTTGTTGAATGCCGGGATATGGTCTGCAGGAAGAAACGGGAAGTTCTTCTTGCGGTATCCCTTCATGGCGTCAGCAAGGTCAGGTGCTGGGTTATATTTAGCCCTTCCGGTGACAATAGCGTAACGGAAAACCTCGCCGCATCTTCTGCGGGCTTTGTTGGCTCGCTCCATTGCACCGCGATCTTCAAATCTGCGGATTACTTCCAGCAGTTGCATCGGCTCAATATCCTGAATCTCAAGACCGCCGATGATGGGTAAAATGTCGTCATCAAACATTTTGGCAAGTTCAGTTGCATAGCCTACTGACCAGACTTGCTTCTTGTGCTCGTACCATTCCTTGTAAATCGCACTAAATGAATTGTTGTTAGACGAAGCCTTTTTCGCCTTTACCGGATCGATGCCAACCGAGATGTCTTTCCTCGCAGTCCATGCCTTATCCCTTGCTTCCTGCAAAGTCATAAGCGGATATTTTCCTACGGTCAGGATTTTCTCCTTACCGTCAATCTTGTAGCGAAGCTGCCATACCTTTTTCCCGGATACAGGGACATAAAGGTACAGGCCATTACCATCGAGAAGGCGGTATGGTTTTTCTTTCGGCTTTGCTGCTTCAATCTGCTTAACAGTGAGCATGGGTAAAAATCCGGTGGGTAAAATTATTTTATCCACTTTTTACCCGTCATGGAGTGCGGCTGTCAACGATCTGACGCGAACCATTACGAACTGTGAATCTACGGAAGGCTTGATATTCAGGGGATTTTGCGGACTGGTACGGATGGGAGCGAACTGATAAATGGTGTCCCCTGCAGGAATCGAACCTGCAATTAGCCCTTAGGAGGGGCTCGTTAT
>OAWD01000497.1_pt1 | contig 26203 bp, 34 predicted proteins | sample 1495361 | NCBI WGS metagenome assembly OAWD01 (sample SAMEA2580130, study PRJEB22360) | human gut metagenome | biome: human gut; feature: human-associated habitat; material: faeces | place: Denmark | collected 2008/2010 | reverse complement strand
CCCGCCGCCGATACGGCGGGTTTTCAGACCGTCCAGCGCCGCCGCGTATTCGGCTTCGCTCACGCGCTTGTCGTCCGTCCAGTCCATAAAGCGCAAAAGCGCCGCCTGTTGCCATGTCGTGAGCCTGTGCCGGTTCGCCAGTTCGGACAGACTTTCCAACGCCGGGGCTTTTTCCTGTTCCCACGCGGAAGAGGTGCCCGTCTGGTCCGGGTCGGCATGTTCGGGAGCGTCTTTATCCGGGGCGTTTCCGACCTGTTCCGTGCCGTCCGTCGCGGCAGTAAGTGTTTCGGGCGTCGGTTCCATACGTTCCGTTTCTTCTCTTTTCTTAGCAGCCATGATGGCCTCCTTCCAATGTAGGGTTGATGGTAAATGACGGAATCAGCTTTTCCGCCTCTTCGCCGGTAATCCGCCAAATAAACGTCAGTACGAAAAGGCGGTTCACCTTGCTGAACACGGCTATGACTTCATCCCCGACGCGTTTGTCCGGCGGACGCCCGAACGTTGCCTTGTCCGCCCGGACCTTGACCCAGTTTCCCCGCGCGTCATTGGCTCCGCGCGGCAACTTCGCCACAAAGTCCCGGCTGAACGTTTCCAGCCAATCCGGGTCTTCGGCCAACACATTGGCGGAAACAGTCTGCTCCACTTCGTAAAGTTCCCGTTTTCGCCAATGTTCCGTTTTCGTGCGCCATGTCGCCAATTTGCGGCCGGTGCGCCGGTATTGTTCCGGCATGAATTGCAGTTCAATCCGGGGGCGGTCCATGGTCAGGTTGTCTTTCTTCGTCAGGTCGATAACGCGCCCTTCGGGCAGACCGGCGGCCAGCGCGACGGCGCTTATGATACGGGTTGCAAAGTCTTGCATCATTTCCCCCGGAACGCCCCGGCCATGAATTCCGCGATGGTTTCCTTCACTTCGTCCCGGTCGTCCTTGGAAACGCCCAAATAAGGCCGGGCCGGAATGGTCACTTCCTTGGCAGAAACCATGCTTCCATCACGTCCTTTGAAAAGCAGTCGTTTTGCTTTTTTAGGGCGTATTATGCCGCCTTTTTGGTGAATCCGGGCGTATTTCAAATTGCTTCCCACCAGAACCTTATCCCCGGCGGTCGCGTAATCTATGGAGTTCCGAAGCCTCGCCGTGTCCGTAAGCGTCTTGCCGCCTTCTTCCTGCGCCCGCCGCGAAGGTTCCCACGGTGTCCCGTCCGGGGCCTTTTCGGTGTCGAACCGTGCCAGCGTGCCGGAAACCAAGGCTTCCCCCACGCTGTCCAGCAGAGCTTGCCGATTGGAAAGGTTCCGGCCCGCCCGGTTCAAGGCGCGGTCAAGGCCGCCCCAGTTTAGTGATACGCCGCTTTTGTCCGCCATGACTACAGCCCTCTCAAATCAAACAACGGCGGTCGGGTCACAACGGCGAAACTCGGCTCTTCCCGGTCCGGGTGTGCTTCGCCCAGCGGCAATTTCAGCTTGCCCGCAGCTATCCGGTTCAAAAGGTCAGTGCAGTATTTCCACTGTTTTTGCAGGGGAAGCCATTCGTTATCGGAACCCGCTTCCGTATCCACAAGACTGGTAATAGCCTCGACAACGCGGTAGGCGCTGGTTACGGCGGCGATGTACCGGACCAGTTCCGGCACGTTCGGCCACGGTTGCGGATACCTGTAGGACAGGGCGTCCCCGACTTCACCGGAAACAGCTTCAATGGTCCGCTCCACAATTCCCGGATTTTGTTTCTCGCACGCCTCCACATATTTGACGTGGAGCAAGTCAACGATGGCGGCGCGGTCGCACAAAAGCATGGACACCCCCTTTCCCGGCGTTTTGGACTAGTTTTAGACTAGTCTAAAAGTTTTACCCCTCCCGTTGCCCGCCCCGGCGCGTTTTTGCTGCTCCGGGGCGGATTCAGGACTAATCAACGACAACGGCCTTGCATGTCGCGCGGGACGGACGCGCCGGGAGAGGTTTTGCCTGCCCGATAAGCATGATTCCACTGTCGTCGTCGCGGGCTACAGGCACAATATGCAAGGGGACCGCCGCGTTGTTGGCGCTTATGGAGTCAATGGCGCAATACCAGACTGCGCCGGGCTGATTCGTCGCCACGGCCAACAGGGTTTTGGGGTCTTGTTTGGGAAGCCATTCCGTTTCGTCGTTCGGGTTCGGATAGGTTTCATCCATGAAGCGAATCGCGTAATTCCCTACCGTGATACGGCCCTGTTCAAGCTGAACCCGGTAAGGCTTGTTTTCCGTGGTGGCCGTGTAGCCTTCCACGATGCCCAACAAGACGGACACCACGTCCGAACCGGCCCAGAATTCGATATTTCCGCCCATTCCAGCCTGTTTGACAGCCAGTTCCATTCCCCGGAGCAGTTTATACATATCAGGCAGTCTGGACGCGGCGGTCAGCTTGGCGGCGGGACTATAGGAAAGCAGTTCGCCGTAATCCACTTCATAGGTCTCACGGCGTCCGCCTTCCAGTTCTACGGGCCACGTCAGCTTGCCCGTGGTGGCGACCACGGAACACATGGCTTCCGTCGTGTCGCGGACGGCCCGGCGAATCTGTTCCACTTTCCGGGTTCGCCACGCCGCCACAGCAGCCTGATTGCCGAAAATAACCTTCAAGTCGTTGAGTTCAGCGGCGGTCACGGGAATTTTGACCTTCACCGGCAGCGGGGCGATGAACTCCATGTCCGCCGATTCTCCTTTCAGGGAAATAGGCGTTCCGTCGCGGCGTACCACCGGGACCGTCTGGACCACTGAAACAAGATTCGACACGCCGATAAGGGGCAGCGGGTGCGTGGGGCGCTGTTTGAACAGCGCGTCCATGATGGTGGTTTCCATGGCCGGAAGGACTTGCAGCGACGACGCCACAGCTTCCGGCGTAAAAATGCCTTTCAGATTTACAAGCATAATTATTCCCCCATGTTGGACGAAATTAGACGGCGAAGACGCCGCGTTCAGCCAGCTTGGCGAGTTGCGCCCCACTGGGAATCATATTGTCGCCGGTCTTGAGAATCCGGGCTTTGACCGTGCCGTGGACCACGGAAACGGCGCTTTTTTCCGTCGCGGGGTCGCAAGGCTTGTCCACCACGGCTTCCGGGTAAAACGTGTCGGCGTCGGTTGAAAGATACGGCTCCCACGCCACTTCGGCGGGATTGGATTCAGCAACCTCAACACGCTTGAGCAAGGTTCCTGCCTCCAGTTTGCTTTTGACCGTATCAGCCAGCGGCAGGGCGTGCAGAATGACCGGATGGTCGTCCGTGGCGGCGCGTTCCCCGCCAATCTTCATTTTTCCGATGACTCCTTCGTTCATGGCGTCGGCTCCTTACAGTTTGGCGGCCATTTCGTCCGGGTTGTACGCGGGGACTCGTCCTCCAGCGTGGGCGGGGTCCGGGGCGGCAAAGTCCATAAAACGGTCGTCCACAGGGCGGGATTCCAGTTCCCGAAAATAGCGTTCCTCAAGGGTCAACTTTTCCCGTTTTCCGTCGGGCGCGGCGAAGTCCACCGTTTCGGCCTTCGCGCCCAACATGGCCGCAAAACTCACCACGTCCGCCACTTCGGCGGGCTTGACCTTCCCCGCCTTCACCAGTGCGGCCACGCGGGATTCGCGGCGGTCCGCCTCGATCTTGCCCTTGTAGGCGCTGAATTCGGCGGCAACGTCTTCCGCCTGTTTTTCGGCGTCCGTCTTGGCGGCTTCCGCGCTTGCCTTGGCCCCTTTGACCTCTTCCAACTTCTTTTTGAGGTCGGCGTTTTCCGCCTTGAGTTGGGCGTTTTCGGCCTGTAGCTGGCCCACCTGCCTTTGCAGTTCGTCCGGGTTCATTCGGCTTTCTCCTTCGGTTGTGACGGCTTCCGCGAAGTCCACGGTTATGGCGTCCGCGCCGTCGTTCAATTCCACGGCCTGCAATCCGTCAATGGCGGGTTGCGCCGCCCCCAACAACGCCACATGCCGAAGCGTCACGCGGTCAGGCATGAGGGACATGGAAACGTGGCGGTAATGCTTTTTTGCCACTAAATCTTTGACCACGCCCGGAACATGCGCGAACAGCGCGAACAATTTTGACCCTTCCCGTTTGAGTGTTTCGACCCATCCGAAAGCAGGGGCGGCGTCGCTTTTCGGATGTCCGAACACCAGCGGAGCATCCCGCTTGGCCGGGTCATAGGCCGTCGCTATGGCGTCAAGGTCCGCTTCCGTGAAACGCTGGGGACGTCCGGCGCTGTCCGTGAACGTCCCGGTTCTGGCAATCTCAATCCATTTTTTCCCGTCCACTTTCGACCTCCTTATGGCTGGCCGTGGCCCGCTTGCCGTACGGTCTGTTGACTCTTGCCTAGCAAGAGGCTATTTTGAAAACATGACTAATTTTTTTGACCTTGCGTCCCCGCGCGAAGCCGCTTTTCAATTCGCGTCCGACGGTGAAACGCCTTTGAACGCGGAAGAAATAGCGTTCGCGCGGGACCTTCTGAATAAGGACAAGGATCATAACCTTGTTTGTCTTGGTTTTTTGTTCCTGTCCCGTGGAGACAAGAACAAAGCCCGCTCTTTCTTTGACCAGATACAGGACCATGACCGGCAAGCCGAAGTCGCCTTGTTACTCGGTGAGCTTGTAGAAGCCTAACCACTGGTCAAAAGCCCCTTCCGAATAATTGGTCTTCCCTAACACTTCCCGAATGGTGGATTTGTTCGCTTTGGCTTTCCCGTTTCGTGAAAGGTAGTCCGTTATGGCCGTGAGGTAGGACTTGCGGTCTTGCGTCCGGCATACTTCCTCAAAATAGGCCAAGGCTTCCGGGTTGTCGGCCACGCCCAGCACTTCAAGCAAGCGGTCAAAATTACGGATATACCCTTTGTACCCGTACCCATCTTTCAGCACCTTGGCCTGATGAGTCGCCTTGCCGCCCAAGGCTTCCATAAAGCGGGGATAGGTCCGACGGGCGACCCATTGCGTTACGGTTTCCATCATGCGCCGGGAAACTGTGTTTTGCCCTCCGGCGTTCGTGGGCGTCTGACGGTTATGGACGATTTCATGCCAGAGCGATTCGACCGAATATTCTTCGTGAAAAGTAAGCTGTTCGCCCTTAGCTATCTTGTTCCATGCGTTTTTCAGGTTCGCGGCGGGGTTGAACGTGCCGCCTTCCATGGAAAAATCGCGCTGGCTGATCCAAAAGTTGCCGCGTGAGTTCGTCGCCATGAAATAGCTTTCGCGGTCGAAGGCGACGTTCCGAACGGCCCCGTTTGCCATAAACGGCGAAGCGTGGTCATGAATCTGTTTCGCTAGTTCCTCATTGGTGGAAACCGACTTGATGATGCCTTTCCCGCGTTGTTCCTCGTAGCTTTTCGGTGTCAGGTCCGGGTATTTTTTGAGGTCCAGACCGTCCAGCCAGTCTTTGCCGGGATTGGATCGAAAACCCTTGTCCGCGCCGGGGAAATGAACAAAGTATTCCATGCCGGTTTTAGGGTCCGTATAGACGCCCGGCCCCGGCATATTAGTTTGTACGTCCAGCCCCATGGACCGGACTTGCCGGGCGGACAGCGTGCGAACCCCGCACCGGCAGCGGAATCCATTCGGCGGGTAATTCGCGGCCCAGAATTCATGGTCCGCCGGATACACAAGCAAATGTAATATGGCGTGCCCGGGGCGGGTTCGCTTGTCCAGAATCGCCAGATATTGCCAGTAAGGCCGGGACGCCTTGACCGCCTGCATTTTTTTATAACGCCCGGCGGCGTAGGCCGTTTGCATGTTCGTGCGGAAAATGTTTTCCACGCGGTAGCCGTGCCAACCCTCAGCGGCTATGGCCCCCGCAATCCGCCCCTTGAAGTCTGCCAGCGTTTCCCCGTTTTCAAGGGCCGCTTGTATGCCGTCGCTCACTAGCTGCACAAGGTCCCGCCGGGCCAACCCGGATACATAAAAAGCCCGCTGTTTGGCCCCAGCCCCCAGCGCCTTGGCTTCCGCGTCCGTCAACTTCGCCCGTTGCCGCCAAAATTCGATGGCCGCGTCCGGGTCGACCGGCTTTGCTATGACTTCCGGCCCCAAGATGCCCATGGCTTACTTGTCCTCTTCCGCTTCGGCCTGAACCGCAGCCGCGCCGTGTCCGGCGGCGGCTGTCATGGCGCGGGCCAGAAGACGTTCCAGCGCGTCCGGTTGCATGGACGGGGCCAAGAGTTCCACAAGCGCAAGTTCCAGTTCGTCAAAGCTGTTCGCTTCGTTGATGGCTTTCTCAACTTCCGTGACAAATCCCGCGCTTGTCTTGAGCGCGTCGGGAAGCATCTTTTTTATGGCCGCGTCCAGATTGCGCTGGGCCTTTTCCGCCAGCGTGGGAGCTTCCGCCGGAGCGGCGAAGTTCGCCCCCGGCCCCTGCGTCCGTTCTTCCGCTGGGCGGACCGTAAATTCCGAATCCTTGAGGCCGTAATTTTCCTTGAAGTGTTCCACCGTGAACACCACGCCAATCTTGGTCAATTTTTCGTCCAGTTCGGCCCTCGTGTTCAGGTTTTCGGGTTCCTCATATGCCGCAAGAGGAGCCAGAATCCCCGCTCCGGCGTTTACTTGCGCGTAAAGCCATGCGATTTCATTCCATGCGTCGGTCACCATAGCTTTGTCGGCGTCTGCCAAGTCGTCCGCCACGTCCTTGTGGGTTTCGGCGGCGGCTTGACTGTTCTTGCCTTCCATTTCCACAGTGAGCGTCTGCCCCATAAGAATTTTGCTTATGGCCCGGTCTTGTCGTGACAAATAGGCTTCGTGCAAGGCGTTTTGCGTTTGTCCGGCGGTCAGAAATTGCACCTTCGCGCCTTGGGGAATCACGGCCACGGCGTCCTGCACCATGCGGGCAAGGTCCGCCGCCATGGCCCGCTTTTCCCCTCGTTCCGCCTGTGCCGGGGCCTCCCCGACAATCCACGGCATACCGTGCCGCTCAATGAAACGAGCGTAGAACTGCAATCCCCCGCGTTTGAACGCGACGGGCCACAGACACCGGCTTAAAAGACGCAAGCCGTAAGGGTTATCATATGTTGCATGGTGCTGGACAATGACGAATTTTCCGGCGGGCAAGGGGCGCGGTTCCGCGCATACTCCCCCATAGGTGCCGATGAAAACGGGATTGTTGGTCTTGTCGAATCCGAACCAATGCGGCGGACGCGCCACAACATCCACAAGATGCCACCAGTTTTCGCCCCGACGCCAGACAAGTTCCAAGGGCGTGAATCCATAAAAAGGCGCGTCAAGAATCCCGCTGATGATGGTCCGAAGGTTTGTCCGCTCCAAATCACGGGTAAAGCGGCGGTACAGTTCTTCGGCTTCGGGCGTTGCGGGCTCCCCGTCCAGCGCCCCGGCCCGGAATGTGAAATGAGGACAGTTCAACACGCGATTTTTGCGGGACAGGGTGGCCGTGGTCACTTGGTCGTCGGCGTTCAGGTCCGCGAGAATGGACGATTCATCTCCACGCTTCCGCAACACGGGGTCCGGGTCTGGCAAGACATTCAACCAGCCTTCAAGTTCTCCCAGCGTGACGCCCGCGTTTTGCCGCGTGGCAAGCTCCGTTCCCAGTTCGATGGATTGAAAGGACCGGAACGTGCCGTCCGGGTAATACAGTCCCCCACTCATAACGCCCCATCCTGCCCGCAAAACGACATACAAACGTGAACCATGCAAAAAGCCTCCGTTTCCCGTCATAATGACGCAAAAGCGGAGGCTTCGCCCGGAAAGGACGCGTTCCATGCAAGGAATTTCAGAAGCCGGAAAATGACATCCCGCCTGTTATCGGAACGCCTTCATATTCCCAGCGTTCCACGCTTCCCAACTTCTCCCGCGCGTCCACCAGCATGGCGGCGGCCACGGCGCTGTCGCCGTGGCGATTGCCGGTTTTATCCGTCGTGCGCTGTTCAGGCACGCGGGCCACGCCTTTGACCACGCGCAACAGCCGAAAATCGGAAAGGACCTCTGCCCGCTTGGGCAAAACCAGCGTCTTGTCCTCTATTCGCGCCTTGAGCTTGGGCATGGTTTCCCTGTACCATGCTTCGCTGATCATGACTTCGCGCACGCGCTCCGGTCCGTATTCCTGCCGGGCCGCTTCCGCCAAGGCGGACCCGTTGCCGCGTGCGTCAAGGGATATGCCGGAAAAGCGGGGCAACGCGTCTAGAATGCCGAACAAAAGCTGTTTCTGGGTTCTGTGAGGGCAATCCCGCAATTCAAGCACGAAAGGCGGCACAAGACGCAAATCACGCGTTTCCGTGGCCGGGATAAAAACGGACAAGTCGCCGGAACGCCCAAAGTCTTCCCCGGCGAAGTGCGCGCAATCAGTAGGCAGGCCGTCAAGCAGCGGGGCAAGATGTTCCGCGAACCAGCCTTTTGTATAGGTCGCGGCCACTGGGCCGGGCCAGTCCACAAAGTCGGGCGCTGGGGGCGTCCACGTCACCAGCGGCACGTCGGGGGACAGGCACGCTTCAATCATGGCTGTGGTCAGATAGGCCCCGCTGGAACGATTCGGGATACAAAAAAGTTCTTCGTCCGCCCCTTCGCCGTAATCAGCTATAATCCCGGCACGCCACGCCTCTTCGCCTTCCTTGCTCCAAGGCTGGGGCGGATTCGACCGTTTGCATATTGTTCTGTACAGACCGTCAACTATAGCGTCGTCAAGCGTCGTGCGGTGCAAACTGTATTTGCGGGCACCGGCCCGAATATCTTTGACTAATTCATTGAACGGGTTTTCTTCCCCGTTGTGCGTTGACAGAATTTCGACGCTTCCGCCCCACATGAGCAAAGCAAAGGCCGCTTTCATGAGTTCGGGCAAATCGTCAACGAAGGCGGCTTCGTCAATCACGACCCGGCCTTGTTTGGAACGCAGGGAGCGAGGCTCCGAAGGCAGACCCCACACGTTGAACCCGGACGCGAAGCGAACCCGGTAAACGGTTATGTCCCTGTCTTCATCCCGCAAGACCAATTCTTCCGCGTCCCCGGCCACGACATTGAACACTTTCGCCCAGTACGCGCAATCACGGACGAAAGTTTGTGTCATTTCTTTATTATAAGACAGATAAAAAGTATCTTGTCCGCCCGCTTCCTTGCTTTGGGCCGCTTCCAGCACGGATTCCAACGCCACGCAATATGACGCGCCGATGCGGCGGGACTTTTCCCAAACCTTGACCCGGCTTTTGTCCGCAACCCAGCGGCGTTGGTAGGGAATCAGCACGTCCGCAACGCTTTTCATGCGTCGCCCTCCGCTATGCCCAGCGCCTTGTAAATGCTTTGGGCCGTGTCTTTGGACAGGCCGCGCCGTTTGACTTCCTCCGGCTCCGTTTCTTTGGGAAGGCTGTTTTCAAGTTCCGCAACAAGGTCAAGGCAACGCTTCACATCCTGAACCGTAGCCGTGGTAATTTTGGACGGGTCAGCCAGAGCAAGGCCCAGCTTGAGTTCCACAGCTTCCCGAAGCGCGGCCACGGCGTCCGCCCGCGTGGCGATTTTGGGCCGGGCCGGGGCGGCGCTGGGGATTTTGCCAGCGGCGACGAGTTCGGCCTGTTTCAAGGCCAAACCTTCCAGCGACGCGACGGCAAAGGCCATTTGCGAGGCTTCCTTGCCGTCTTCGGCGTTCAACAGCAATTCAAGGGCCACCTTTCGGCCCTTGATGGTATTGACGCGAATATCGCTTTCCGCTTGGGCGATTTCTTCCCGTTTGGCCCGCCAGCCGTATTTTTCCGACCAGCTTTTCAGCGTGGTTGCCGATACGCCGGTCAACTCCGCCACACGGACGAAACTCAGCCGGTCAACGCAATAGAGTTCTTGCGCCCGCCAGACGGTTTCCGGTTCGTATTCCCAGCCCATACGCCGCCCCTATATGCCCAGTTCTCGTTCCAAAATGACAATTTTTTTGTTCACGCCCCGAAGTTCCAGAATTTTTTCGTTCAAACTGATTCCCAGCGCCATGACGTATTCCGCGTCAATGTCCGCAATATCTCCGGTAAGAGGCAGAGCGGCGCGAATGGAATCCCGATGGCTGGCCGCCTCCGCTTCCACAATTTTACGAACACGCCGCAATTCTTCACGCTGACCCATGTGTTCCGCCCGTTCGCTCATTTCAAATGCTCCTGTGTTCAATGATGGCCGTCAGCCGTTCAACCGCACGCGTGTTGTTCACGACAAGGGTTTGCAGGTTGTCGTTCATACGTTCGTATGCCTTCACAAGACTGACGTTCTTTCGGTAAAATTCCGCCACTTCCGCGTGCTTTGCGCCCATGTCGTCCAGAATCTGTTGCGTGTCGTGTCGGTATGTTTCCACAATATTTTCCATACGCTTGGCGTGCTTGTAGTTCATGACGAAAGCCACAATAATGACCAGCGCCGGAATGGCAGCCGCCAAGAGGACAATTCCGGGCAATCCAAGGGCGATCATGCTTCGGATAAGCGGTTCCGCCGCGCTGATGGCGGCGCTCAATTCACTCGGACCCATGTTTCCCCCGTGCCTGATAACAGCATAATGCCGCCTTCAGGCCGTCGATATATGCCCGGATTTTGTCGTCACGTTCCATAAGCCGGGCAATGTTGGCCGGGCTTTCCAGTGACTCTGCCGCGTCCAGTTCAGGCAAGGCCGGAGTGACCGGGACGGGACAATCAGGCAAGTTGAGAATGAGCGGCGCGGCCTGTCGCTGGCCGCAACCGCTACAAAGGGCGATTGAGACGCCCAACAACACGACGGCGCGTTTCATCGTCCACCACCTCCCCCCGCTCAAATTCAGGCCGGGGGCGCGGCTTGGCCTGTTGCATGATGGCCGTCCGTTCCGCCGCGTCCTTTTCGGCTTTCGCCGCTCGGTCAAGACAGGTCCGGGCGTTTTCCGCTTGAGCGTTCGCTTCCTTCCGGTACTCTTCCGCAGCCGACTTCCATCCGTCACGCTCTTTTTCCGTGACGGCATGATTCCGGCGTTCGGCTTCTAGCTGACCATTCACATGGTCAAGCCGCCACATAAGCAAAGCCAGAACAAAGACGATGATGAAACCCGCAAGAGCGACCTTCACGGCTGGCCTTCTTCCGCAGTGATGCCGGGCCCCCAGCCCGCGCGGATATAGGCATACTGGCGTTCCTTGAGGATAAGCCGTGGATAGGCGCGATTTTCCTTCCATGCTGCTGCGCTTCGTCCGGCGTTGACCGTGGCGACGTGGCCGAACCAGCGTGCGGGATCAAGGCCCCGCTTGCCCGCCAGCCGTTTGTCACGATCGACCCAGCCCGCGCCCCCGTTGTACGCGCTCAAGGTGAAAGCCATTCGCTCAAAGTCCGTCGCGCCGTCCGTGCGCTCCCAAAGCCATTTGTCATAGGTGCAAAGCGCCCGAAGGGACCAACCGGGATTGAACGGCGCGGGTTTGCCGGTTTCCGGGGCCACGCTGGGAAGCCAGCGGGCCGTGGACGGCATGAACTGCGCCAAACCTTGCGCCCCGGCATGGGATACAGTGTCGTTTTTCCACCACGATTCCGTGTGGATTTGAGCGGCAAAGACCGCGATGGGCGCGTCCAGTCCCCACACCATGCGGGCGGACCGCACAAGTTCCGTCCGGTACTGGACGGCGGCTCGGGGGATGCTCACTTCGGCGGCGTGCGCCTTGCTGCAAAACGACGCAAAAACGGCAAGCGCGAACCAGAAGCCCAGCCCCAGCCAAAACCCGGCAGCGGCCAGTTGCAGCGAGTCCCTCACGGTTTCCCAGAAAGACAGCCACGCCCAGCGGCACGCCGCTTTCACCGTGCGCCGCATGACTACAGCCCCAGCGCCACGGCCAACACAAAAGCCGCGATAATCAGCGCCCGACGCGTCATAGCCGCGCAAAATGGGCCGTGATAGCCGTTGCAAATGGGAAAATCAGGCTTGCCGTCTTCGCCTGCGGCATCCGGGTTTTCCCGCCAGTCCCGGTCCAGATAGCCGGACGGCAAAGCGTACGGAAACGCCAGAAAATCAAAGGCCATGCCCACAATGGCGGCCACGACGGCCAACCCCAGTTTGTAGGCAATGACCGGCCCCTGAACAGGCGACACAAAAAGCAGCGCCGCCAACAGCGCCGTTCCACACAAGATGAACAAGGCCAACAAACAACGGGGGTTGTGGAATACACGGTTTTTCATCGTCTTTCCTTCACGGTTTCCGCCCGTCCCTGCCGGGCCTATCCCGGCAGGGTTCAGAGAGGAGACAAGCCAGCGCGAAAAAGGCCCGTCCCGGCTATCATGCCGAAACGGACCTCTTTATGCCCGGAAAGGACGCGTTCCATGCGAACAAATTTACTCGTCAAAATTACTGCGAAGCTCTTTCACTTCATCCGAACGGACACGGACCGGGGTATCTTTGAGTTTTATCAGCTTACCTTCCGCTATGTAGTCATAGACCTGTCTTTCCGATATGTTGAGACAATAAGCTGCCTGCCGGACCGTCAGAATGTCATGGCGGGCAAGCATTTCTTGCGGCGTCAGCGTGTACGGTTGGTCTAAAGGTATGACTGAATAGCGGATAGGCAGCGGCGGCGGGAATCCCGCCGGGCGCTTCAACGTGCAATGGGCCGTGCAACCGACGCAACAAAATACGTCGTCCCGCACAAACCAGAACGGTTTTCGTTTCTGCCCGCAAAGCGCATATTTGCAACCCAGCCGCCGGTAAACGGCTCCTTCCGGTTCCGCGTTGTAAGGCCGCCAGCCTTCTTTCGTAAGGGTTACAATTTCCTGAATCAATGTTCTGGACATCTTCACCTCCCAAGAAAAAGCAGGGCGAACAGTTCCCGCGCTTCTTTCTCTGTCTGCGTCCGGCACTCCATGCAGCCCCGACGGTCAAGGCGTCTGCAACGGGCGCACCGGATACCCTGCAAGGCTTCCACAACCTCATTTCCGGTCACGTTGAACGAAGGCTGGTTTCGATGTTCTCCCTGTTCCGTCAAAGCCGCCCGGATTCTGGCCGCTTGTGCGCTTGCATTGCCCGGATAGCGTCCACTCAATACCATATAGACAGTTGAGCGTTTCAGTTCGGGATGGGCCACGCAAAAGGCATGAATCGAAGAAAAACGACCCAGTATTTCCGCCCTCAAGGTTTCAGACGCGTTCACCGGCCACGTCTTCCTTGGTCTTCTTTCTATCGAATGCCTTTTCCCTGCGTTGCAAGTCGGAAAGCAAAGTGGAAAGCTGGTCCCGATTGTGCATCCACACAAAAATCGGAACGCCGAACGCTCGTTTGACTCGTGTATCCAAGCTGTTCATGGAATAGCCCAACTTTCTCCATATCGCTAAAATTTGTCGTTTTTCCGCCGCATAGGGCATGGAATCGGTGATTTCTATAAAGTCCGGGCGTCCATGTGGCGTGACGCGCGGGTTCCGGCTTTTGGCGGGCGCGGTATAGACCACGCCGTCATGGACGGCGAAGTCATGGACCAGCCGGGATAGCTGGACGATGGACAAGCCAGCCGCGCTTTCCTTGCCAAACTCGGTACGCAGCCGGGCGCGGTAGGCTTCCTCGTCCATGTCCGGCAACTGTTTCCGTGCTATGGCGATTTTTGCATACAAGCCAAGGCGCATTTTCTTTTCATCCATTGCGGCTACCTCCCGGAATAATCACGTCTTCCACCGGCACAAATACCCGTTTTCCGCTCAAACTTACATTGACGACCCAGCGCCCGGCGTGGTCCAAAATGGGCGGCGTGTTGGTCCAAGTCCCCTCATAATACGGCATATCGTTATGCCAATGCCGCACGGTCACGCGGGACGGACAAGGAATGGCCGGGACCGGGGCGGGCAACGCGCCCAGCGCGGCTTCCACTACCAGCGCAGCCAGCCCGGCCCGGTCAAAAAAACAGGGTTTGCCGTCCGCCGTGTCAACCCAGCGCCGGGCCATACGGACCCGAAAAAAACCGTTCGGCCCACCGTATAGCGGAGCCGGGGACAACTCAAAGGCGACGCGCTTTGTGTCAACTTTTACACTGAATGAGGCGCAAAATTCGCGTTTATCCTTCACCATGACATTACCGAAAAGTCGTGTGCTTTACCCGGTCCTTCACTTCGGCCCGCTTGGCATTATTGAAGCGTTCCACGCTCCCCACAAGGTAGCCCGTTATCCGACGAATACGTTCAAACCTCACGCCTTCGCCTATTATTGTCTTGCCGTCGCGTTCATGTTGCGGAAGTTGGCAATCCATAGGAGACACGCTGTTTTCTTTCATGAGGGTTTCCTTTGGCTGGCATCGTCAGGCCGAAGCCGCCACGCTTCGACGACCGCCCCATGTCGGGGCGGTTTCGCTTTTGGGATCAGCCTTTAAGTATGGCTTTCAGCCCCTTGGCCGCCGTGAACGCCATACGCCGCCCGGCGGGAAGCATAAGGGCTTCGCCCGTCCGGGGATTCCGGCCCTTCCGCGCTTTCGTAGTCTTGACGTACAACTTGCCGATGCCGGGCAACGCCACAAGCCCACCGTCCTTGAATTCCGTTTCCATGACGCCGCATAAACCATCCAGAACACGCTCCACAACAGCTTTGCTTTCCCCGGACGTGCAATGCACCTTTTCAATCAATTCAGCCTTGGTCATGTATTTTTCTCCTTAGTAACGGATAAATTTTTCGGTTCTCTTTATGACAAGCTCTTTATTGTATCCGCAGTCCAACAAATCCGCTCTTGCCTGTCGCGCAATATCTGCCATGGCTTGTTTCCGTTCGTATGACTCTGCACTTTTCCAATCCTTACGGCTTACAAGGTCAGGTAGTGTTCCCGGATTTGCTTCTTTACTGAACAACAATTTTTCGGCAAAACGATTGCCTAGCGTTTCCACTTCTTTTTTGGTCAACCGGAAGCCCATACATTCCCCCTATGGCATCGGAACCGTGTCCTTTTTGACTTCAACAAAGAATCCGTCCGATTTCTGACGGCGAAGGCCCACGGTTTCCAGCTTTTCGTCCGTCCAGATTGTCATAGCGTCCTTGTTGACTTCTTCTTTTGTTCGGATTCCATCCATAAATCTGAACTTGTGCAGGCGTTCCAGCGTTACTTCGGCACTGATATTGTTTTGCTGGACAATCTTCGTACTCGCCCTGAACCCTATAATTCCAAAGCCAAGGTCAAGGCTTTTTGCACCTTCCGGGAACAGTTCCTTCCGGTTTAGTGTGGCGAAAACAGCCAGCCCGGATTCAAGCTCTTTCCGGCGGGCCAGCAACGGGGCCGAAGCCTCGGCGGCTTTTTTTCTGGCGGCGTCCAGTTCCTTGTTCATGGTCACGGTCAAGGCATCCAGCTTACGGTCCAGTGCCGCTACTTCGGCCATGGTTCCTTCCGCCTGCTCCCGCGACTCGACAATGTGAGGATTTGGCTTGCTTCGTGCCATTACAGCGCCCCTTTGAGCAGCCCACGGGGAAAGACGCCTTCCCCGCGAATTTTCCGCCCAGAAACCAGCAAGAGAGGGGAAAACCTGACTTCCAGTTCTTCCGTTTCAAGGGTCACGACTCCGAGCCCCTTTTCCATCTGTTCAGCCTGTTCGGCGGCGCTTTCAAGATTGCGACGGCACGCCCGCACCAGTTCCGCGTCCTTTTCTTCCTTGGTGTTCCCCAAGATTTCCCCAAGGGCGCAATGAACGGATAAAATTTTTTCTTTCAGCATACTTCCTCCATACTGTTGACGTTCTCATTTTTCGTGACAGATTCCGCGCCGCCTTTTTCAAAGCGGTTAAGCAGCACGCGGCAGGCATCTATTATACTCCGCGCGGTTTTAGGGGCGTAGGGGTCCGCGCACAGCATGAGGCGCGTAATGGTGGCCGCCGCCGTGCGTTCCTTTTGGAAGGGGTCCGATTCACGAATCGGCGGATAGGGGGTTTCAGGCGAAGCGACGGCCTTGACTGTTGCCCGGTAAAGAACAGCCCGCTTTTCGTTGCGCCCGGCGCGTTCGACATAGCCCACGTTTTCCAGCCATGACACATAGCGAAGGACTTGCGTGTAAGATATACGGGTCAGCATGGCGCAACCGGATATATCCCAGCCGGGTTTTGAAGCGCGGACAAATCGCCACAGAACGGCGTAGGTTTTGGCCTCGCGGGGTCTGTGCTTGAAGTCGTAAGTAAAACATCCGGTCTTGGTCCGGTTGATTTCCCCATGTTTTGCCATGTTGGAAATACGGGTCCGCACAACAGCCTGTTGCCCTTCATTGGTCAGGCCAAGGACTTCATAAACTTGGCGGTAGCTTACTTCCCGCCCGCCTTCCCCCAAGGCTTGAACGGCGTTCCGAACCATTTCCAGCGTCACATTGGAGAATTCTTTATTTGCCATGACCGCCCCCTTTACTTCCGCCGCCAAGAATGGGCGGACAGCGCAGCATTCAGCATCTTTTCATCCACGATGAAAGAACCGGAAGCCTTAGCTGATTTCTCAAGTAGAATCATCATATTACGGACAAGGCGGAAATCACCTTCCGTCTTTTGGGCAACCTCTTTTGCCAGCGCCAGAGGAACTTCCAGCCCGGCGGCCTGCATGGCGTACAAGGACACTTCGGCGGGGGATATGGGGCCGAATTCGACTTCATAGGCCACACGGGACCAAATGCGACGGCGTTCCGAAAGTAAGCCGAAAATGCCTTCCTCACCTATCAGGACAATGGGAACGCCCGTGGCTTCGTGAATGTCCCGCAAGTCTTCTATCCGGGCGATTTGAAGGCGATCCGCTTCGTCAATAAACAAGGGTTTCCGGTCCTTTTCCAAAATTTTGACTATCAGTTCTTTACAACGGTTGCCGGTATGGCGCGGCATATCTTCATTTTTGCCGCGTACCTCAAACAACAGCCGTTGAAGGAAGGCTGTCTGGCTCCAACCCTGCCAGACGCGCAAATAAGCGCCGCCCCGGCTGTAATGGTAACGATCCGCCGCGACGGACTTCCCGCGCCCGGCCTGCCCATAGGCCAGTACAAAGCCGGAAAGACCCCGTTCAGCGTCCACAACTTCGTCCACGGCGCTGTCAAAACGGCCCATAGCTTCGGTTTCGATAATCGTTTCGCGCATCTTGTTTCCTCCGTGACTTTAGGCGGACTGGACAGCTTGGCCCTGTTGCCTGTCGTAAAGTTCTCTGAAAGCGTCGTAACGGCGCTTCAGGTAGCGTTCATATTCCGGGGTTGATTCGTAGGATTCCATCCATGCGGCGTCCGCCGGGATAAGTTCCAGCCCTTGTTCAAAGCGTATGCCGAACAGATAGGCATAACGTTCCGGGGCATCTTTCCATGTTTTCAAGTCCGAAGGCGTATAGCCCGGCCCCGATTGCATGGCCGTGCGGGCTTGCACTTTGGCCGCTTCCAGCGCGGCTTCCTCTTCCGGCGTGACGGATGGTTTCAGCGGAATGACTTTTGCTGTCTTCGGAGTCGTAGGTGTCGCGGATTCCAGCGCAGCAAGACGCGCCCGCGTTTCGGGCAAAACTACGGCCTGCAACATGCCACGCATGGTTGCCGTGCTTTCTCGCTCCTGTCCCTTTTTGAGTTCAAGAGCAGCCCGGAGTTCCAGTTTTTGTTCTTCCGTTCCCAGAATCCCCGCCGCCGGATGCACGCCGCAAGCGATACGGTGGTGTTCACGGTCAAGGGCCGTACAAAGGAATTCCCCGTCCAGTGTGAAAACAAGGACTTCATGGGGGGAAAGCTGGTCGTCGTAGCGGACAAGAACAGGGTGACGCCGGGAAGCCAGCCGTTCATGCCAGAACAGGCGTCCATTTAGGCGGAAACCGTCTTTAGTGATGGTACGGACTTCTTTCTGCATCATGAGCAGGGTCAACCGCTGTTCATCTTGCGGGGTCAACCCCACGCCGCGCCCGGCTTGAAACACTTCGGCGGGCGTGCGCCCGTGCAAATGCGTCCGGGGCTGGGAGCGGTTCGCATAAGCCGCAAACCAGCGGGCAATTTGCGTATGGGTTTCTTCAAGCGTCAGGGGTCGTCCGCCCAGTTTTTCATAAAGCTGACGGTGCAAGTCTTCGCCCCGCTTCATCCGGGCGGGCTTGTGTGCTATGTCATAGCCCGTATAAGAGGGCATCCAGACTTCAAGATCGTGCATGGTCCCGAAAAAGCGTTCAACCGGCTTTGACTGCCCATGATAGGGCCAAGCGTGAATCACGGCGCAGCCAAGGTCTTTATACAGGCCCAAAAATCCGGCCTGCTCAAAGTCAGCACAGCCTTTGAAGAATTTCGCCCGGAACGCCCGCCCGTTGTCCAGATAGACGACGCGCGGAAACTTGCCCAACACAAGACACGTCCGCCGGAAAGCGGCTGATATGCAATCCGTGTTTTCACTGGGCATAACTTCCCAGCCAAGGGGATGGTTGGATGCGCCGTCATAAAACAAAAGCAAGGTCATACGCGTGGCTTTGCCCGTTTCCGGGTTCACTGTCTCAAAGTTGAGTGTATGTCCGTCCGCGATAACAATGTCCCCAACGTCAACAAGAGCCCAGTCGCGCAAAATGGATATGGCGCACTTATCGTTCCACGCCTTCTTTCCTTCACGCCACAGAGTCCATTCGTCGAAACACTCCGCCATATATGAGCGCACGAAACGGCGAACCGTGGGTTCAGACGGAACAAAAATTCCTTCCGCCTTGCACTTATTCTGCACTTCGCGGACGCACTGGCTTATGTTCGGCCCATTTGGGTTCAGGACATGCCCCAAAATTACAACGCGGTGACGTTCCGAAAGCAGGGTCCGCCCCTTGTGGGCTACGCCCCGCTTGTCCGCCAGCGCCAGCACACTTCCGGCGCGGTCTTGCTCCAGCTTCCAGCGTTCAAGGGTTTTCCACGATACTGGCCCAAGTTCTTGCAATAGCTTGGGCCACGCCCCGCCCGTGTAGGCGACGATGAATTCCTGCTTTTGCGTGGTGGTCGCCCCGAACTTGCGTTGCCAAGTAAGGTACTGGCGGACCAAATCGGCTTTAGCCAAAGCTTTATAACGCCGTCCGTCGTCCAAAATCGTGGAAGACGTGGAAGGAGAAAGCAGGGGAACAATTTCGGAGCCTGAACACGCGGCCATCGCCTTTTTTTCTTCGGCGGCGCGAATGGCGACGCGGGTTTCTTCCGGCAGGGAAGCAATCAGCCATTCATGACCGCCGCCCCGTCCGGCCCGCTTCCGAGATTCCCACTTACCCCGCGCACGCTTATCTATCGCCTGTTGGCTGACGCCTAGCAGCGTGGCGAGTTCACGGGTGGAGTATGCTGCTTTGATAGCCATGGCCGCACCTCAGGTTACACTGTGCTTCCGCCACGGCGTGGGTCACACAAAAGTTCTTCCGGCACACCCAACCCCCTAAGAGCTTTCAAGACGGAAGGGCTATGTCGATGGCCGTTCATGGTGGCGGACACCGTTTGCGGCGTAACGCCTGCTAACTCCGCAACATCCACGAATAGTTTTTCTTGACCGTCCAAAATCTTCTGAATTTCCCGCTTCACTTCGGCGCGAGAACGTCCATAGGTCTGAAATCTACTCACAACAAAACCTCCGCTTGCTTTTCCCTCCATGTGAGAGGCGTTGATAAAACCTAGTCGGGCTGGTATGGCTGATTTGTCGCGTGTTTTTTCAACTGCCCGCAAACTTATTTCTACACTTTTGGTTTGTTATGTCAATCAAAAGTGATGTTGTAAGTTTGATTTTTTCCGGGCTCAAACCAACCCAAAGATTACAGATAGATATAAGAAATCTACGGTTGTAACTTTGGTTGTGAGTTCCGCCAATGAAAGATACAACTTGGGGAGCAACCCTACAGCGGCTTATGGAAGCAACCAATTCTCCTAATGATGCCACACTCGCTACCCGTCTGGGAATTTCAGCTCAGGCGGTGTACAATGCACGTAAAAAACAACAAATTCCGCCCGCTTGGGTCTTTGAGGCGGCTAAAACTTTTAGTGTGTCTACGGATTGGCTTTTTTTCGGGGAAGAGCCAGGACAAAGAGACATCCCGCTAGAAAAGCAGGAAAATAGTCCCCCTCAATCGTTGGACAAGTTGGAAAGAGAACTGGATACAGAGAGAGAAGAAAGAAGGGCGCTAAGTGCGGAACTGCGAGAGGTCAGCGCGGAAAACCGCCAGCTTCACCGGGATAAGGCCGAATTACTAAAGGAAATAGGCGAACTACGGGCAAAGGTTGCCCGATTGGAGGAAGGCAAGAACAGACTCGCTGTTGCTAATGGCATTTCTTCGGAAAATAGCGGCGCAGCATAACGCGCAAATCGCAAAAAATTAGCCCCGTTTTGTGTAAGACTTTACACAAGGCGGGGCTTTTGTTGTTCTCAAGTTGCGTGACAAACTGGCCTGAAAATGGCCTTCCGTTCTCAAACCTTTGCCGAGTCGCTTCCGGGGCTCCGGGAAAATGACAATCCTGCGCCAGTCAAGGAAAAGTCAAGTATCAGTCAAGGCGAAACAGCCTATTCCCTCATTCTCAGCTTACCTGACCCCCTACAATAAAGTTTTGAAATAAAAAATAAACGGTGGAGGCTGAAAAATCAGCCTCCACCTTTTTTACTCGTCCATTTCATCCGCTATGACGGTCAGAATCGCAATCACCACAGGTATCCATTTTCCGAGACTCATATCTTTTCCTTCCTATCTGGCTATGAAACGAGGCAGTTCCGCAATCCCATTCGATGTGTTTTCCAAGACATGGCGGTATCCTCGTCGGAAGCCCCAATCGGCACAGTCGGCAGGTATCCGTCATGCGTTCCTCCTCAAGGCCCCTTCGAGCAGTCCGAACAGTGCCGGAGCAAGCTGTGGAAACGTCTCAATGACGCGGCTGGCATGAGGCAGCAAGTTGCGATGTTCGAACACATGATGCCGAGTCCGTAACATCTGTTTGTTCGGAACACCATTGCAGGATGGCCTGTTCCGGCGCATATCGGATTTTCCTGGCGGAAGAGGATTGATGCTGTCTGCAAGATAGTCAGGTCTCGCCCTTACGGAGTCATTTTTCTTGAAAAATTCCGTCATGGAACTGTTCAGCACCTCAGCTATTTCCCCGATTCGGTTGAACCTAGAAGCAACGTATCCGTTCCAGATACGCCCAGTATATCATATTAAATAAGTAGTAAATATAATTGGCTCTATATAGCAATATTTGTACATGAGCAGTCCTTGATTTCGATATTTTTATTTACACACGTAACTATTCGTGTTATTATATTAAACCGAAATCAATTATAAAAAATTATTAATATTTTCTCAAATAAGAAAATAGGGGCACCTTGGGAATATTTTATTCCTCGTCTCGCTGATAAAACAAGCGACAATATATCATTAAATATTTTATACATTTTTTCAAATAATTATGAGATATTCATTCATGCATAAAATAGTTATTCCTAACACAATTCTTATTGTCGATGATGATGAAATGAACCGTGATGTGTTGGGAAATATTTTTTCTGCGTCTCATTCCATTGAAATGGCTGAAAATGGAAAAGAGTGTCTCAATAAAATACTAGAATATGGACAAAAATTTTGTGCTGTCCTTCTGGATGTGGTCATGCCTGTAATGGGCGGTATTGAAGTATTGAAAAAACTTAACAGAGATGGTGTTGTTGATCATATTCCCGTCTTTCTTATTACTGGAGAAACAGATACGAGAATCATCAAGCGAGCATATGAACTCGGCGTGATGGATGTCATTTCTAAACCTATTTCTTCGTATATTGTGCAACGCCGGGTTAATTCCGTTATTGAATTGTTTACGGCACGTAAACGACTCTCCAGTGTGGTGGGCCAGCAAAAGGATCAGCTTTTGAAACAGGCCAAAAGAATCCTGAGGCTGAACATGGGGATGATAGAGTCTCTTTCAACAGCCATTGAATTTCGCAGTGGCGAGTCCGGTGAGCACATCCGGAAAATACATGACATCACTAAGCTGTTCCTTGAAAATTCCCCACTGGGCAGAGATTTTTCGACGGAGGAAATTGAGCATATTTCTTTGGCCGCGATTATGCATGACGTTGGAAAGATTTCCATTCCTGACGCCATATTGAGCAAGCCAGGATGCCTTACCCCCGAGGAGTTTGAGATCATGAAGACGCATACGACACAAGGAGGACAACTTCTGGAGAGAATTCCGCAGATGAGGGAACTGCCGTTTTTCACATATGCCTACGATATTGCCAAATACCATCATGAGAAATGGGACGGACGCGGATACCCGGAGGGGCGCAAGGGCGACGATATCCCTTTATGGGCACAGATAGTCTCCATTGCAGACGTATATGACGCGCTGGTCAGCCCACGGTGTTACAAGAAGGCTTTCAGTTTTGAGGTGGCCCTTGGCATGATTGTCAGCGGCGAATGCGGCGTGTTCAATCCAAACATATTGGCATGCTTTCGGGAAATTGAGGGTAAGCTCCGCACTCTCTACGGTAGCGGCCCGGAACGATTGTACGAGTGAGGCAAAAAAATATGGATCAGACAAGAAAGGCAAGACTTGAGGCGGGCGGAATTATGGTGGACGAAGCTCTTGAACGCTTTATGGGAAACGAGGCTATGCTTGAGCGCTATTTACAGAAATTCCTCAGCGAAAAGAGCTATGCCATGCTGCGGGATTCTCTAGCCTCAAACGATTGGGAAGCGGCTGGCAGAGCAGCGCACACGCTGAAAAGCATATGTGGTACCATAGGATGTGAGGCCATGCAGGAGCTTGTGATTCTGCAGGAACGTCATATCCGCGCCGGAGAATGGAAAGAAGCCGTTGGTATGATGCCAGAGATATCCAACAGCTACGAGAATATTTGCGGTGTGATCCGGGCGTAACGTACAGGGTATTGAGCAGAAGGACGTATAAAGGGATATTGCGTACTGCTGTATATCTACATAATACTAGGTAATTAAATGAAAAGTTACAGCGGAATACCATATACGACGGGAAAACAGGCCGCAGACGATGTAAAGACACAGCTTGTTGGTTTTATAAAAATACCCAAATGGCTGCTTGGGCTCTGTCTTATTACTGTTTTCTATATTTTGTTCGTCTGTTTCTCCATGTATAAAATAGGCGATTCAACAACGCAGCTCTATGAGTATCCCTATACTGTCTCACGCAAAGCGCAGGAAATGAAAACCGCCCTCTATGGCATACGAATCTCTCTGCCATCTCTTCTAGCCACGCCCGACATCACCGCTGCCCAAATTAATGACCTCCTTCAAAAACAGAGGGCTATGCAGGACAAGTCGTTGGAAGAGATCACGCTCAAGTTCCGGGGGAATGAGAAAGAACTGGCTTATCTGAAAAGATGTATGGCTGAATTACGGGAAGCCCGAAAAAATATGGTCAATAACCTATTGGGCAATCTGGATTTTCAGTACATCAATGCCTATTATGCCCGTGAGGTTCTCCCACATTTTGAAAAGGTGGATAAACTGCTAGGTAACTTGGGCGATGCCGCCGAACACCGTGGCAATGCAATCTTGGCAGAAATGGACAAGCTGAGAACCTTTTCCATCATTGCTACGCTGCTTATGGGAATAAGCATCATCTTGCTGATTCTCCACACCCGCAAACTGGAATGGGATAAATACAAGGAGAGCGCATACCGCGAAAAACTCCTCAATCTGCTTGCAGCCAACATAGATGAAATATTTTTCATTTCACGCGAAGATAAATCTTTTGAATATGTGAGCTCAAATAGTGAACGCGTCATAGGCGTACCGCCTGAAAAATTTATTCATGATTACAGAAAATTATATTCTCTTCTAGCGTGTAAGGACAGCGACTGGTTGCGCGCAGTGCTCGACGATACGTCCTCAAATATGAAGGAACGGGACATCGTGCTTGGTGAAGAGGGACGCCGCTTCAATATCCGGGTGTATCCCATATTCCTAAATGGTGTTCTGAGCCAGCGCATTATCGTATTATTCGATCAAACTAAGGAATTTGCCTATCGACAGGCACTGAGCGACGCTCTTGAGAATGCCCGCAACGCAAATACCGCCAAAAGTAATTTTCTCTCCCACATGTCTCATGAAATCCGTACGCCGATGAACGCCATTATCGGTATGACGGTCATTGCCCTGACCCGGCTTGACGATCGATCCCGCATGGAGGATTGCCTCACCAAAATAGCTCTGTCCTCACGCCATCTGCTCGGCCTTATCAATGACGTGTTGGACATGTCCAAAATCGAAGGCGGCAAGCTCACCATTGCTCATGAGCCGTTCAATTTTAAAATATCTCTACAAGGAGTTATCAACCTTATCCAGCCTCAAGCGCTGGAACGCGGACTGGATTTTGAGGTGTCCCTGTCCGGGGTTGATGAAGAAGAGCTACTCGGCGACGCACTGCGACTTAACCAGATTCTTATCAATATTCTGTCCAATGCACTCAAATTCACCCCGGTCGGGGGCTCTATACGGCTGGAGGTACACCAGCTCCACAAAAAGAACAATAATGTGCAGTTCCGCTTTGTTATCCGTGATACGGGCATTGGTATGAGCCAAGAGTTCATAAAGCGGCTTTATACCCCCTTTGAACAGGCCACATCCTCCACCGCTTCAAAATTTGGTGGTACTGGGCTCGGCATGGCCATTACCAAAAATCTTGTTTCTTTGCTGGGCGGCACGATATTCGTGAAAAGCGAGGAAGGCAGGGGAACCGAGTTTACTGTGGAACTCCCCTTTGGCCTGAGCGGACGGCAGTTAGAAAAAGGCAAAGGCGAGCTGGAGCCACTCAAAGTGCTCGTAGTGGATGACGACTACGATACCTGCGAGCACGCCTGCCTGTTGCTGGATAAAATGGGACTTCGTACCCGATGGGTGCTCAGCGGTGCGGAAGCCGTGAAGGTTGTGCAAGAATCCCATGTCAGTGGTGATGGTTACGACGTATGCTTCATAGACTGGAAAATGCCGGACATGGATGGCATGGAAACCGTCCGCCGTATCCGTAATGAAGTCGGGCCGGAAACTCTTATCATCATTATCAGCGCCTATGACTGGGGAGCGATAGAAGAAAAGGCCCGTGCCATTGGAGTTAACGGATTCATCGCCAAGCCCTTTTTCGCTTCCAATCTTTACAATACGCTTACTTCATTAACACGGCGCACGGCTCCGAAGAGAGAAATAGAAGTTTCCGCCCCCCCGGAATCAGAGACGGAAACTGCACATCAGCATTATGACTTTACGGGGAAGCATATACTGCTGGTTGAAGACAATGAATTCAACCGTGAAGTCGCCCAAGAGTTTCTTGAAATGACAGGGGCCACGGTCGAAAGTGCCGAAAACGGATCAGAGGGAGTAGCTCTTTTTACGGCCTCGGAAACCGGGCAATACGACATTATTCTGATGGATGTGCAGATGCCGGTCATGGATGGCTATGAGGCGACACGAGCCATTCGCGCTTCGGTACACCCCGACGCGAACTCCATCCCCATTCTTGCCATGACGGCCAACGCCTTCAACGAGGATGTAGCTGCCGCTGTGGCGGCAGGCATGAACGGGCATATAGCCAAGCCCATTGATGTGACGGCACTTTATCGGCTACTCGCTTCGCATTTTAAGTAATAATACGTAGCAAGGGAAGGAAAACAGAGTATGCAGGAGGCACGGAGGTGTCCCATGCGTACCCTGTTTTCCTTTCTTTGAGAATAACGAGTCCTGCCCCTAAAGCCGTAATTCAAAGGGATGACATCCTATGGATGTCATCCCTTTTCTCGTGCCGGGCTATTGCTTCATCTTCGCCCGCAGCGTCGTGTAATGGATTCCGAGAAGCGTTGATGCCCCGCCCTTTCCGGTCAGTTTTCCATCCGTCTTTTCGAGCACGGCCTCAAGGTAGCGCCTTTCCAGTTCTGCAAGCGTAGGCCAGCCGAGCTCCTCAAAGAGCGACGTTGGTTTGCGCCGTTTCCGCTTTACGCCAAAAACAAGGGGGCGCATCACCGACCCGGAACGGCTGTCGATAAGCGCCCGCTCCACTTCGTGTTCCAGCTCCCTGACATTGCCGGGCCAGTCGTAGCCGTACAGTTTGTCCAGTTCGGCCTGGCCGGGCTCCGGGGGCATCGTCGTGCCCATTTCCTGCGTCTTCGCGGCGATGAAGTGCCGGACGAGCGGAAGAATATCCACCTTGCGCTCTCGGAGCGGCGGAATGCTGAGCGGGTATACCGACAGGCGGTAATACAGATCCCGGCGGAACGTCCCCTTCTCCACCATCTCTTCAAGGTCGCGGTTCGTAGCGGCGACGACACGCACATCGACGGGAATGGCGCGCGGATCGCCCACACGCTGGATGATCTTGCGATCCAGTACCCTGAGGAGCTGTACCTGCGCCGTCAGCGGCAG
>OAWD01000490.1_pt1 | contig 26463 bp, 15 predicted proteins | sample 1495361 | NCBI WGS metagenome assembly OAWD01 (sample SAMEA2580130, study PRJEB22360) | human gut metagenome | biome: human gut; feature: human-associated habitat; material: faeces | place: Denmark | collected 2008/2010 | reverse complement strand
ATACCATCGATGGCAGTGCCGCGGAAGGGGACGATGAAATCGCTCCGGAAGTGGACGTTGACGACGAGCCAGAAGAAGAATAATTTTACTTCTTCATGCCAAAAGGGAGCTATCTCCCTTGTTTGAATTGAAAAGTCCAGGCTGCAAAGTCTGGGCTTTTGTCGTATTAGGGCACGGTAAAGTTTGGCTGTGCCCGTAAAAAATGGCTGGCTATACACAAGGAATGTGGCAATGAGTGGTGAAAAAAAGGCGAAAGGCTGGCGGTTCTATGGTCTTGTAGGTTTTGGCGCAATAGCACTGCTTTCCGCTGGCGTCTGGGCGTTGCAATATGCTGGCAGTGGGCCAGAAAAAACGTTGTCGCCGCTGGTGGTGCACAACAATCTGCAAATCGATCTCAATGAGCCGGACCTCTTTCTCGACAGCGACTCTCTGAGCCAGCTTCCCAAAGATCTCCTCACCATTCCGTTTCTCCACGATGTTCTGAGCGAAGATTTCGTTTTCTATTATCAGAATCATGCCGATCGTCTGGGCATTGAAGGCAGCATTCGTCGTATTGTCTATGAACACGATCTCACGCTGAAAGATAAGCTCTTTTCGTCACTCTTAGATCAGCCCGCGCAGGCAGCGCTGTGGCACGATAAACAAGGCCATCTTTCACATTATATGGTGCTGATCCAGCGCAGTGGTTTAAGCAAACTGCTGGAGCCATTGTTGTTTGCCGCTACCAGCGACAGCCAGTTAAGCAAAACGGAAATCAGTAGCATCAAGATAAATAGTGAAACTATTCCTGTTTATCAGTTGCGCTATAACGGCAATAACGCCCTGATGTTCGCGACATATCAGGACAAGATGCTGGTGTTTTCCAGCACGGATATGCTGTTTAAAGATGATCAGCAGGATACCGAAGCCACGGCGATCGCAAGTGATTTGTTGAGCGGCAAAAAACGCTGGCAAGCCAGCTTTGGCCTGGAAGAGCGTGCTGCCGAAAAAACGCCAGTACGCCAGCGCATCGTGGCCAGCGCCAGGTTGCTGGGTTTTGGCTACCAGCGATTAATGCCTTCTTTTGCTGGCGTACGCTTCGAAATGGGTAACGACGGCTGGCACAGTTTTGTGGCGTTAAATGATGAATCCGCCAGCGTAGATGCCAGTTTCGATTTTACGCCGGTCTGGAACAGTATGCCTGCCGGGGCCAGCTTCTGTGTGGCGGTGCCGTATTCACACGGTATTGCCGAAGAGATGCTTTCGCACATCAGCCAGGAAAACGACAAGCTGAATGGGGCGTTAGACGGTGCCGCGGGGCTGTGCTGGTATGAAGACTCAAAATTGCAAACCCCGCTGTTTGTCGGTCAGTTTGATGGCACTGCCGAACAGGCGCAATTGCCAGGGAAACTGTTTACGCAAAATATTGGTGCGCACGAAAGCAAAGCGCCAGAAGGTGTTTTGCCGGTAAGCCAGACTCAGCAGGGCGAAGCGCAAATCTGGCGTCGCGAAGTGAGTTCCCGATACGGTCAGTATCCGAAAGCGCAGGCGGCGCAACCCGATCAATTAATGTCGGATTATTTTTTCCGCGTGTCGCTGGCGATGCAAAACAAAACGCTGCTTTTCTCCCTCGATGACACGCTGGTTAATAACGCCCTGCAAACACTGAATAAAAACCGCCCGGCAATGGTGGATGTAATACCCACTGATGGCATCGTTCCGCTCTATATCAATCCACAAGGCGTGGCGAAACTGCTGCGTAACGAAACGTTGACCAGTCTGCCGAAGAATCTCGAACCGGTTTTTTATAACGCCGCACAAACTTTATTAATGCCGAAGCTGGACGCTTTATCTCAACAACCGCGTTATGTCATGAAGCTGGCCCAGATGGAACCCGGTGCCGCCTGGCAGTGGCTACCCATAACCTGGCAGCCGCTATGAGGCACGGGCTGCTGGCGCTGATTTGCTGGCTGTGTTGTGTTGTTGCCCATAGCGAAATGCTGAATGTCGAACAATCCGGGCTGTTTCGCGCCTGGTTTGTACGCATTGCACAAGAACAGCTCCGCCAGGGGCCAAGTCCACGCTGGTATCAGCAGGATTGTGCGGGCCTGGTGCGATTTGCGGCGAACGAGACGCTGAAAGTTCACGATAGTAAATGGCTAAAAAGTAACGGTTTCTCTAGCCAGTATTTGCCGCCAGAGATGACGCTAACACCTGGACAGCGTCAACTGGCGCAAAACTGGAATCAGGGGAACGGGAAAACCGGCCCCTACGTGACCGCGATTAATTTGATTCAGTACAACAGCCAGTTTATTGGCCAGGACATAAACCAGGCGCTGCCTGGCGATATGATTTTTTTCGATCAGGGCGATGCCCAGCACTTAATGGTCTGGATGGGGCGTTACGTCATCTACCACACCGGAAGCGCCACGAAAACTGACAACGGAATGCGCGCAGTCAGTCTGCAACAACTTATGACATGGAAGGACACCCGATGGATACCCAACGATTCCAATCCCAATTTCATTGGCATTTATCGTTTAAATTTTCTGGCGCGATAGCAGCGTGCTTGTCCCTGTCTCTTGTGGGAACAGGGCTTGCTAATGCTGATGATTCGCTTCCTTCCAGTAACTATGCGCCGCCCGCAGGGGGAACATTCTTTTTGCTTGCTGACAGCAGTTTTAGCAGCAGTGAAGAGGCGAAAGTGCGACTGGAAGCGCCGGGGCGTGATTATCGGCGCTATCAGATGGAAGAGTACGGCGGCGTGGACGTTCGCCTGTATCGTATTCCTGACCCGATGGCATTTTTGCGCCAGCAGAAAAACCTGCATCGCATTGTGGTGCAACCGCAATATTTGGGCGACGGGCTGAACAATACGCTAACCTGGCTGTGGGATAACTGGTACGGCAAATCTCGCCGCGTGATGCAGCGTACTTTCTCTTCTCAGTCAAGGCAGAATGTGACTCAGGCGTTACCCGAATTACAGCTCGGCAATGCCATTATTAAACCTTCCCGTTATGTACAGAACAACCAGTTTTCCCCGCTGAAAAAATATCCCCTGGTGGAACAGTTCCGTTATCCACTATGGCAGGCTAAACCGTTCGAGCCGCAGCAAGGGGTAAAACTGGAAGGCGCATCCAGCAATTTCATCTCGCCGCAGCCGGGTAACATTTATATTCCTCTCGGCCAACAAGAGCCGGGACTGTACCTCGTCGAGGCGATGGTTGGTGGGTATCGGGCGACGACGGTGGTGTTTGTTTCCGATACCGTGGCGCTTAGCAAAGTGTCAGGCAAAGAGCTTCTGGTGTGGACCGCGGGTAAAAAACAGGGTGAAGCGAAGCCCGGCTCAGAGATCTTGTGGACTGACGGTCTTGGCGTGATGACCCGCGGTGTGACCGATGACAGCGGTACCTTGCAGTTACAACATATATCGCCAGAACGTTCATACATTCTGGGTAAGGATGCTGAAGGCGGCGTTTTTGTCTCCGAGAACTTCTTCTACGAAAGCGAAATCTACAACACCCGCTTGTATATTTTTACCGATCGCCCGCTATATCGCGCAGGCGATCGTGTCGATGTTAAAGTGATGGGCCGCGAGTTCCACGATCCGTTGCATTCATCCCCCATCGTCAGCGCCCCGGCGAAGCTTTCGGTGCTGGACGCTAACGGCAGTCTGTTGCAAACCGTCGATGTCACGCTGGATGCGCGCAATGGCGGGCAGGGAAGTTTCCGCCTGCCAGAAAATGCCGTTGCCGGAGGTTATGAGTTACGTCTTGCTTACCGCAATCAGGTCTATAGCAGCAGTTTTCGCGTGGCAAACTACATCAAGCCACATTTCGAGATTGGTTTAGCTCTCGACAAAAAAGAGTTCAAAACTGGCGAAGCGGTCAGCGGCAAACTGCAACTGCTCTACCCGGATGGCGAGCCGGTAAAAAATGCCCGCGTGCAGTTAAGTTTGCGCGCTCAGCAATTATCAATGGTCGGTAACGATTTGCGTTATGCCGGACGTTTCCCCGTGTCGCTGGAAGGCAGCGAAACGGTGTCCGACGCCAGCGGTCATGTGGCGTTAAATCTCCCCGCCGCCGATAAACCGAGCCGTTATTTGTTAACCGTCTCCGCCAGTGACGGCGCGGCGTATCGTGTCACCACCACCAAAGAGATCCTCATTGAACGCGGTCTGGCGCATTACTCATTAAGTACTGCCGCACAATACAGTAATAGCGGCGAGTCGGTTGTGTTCCGTTATGCCGCGCTGGAATCTTCAAAACAGGTTCCTGTTACGTATGAATGGTTGCGTCTCGAAGACCGCACGAGCCATAGCGGAGAGCTACCGTCAGGCGGCAAATCCTTTACCGTCAATTTCGCTAAACCTGGCAACTACAATCTGACATTACGCGATAAAGACGGCTTAATTCTCGCTGGGTTAAGTCATGCCGTCAGCGGTAAGGGCAGCACGGCGCATACTGGTACGGTAGATATCGTGGCGGATAAAACGCTGTACCAGCCAGGCGAAACTGCGAAGATGCTGATTACCTTTCCGGAGCCAATTGATGAAGCATTATTGACGCTGGAACGCGATCGCGTGGAACAGCAGTCGCTGCTTTCGCATCCGGCAAACTGGCTGACGTTACAACGTTTAAACGATACCCAGTATGAAGCCCGGGTTCCAGTGAGCAATTCCTTTGCGCCTAACATCACTTTTTCGGTGCTGTATACCCGTAATGGTCAGTACAGTTTTCAGAACGCCGGGATCAAAGTTGCCGTTCCTCAGCTTGATATCCGGGTGAAAACGAACAAAACCCATTACCAGCCTGGTGAACTGGTCAATGTCGAATTAACCTCGTCGCTGAAAGGTAAACCTGTTTCTGCGCAGCTAACGGTAGGCGTGGTCGATGAAATGATCTACGCGCTGCAACCAGAAATCGCGCCGAATATCGGCAAATTTTTCTATCCGCTGGGGCGTAACAATGTGCGTACCAGCTCCAGTCTGTCGTTTATCAGCTACGACCAGGCGCTCTCCAGCGAGCCGGTTGCGCCTGGCGCAACTAACCGCAGCGAGCGGCGAGTAAAAATGCTTGAACGTCCACGGCGTGAAGAGGTGGATACCGCGGCATGGATGCCGTCACTCACAACCGATAAACAAGGCAAAGCGTATTTCACGTTCCTGATGCCTGATTCGTTAACCCGCTGGCGTATCACCGCGCGTGGGATGAACGGCGACGGGCTGGTCGGGCAGGGGCGTGCTTATCTGCGTTCGGAAAAAAATCTCTACATGAAGTGGAGTATGCCAACGGTGTATCGCGTGGGCGACAAACCGGCGGCAGGACTGTTTATCTTCAGTCAGCAGGATAACGAACCGGTGGCGCTGGTGACTAAATTTGCAGGCGCTGAGATGCGCCAGACGCTGACGCTGCACAAAGGGGCGAATTATATTTCGCTGGCGCAGAACATTCAGCAATCTGGCTTGTTAAGCGCAGAACTGCAACAAAATGGGCAAGTGCAGGACAGCATTAGCACAAAACTGTCTTTTGTGGATAACAGCTGGCCCGTTGAACAGCAGAAAAATGTCATGCTCGGTGGTGGCGATAACGCGCTGATGTTGCCCGAGCAGGCGAGCAATATCCGGCTACAAAGTAGTGAAACGCCGCAGGAGATTTTCCGCAACAATCTTGATGCGTTAGTCGATGAACCGTGGGGTGGCGTAATCAACACCGGTAGCCGTCTGATCCCGCTCAGTCTCGCCTGGCGTTCGCTTGCCGATCATCAAAGTGCCGCCGCTAACGACATTCGTCAGATGATTCAGGATAACCGTCTGCGGCTGATGCAACTGGCGGGGCCCGGAGCGCGCTTTACCTGGTGGGGTGAAGATGGCAATGGTGACGCCTTCCTTACGGCATGGGCATGGTACGCCGACTGGCAGGCCAGCCAGGCGATCGGCGTAACGCAACAACCGGAATACTGGCAGCATATGCTCGACAGCTACGCGGAGCAGGCAGATAACATGCCGTTATTGCATCGGGCGCTGGTGCTGGCATGGGCGCAGGAGATGAATTTGCCGTGCAAAACGTTGTTGAAAGGGTTGGATGAAGCTATCGCCCGGCGCGGAACTAAAACTGAAGATTTCTCTGAGGAAGACACCCGCGATATCAATGATAGCCTGATCCTCGATACACCGGAGTCTCCACTGGCAGATGCGGTGGCAAACGTCTTAACCATGACGTTGCTGAAAAAAGCGCAGTTGAAGTCCACGGTGATGCCACAGGTTCAGCAATATGCGTGGGATAAAGCGGCAAACAGCAATCAGCCGCTGGCGCACACGGTTGTGCTGCTTAATAGCGGTGGCGACGCTACCCAGACGGCCGCTATTTTAAGTGGTTTGACCGCTGAGCAATCCACTATTGAGCGCGCGCTGGCCATGAACTGGCTGGCGAAATATATGGCGACAATGCCTCCAGTTGTTTTGCCTGCGCCTGCGGGCGCATGGGCTAAACATAAGTTAACTGGAGGGGGCGAAGACTGGCGTTGGGTTGGTCAGGGTGTGCCGGACATTCTCTCTTTTGGTGACGAATTATCGCCGCAAAATGTGCAGGTCCGCTGGCGTGAACCGGCAAAAACGGCTCAACAAAGTAACATTCCGGTGACCGTTGAACGCCAGTTGTATCGGCTTATCCCCGGTGAAGAAGAGATGAGCTTTACTCTGCAGCCGGTGACCAGCAATGAGATTGACAGCGATGCGCTGTATCTCGATGAAATTACGCTTACCAGCGAGCAGGATGCAGTTCTGCGCTATGGTCAGGTGGAAGTACCGCTCCCGCCGGGAGCCGACGTTGAGCGCACAACATGGGGCATTTCAGTCAATAAACCCAACGCCGCGAAACAGCAGGGGCAATTGCTGGAAAAAGCGCGTAATGAAATGGGCGAACTGGCCTATATGGTGCCGGTGAAAGAACTGACGGGAGCGGTCACTTTCCGCCATTTGCTGCGCTTCTCGCAAAAAGGGCAATTCGTTCTGCCTCCTGCTCGTTATGTGCGTTCCTATGCACCTGCGCAGCAAAGTGTTGCGGCAGGGAGTGAATGGACCGGGATGCAGGTGAAATAAGTGAACTGGCGCAGAATCGTCTGGCTATTGGCGTTGGTTACTCTGCCAACACTTGCGGAGGAGACGCCGTTACAACTGGTGCTGCGCGGTGCGCAGCACGATCAACTGTATCAGCTGTCGTCATCAGGCGTGACCAAAGTCTCAGCATTACCTGACTCGCTCACCACGCCGTTAGGGAGTTTGTGGAAACTGTATGTTTACGCCTGGCTGGAGGATACCCATCAACCGGAGCAGCCCTACCAGTGTCGCGGAAACTCCCCGGAAGAGGTTTATTGTTGTCAGGCTGGGGAGAGCATAACGCGCGATACCGCGCTGGTACGTTCCTGTGGGCTCTATTTTGCGCCGCAGCGGTTGCATATTGGCGCAGATGTGTGGGGGCAATACTGGCAACAGCGTCAGGCACCTGCGTGGTTAGCGTCTCTGACTACGCTGAAGCCAGAAACCTCGGTAACGGTTAAATCGCTGCTCGATTCATTAGCGACGTTACCTGCGCAAAACAAAGCTCAGGAAGTCTTACTGGATGTGGTGCTGGACGAGGCGAAAATCGGTGTCGCATCCATGCTCGGTAGTCGGGTACGGGTGAAAACCTGGAGCTGGTTTGCCGATGATAAACAGGAAATCCGTCAGGGTGGTTTTGCCGGCTGGTTAACCGATGGTACACCGCTGTGGGTTACTGGCAGTGGCACCAGCAAAACGGTACTAATCCGTTATGCGACGGTGCTTAATCGGGTTTTGCCAGTGCCGACGCAGGTTGCCAGTGGGCAATGTGTAGAGGTGGAGCTGTTTGCCCGCTATCCGCTGAAGAAAATCACAGCGGAAAAGAGTACGACGGCAGTAAAACCCGGCGTACTTAATGGGCGCTATCGTGTGACGTTTACTAATGGTAACCACATTACGTTTGTCAGCCACGGTGAGACGACCTTACTGAGCGAAAAGGGCAAACTGAAATTGCAGTCGCATCTCGATCGTGAAGAGTACGTTGCCAGAGTTCTGGATCGCGAGGCGAAAAGTACGCCACCTGAGGCAGCGAAATCCATGACCGTGGCGATACGTACTTTTTTACAGCAAAACGCCAATCGGGAAGGTGATTGCCTGACCATCCCCGACAGCAGCGCCACGCAGCGTGTTTCTGCTTCGCCAGCGACCACGGGGGCGCGAACGATGACCGCCTGGACGCAGGATCTCATCTATGCAGGCGATCCGGTTCATTATCATGGCAGTCGCGCTACCGAAGGGACACTTTCCTGGCGGCAAGCCACGGCCCAGGCGGGGCAGGGGGAGCGTTACGACCAGATACTCGCGTTTGCTTATCCCGACAACAGCCTTAGCCGCTGGGGAGCTCCACGCTCAACCTGCCAGTTATTACCCAAAGCGAAAGCCTGGCTGGCGAAAAAAATGCCGCAGTGGCGGCGTATATTACAAGGCGAGACGGGGTACAACGAACCAGACGTGTTTGCGGTCTGTCGTTTAGTCTCAGGTTTCCCCTATACCGATCGGCAGCAGAAACGGCTGTTTATTCGTAACTTCTTTACGCTTCAGGATCGGCTGGATTTAACCCATGAGTATCTGCACCTGGCCTTTGATGGTTATCCCACCGGGCTTGATGAGAACTATATCGAAACGCTGACCCGACAATTATTAATGGACTAATGCTATGCGAAAGATTTTTCTTCCGTTGTTACTGGTGGCACTTTCGCCTGTCGCTCACAGTGAAGGTGTGCAGGAAGTCGAGATTGACGCACCGCTCTCTGGCTGGCATCCGGCAGAGGGCGAAGATGCCAGTTTTTCACAATCGATCAATTACCCGGCGTCGTCCGTCAACATGGCAGATGATCAAAATATCTCAGCGCAGATCCGCGGCAAAATAAAGAATTATGCTGCGGCGGGTAAAGTTCAGCAGGGCCGGCTGGTGGTCAACGGTGCCAGTATGCCGCAGAGAATTGAATCCGATGGTTCATTTGCACGCCCTTATATTTTCACTGAAGGCAGCAACAGCGTGCAGGTCATCAGCCCGGATGGGCAAAGCCGGCAAAAAATGCAGTTTTACTCAACGCCGGGTACAGGAACGATTCGTGCACGTTTACGGCTGGTTCTCTCGTGGGATACGGACAATACCGATCTCGATCTCCATGTTGTCACGCCCGATGGCGAACACGCCTGGTACGGTAACACCGTGCTGAAAAACAGTGGTGCACTGGATATGGATGTCACGACGGGGTACGGACCCGAGATTTTCGCCATGCCAGCACCAGTTCACGGGCGCTATCAGGTGTATATCAACTACTATGGTGGGCGCAGCGAAACGGAATTGACGACCGCCCAACTGACGCTGATCACCGATGAAGGATCGGTCAATGAGAAACAGGAAACATTTATTGTACCGATGCGTAATGCTGGCGAGCTGACGCTGGTGAAAAGTTTTGACTGGTGATCCATCCCTTCACACAACCTGGCTCTCTCTTTTTTCAGATAAGACTGCTGGGCGATCTGCCGACGCCAGGATATAACCATTAACAAGCGTCGGCAGATTGGTCATTTCTTATTTTTCGTACTGAGAACTGTCCATCTACTCCGGCTTTCCTGGTTAAGGCAATGGTTTCTAAGCGATACGCATTATTGCAATGGTGACAGAACATTGCGGTAACACGCTTTTACCGCTACCTTAACCACACTCCATCGGTCACCTGAGGCGGAGCTTCGCCCCTTTGAAATACCTTGCTTCTTTTCGTACAACCCTGAAAGCCTCGCGCTACATGTTCAGAGCATTGGCGTTAGTGCTCTGGCTGTTGATTGCTTTTTCATCCGTTTTTTACATCGTTAATGCGTTACATCAGCGAGAATCGGAAATTCGTCAGGAATTTAATCTGAGTTCCGATCAGGCTCAGCGCTTTATTCAACGCACCTCTGATGTGATGAAAGAGCTGAAGTACATCGCCGAAAATCGCTTATCGGCAGAAAACGGTGTGCTTTCCCCGCGTGGACGAGAAACGCAGGCGGATGTGCCTGCGTTTGAACCGCTGTTTGCCGACTCCGATTGTTCCGCAATGAGTAACACCTGGCGAGGTTCTCTGGAGTCATTGGCGTGGTTTATGCGCTACTGGCGCGATAATTTTTCTGCGGCTTACGATCTCAACCGGGTATTTTTAATCGGCAGCGATAACCTCTGCATGGCCAATTTCGGTCTGCGTGATATGCCAGTGGAACGCGATACCGCGTTGAAAGCTTTGCATGAACGCATCAATAAATATCGAAATGCACCACAAGATGATAGCGGCAGTAACCTCTACTGGATCAGCGAAGGTCCGCGCCCTGGCGTCGGATATTTTTACGCGTTGACGCCAGTTTATCTGGCGAACCGGTTGCAGGCGCTTTTGGGTGTCGAGCAGACCATCCGGATGGAGAACTTTTTCTTACCGGGTACGTTGCCGATGGGGGTTACCATTCTTGATGAAAATGGTCATACCCTGATTTCGCTTACCGGACCAGAAAGTAAAATTAAGGGCGATCCTCGCTGGATGCAGGAACGCTCCTGGTTTGGCTATACGGAAGGGTTCCGGGAGCTGGTGCTGAAGAAAAATCTGCCACCCTCATCGCTAAGCATCGTGTATTCGGTGCCGGTTGATAAGGTGCTGGAACGCATTCGCATGTTGATCCTTAACGCAATTTTGCTGAATGTGCTTGCCGGAGCTGCATTGTTTACTCTCGCGCGGATGTACGAGCGACGTATTTTCATTCCGGCGGAAAGCGACGCCCTGCGACTGGAAGAACATGAGCAGTTCAATCGCAAGATTGTCGCCTCCGCGCCAGTGGGTATCTGCATTTTGCGTACCGCTGATGGCGTCAATATTTTAAGTAACGAACTGGCGCATACCTATCTCAATATGCTTACGCATGAGGACCGCCAACGACTGACGCAAATTATCTGTGGGCAGCAGGTCAATTTTGTTGATGTCCTGACCAGCAACAATACCAATCTGCAAATCAGCTTCGTCCATTCGCGCTATCGTAATGAAAACGTGGCCATTTGTGTGCTGGTGGATGTTTCTTCGCGCGTGAAGATGGAAGAGTCGTTGCAGGAGATGGCACAAGCAGCGGAACAGGCGAGCCAGTCAAAATCGATGTTCCTTGCCACCGTCAGTCATGAGCTGCGAACGCCGCTGTATGGCATTATCGGTAACCTGGATCTGTTGCAAACCAAAGAGTTACCGAAAGGCGTCGATCGGCTGGTGACGGCAATGAACAACTCTTCCAGCCTGTTGTTGAAAATTATCAGCGATATTCTCGATTTCTCGAAGATTGAATCGGAACAGTTGAAGATCGAACCGCGTGAGTTTTCACCGCGTGAAGTGATGAACCACATCACCGCCAACTATTTACCGCTGGTGGTACGCAAGCAGTTAGGCTTGTACTGCTTTATTGAACCGGATGTGCCAGTGGCCTTAAATGGCGACCCGATGCGTTTACAGCAGGTCATCTCCAACCTGTTGAGTAACGCCATAAAATTCACCGATACCGGCTGTATAGTTTTGCATGTCCGCGCTGATGGCGATTATCTCTCTATCCGTGTTCGCGATACCGGCGTGGGGATTCCGGCGAAAGAAGTGGTGCGCTTGTTTGATCCCTTCTTCCAGGTCGGAACGGGCGTACAGCGAAACTTCCAGGGGACCGGTCTGGGTCTGGCGATTTGTGAAAAACTGATCAGCATGATGGACGGCGATATCTCGGTAGATTCAGAACCGGGAATGGGCAGCCAGTTTACCGTGCGTATTCCGTTGTACGGCGCTCAGTACCCGCAGAAAAAAGGCGTGGAAGGGTTGAGTGGTAAACGCTGCTGGCTGGCGGTCCGCAATGCGTCGCTCTGTCAGTTCCTGGAAACCAGTTTGCAGCGCAGCGGCATCGTCGTTACAACATACGAAGGGCAGGAACCGACTCCCGAAGATGTGTTAATTACTGACGAGGTAGTGAGTAAAAAATGGCAGGGTAGAGCGGTAGTGACCTTCTGTCGTCGCCATATTGGTATTCCGCTGGAGAAAGCGCCAGGGGAGTGGGTACACAGTGTGGCTGCCCCGCATGAGCTACCGGCATTGTTGGCGCGTATTTATTTGATCGAGATGGAGAGCGACGATCCTGCTAACGCTCTGCCGTCGACGGACAAAGCGGTCAGCGATAATGACGATATGATGATTCTGGTCGTGGATGATCATCCGATTAACCGACGTCTGCTGGCAGATCAGTTGGGATCGTTGGGCTATCAATGTAAAACCGCGAATGATGGTGTCGATGCGCTTAATGTACTTAGCAAGAATCATATTGATATCGTGCTTAGCGACGTCAACATGCCAAATATGGATGGTTACCGCTTGACGCAACGCATTCGTCAGTTGGGACTGACGTTGCCGGTAATCGGAGTAACTGCTAATGCGTTGGCTGAAGAGAAGCAGCGGTGTCTGGAGTCCGGTATGGACAGCTGCCTGTCGAAGCCGGTAACGCTGGATGTGATAAAACAGACGCTGACGGTATATGCCGAGAGGGTCAGGAAATCGCGGGAATCGTAGGACGGATAAGGTGTTTATGCCGCATCTGGCATTCAGTGCAAATGCCAGATGCGACGCTGACGCGTCTTATCTGGCCTACTTTAATGTAATCTGTTGAAATAATGGGAATCGTAGGCCGGATAAGGCGTTTACGCTGCATCCGGCAATCGGTGCAAATGCCAGATAAGACACTAACGCGTCTTATCTGGCCTACAGATGATTAGTCTTTATCTGCCGGACTTAAGGTCACAGAAGAGAGATAATTCAGCAGAGCAATATCGTTCTCGACACCCAGCTTCATCATCGCAGATTTCTTCTGGCTACTGATGGTTTTAATACTGCGGTTCAGCTTTTTAGCGATCTCGGTCACCAGGAAGCCTTCCGCAAACAGGCGCAGAACTTCACTCTCTTTTGGCGAGAGACGCTTGTCACCGTAACCACCAGCACTGATTTTTTCCAACAGGCGAGAAACGCTTTCCGGGGTAAATTTCTTCCCTTTCTGCAGCGCGGCGAGAGCTTTCGGCAGATCGGTCGGTGCACCTTGTTTCAGCACGATCCCTTCGATATCCAGATCCAATACCGCACTAAGAATCGCCGGGTTGTTGTTCATGGTCAGAACAATGATCGACAGGCTTGGGAAATGGCGCTTGATGTACTTGATTAAGGTAATGCCATCGCCGTACTTATCGCCAGGCATGGAGAGATCGGTAATCAACACATGCGCATCCAGTTTCGGCAGGTTGTTGATCAGTGCTGTAGAGTCTTCAAATTCGCCGACAACATTCACCCACTCAATTTGCTCAAGTGATTTGCGAATACCGAACAAGACTATCGGATGGTCATCGGCAATAATTACGTTCATATTGTTCATGTAATAGGCTACCTTGCTACAGCAAGCTCTTGACATAACTGTCAATGTCGCTGATGTATTTTTCTATTCCTGGAACATCCTTCTCACGAATCAGATGTTCCAGCGTTTCACATAACTGCTTGCCGGGTACCAGATTTAGCATGGCAAATACGCCTTTAAGACGATGAGCCGTTTGGGCTAACGCAGCAAAGTCACTGGTTGCTGCTTCAGTATACAGCCTCTTAACATCATCCGGTACTGTGTCTACAAAGAGCGCATAATAGCCGCTGGCATGGAGTTGCGCATTTTCATCTCCGCCCAGAGGCGATTCTGTCACCTCTTCCTGCGCCAGTTGCACTTCAATTAATTGTAAGACCGCTTCCTGCATAGCGTTGCTCATATTGAAGTTGACGCACAATTGACCAGGCCCAATTTCCCGTACGCCAGACTCATCATCGCTTAAAAGCAAGCCAGAGGCAGTAAGATTAGACGGATTATCCGTTAAAAAGATATCATAATCTTGACTAATTAATCTTTCATCGGGTGTGATACAGGTTGCACCCCAATTTTCTAACTGGCGAGTGACAATATTCCGAATTTCTGCCGAAGTAACATCCACCATTACGCAGACATCATCCAGTAAACGCTCTTCTTCCTCTTCAACTTCCGGGTCAGCTGCGAGCATTTTGATATGCACAGAGTAGCGTGTACCAAGCCCATCCCGCGTTTTGATGTTTAAATGACCGCCCAGTTTACGTGCCAGTTGATCGCTCAGCCAGAATGCCAGCGGGTTCGCCTTGCCATAGCGATCGTTTTGGGTCTGGTTGATAAACGGGAAGTGCAAATTATCCATTTCATGAATACTTACGCCTTCTCCCGTGTCCAGAATGCGGAACGTCAGGCGGTCTTCGGAGGACTCATCCTGATCAACCTCAAGGGTGATTTTTCCCAATTGCGTTGAGGTCACGGCATATTGCATCAGTAGCAGCAAAATACGTCGTAAGGCATCGCGATCGCCGCGGCGCATATCGTGTGCTTTCAGATGATTGTTAATCAGCAGTTGCAGACCTTTACGCTTGATGGCAGGCAACACTGAAGGCACAACTTCATCAATTAAATCCTGCACGGAGAACAGCACCGTCTCACTTTTCCAGCTATCATCCGCAAGCATGTTCGCTAACTGTATTTCATCAACCAGCCGCACCAGCACATCTGCCTGATTCGCCAGTTGTTTGCTTTCCGGGGCGTTGAGTTTAGCCGCGCTCTCCGCCAGGGACTGTGCGGGTTCTTTCAGCGCATCGCCAATGTTTTTCATAAAGGTCATCCGCCCCTGCTGGTTTTTCTCATACAGACGCTGCGCCTGCTTGAGTTTCTTGTTTACCAGCACTTCGCGATCCTGATCGCGAATAATGAAAATTTGTGTGCGCGGCGCGACCTGGCTGCGGAACATGCGGATCTCATACAGCTCGTTATTGATCGTCGCCTGAATAATCCCCTGATGCTGTTCCGCCATGGTGGTGATGTTTTGCAGATTCAAATGCGGCAGCAAATGATCGGCAATTTTGTTACTTATGACAGTGCGGTTCGATTCCTGATCGTGAACCAGCAGGCCGAGCGGCAGCAGTGAGACTATCTCTTCATTAATTGCCCGTAAAATGCGCAATTCGTTATTGACCGCCGTGCTGGGTAGACTTTCTGTACTGCGGCTGGAGAAATGGCGGAATGTGGTATAGCCAAATAACGCCAGCGCCAGCAAACCGATGTTCAGCAGCAGTGGCAGCAGAATGTTTTGCAACGTATCCAGCAATAAGGTGCCATAAGGAACCTGCCAGACCAGGCGCATATCGGTAGAGTTGAGTGCCGAGGAGATTTCAATCTTCGTACTGTTAAAGTGGATACTGACGCTATCCGTCCCTTCTTTCTCATTATCATTGTCTCCCGTTGCCGTCGCGTCTGGCTCAAGGCGGAAACTGTCCAGCGGCATACCCGGTGGGATCAAATCATTAATCGGCAGATCAAAAGCCACGACCGTTGCCAGATGTCCCGGCTGGTTGAACGTGGTACGCAAGGTAAAGTAATGACCGTTCTGCCAGGCCAGGCGGCGCATGTTAGAAAAACTTTCGCGTTCATCGAGGGCGTTGGCCTGTTGCAACATTTCTGCACGACGTGAATCAACAATGTCACTGACGGTCGATTCTTTAAATCCGGAGGTGAGATCTTTGAGGGGCAGGGTTGAGATCAGCACCAGACTGTTATCCTGACCATTCAGGTAATACATCGACCACGGTACATTTTCTGCGCCCCACAATGTGTCCAGATAGGTGGACATCCGTTGAGTCATCTCAAGCGTTGAGTTGTCGTGAGAGCCAAAGATTAACGCTTCCGTTTTGCGGCGCGGTTTTTCCAGATAGTAGACATCCTGTTTCAGGCGCGTCTCTTGTAAACCTTCGCCGGAGGAGGGGGAGGTCGTCGCGGCAATGTTGTCGTAGATCTGCCAGGTCACGTAACGCCAGGTATCGACGCGCTTTTGGATAGCGTGGGTAATGTCGACAATCTGGTAACTTTTATCTTTCAGCCAGGCGTTAACGGCGCTTTGTACCATTACCCCCATCGTCACCAGTAACACAATGATCAACAGTAAAAAGAAGCGGGTAATGCTCCCCGGTAGGAGTGAAAAGCGGGTCGTGGCCGTTGTCTCTTTCTGACGCATTCGTGTTTATGACCTGTTAAAACTTCGCGAAGTGATAGGGCAGTATAAAGGGTACAGTGTGAAATTCCAGACTCTTACCTGATTGATGATTCTCTATTCTCCCGTGATATTTATCATCCTGCATTGGGGGAAATAGATGTACAAGCGCCATTTTGCTGTACAAATAACCTACAAAAAGCCCAACAAAAATAATTGCAAATAAACAAAGATTGCTGGAAATTATGCTGATGTTAATTATTTGTGAAATAGTTAACAAGCGTTATAGTTTTTCTGTGGTAGCACAGAATAATGAAAAGTGTGTAAAGAAGGGTAAAAAAAACCGGATGCGAGGCATCCGGTTGAAATAGGGGTAAACAGACATTCAGAAATGAATGACGGTAATAAATAAAGTTAATGATGATAGCGGGAGTTATTCTAGTTGCGAGTGAAGGTTTTGTTTTGACATTCAGTGCTGTCAAATACTTAAGAATAAGTTATTGATTTTAACCTTGAATTATTATTGCTTGATGTTACGTGCTTATTTCGCCATTCCGCAATAATCTTAAAAAGTTCCCTTGCATTTACATTTTGAAACATCTATAGCGATAAATGAAACATCTTAAAAGTTTTAGTATCATATTCGTGTTGGATTATTCTGCATTTTTGGGGAGAATGGACTTGCCGACTGATTAATGAGGGTTAATCAGTATGCAGTGGCATAAAAAAGCAAATAAAGGCATATAACAGAGGGTTAATAACATGAAAGTTAAAGTACTGTCCCTCCTGGTCCCAGCTCTGCTGGTAGCAGGCGCAGCAAACGCTGCTGAAGTTTACAACAAAGACGGCAACAAATTAGATCTGTACGGTAAAGTAGACGGCCTGCACTATTTCTCTGACAACAAAGATGTAGATGGCGACCAGACCTACATGCGTCTTGGCTTCAAAGGTGAAACTCAGGTTACTGACCAGCTGACCGGTTACGGCCAGTGGGAATATCAGATTCAGGGCAACAGCGCTGAAAACGAAAACAACTCCTGGACCCGTGTGGCATTCGCAGGTCTGAAATTCCAGGATGTAGGTTCTTTCGACTACGGTCGTAACTACGGCGTTGTTTACGACGTAACTTCCTGGACCGACGTACTGCCAGAATTCGGTGGTGACACCTACGGTTCTGACAACTTCATGCAGCAGCGTGGTAACGGCTTCGCGACCTACCGTAACACTGACTTCTTCGGTCTGGTTGACGGCCTGAACTTTGCTGTTCAGTACCAGGGTAAAAACGGTAGCGTAAGCGGCGAAGGCATGACCAACAACGGTCGTGGTGCTCTGCGTCAGAACGGCGACGGCGTTGGCGGATCTATCACTTATGATTACGAAGGCTTCGGTATCGGTGGTGCGATCTCCAGCTCCAAACGTACTGATGATCAGAACAGCCCGCTGTACATCGGTAACGGCGACCGTGCTGAAACCTACACTGGTGGTCTGAAATACGACGCTAACAACATCTACCTGGCTGCTCAGTACACCCAGACCTACAACGCAACTCGCGTAGGTTCCCTGGGTTGGGCGAACAAAGCACAGAACTTCGAAGCTGTTGCTCAGTACCAGTTCGACTTCGGTCTGCGTCCGTCTGTAGCATACCTGCAGTCTAAAGGTAAAAACCTGGGTGTCATCAATGGTCGTAACTACGACGACGAAGATATCCTGAAATATGTTGATGTTGGCGCGACCTACTACTTCAACAAAAACATGTCCACCTACGTTGACTACAAAATCAACCTGCTGGACGACAACCAGTTCACTCGTGACGCTGGCATCAACACTGATAACATCGTAGCTCTGGGTCTGGTTTACCAGTTCTAATCTCGATTGATATCGAACAAAGGGCCTGCGGGCCCTTTTTTCATTGTTTTCAGCGTACAAACTCATTTTTTTGGTGTACTCTTGCGACCGTTCGCATGAGGATAATCACGTATGGAAATAAGCTTTACCCGCGTGGCACTGCTGGCTGCCGCGCTCTTCTTTGTTGGTTGCGATCAAAAACCACAACCCGCCAAAACCCACGCTACTGAAGTTACCGTTCTTGAAGGCAAAACCATGGGTACCTTCTGGCGTGCCAGCATCCCGGGCATTGATGCCAAACGCAGTGCCGAACTTAAAGAAAAGATTCAGACCCAGCTGGACGCCGACGATCAGCTGCTTTCGACCTATAAAAAAGATTCCGCGCTGATGCGCTTTAACGACTCGCAAAGTTTGTCGCCGTGGCCAGTAAGTGAAGCGATGGCCGAAATCGTCACTACCTCGCTGCGCATTGGCGCGAAGACCGATGGTGCGATGGATATTACCGTCGGGCCGCTGGTGAATCTGTGGGGCTTTGGCCCGGAACAACAGCCGGTTCAAATTCCGAGCCAGGAACAGATCGATGCGATGAAAGCCAAAACCGGCTTACAGCACCTGACGGTCATCAATCAGTCGCATCAGCAATATCTGCAAAAAGACCTGCCGGATTTATATATCGATCTCTCCACCGTCGGTGAAGGTTATGCGGCGGATCACCTGGCACGCTTGATGGAGCAGGAAGGGATTTCCCGCTATCTGGTGTCGGTGGGCGGCGCGCTGAACAGCCGTGGTATGAACGGTGAAGGCCAGCCGTGGCGGGTAGCGATTCAAAAACCAACCGATAAAGAAAACGCGGTTCAGGCTGTGGTGGATATCAACGGTCATGGGATTAGCACCTCTGGCAGCTACCGTAACTATTACGAACTGGACGGCAAACGTCTTTCTCATGTTATCGATCCGCAAACCGGGCGTCCCATCGAACACAATCTGGTATCCGTGACGGTGATTGCTCCGACGGCGCTGGAAGCCGATGCCTGGGATACTGGCTTGATGGTACTCGGGCCGGAGAAAGCCAAAGAGGTTGTTCGCCGGGAAGGGCTGGCGGTTTATATGATCACCAAAGAAGGCGATAGCTTTAAAACCTGGATGTCACCACAGTTTAAAAGCTTCCTTGTCAGCGAAAAAAATTAAAGCGCAAGATTGCTGGTTTTTGCGTGATGGTGACCGGGCAGACTAAAGGCTATCCTTAACCAGGGAGCTGATTATGAAAAACGCCACATGCTTAACTGACGATCAACGCTGGCAATCTGTCTTAGCCCGCGACCCGAATGCCGACAGCGAATTCGTTTTCGCCGTGCGCACCACAGGCATCTTTTGCCGTCCGTCTTGCCGCGCCAGACATGCCTTGCGGGAAAATGTCTCCTTCTACGCAAATGCCTGCGAGGCACTCGCCGCCGGATTTCGCCCCTGCAAACGCTGCCAACCTGATAAAGCCAATGCCCAGCAACATCGGTTGGATAAAATCACCCACGCGTGTCGACTGCTGGAACAGGAAACGCCTGTAACGCTGGAAGCCTTAGCCGACCAGGTGGCGATGAGTCCATTTCATCTACATCGGTTGTTTAAAGCGACTACCGGAATGACGCCTAAAGCCTGGCAACAGGCCTGGCGCGCTCGCCGTTTGCGCGAATCGCTGGCGAAAGGGGAGAGCGTGACGACGTCTATTCTTAACGCCGGATTCCCCGACAGCAGCAGTTACTATCGCAAAGCTGACGAAACGCTGGGCATGACGGCTAAACAATTCCGTCACGGTGGCGAAAATCTGGCGGTGCGTTACGCGCTGGCTGATTGTGAGCTGGGTCGTTGCCTGGTGGCAGAAAGCGAGCGGGGGATTTGCGCGATATTGCTGGGCGATGATGACGCGACACTAATCAGCGAGTTGCAGCAGATGTTTCCCGCTGCCGACAACGCGCCTGCCGATCTGATGTTTCAGCAACATGTGCGTGAAGTGATCGCCAGCCTCAATCAACGCGATACGCCGCTGACGTTACCGCTGGACATTCGCGGCACTGCTTTTCAGCAACAAGTCTGGCAGGCACTGCGCACGATACCTTGCGGTGAAACCGTCAGTTATCAGCAACTGGCTAACGCCATCGGCAAACCGAAAGCGGTACGTGCCGTTGCCAGCGCCTGTGCCGCCAACAAGCTCGCTATCGTTATACCTTGTCATCGGGTGGTCCGTGGTGATGGCACACTTTCCGGTTACCGCTGGGGCGTGTCGCGTAAAGCGCAACTGCTGCGCCGCGAAGCTGAAAATGAGGAGAGGTAATGTTGGATCTGTTTGCCGATGCTGAACCGTGGCAAGAGCCACTGGCGGCTGGAGCGGTAATTTTGCACCGTTTTGCTTTTAACGCTGCGGAGCAACTGATCCGCGATATTAATGACGTTGCCAGCCAGTCGCCGTTTCGCCAGATGGTCACCCCCGGGGGATATACCATGTCGGTGGCGATGACCAACTGTGGGCATCTGGGCTGGACGACCCATCGGCAAGGTTATCTCTATTCGCCCATTGATCCGCAAACAAATAAACCGTGGCCCGCCATGCCACAAAGCTTTCATGATTTATGTCAACGTGCGGCTACGGCGGCGGGCTATCCGGATTTCCAGCCAGATGCTTGTCTTATCAACCGCTACGCTCCTGGCGCGAAACTGTCGCTGCATCAGGATAAAGACGAACCGGATCTGCGCGCGCCGATTGTTTCTGTTTCTCTTGGCTTACCCGCGATTTTTCAATTTGGTGGCCTGAAACGTAATGATCCGCTCAAACGTTTGTTGTTGGAACATGGCGATGTGGTGGTATGGGGCGGTGAATCGCGGCTGTTTTATCACGGCATTCAACCGCTGAAAGCGGGGTTTCATCCACTCACCGGCGACTGCCGCTACAACCTGACATTCCGTCAGGCAGGTAAAAAAGAATAAAAATAAGAATTATTATTGCTGTGCGCGCGAAGATGTTTAAACTGCGGGCTGTAATTCATTGTCCGGGTTTTCTGCATGGAACTTCTTGTACTTGTCTGGCGGCAGTATCGCTGGCCATTTATCAGTGTGATGGCGCTAAGCCTCGCCAGTGCGGCATTAGGCATTGGCTTAATTGCTTTTATCAATCAGCGCCTTATCGAAACGGCGGATACCAGTCTGCTGGTGTTGCCGGAGTTTCTGGGATTATTGCTGCTGTTGATGGCAGTCACTCTCGGATCGCAACTGGCGCTCACCACTTTGGGGCATCACTTCGTTTACCGACTGCGTAGTGAATTTATCAAGCGGATTCTGGATACCCACGTCGAGCGCATTGAACAACTCGGTAGCGCCTCGTTGCTGGCGGGATTAACCAGCGATGTGCGCAATATCACCATTGCTTTTGTGCGTCTGCCGGAACTGGTGCAGGGGATCATTCTCACTATCGGTTCCGCGGCGTATCTGTGGATGCTGTCGGGCAAAATGTTGCTGGTAACGGCTATCTGGATGGCGATCACCATCTGGGGTGGTTTTGTACTGGTGGCGCGGGTGTACAAACATATGGCGACCCTGCGTGAAACCGAAGACAAGCTGTACACGGATTTTCAAACCGTACTCGAAGGGCGCAAAGAGCTGACTCTGAACCGGGAACGCGCCGAGTATGTGTTTAACAACCTCTACATCCCCGATGCGCAAGAGTATCGCCATCATATTATTCGCGCAGACACCTTCCATCTTAGCGCCGTGAACTGGTCAAACATCATGATGCTGGGCGCTATCGGCCTGGTGTTCTGGATGGCGAACAGTCTCGGTTGGGCTGATACCAACGTTGCTGCGACCTATTCGTTGACGCTGTTATTCCTGCGTACGCCGCTGCTTTCGGCGGTTGGCGCATTGCCGACGCTGCTGACGGCGCAGGTGGCGTTTAACAAGCTGAACAAATTCGCGCTCGCGCCTTTCAAAGCTGAGTTTCCGCGCCCGCAGGCTTTTCCCAACTGGCAAACGCTGGAGCTGCGTAACGTGACGTTTAGCTATCAGGATAACGCGTTTTCCGTTGGGCCGATTAACCTCACCATTAAACGTGGCGAGCTGCTGTTTCTGATTGGTAGCAACGGTAGTGGAAAATCGACGCTGGCGATGTTGCTGACGGGCTTGTACCAGCCACAAAGCGGCGAAATCTTGCTGGATGGCAAACCTGTCAGTGGCGAACAACCGGAAGATTATCGCAAACTGTTTTCGGCAGTGTTTACCGATGTCTGGCTGTTTGATCAACTGCTGGGGCCGGAGGGTAAACCCGCTAACCCGCAACTGGTTGAGAAGTGGCTGGCGCAGCTGAAAATGGCTCATAAGCTTGAGTTAAGCAACGGGCGTATTGTTAACCTGAAGTTATCAAAAGGGCAGAAAAAACGCGTGGCGCTGTTGCTGGCGCTGGCAGAAGAACGCGATATTATCCTGCTGGATGAATGGGCGGCGGATCAGGATCCACACTTCCGTCGTGAGTTTTATCAGGTGTTGCTGCCGCTGATACAGGAGATGGGTAAAACTATTTTCGCTATCAGTCATGATGATCATTACTTTATCCACGCCGACCGCCTGCTGGAAATGCGCAATGGGCAACTTAGCGAGCTGACGGGCGAAGAGCGCGATGCCGCTTCGCGTGATGCCGTTGCCCGGACGGCATAATATTACGACGCTGACCTGGCGGACTGCTGCCGTCAGGTCAATATGCTAAAAATCCCTTCATTTCTAATAACCCTATAATTAATCAACGAAATTATAATGTTTCTAAAATTAGAATATAATTTATAAACATTATTTAAATGTTGTTACTTAAGTGTTACCGTTGATGCCGCGCAAATCTCACCTGCAATAAAGCGACTAAAAGTAAGGCATTAACAAGATGAAAAAAGTGACTGCCATGCTCTTCTCGATGGCCGTGGGGCTTAATGCCGTTTCGATGGCGGCAAAAGCGAAAGCGTCCGAGGAGCAGGAAACTGATGTACTGTTGATTGGCGGCGGCATTATGAGCGCCACGTTGGGGACCTATTTACGCGAGCTGGAGCCTGAATGGTCGATGACCATGGTGGAGCGCCTGGAGGGTGTCGCGCAGGAGAGTTCGAACGGCTGGAATAACGCCGGAACCGGGCATTCTGCACTGATGGAACTGAACTACACCCCGCAAAACGCCGATGGCAGCATCAGTATTGAAAAAGCAGTCGCCATTAACGAAGCATTTCAGATTTCCCGCCAGTTCTGGGCGCACCAGGTTGAGCGCGGCGTGCTGCGTACTCCGCGTTCATTTATCAATACCGTTCCGCATATGAGCTTTGTCTGGGGCGAGGATAACGTTAATTTCCTGCGCGCCCGTTACGCCGCGTTGCAACAAAGCTCGCTGTTTCGCGGTATGCGTTACTCTGAAGATCACGCGCAGATCAAAGAGTGGGCACCGTTAGTGATGGAAGGGCGCGATCCACAACAGAAAGTAGCGGCAACACGCACAGAAATTGGCACTGATGTGAACTATGGCGAGATCACCCGCCAGTTAATTGCTTCCTTACAGAAGAAATCTAACTTCTCGCTGCAACTCAGCAGCGAAGTCCGCGCCCTAAAGCGTAATGACGATAACACCTGGACCGTTACCGTTGCCGATCTGAAAAACGGCACTGCACAGAACATCCGCGCCAAATTTGTCTTTATCGGCGCGGGCGGTGCGGCGCTGAAGCTATTACAGGAATCGGGGATTCCGGAAGCGAAAGACTACGCCGGTTTCCCGGTGGGCGGACAGTTCCTTGTTTCGGAAAACCCGGACGTGGTTAATCACCATCTGGCGAAGGTTTACGGTAAAGCATCCGTTGGCGCACCACCGATGTCGGTTCCGCATATCGATACCCGCGTTCTGGACGGTAAACGCGTAGTGCTGTTTGGGCCATTTGCCACCTTCTCAACCAAATTCCTCAAAAACGGTTCATTGTGGGATCTGATGAGTTCCACCACCACCTCTAACGTGATGCCGATGATGCACGTCGGGCTGGATAATTTCGATCTGGTGAAATATCTGGTGAGTCAGGTGATGTTGAGTGAAGAGGATCGTTTTGAAGCGTTGAAAGAGTACTATCCGCAGGCAAAAAAAGAGGACTGGCGTTTGTGGCAAGCGGGGCAGCGCGTGCAGATTATCAAGCGTGATGCCGAGAAAGGTGGCGTACTGCGTCTGGGTACTGAAGTGGTCAGTGACCAGCAAGGGACCATTGCCGCGCTGCTGGGGGCATCGCCAGGGGCGTCAACCGCCGCGCCGATTATGTTGGATCTGCTGGAAAAAGTATTTGGCGATCGCGTTTCCAGCCCGCAATGGCAGGCTACGTTGAAAGCGATCGTTCCGTCTTATGGACGCAAGCTGAACGGTGATGTAGCGGCAACAGAACGCGAGTTGCAGTACACCAGCGAAGTGCTGGGGCTGAAATACGACAAGCCGCAGGCAGCAGATAGTACGCCGAAACCGCAGTTGAAACCGCAACCCGTTCAAAAAGAAGTGGCGGATATTGCGTTGTAATGATGTGCCACATCCGGCATGGTATGCCGGATGTGGCGTATGCTGATAAGACGCGCCAGCGTCGCATCAGGCACCGGCTCGGGCGTTAGATGTCGGATGCGGCGTGACCGCCTTATTCGGCCTACGGGGTGCCGCACTTCACAGCATTTTAGCGAACTACCGCGTTGTCAATTTTCTCTTCCGCCTTCCAGACGCGGTACTTCACATCTACATTGTCTGGCGTATACACCACGATCGGCAGCTTGCTGTTGTAACGCAGCATTCCAGCATCGCCCAGATACGCGGTGACAAATTTCTTCTCTTTCTTGCCATCCGGGCAGGCCATCATCGTGGAAACCGGCGAGCTAACTTTATCAAAGACATAATAATCATAGCCCCAGCCTTCCAGCGTTTTGCTTTCCAGCTTCCCGCCGAGACGATGCAAATTGCAATCGACTTCCAGCGTCTGACCGATTAACAGTTCTACTTTCAGGGTAGATTCATCTTCTTGCGGGGTTAACTGAATCACCTGACGCTTCATCCCTTTTTCAGCTTGTGGATAAGGCGCGATTTTTTCCAGTGGCTGGACGCTTTCTGCCGCCCAGGCGGAAGTGGTAGCGAAAGCGGCAAACAATACTGCAGGTAGAATGGTCTTCATTTTTTTGCTTTCCTTCTTCATTTATAGGTTTTCACCGATGATGTCGCTGAAGGTTAACATATTCATCAGATTTATTAATTTGCTTTATGAATAACTTAAAGAACATTCAGACAATTTTACCTGCTCTTTTAGTGTTAAATTCTGGTGAGGGAGCAAACCAGCAGAAATATCTCTGGTGAATTAATCGCTATATAAATATGTTTATAACAATTTGAAATGTGAGCAAAAGCCCGTTTTTGCCACGCTTCCCGCCACTCTTTTGATCCTGCTACAGGTTTTACCCCGATCGGGGTATGCATCTTTGACACATCCTTTAATATCTTAGCGGCTATAAAAATGGCTTATTAATTATGCGGTTTATTTGGCCGCTCTCAATTTTCAGAGCGCGTTAATGATGGAAGGTCAATGTGAAGATTGATGCATCCCGTCGGGGCATACTCACTGGTCGCTGGCGCAAAGCCAGTAACGGTATCCGTCCGCCTTGGTCCGGTGATGAATCTCATTTTCTGACCCATTGCACCCGTTGCGACGCCTGTATTAATGCTTGTGAAAACAACATTCTGCAACGCGGCGCGGGCGGCTATCCGAGCGTTAATTTCAAAAATAACGAGTGCAGCTTCTGTTACGCCTGCGCGCAGGCTTGCCCCGAATCGCTATTTTCTCCGCGCCACACCAGGGCCTGGGATTTGCAGTTCACCATTGGGGACGCGTGCCTGGCGTATCAGTCAGTTGAATGCCGCCGCTGTCAGGATAGCTGTGAGCCAATGGCAATGATCTTTCGCCCGACGCTCTCCGGGATCTACCAGCCGCAACTTAATAGCCAACTTTGCAACGGATGTGGAGCATGTGCAGCCAGCTGTCCGGTATCAGCCATAACTGCGGAGTATCTCCATGCACACTAACTGGCAAGTTTGCAGCCTGGTCGTGCAGGCCAAAAGCGAACGAATTTCAGACATCAGCACCCAACTGAACGCCTTTCCCGGCTGTGAAGTTGCTGTCAGCGACGCGCCGAGCGGTCAGTTGATTGTGGTGGTGGAAGCAGAAGACAGCGAAACGCTGATCCAAACCATTGAGTCAGTACGCAACGTAGAGGGCGTGCTGGCGGTGTCGCTGGTTTATCACCAGCAGGAAGAGCAAGGTGAGGAAACACCATGAAACTCAGTCGTCGTAGCTTTATGAAAGCTAACGCCGTTGCGGCCGCTGCGGCGGCTGCCCGGGTCCCGCCGGCGGGGTTTTCATACAGCACCGGCGCCTGATAGTGCCGCGAGTATAAA
>OAWD01000481.1_pt1 | contig 26889 bp, 20 predicted proteins | sample 1495361 | NCBI WGS metagenome assembly OAWD01 (sample SAMEA2580130, study PRJEB22360) | human gut metagenome | biome: human gut; feature: human-associated habitat; material: faeces | place: Denmark | collected 2008/2010 | reverse complement strand
ATTTCGGCAGCCATATTTTACTTTTTGCGGAAAATATTATAGCGATGGAAATATAATTGCGCTGCCTGTTGCCAGACAGCGCAATGAAACCGCGTAAGGCGGCCGGCTGTACCCTGTAAAGCGGGATTCCCGCCCGCCGGACCAGCCGCTTTTTTCTGTTTGTGCTTACCCCTTAACAGCGCCGATTGCAATACCCTTGACAAAATACTTTTGAAGAAAAGGATAAATAACCATGATCGGCAGAACGCCCATTACGGTCAGTGCCATCCGGACGGAGGTGGAAGGCAGATCGGCGGGGTTTATATTACCGCCGGACTGCGCCTGTTGCCGCAGGGAATCCAAATCGCGCTGGATGTTCATCAGCAATACCTGGATGCTGAACATCCGGTCGTCATTGAGATAGTACAGGCCGTTCATCCAGTCGTTCCAATAAGCCAGTCCGACCAACAGGCCTATTGTGGCAATGATAGGCAGGGCCATTGGAAGGACGATGCCGAAGAGGATTTTAAACTCACTTGCGCCGTCAACCCGGGCCGCTTCGATTACGGCATCAGGGATATTGGCGGTGAAATAAGTACGCATCATGATGACGTTGAAAGCGCTCATCAGCAGGTTGGGGATAAGAAGGGCGAACATGGTGTTGCGGATATGGAAGGTTTGGGTCCACATCAGATAAGAAGGCACCAGGCCGCCGGAAAAAAGCATGGTAAAGAATAAATAAAAGGCAAAAATATTCCTGCCCGGCAGTTCTTTCCGGGAGAGGGGATAGGCGTACAGGGTGGTGAACAGCAGATTGCACGCCGTACCGATCAGAGTTATCATAAAAGAAATGCCATAACCGCGGACCACCGCGGCGGACTTCGTCAGCAGATACTCATAGGCATAGGTACTGAACTTGGCAGGAAAGAAGCTGTAGCCGTTCGTAATCAGGGTCTGTTCCTCGGTGAAGGAGGACATAATTAACAGGATGAAAGGCGCAATCGCGCATATAATGAGAAAACTCAGCAGGATGTGGGCAAAAATTTGGAACCCTTTTCCCTTTTCTACCATAATCTGCTACCTCCTTCTTAAAACAGGGAACTTTCATTGTCCACCTTGCGGACAATGAAATTGGCGGTTACCACCAGAATGAATCCTACAACGGACTGGTATACGCCTGCTGCAGAAGACATGCCGATGTTGTTGGTCTGCATCAGACCGCGGTATACATAGGTGTCGATGGTCTGGGTCACGCTGATCAGAGGACCGGAATTCTGGGGCACCTGATAGAACAGACCGAAATCGGAACGGAAAATACCGCCCATAGCCATCAGGGTCAGAATGATAATGGTGGATTTCAGGCCGGGCAGCGTGACGTTCCGGATTTGCTGCCAACGGTTGGCTCCGTCCACCACGGCGGCTTCATACAGTGTGTGGTCAATGCCGCAGATGGTGGCATAGTACAGGATCATATTATAACCCAGGCCCTTCCAGATATTGATTATCACCAGGATAAACGGCCAATACTTAGGGCTGTTGTACCAGTCGATGGGGGCTGCGCCAAAAGCGGCGAGCAGGGAGTTGTTGATATAACCATTGCTGCTGCTTAGGAAAGCAAATGCGAGGTAGCTGACGATAACCATGGAAATCAGGTAAGGGATCAAAATCACGGTCTGGTACAGCTGCTTGGCCTTCGGGCTGCGGATTTCGTTGAGGATTATAGCGACTGCAACTGCCAGCACGGTGCCCAGCGTAATAAATACCAGATTGTAGAGCAGGGTGTTCCGGATCATGATTAAGGCATCATTTGTGCGGAACAGAAATTCAAAGTTTTTTAACCCACACCACGGGCTGCCATAGATGCCGTCTCTGGCGTTATACTGCCTAAATGCGATCTGAATACCAAACATGGGAATATAGCAGTTGATAAACAGATAGATAACGCCCGGTATGAACATCAAATAAAGGGGCCAGAAGCGCTTCAGCGTTTTTCTGACTTTCTTCATATTTTTTCCTCCCTATGATTCGATATTGTGAAAACAACGGATGCCACGCTCTGCGAATCATCCTTATGTTCAAGAAGAGGCGGGCTGGGAGCTTCCCATACCCGCCTTCCTTTTGCTGCACGATTCTATAACAATTATGGCTGATTGGAGTTTATTTCTTGCTGGCCAAAAAGTCGTCCAGCTGCTTCTGTTTCTCCTGGATGATTTCATTGATTCCGGCGCTTTCCAGCTCGGCAATGAATTTAGGAAGGTTCTCGGCAGGATCCATAGCCCCCCAGCGCAAAGCGGTATGATAAGCAGAAACCACGTTGTTGCAGGCGGTAACCTGATTCAATACAGGATTGCTGTCCCAGGAAAAACCATGGGCCGGGCTGGCAACACCGCTCTCATTAAACTTATTAAGCTGCTCCCAGAGGTCGGCTTCGCCGCCTTTCCAGATAGGAGTGAGCTGCTGATTAGGCCAAGCCCAGTCAACGGAAGAATAGCCGCTGGCGTTAGGGTCCACACCTTCCGGTGTAGTGATAAAGGTTTTGGAATCATCCGTGTATTCCCAATGCTTGCCTTCGATGCCGTTGATAAACAGGTTGGACACCTCGGGATCCGTATACATCAGGTTCCACAGCTCCATGGCTTTCTCCGGATGAGGGGAGCTGTAAGGGATGATGAAGGAATTACCATTGGAAACATCCGTATATTTGTAAGGCTCAACCACCCTCATGAATACCACTTCTTTGCCGTTGGACTTGTAGTTTTCCAGCTCTTTTCCGGGTTTCCAGTTTTCATACATGGCAAAGCCGTTACCGGAAAGCAGGTTGTTCTCGGTAGTAGTGGTAGCATCAGGCATGATCAGGCCTTCCTGATTCCATTTATACATCATTTCGCAGAATTTACGATAGCTGTCAGAAGCGTAATAATTCACAACTTCTGTGCTGTCGTCGAAAACATTTTCCAGAACACCCAGATAGTCGCCCATCGGATCAACAGGCAGCGTTTCCTGCATACCGCCGGCGCTCCAGGTGGGAACCAGAGGATACATATCGGGATAAGCTTCGTGAACCTGAGTCAGGATCTTGTACATATCATCATAGGTGCCTATTTCAGGAACCTCAATACCCAGTTCATCCACGATGTCTTTACGCATGGAAAAGCCGGCAGAACGGGAGGTGTCTTTCATGTCAGGAAGGGCATATAAAGTGCCGCTGAAACGGCAGGCATCCAAATCCACAGGATTGATTACTCCCAGGGCGCCTTGTCCGTACTTTTCAACCAGATCATCCAGACCGGTGGCATAATTGTTGCGGACAATAGAAGCCAGCTGTCCGTTAACATTATTGTAGTTCAGCAGATCGATAGGCTCACCGGAGGTGAGGGCCAGATTGATCTGTTCTGCATCCTGCCCGCGGATCAGCTCAATTTCAACGCCGATTTTCTCGCGGGTGATCTCACTGATAGCTGCAGCAACTTCGTTGCAATCTTCTGTATCAGCGCTGCCCACACCCCAGACAACCAGCTTCACAATTTCGCCCGAGTTTTCGGTCCCGCCGGTATTGCCGGCGCTTTCGCCTTCATTGGAAGCACCTGCATTGCCTGAATTACCCGAATCCCCTGTACTGCCTGTACTGGTGCTGCCGCATGCAGCCAGACTGGCGGTCATTACGCCTGCCAACAGAATTGCTGCGCTTCGTCTCCAAAATTTAATCATATTACTTCCTCTCCTTACATGATATTGTAGTAGTTATTAAAGCCCCTCTCCAAGGGCTGTGTGCCAACCTGTAACGGATGGCTTAGTGTCTGCCGCAGAAGATGATCCACTGTCAAAAAAACGGACAGCTTATAACCTGATTTGGACTTCTGCTTTGCCATACTCTTTGTCATCCCTCCCCTCCCCAGGATATCCGGAATTTTCTTTTTCATATAAAACCTCCCTTTTTCTTTGGATACCCTTGGTTTTTGACAAGTCACTATCCTTGTTTATACTATATTTATCGTTAAACTAAATTATTTGATAATAATGCATTGTTCTAACACATTTGTCAATAGAAAATAAGAAAACATAAATAAGTTTGGCAAAAACGCATAATTATAAAGGCGTATTTTTGTTATAATTTTATTTATATCGTTAAACAAAAAACAGGTTGGCAATCAAATCGTTCTGCATAAAAGGCAGGTATGGCATTTATTTCTTCTTTTCATCCATACGGTACTTTTTAGGCGTAATGCCCACACTCTTTTTAAACTGTCTCTGAAAATAGGATGGAGAGGAAAAACCTGTTCGATAGCTGATTTCCTGGAGAGAGTAATCCGTAGTGGACAGCATGACTTTTGCAGCCTTTAAACGTTCTTTCAGAATGAAACCGGTCAGGGATTCTCCTGTCTTTTTACTGAAAATGGCAGAAATATAATCGGGATTCATATGTACAAATTCTGCGATCATCTGACGGTTCAAATCAGGGGAAGAAAGGTTTTTGCGGACGCAGTCCTGTATAATTTCTATGGTTGATTCTTTTTTTTCTTCTTCCCGGTTGATTTTAAACAGTTCCGGATAGACTTTTCTTCGTTTCCTTTCACCTACGGCTTTCGCCAGTGCATTTTCCAGGTTGGCAATATCTACAGGCTTGGTAAGATAGTCCATCAGATGCAGTTCTATGGCGGAATGGGCATAATCAAACCGTTCATGTCCGGTAAGCAGAAGAATTACCGGATTCAGATTTCTTTTGTACAGCCATCGTATAAAATCGAAACCATTTTCTTTAGGCATTTCTATGTCAGTAAGAACAATATCCATATCGGGTTGCCGTTCCATCACATTTCTTGCTTCCTGTACGCTATGGGCGGAATATTGTTCATGGATACCCAGCTTCTCCCAGTTCGTATTCAGCCGGATATCTTCAACAATATAAAAATCATCATCAATTATTAATATTTTCATTCGGTATCTCCTTATGTTTTAGGTTCAGGAATCCTGATAGGGAATATATGGAATAATAATATCTACCTGTGCTCCCCCCATAGCGGCATTGTTGGAAAAACGGATATTTCCGCGGGAATCCCCATAGGCGAGAATAATCCGTCTCTTTATATTGTAAAGTCCTATCCGGGTTCCGTCGGCTATTTCTTCTACGGCGGTTCAGATCATCCAGCATCTGCTCCGGGAAACCGTTCCCGGTATCCAGATGCCTGATATGTACATAAGTTGCTCCCGTTTTGTCCTGTTCTTCATGAGCGGAGACGATGAGCTTCAGCTTTGTGTCCGTACTCAGATTATGTTTTATGGAATTTTCACTCAGCATCAGAATCAGGCAGGGAAAGACCGCTGCATTGTCACACAGATCTCTGATATCAATTTGACACGTCAGGCTGTCCGGATAACGGTAATTATTTAAAGCGTAATAGTTACGGACAAAACGTATCTCCTCTGCAAGGCTGACGAAGGACTTGGTGGACAGTGTATAGCGGAGATGGCCTGCCAATGTGGATATCATTGATTTTAATACGGTGCGGCTGACGGAGGTTCCTGCCATGGAAGAGATCACACTCAGACAATTAATCAGAAAATGGGGTGATATCTGGTTGCGCAGGCTCAGCAGTTCATATTCTTTTTTCAGAAGCTGTTCCTTCAGTACCTGGTTTTCAAGAGAGTTAATGTGCTCAAGAAGCCGTATGACCTCTTCATTAATTTCCCGCACTTCCTTACAGCGGCTGACTGTCTGTTCTTTTACATTCTCAGGCTGCCAGCTGTCCTTTACCGCTTCTGAGATTCTGTACAATTCCCGTACGGGAAGCTGCAGACGGCTGCTGAAAAGAATGAAGGTGGAAAGAAAACAGAGAGTAAGCAATACGATAAAGACTCCCTGCAGCTTATAATGCAGATCCAGCGTCTGCTGCAGCTGGGAATAAGGCATCAGAATCAGGAGTTCCCCATAACAGAAAGCAGGCTGTATTTGGAATTTCATATATCTGCTGTTGGCATAGGTTACAAGCTGCCGTTTCTTTTCCAGAACAGGTCTCAGATCCTCTTTGCATTCTGTATGGTTCCTAACCGGTGCATCCATTTCCGGTGCATTGAGAAAGGCGCACAGGGTGTCTTTGGATGTGCTTTGTTCCAGCCTTTTCATGATAGTATCCAGGTTAACCCACACGCCGCCAATCATATTGTTGTAGGTAAACATACGGACAAGACAGTACCTGCCGTTTATCTGGTATAGGACATATCTGCTGTTTTTTGATGGTATTTCCCGATAGTAGGAGGAAAAATCTTCTGATCGCAGCATATCCCTGAAATAGGCGGGAAAAAAGGAATTAAGATCCCGGACGGCGGATATGAAGCGATCATTGCGTCCGCTGTAGAAAAACAGCCCGTCCACTGTAGAGTAGCACAACAGATAGGAATTCAAAGTTCTTTGGAGGCTGGATTCACAAACTGAAATATTCAGAATATTATCGGTACAGGAAAGCTCAGTCAAATCGGAATTACTGTAAAGGGTTGACAGGACAGAACGGTTGGCAATATCCAGATCATTTTTTATCTCCGTCAGACAATAGTCAATGGTCCTGCAGTAGCTATTATAAAGATTAGTCTGCATATTATGGTTTAGAAACAGAAAAATTGCTGAAAAGGAGATGACAAACAGGCTGTAGATTAACAAAACGATTTTAATCAATTGGGAATAAAGTGAATATTCCCGTTTGTGGTAAAGCATGGCTTCCTCCTTCTAATGGGATACGGTGAATATTTTTCTGACCGCTTACGGATAAAGAGTGCGGCACTATGATAGTAATCCTACAGGTCAGGAAATGCAATTGACAAACCGGAAGATGTAAGAATTTTGAAACAATGCCTAAGACGCGTGCATAGTTTTCATGAAATTGTTTTCTTATAATGAATTATGACAAGACCGCCGGAGGTTCGTTTCCGGAAAATCTGACAGAGAATGGAGGAAAAAATGAAAACCTGGAAAGACAGAGTCAAATCGGATTACAGTGAAATCCGTGGTGTCCATCATGGACCCAGAGAAGGCGTTTCTATGGAGCAGCTCGACAGAGAACTTGGGTTTGCCCAGAGGCTGCGGATTAATTCCGTCCGTACCTGGATACGGGAGGAGGACTGGCACAGGGAACCTGAAAAGGTGGAAAAGAGAGTCTTGGATTATGCCCGTCTCTGCGCCGGACATGGGATGAGCATTATGCCGATTTTTTCCAGCGGCAACCAGATACGCAGCTATGAGCTTCTGACCGCAGAAGAATGGGAACGCAAACGGGAATTTTTGTCTGCAATAATACAATTGCTGAAAAACGAACCTAACCTGTTGATGTGGGATGTCTATAATGAACCCTTCTGTAATGATTATCTGAGAAACTGTCCTGAGGGGGAATATGAATCCCGGTACAGGAAAATCGAGCATGATTTGAGACTTCAGTGCCGGATGGTACGGGAATTGGATGACGATACGCCTATTACGGTGGGGCATGAACTGAAAGAGCATCTGGATTCCACGGCGGATTTGGTTGATGTCATAGCCTTTCACGATTACCTGACCACCAGAAAGGATATAAGGCAGGTATATGAGTATGCAGGAAAATGTGCGGCGGTCCAGGGAGGGAAACCGGTCATCAATAATGAAACCGGCTGCATTGGGCGTGCCAATCCTTATGATGTGGAGCTGCAGTTTTGTGAGGAATTCCATTACGGCTATTATATTTTCAATCTGGTGATTGAAGGTTTCTGGGCACCCCTTCATGGGATAATATATCCGGACGGTACCATACGGGATCCTTCTGTCGTAGCGGCTATGTTCGGATTTTACAGGAACAGGGGGAAAGGAAGGGTACTTCCCCAGGGGAACAGAGAAGAGTATGCGACAGCCGCGGTAGAACGGGTGAAAAAAGCCCTTGCAGTGGACAAGCAGAGTCTGTTTACCAAATTTGAAGCATCGACAGATGAAATTCTGGAGGCGGCAGAGGTCTGTGTCAATATTCTGGAATGCTGCGAAATCGTTCCTATGGATGATTTACTGTCCGCCAGATTATTTGAACTGAAAGACAGGCAGGAGGAAAAACGCGATAGGGCGAAGATACGAAAATTTGCCTATGATGTTTCCAGGAAGCTACAGGATTATTATTGTCTGTACTGAATAAAAACAAGCAAATCTATAGTTTACTTATGATAACAGGGAGGATTTACCATGAAGAAAACACTCGCGTTACTGATGTGTGCTGTGCTTACAGCCGGTCTTATTTCAGGATGCACAGGAAGCCCGCAGAAAGAGGAAGCTGCGCCGGCGGAGGCTGCTTTGGAAGAAAAGAAGGCAGCCGCTTCCGGAGAAGATGCTGCTGACAGCACTGTTACTGATTTTGGCGGTGAGACAATTGTAGTTGGCCTGTACTGTGGTGATGATTCTGTACCGGGAAAAGACAGGATTTTTAAAAAAATTAATGAGTATTACATGGAAAAATACAACATCAATGTTCAGTTTGTGACTGCAAATATGGGAGATTATGCACAGTCTATAAATATGATGCTCTCTTCCGGAGAACAGATGGATATTTTCAGTTCAGGGGTACTGGGATTTTCCAATACCGTATCTAATGAGAGTACTTACGATCTTTACCAGGATGATCTGATTAACAAATATGGTAAGGATATTCTGGAACTGGTTGATCCTGCATTCTTGAAAGGCTGTGTGGTAAACGGCTCTCTCTATGCGGTTCCCTGTATGAGAGACCTGGCAACCGGCATGTGGTGTATCGCATTTGATAAAAAATATCTGGACGGAATCGGGTATGATTTTTCCGGAGTAAATACAGAAGAATGTATTCCTTCTACCGAAGAAGAAATGACAGAGCTGTTTGCACAGCTGCATGAAGCTTACCCGGATGTCAATGTAATTTACCCCTGGAATCATGGCTATCTGAATCAGAAGCTCTTATATGATCCAATCGGCGGAGATAACTTTGGTGTACTTCTGGATCCGGCCAACAGCCTGGAAGTATCCAACCTGTTTACCAGTGATTTATTCAGAGAGTATTGCGAATTGATGTATAAGTGGCAGCAGGCAGGATATATCTCAAAGGATGCTGTTACCGAGACCCAGAATGGAGGAGCACAGATTATTGCAGGTACATTGATGTGTGATGCTACTGCCGGCAAACCTGGTATCGTACGACAGAAAGAAGTGGAACGCGGGAATCTGGATTCTATCGTATTCCAGCTGGGTGAGAATTTCGTAAACTCTTCTCAGGCTTCTGCTGCATCGTGGAGCATCAATTCCAGTACGGAAGCTCCGGAGGCGGCTATGGTAGTCCTGAATGATCTGTATACCAGCCCGGTAGTAACCAATCTGTTACTCTGGGGGGAGGAAGGCAAAGATTATGTTATATCTGAGGATGGTCATGTGACTTTCCCGGAAGGTGTCAATAAGGACAACGCGGATTACTATAATATGCTTCCTGCATGGATGCTGCCTTGTGAATATACCACATATGTGTGGGAAGGTGATGATATTGACCTTTGGGAAAAAACCAAAGAGTTTAATAACGCGGCTATGAAATCCAAAGCACTGGGCTTCAGCTTCGATTCATCACAGGTGAGTGCGGAGTACACGGCTTTGACAAATGTATGGACTGAATACGCAGACGGACTAGTGTTCGGTATGATTGATCCTGCGGTAGGTATTCCTGAACTCAATAAGAGGCTGGAGGATGCAGGCATTGATACTTATATCGAGGCAAAGACGGAAGCACTGAATGCATGGGCGGCAGAAAACGGCATCGAATAATCTGTGGTTAGTTTTTACAGAGGGGCTGCCGGAACGGGCCCCTCTGTAGGATAAAAATAAGAAAAAGGAATAGCGCCCGTAGATTCTTATTCCTTTTTTGAAAGAAAGGCTGGCGTACTATGGAACAAACAGCAAAAGCAGGAAGAAATGCAAACAAAAAAGTAAGACTTATCAAAAGGTATATTCCCGTATACCTTATGGCTTTGCCGGGCATTATTTATTTGTTTATTAATAATTATATGCCATTGCCGGGTCTTGTTCTGGCATTTAAAAAATATTCCACCAAAAAAGGAATCTGGGGCTCCCCATGGATTGGATTCAAAAATTTTAAATATCTTTTTAAAACGCAGGATGCCTGGATTATTACGAGAAATACGCTGGGCTATAATATTTTGTTCATATTTTTTAATGTGATTATTGCGGTTGCGATTGCAATTCTTCTGTCCGAGCTAACAACCAAATGGAAAAAACTATATCAGTCCACCATTCTGCTGCCGCATTTCCTGTCAACAGTAATTATCAGTTATCTGGTATTTGCTTTTTTAAGTGCGGAACATGGTTTTCTGAATACCAGAATCTTTCCTGTATTGGGAATTGAGCCGGTTTCATGGTATACAGAAACAAAGTACTGGCCGTTTATCCTGGTATTCGTGCAGACCTGGCGGAGTGTCGGCTATAGCTGTATTGTATATCTGTCCACAATTTTGGGGTTTGACAGGGAAATATATGAGGCATCTGCCATTGACGGCGCATCTAAATGGCAGCAGATTACTAAAATAACACTGCCCTTACTACGGGCTACCATCATCATGATGGTATTGCTTGCTGTCGGGCGCATCTTTTATTCTGATTTTGGATTGTTCTATCAGGTACCCCAGCGGAGCGGCATATTGTTATCGGTAACACAGACCATAGATACCTATGTGTACAGAGGGCTTCTTGAAAGAAATGATATGCCTATGGCCACAGCCGCCGGCGTATATCAGTCTATTGTCGGATTTATCCTTGTAATGTCTGCCAACCTGATCGTCCGTAAAATAGATCCTGACAGCGCATTATTCTGAGGAGGAATAAAATTATGAAATCAAAAGATGAAAAACGCTTTCAGTTTATCGGAAATACTGTTATGATACTTATGACAATATTGGCAGTGGCTCCCCTGCTGCTTGTTATTATTTCTTCCTTTACGGACAATAACACACTGATCCGGAACGGATACAGCTATTTTCCTGAAAAGCTCAGCCTGGCAGCCTATAAGTATATTTTTATTGAGAACCCACAGGTTTTGAAGGCATATGCAGTTTCCTTTGAACTGACGGCGGCAGGGACGCTGCTGTCCCTGGTTGTTACAACGCTGCTGGCCTATGCGATTTCCAAAAAGGATATGCCCGGAAAAGGGATTTTGACCTTTTACATATTTTTTACCATGCTTTTTAATGGGGGGCTGGTACCAACCTATATTAATTATGTGAATGTTTTTCATATAAAAGACACCTTCTGGGCGCTGCTGATTCCCGGACTGGTCACGAATGGATTCAATATCCTGCTGATGAAATCCTATTTTGCGTCCAGCATTCCGGATGAAATCATGGAGGCGGCATATATTGACGGCGCTTCCGAGACACAGACCTTTCTGCGGATAGCTGTTCCGCTTGCAAAGCCGATTATTGCCACCATCGGCCTGTTTTCCGGGATAGCCTACTGGAACGATTGGAACAACGGATATGTGTACCTGAACAAACGTCAGGATTTGTTTTCCATACAGAATCTATTGAACCGAATTGTACAGAATATCCAGTATCTGACGCAGTCAGGAGACTCGAATGCCGCCGCCCTGCTGGCGGATCTGCCTACGGTCTCGGTACGTATGGCCATGGCGATTGCAGGTGTCCTTCCTGTACTGGTAATATATCCATTCGTACAGAATAACTTTGTAAAAGGCATTACGCTTGGCGGAGTAAAGGGGTAAAGATGAAAAAGACAGTTAATTATCAGAAATTGCGCGGATTTAACTACACACAGCCGGATGCTGTGAGTGACAGAGCCTTCTGGGCTGATTATCATCATGATATTGTGGACAGAGATATGGGCTATGCCGAACGTCTTCGTCTGAACAGTGCGCGGATTTTTCTCAGCTATGATTTTTATAAGGAGAATCCGGACAGGTTTCTGGCTAATGTGAAGGACTTTGTGCAGACGGCATGGAAACACGGTATAACCACAAATCCCATTATTTTTATGGGATTCCGGTTTCGTGAGGATGAAATCCCGGCGGGCGGATTTATGCTGGAAGCGGGCCTGAGGCCGATTTATAAGACGCTGGAAGATCCTTCCAGCTGGTGTATCGGTGAACGGTACTTTGACGCACTTTATGAGGCAATCGGACAGGAAGAAGGGCTTGCGTTCTGGGATATTGCCAATGAGCCGGGATATACGGACAATTTTGTTACATGGTATGAAGAAGAACCTGCTTACGTACAGGATTATCAGAAGCGTCCGGATATGGAGCTGCTTCGTTACAGACAGGAAAAAACATGGGAAATTGTCCGACATTTCTGCAGGTATGTGAAAAGCAAGGATCCGGATCATGATATTGGCGTGGGGAATATTTTTATCTTCGAAACGGAGGCGAGCGGGACGGCCGAGCTGGTTGATGTGATAGTATTCCACGATTATTTTCCTACGAGAAAACGTATGCGGGATGCGTTGGAATATGCGAAAAAGCTGGGTGAAAAGTATGGCAAGCCTGTCCTGGATAATGAAATGTGCTGTCTTGCGAGAGCCAATCCCTATGATATGTCTATTGAACTACATGATGAATACCAGATAGGCTGGTATCTGTTCGAACTGATGATAGGCAGGGATATGTGGTCCCGCGTGCATGGAGTGGTTTATCCGGACGGAACTGTCAGGGATCCGTCCATCGTGTCCGCTATCTGTGGATTTTTCCGCAACAGAGGAGAAAGCGCCGTCCGTTCGGATGTAAATCAGGAAGATTATGTAAGAAGAGCCTGTATCCTGGCAGAAAGGACTCTGCATGCCGCAAGGCAGAATCAGGGTTTTGAACACAGCCAGGATGCGGAAAATCTTCTGGAAGCCTGTGAATATATGGCAAATCTGCTGGAGGCGGGCGAACTGGTTCCCATGGCGTATCCGCCTACTGCAAGGATCGCCGCATACAGGCGGCAGCAGCATGTGGATGCCATGGAAATTGCGGATTATTTAACAGAATTGATGGGAACGCTGAAAAAGGCATGCCATGTAATAGATATCTGAATTGTAAGCAAAGAAAATGACGGCTGTCGGGATGCAAAAGCATCCCGACAGCTTTTTTTGTGAAAATATAGCACATTCCGCTGCTAATTATGAAACAAAAGTAAACATATTGCATTCATTTTGTTAGTGATGTTTGGGAGAAGTGGTTTCTTTAACTGAAATATGGTATGATCCAAGGGACAAAAGCAGCAGGTTTTTACATATGTTCCGTGTCGGTATTTTAGAGTGTCCGCTGATTGCCTTCTGCAAGATGTATGTAACACTCTGGTCAGGAGAAAAATGAATGAGATTACTACTGGTTGATGACGATAAGATTATTATAAACAGTATGCCATCCGCCTTTCCCTGGGCGGACTGGGGGATTACGGGAATCCGGACTGCCTGGTCGATCAAAGAAGCAAAGAAAATCCTTGCCAGGGAGCAGAGCGATATTCTGCTTTGTGATATCGAGATGCCTATGGGTACCGGAATAGAACTGATCGAATGGATGCAGAAAGAAATCCCGGTTCCGGTGGTGACAATCCTTCTGACCTGCCATTCAGAATTCCAATATGCCAAGCGGGCCCTGCAGCTGGGATGCAGTAATTACCTGCTGAAGCCGGCTGAGGAAGGGGAACTCAAGAAAGCAGTCCTTGATGCGGAAGAAAAGGTAATGGAGCTTAGGAAACAGGAGAAGGAGCGGAAACGGCGGGAACAGAAAATCCGGAATATGGATGCCTTCTGGGAGACTCTTATGGCCCGTCACATCAGTGGAGGTGAGCGGCTGAGGCGCGTCTGTGAAGAGTATGAGGTAAAGGAAGAGCTGCATTTCCGCCCTGTTCTAGTGGCAGTCAAGCATCATTCTTTTAAAATACGGGATGTGAACCACTCCCTGATGTCATTTGTATTGGAAAATGTGCTCCGGGAGATGCTTCATGAAGAAAAATTTGCGCTGGTCAATAATTATGACGAGCGGCTTTGGTTGTTTTTTTCGGAAAATTCCCAAAGAGAGCCTTTTGAACCGCTTACCAGGGTAACTGGATGGATGGAGGAACGGTACCATTGCGCCCTTTCCTGTTATTTGGGGCAGGTACAGTCTTTGTCCGGCTGGGAGAAAGAATGTGAACTGCTGCGTCAGGCGGATGAACGTTTCGCAGTAAGCCCCGGAATTTATACGGCTGCTCAGGTACGTCACACCCATCCACTTCCCTTTGAATTGCCGAATGCAGTAAAGAGCAGCTTTTTTTGCCTGTTTTTCGCAGGGAAGTATACAGAACTGCTGCAGAAAATGCGGGATTATTTTCTGGGTCTTGCGCCGGAACAGTGCAATACAGTCTCTTTGGATGCCGCAATACGCAGAATAGATCAGGAATTTGAAAAGGGACTGGACGTATGTACAAAGGAACGGTTTCAGAAAATACAGGTACAGCTGTTCAAGGAAAATCCAAATTACACCAGATCCATACCGGGTGTGTTGGAGTATTATCAGAGAATGTTTTCCTGTCTGCAGGACGAAAACAAGGAATCGGCACCGGAACCTATTATCCAGCGGGTAAAGCTGTATATTTCCATGAATATGCAGCAGGAGCTTGGCCGTGGGGAAGTGGCGGCATATGTGGGGCTGCATCCTGATTATCTGAACCGTATTTTCAAAAAAGAAACAGGGGTTTCCCTGAAAGAATACATTGCGGATGCTAAAGTGAAAATGGCATGTGAATTGCTGGAACAGACGGATTTCCTTGTTGGAGAGATTGGGGAGATGGTAGGATATGTGAATTTCTCTTCTTTTACTACTTTTTTTAAGAATCGGACAGGTATGGCACCGGCGGCCTGGAGAAAGGAGCGTTCAAAATGAAAAGAGAAACCGGGGAAAGCCGGAAACGATGGCGGTTGCGGGATATATGGTTTACGATAGGTGCTATATTACTGGTTCTCTGGATTATGTTTATTACGGTGAGTACAGTTACCATGTGGGCATTAGACCGGCAAAGCAGGGAGTCCATGCAGGGTGTGCTGGATTTTGGATCCTCCAAGCTGGAGAGCAGGCTGAGGCAGATCGAGAACTTCCTTACCGTAACGCTGGTCTCCGATGCAAAGTTCGGTATGCTGCGCAATACTTCACTAAGCTATGTAGATAATCTGCGCCAGGTGGCGCTGCAGATGGATTCCTATGGTCAGTACTTTCCCGACTTCAGCGGTATATTCTTTTATGATTCATCGAGGGATATTCTTCTCGATAAGCAGTGGAATGATATATCTGCCTATTCCATGACCTTTGTGGTCAGGCGTATGGAAATGCGCGGGCGTATGAGAACACTATGCAGCGGTGAACTGCAGGGACAGGCGGTCGGAGAATGGACGATTGAAAATATTGGCAATATGTGGACTGCTTTTTATATCTATTATCATCATGGACAATATCTGGGTGTGTATGTGGCATTGGACGGGCTTTGGGACCGTCTTATTGATTTAGAAGAAGTGGCCGGGTTTGAAGAATCCGGATTGACCGATTTGGCTGGATTAGAATTAACGGGAGATCAAGCGCGCGTTTTCAGCCTGGAGGGTTCCTCATATTGGGAGCGGGGTAAGCGTTACCTGCAGCTGACGAAAAAAATTGACCGTTTTCCGGCGGTTATTGTCACTCTGGTGCCCAGGCAGCAGTTGAGGGGCAACTGGATGATATGGTGGTCAGGGCTCATTATACTGGCGGCTGTAAGCGGTGTGTTTTTGGTTCATCTGCTTCTGACTCTGCAAAGGGTTCTTTTTGCGCCTCTTTCCGAACTGAACCGACAGATGAAGGCCTTTTCGGAAGGAAATCTGGACACGCATATAGCAAAACTGGTAGGGTGCCAGGAGGTGCGGGAGCTTTCCGGGACTTTTAATGAAATGACCGGCCAGATTCATGAGATGAAAATCGAGAATTATGAAAAACGTCTGGAAAAACAGGAGACCTTCCTGAAATATCTGCAGATCCAGAAAAATCCCCACTTTTTCCTGAATATGCTTAATGTTATTTATTCCCTTGCAGCTTCCGGAAACGTGACACAGATTCAGACGATCACCTTGGAGCTGATCCGGCATGTGCGCTATGTACTGTCTGTGGAGAACCCGCTTGTACCACTTTTGCAGGAATTGGAATTCACCCATAATTATCTGGAAATTCAGCGGATACGGTTCCCTTATACGATTCAGGTAAAGGAAGAGGGATTTACGAAGGAGATTCTGCAGATCCTTGTTCCTCCGCTGCTTTTACAGACATTTGTGGAAAATGCAGTCAAGTATGCACTGTCCCTGGAGGATACGCTGCAGATACATCTGGAAGCGGTATTGGCAGAGGATGTGCTCACGCTCCGGATCAGTGACGGCGGTCCGGGATTCCCGGAAGTTATGCTGGAAGAACTGAATGCATCCGGAACCGTATCTTCGGATGAACGGGGGGAACATATCGGAATCCATAATGTACTGTCACGTATGAAATTGCTGTATGGCACGGCCTACGGATATCATTTTGCCAATCTGCCCGGAGAAGGGGCACAGGTGGAACTCATCCTTCCGCAGCAAGTCTGATTTTCTAAAACAGGAAGTCTGCTATTCAAAAGTTTTTCTTTGCAGATTGTTTTACTATAAAGACATCACAGATGCGCCGGCACGTTTGTGCCGGTGTTTTGTTAAACACATTCTTTTAAGAACCAAGAAATCGGACAGGGGGAATGATATTGAAAGAAAAATTACATAAAGGCTGGAAGATGTTCAAAAAGCAAAGAGAGTTGCAGGTGTTTGCCTGGATTGGCATGGCGGTTCTGTTTCTTTTCTCTTATCTGCCGTTGAGCGGCATTATCATCGCTTTTAAGGATTATAAGATCCAAATGGGTTTTTCTGGGATCTGGACAGCAGATTGGGTCGGAATCAAATGGTTCCGGGAATTATTTTCCTATTACCGGTTTGGTGAAATCCTGCGAAATACAGTGGTGCTGAGTGTATTGAAACTGCTTTTCACTTTCCCGGCACCAATCATTTTGGCGTTGCTCTTAAATGAGATGAAGGTACAGAAATTTAAAAAGACTGTTCAGACGGTTACTTACCTGCCTAATTTTATTTCGTGGATTTTGGTTTATACGATTGCCAACTCTTTCCTGAATGCGGATATGGGACTGGTCAACCAGATACTGCAGGATTGGGGGATAATCAGGGAGCCAATCCAGTTTTTGACATCACCGGATCTGTTCTGGGGGGTGGCGACCTTTTTAGCCATCTGGAAGACCACCGGTTACTGGGCAATTATTTTCCTGGCAGCAATCAGCGGTATTGATTCCCAGCTTTATGAAGCGGCGCAGATCGATGGCGCGGGCAGACTGCAGCGGATCCGCTATATCACTTTCCCGGGAATCAGAGGATCTGTGGTGACGGTACTGATTCTTTCCATCGGAGGCCTGCTGGGCGGAGGTATGGGCGGATCTAATTTTGACCAGAGCTATATCTTCGGAAATGCCATTAATAATTCAGCTTCTGAAATCCTGCAGACCTATGCTTTTAAGATGGGGTTATCTGAAGGCCGTTTTGCTTATGCAACAGCTGCCGATTTGGTTCAGTCCGCCGTTTCGGTGGTATTGATCCTGGTGAGCAATAAGGTGGCAAAGAAGATTACCGGGGAGGGGATATTCTGATGAAAGTAAGCAAGCAGACGAACGATAGAATAATAAAATCCGGTGAAGATAGGGCTGTGGATATAGTGGTTTGGTTCTGCCTTATCCTTGTCCTGCTGGTCACCGCCTATCCCTTTTGGTACGTTGTAGTGGCCTCCTTCAGTGATGGCTATGATTTTATGAGGGGCGGCGTATATCTATGGCCCCGGATTTTTACCCTTGATAATTATAAAAATCTGCTGGGGCAGAAGATATGGACCAATGCCTTTGCTGTGTCATTTATCCGTACAATTGTGGGTACTTTTCTGACGGTGTGCATGACCTGCCTGGTAAGCTATACCCTGTCACGAAAGGATTTGATGTTCGGAAAGATCTATCGTTTCCTGGTGGTGTTTGCCATGTATGTATCCGGCGGCCTGATTCCCTATTATATTGTCTTGAAAAACCTTCATCTGGTAAACAGCTTTTGGGTGTATGTTATACCGTCTATGCTGAATTTGTTTTTTATTATCGTGGGTATCAACTTTTTCGGTTCCATTCCTATGGCGCTGGTGGAGTCCGCAAAGCTGGACGGCGCTTCGGAATTAAAGACCCTGCTCCGGATTGTCATGCCGATTTCCACACCGTTCCTTGCAACATTGTCATTATTTTCTGCTGTGAACCAATGGAATTCCTGGCTGGATTCTTCTTACTATGTAAACAAGGAGGCCCTGCGGACAGTAGCTTACCGGATGCTTGTGGAAATCAATCAGTCCACAGGGGCATCCATTACCGGCGGGACTATTACGACAAAATCGACCACCCTGACCACACAGGCCACCGCAATGGTGACCAGTATGCTGCCGATCATGTGCGTCTATCCATTCCTGCAGAAATATTTCGTACAGGGTCTGATGATTGGGGCGGTCAAGGAATGAGTGTGTGCGGTTATCAGACTCCGGGGAGTCTTTTAATAATAAAACATATAAGGAGGGCAATATGAAAAAGAAAGTAATGAAAGCTCTTGTCAGCATGGGACTGGTATCAGCGATGCTGCTAACAGCCTGCGGCGGCACTTCTCCTTCCGACGGCAGCGCTGCTGTCACAAAAGAGGAGGCAGCGGCAGAAGAGACAGCCGGGGCGGCGGCACAAGAATCCGTACAGGCCGGCAGTTCGGAAAGTGTAAAGCTTCGTTTTTTTAATGACGAAACCTGGTGGCCTTACACCGTATGGGAAGGCAGGATCCCTGAGAAAATCAGTGAAAAAACCGGGGTAACCTTTGAGGTGACTACGGCTGCGGACAGTACGGCGCTGAATCTGATGATCGCTTCCGGAGATCTGGGAGATCTCATACTGACCAGCGACAATGCAAAGATTTCCAGACTGCAGAATTCGGATATGTGTTATACCCTGGATGAACTGGCCCAGATGGCAGGCGAAGAGTCTTTTGATGTACATCCTGTTTTACGGCTGGTGAATACGGCCGATGACGGGAATATGTATACCATTATGTGCGGGTATTCTCCGGATTATTATATGGAGGAGTATCCCAAGGCCGTTTATGAGACTACAGGACTGGTGGTACGGGATGATATTTATGAGGCAATAGGTTCCCCTGTAATCAACAATCTGGATGAGTTTGAGGAAATGCTGGATTCCGTAAAGGAACAGTATCCGGATGTGGTTCCTTTTATGTATAATTATACCCATACAAACGGCGTTATCAAGATGCTGCTGGGTTCCGATGCGGGAATCGGCGGGTTCCTGGATGTGGACGGACATGCGAAGGCGTTCATTGAGGATCCTATTCTGGAAGATTATTATGAACGGATGAACGACTGGTATCTGAAAGGCTATATGACTGACGAGAACTTTGCATTTACTTCTGACAGCGATGATTCCGATTATATGGCGGCGGGTAAGCTGTTTGCGCTTGCCAAATATTCCAATACTGCCGATGAGATGGGAGTGACCCTGAGTGAAGCCGGATGTGATTACAGCTTGGTACAGCTGACCGATATCATTTCCAATCAGCCCGGTGCAAAACATTTGCAGACTACTGCAGGATGGAGAGGCATGTTTGTACCCAAAAGCTGCTCCGATCCTGTCGCGGCCTACCATTTTATGAAATTTATGTACAGTGAAGAAGGACAGTGTCTGTCTCTATGGGGTGAGGAAGGAGTGGACTGGAACTGGGATGAGGAACACAGCTATCCTGTTCTGAATTATGATTTTGAATCACCCAATGAAGCCGACGGCATGAAATTCTGGGGATGGATCTACCATGATGGTGTCAGGAACACGCTTCCCGGATACGGTAATGAAGGACAAACCTTCAAGGCAAGAGAAGCCGCGACTGCCATTTCCGAGACAAATCCGGTGCTGGGTATGCTCCGTATGGGCGCTGATTCAGAAGAACAGACTATCATGAATAATCTGGTGGAACTTTATAACAACATGACTGCGAAGATTATCACCGCTTCCACACCGGAGGAATCCAAAGCCCTGTATCAGGAGATGCTTTCCACTGCCAAAAGCATGGGAGCAGATAAGTTGGATGAATGGGCGGATTCGAAATATGCAGAGAAGAAGGCGGCATATGATGAGATCAAAGATATCGGAGCGGATTATTGATGCATAGCAATTGGGAGGGTTTATGAGACCATTAGAAGATTACAGTAATATTAAAGGTTTTAACTATTCGCTGGCTTCGCTCAGTGATTACAGCCATGAAACTGAAGTGCGGAATATGGGTTATGCAAAGCGCCTTACGCTCAACAGCTGCCGTCTGTTTATGCACATGGAGGAATGGAAAAAGGATTCTGTCAGGTTTCTTGACTGTCTCAGGGACTTCATGGACGTTGCATATGAGCATGGGATAACCACTACTCCTATTCTGTTGATGCCCTATTTCACCGCGGATCAGACACCTTACTGGCTGTCGGAGGACCATTCCTGCTCCCCTGTTCCCGGGTGTTTTTATCCGGAAAACTATTGCCAGGGAGAAAGGTATGTAGCGGATATCATCCATGCGGTGGCAGCACATCCGGGGCTGCTGTTCTGGGATGTGATGAATGAGCCAAGCTGGCACGGCTTTCTATTGAGTGTCGACGACCCGGTGGAAAAGCAGAGAAGGCTGGATATGGTATGGGCATTTGTCCGGCATTTTATCCGGTTTGTCAGAGAAAAGGATCCGATAAATGCACTGGGAGTGGGGCATACGTTTATTGAAGATACGGAGTACAGCCAGACCGGGGAGTTGGTGGATATTATAATTTTCCACGATTATCTGGAAACCAGAAGCCGGGTAGAGAGCACCTGTGCACGGGCGGCAGAGTTGTCCAAAAAATACGGGAAACCGGTGATAAACAACGAGACCGGCTGTCTGTGCCGTTCCAATCCATATGATGTGGCAGTGGAAACGGCGGACAAATATGGGATCGGCTGGTATCTGTTTGAATTGATGATTGAGGAAGAGGGCGGGATGTGGAGCAAGGTACACGGTATCGTATATCCGGATGGAACGGTACGGGATCCTTCTATTGTAGCAGCTATTCTGGGATTCTTCAGAAACCGGTACGAGACGGCCATTCAGTCGGATGTAAACCAGGAAGGCCACGCGGACAAGGCGATCGCAGCGGCCCAGGACGCTCTGGATAAAAAAGCAGGAGCGCAGGAACTGCTGGAGGCAGCAGAATATGTGGCCAACCTGCTGGAGGCCGGGGAACTGGTTCCCATGGCAGTGCCGCCTACTGCCAGAATCGCTGCCTGGCGCAGGGCGGAAAAGAAGGACATCAGGGAGATAAGACGCTTTCTTTATAATCTGGTGTCCCGGCTCAAAGAGGCCTGTGAAATTGGATAAGGGCTTTTGAACAGCCGCCAGGCGGAAGAAAAAGCCGGAGGATAGAGAATATTCACCGGAAGAGGAGAATCAGGAGAGTGCAATGCCGTGGATGCGATCCATCCGCGGCATTGTGTATTATAAGAGAGGTATGGGAATATGAAAAAGGGTCTATATTTTATGGGGTGGCAGAGAGATATGTGGAATTATCATCCCAGCCTGCCAATGAAAAACATGCATATGATCGAAGATATTCTGGATATGCACGGAAATATGCTGATCTGGTCTTGCCTGGGAAGCGGAGCTATTGGCCTTCCCTATCTGGCGCTGGAGGCGGAGGGGACGGTTCCGCCCAGAATGAGGCTGTATGGATATATGAATGACAGGGAATTCTGCAAAGAATGCATGAAAAGGGGAATACGGCCTTTTGCAGTGCTCTGGAAGGCACAGCTGTGGGAATTTGCCGCGGAATGGAATGAAGAGGAAACACAGCTGCTCGCTATGAATATACACCGGGATGCGGGCGTGAAAAAGGGTTATGTGGGAATGGGCGAATTATCTGTTAATCGTTATCCTCATGTATTTCCGCCTGTAGAACGCTTTTTCCCTCAGGGGATCACTGATTACAGGGGGAACAAAGTGGGCAATTTCCTGGAGGAGTTTAAAGCGGTTTCCTTGGAGGGCCGGGATATCCTGGCCCGTTGGCTGATGGCTCCCGGACATGACCACAAATGCTATTCGGCGTGTGCAAACAAAGACTCCTATCTGACCTATCTGAAAAAGGAAGTGGAATTAATGATTGATGCGGATGCAGGGGGACTGCATATTGATGAATATGATTCCCAGAAGCATGTGCTCAATAATGCAGGCTGCTTCTGTCCGGAATGTGTGGATAAATTCGGCAGTTATCTCAGGAAAAAGAAGATATCTCTGCCTGCGGGCGCAGGAGATGGAAAAGATTTCGATTATCGTGCCTGGCTGCTGCAAAAGGGGTATACAGACAAGGATCTGGTATCGGGAAACGGGAACCGGCGTTGGGATATCCCTCTGTTTCGGGAGTACGCCCGGATGCAGATGGATTCTATAGAGTATGTGGTTCGGGAACTGGCGGAGCATGCAAGGGAGTATGCACGCAGGCAGCGGGGTGAAGCGTTACCGGTGAGCGCGAACCTGTTCAACTGTTATCCTCATGGCTGGAACTGTAAAAAGCACCTGGATATCCTGGCGGGAGAAAAGACGGATATCGGCCTGCGCCAGGATGGCTGGTATCAGTTTGCATTTGGATGGCTTAACGGAAAGGAATGTTGTTTTGTAGAGGATCCCAATCAATATGTACAGGATATGGCAGAGGATGTGAGAAAAGGGATTAACGACCGGGTTATTCTGTTTTTACTGGAGCCTCTGGCCCATGGCTTCCATCTGGCTTTCCCCTACGGATCCTGGCTGCAGAATCAGGTAAAGGATGCGCTGTGGCCGGATTTGCGTATGCTGAAACGGTTGGGAACGTGGCTGGATGAACAGGAGGAAGCGTTTGGGCGGAATCCGGCAGCGGATTTGGCAGTAATTTATGATTGGCAGTCTGCCAGTGAAAAGCAGTGGATACAGCCCCACGAAGAATGGCATGGCGTTTATGGTGAGGGGGAGCTGCCAGAGGAATTGGGCGCGGAGACCGCTTTTGGCGGAGATGGGAAATTTGACTGTTTTTTCCGGCTTCTGCAGAAGCTCAGTGACAGACATATCCTTTACCGCGTCATCTATGAAAGCCCGGATGAACCATTGTGCCGCGACAGGCTTGATTCTTTTGGAATGGTTCTTCTGCCGGACGCTTTTGCCATGCGGCCGGCAGATATAGGATTGCTCAGGGAGTATCAGGCATGTGGCGGACAGGTGATAACTGTGGGACAGGAGCCGGAGTGCGCCGTACTGGGCGGCAGGAATTTCAGGGAAACGGACATGGATATGCTTGTGGATATGCTGGTGTGCAGGGAGCAGGAAATCGTTGCCCTGGAAAAAGGGGAATATGGCATTGCCTGGCATATCACCGGACAGGGAAGGGCCCTGCATATTGTCAATTACCGTTTTGACAGCGACAGCCACAGAATTCGTAACCTGCCTGAACTCAGTTTCCGGCTGGAGAAACCATGGAGACTGGGACGTGTCAGTACTTTCCCCGAAAATCCGCAAATGGAGGTTTCCTGCGGGCAGAAGTTACTGGAAGTGAAAAATGCCGGGATATATACGGTGATTGAATTTGAGAATATGTGAAGGAGGATAGAATGTCGCCGGAAAAGATATGCCCGGGATAAAACTGTATTCAAACCGGCAGCTCCTTAATCCTTTGGAACTGCCGCCTGAAGAATTTTTTTCTCTTCATAATCCTTATGCACAGCACAAATCAGACAGGCATCAAAGAAAATCCCAGCCAGCTGCTCCTGGGAAATTCCTTTTTCCTTTCTGAGATATTGCAATTTTTCACCTAAAGTCATATCAAAATCCTCCTTTATCTGATTCCAACTTACCATTATCTGCGGTTGCGCACAACCGCGTCTGCATGGAAGTCCTGCAACCGGCAGTTGCAGGAGATATCTGCAAGCGGATGCGTGCATTATGACGCACAGCAAAACGCTATGGCGTATATCTGGCAGTGGAAGCTCCGAAACAGCCCGGAATCATACATCGGAATACAGGCAGCAGCGCGCCCGGCCATGCTGTTTGGCAAAATAGAGGGCCTGATCACTCTGGTAAATCAAGGTGTCAATCGGCAGGCCGGGATCGTTGGTCTGCGCGATGCCGATGCTGGCAGTGAGGCTGTTGAGCTGCCTGGATTGGCGGAAAGCGAGCTGCATTTTATCAAGCAGCAGCTGAGATTGGTCCAGGAGCTTCCGGGTATCGTAGGCTCCGAGGAGGGTGATCAGGAATTCGTCTCCTCCCAGCCTGGCTATCAGGGTTTGGGGAAAACATTCCTTCATAAGCCGGGAGACAAGAATCAGGGCTTCGTCTCCGGCCTGGTGTCCATAGACGTCATTGACATTTTTAAAATGATCCAAATCCAGGTATATCAGGCTTACCGTCTGACTGCCGCGGTTTCTGCTGATATAATCATAGAAGCCCCGTCGGTTATAGAGTCCGGTCAAAAAGTCGGTGATGGAGGTTTGCAGGATCTGCTGCTCCAATGTGCGTTCTACCGTAATATCCCTGCAGATGCACAGCTGGCCCACAAGGTTCTCAAAAATATCATATATAGGCTCTTCATGGATTTCAAAAACTTTTTCTTTTCCGCCGATATTCAATGCGGCCTCGGCATAGCCTTCTTCGTTGATGCCGGTAAGGGTATTCAACGCATCTTTTTTCCACTCATCATAATATTTTCCCTGGATCTGTTCCCTTGGTATCTGGAAGTATTCAGAAAATTTCACGTTGGAGTTAATAATGACGCCCTTGTCGTTTTTGACAAGGATAGCAAAGGGCATGCTGTTCAGCAGGATGTCCAGCTCCGTGCTTATGTTTTCGAGAACGGTCACATCGTGTGCGATGCCGACGGTGCCAATAACCTCTCCCGTGTCGTCAAAAATAGGGGATTTATAAGTTTTAAACTGCCGCAGCCCGTGGCTGCTTTTCACTTTTTCATCAAAGAGGCAGGTCTTGCGCTGCCGCAGCACTTCTTCTTCGGTTTCCAGGCATACATATTCTCCTGTAGCGTATTCTTCCGGTTTTAAATCCCAGATATAGTAGTGCCCGCGGCCCTGTATATCCTGCTTTGTTTTACCTACGGCATGACAGAAGGCATCGTTAACCATCTCATGGGAACCACGCAGATCTTTGAACCAGATCAGATCGGGAATGCTGTTGATGGTGGTATTCAGGCAGGTACGGATAAAGCTGTCGTCTTTTTCCAGCCAGAGATGCTCCAGCAGCCTGTTAAAGCGCGCTGTGATAAAGGAGGAGGAAAAGGGCTTGACCCATAAATCGGCATATTGGTTTGCCGCAGCTTCCTGGAGGAGGGATATGTCCTCCGGTGCCGAACACAGAATAAGGTCAGTACCGGAAGCGATCCGGGGAAGGATCCGGAGAATATCAGCGGCGGGCAAATCAAGCAGCAATAAATTACAAGCGGTGAGACTTTCATCGGAATCACCGGAAAAGCAGCGGAAATGAAACGAAAAATGCGCCGGTTCAGGGACTTGGGCAAGGGTTTCCTCCAGCAGTGCGCTGGTGCTCAGAATATGGATTATAAGTTCATAATGAAACATGGGTATTCCTCCCTTTGGGCGTTGGGGCTGCTGTGCCTGTTAAACGGTATTGTAGTCAGTATACACCATATTATTTATTATTGCACCTGTAAACCGATAAAACAAAAGGAAGGCTTAAGCTGGTTGGAAATTTTCATTCTTCTCCCCAAAACCCCTGTTTTTCCCCATGACAAGCACGAATCCGCCCGTTTGGCATACAATTTTATGTATTAGTCAGTCGATTTATAGCAGCCCGCAGCCAGCCGGCGGGCGCTGTCCGACGTAAAAATAAGGTAGATAGGGAGGAAAAACATGGCGGAATATGACATTGCAGTCATTGGAGGAGATAAACGTACGGCCTATATGGTGCCGTTTTTCCGGGAAAGCGGATATAAGGTCATTTGTTTTGGGATACAGGAGACGGAGGATGGGGAAAGGGAAACAAAGCATTCCATGGAAGCAAAGCATTCTATAGAAGCAAAGCGTTCCATGGAAGCGGACGGCTATGCCGCGTCCCTCCGGGAAGCGGTAGATGCTGCGGATGTTATTGTGGGAGGAATCCCTTTGGAGAAAAAAGGCGTCCTTGATATCCGGGAGCTGTCGCGTCTGATAAGGAAACGCCATACGATTTTTGGAGGCGTCATACCGGAAACCTTCCGGCAGGAGTGCGGCGAGAGAAATATAGTCTGCTGTGATTTTATGCAGGTGGAGAGTATTGCCGTATTTAATGCCGTTGCCACAGCGGAGGGAGCTATTCTGGAGGCTCTCCGGCATAAGGATACCAACATACACAGGAGCAAAAGCCTGGTGATCGGTTATGGGAGATGCGGCAAAATCCTCAGCGACAAATTAAAAGGCCTGTCCGCCCTCGTTACGGTATGCAGCGGCAGCCAGACGGAGCTGGCCCTGGCCGACGCTTATGGGATGCAGACGCTTGCGCTGGAGCAGCTTGGGGAGAAGGCAGGAGAATATGAATATGTGTATAATACGGTGCCGGCCCCTCTTATTGATAAAGCTGTCCTGCAGAGGCTGAACAGGGATGTTCTGGTGATTGATATTGCGTCCGGGAACGGCGGGGTGGACTATAAGGCGGCAGAAGAGCTGTCCGTCCATGCACGGCACTGCCTCGGCCTGCCGGGGAAATATGCCTGCAGGATATCCGCCAGATGCCTTACCGATTAT
>OAWD01000461.1_pt1 | contig 27981 bp, 27 predicted proteins | sample 1495361 | NCBI WGS metagenome assembly OAWD01 (sample SAMEA2580130, study PRJEB22360) | human gut metagenome | biome: human gut; feature: human-associated habitat; material: faeces | place: Denmark | collected 2008/2010 | reverse complement strand
CCGCAACTGCGGCGGCCGCACTCGCGGCCACGGAGGTCATTCCGTTCTCCACGGCCTTGTCCACGGTGTTGATCAGGGTTTCATAAAAGCCCATCTCCCGCAGAGCGTTCAGTACCCCGTCCAGAGGCACGTCGTCGGGGGACAGGGCAGCGGAGCCCTCCTCCGCCACTTGCTGCTGGATGGAGGCGTTGAGCTGTTCCTCGATGGCCGAGGCGAATTTGGGCTCTAAGGCATCCGCCACCATGGGGGAGAGGGTGCGGGCGGCGAAGCTGGCGCCCACAAAAGCCACCAGCACAGCCAGCAGACCGCACAGGGACAGGATGAACCCCCGGTGGGCGCCCACCAGGGCGAAGAGCAGCAGCACGGCCAGAATCAGGCCGTCAGCAATCAGATAAGCCATAGGGTTTTCCTCCGAATTTATTGAGGGACATAGAGGCGGGCGGTAGTGCTGTCAATGAGCATGGCGCTGCCGTCGGAGCGCTGTAAAACCTTCTGTGCGTTCTGTGTGCCGTTCAGGGTGTTATAGAGCTCCAGATCCTGGCTGTAGATATCCAGCCGGTCGGCGGTGAGTACGCCGACATACCGCCCGGCGGCGGAGAGAGAGAGTACCTGCTCCTCTACGGGGAGGGCAGCGGCCAGCTCACCTGAAGCGTTTATGGTGAGCAGCTCCGCCGTACTGCCCGCCCGGTATTTCCCCAGCAGGAGGGAGGCGGTGCCGTCCCCGTCCAGGGAAAAGGCCTTTAGGTAGCGCCCCCCGTAGTCGTAGGAGCCGGAGAGCGCGCCGTCCCCGGAGACAATATAGAGCCCGGACTCACCCAGGGCCCAAATGCCGATGCTGGTCCAGCGCAGATCCAGAATCGCGTTGTTGCCCACCGGGCAGGTCCAGTCCGGCTCCGTTTCCTCCTCCGTGCGGTCCAGGCGATAGAGGTCCACCCGGCTCTCAAAATTACCGTCCGTAAGGCCGATGGTGAGCAGAGCCACCGATTTGTTGTCCGGGGCAACGGCGGCGTCCATCACAAAACGGTTGGACAGGCTGAAGCGCACCAGAGGACTGTAGCTGTTGTCGTAGACCGTCACTGAGCCCTTGTGCCCGCTCTCCTGGCTGGTGACGGCCAGCCAGCCGTTCTGGTTCACATCGGCGGACAGGAGGGCCTGGCCGTCCTCTTGGGTGAGGGAAAAGACCTCCTCCCGACCGGAGTAGACAAAGAGCTCCCGGCCGCCGGCATCATAGACCAGAGCGGTGCCGCCTGCGGTGCTGACCACAGGATTTGTCATGGAAACGGCCTGATCCACAAAGGCCTGACCGCTGCCCGAATATAGCCGGATGGTGTTGGGGGAGCAGACCAGAAGATCTCCGTCCACGACGGCAAAGGCGTTGGAGGAGTCCCCAACAAAATGAAAGGACTCCGCCTGTCCGCTGTCGTTGCGCGCCAAGGTGCGGTAGGAGAACCAGCGCTTGATGAAGTCAAAATTCAGCTTGTCATAGTTGGCCACCAGGGCGACCGCGCCCACCATCAGGGCCAGTGTCACCAGAAAGGCCAGGAACCGGACAAAACGGTTGGGGCGCTTTTTGGGTTTGGGGGCGGACCGCCCCCCAGTCATGTCATCCATTGTATGCTCCTCAACGGGATTTATGTGGGACGGCCGGGTACGCGATTCCGGGTCGGTGCCAAATGTGTCCGGCTTACAGCACGTCCTCCTGATACCAAAGTTTGGTCATATAGAGCCCCCCGGCGGGTACAGTAGGCCCGGCGGCGGTGCGGTTGCGGCCTTCCAGAATGGCGGGCACGTCATCGGGGGAGAATTTGCCGTCGGCGGCGTAGACACAAGTGCCCACCATGGCGCGCACCATGTTGTAGAGAAAGCCGTCGGCGCACACCCGGCACTCGATCAGTTCTCCGCTGCGGGAGATATTAAAGTAGTGAACCGTGCGCACGGTGGTGCGGGTTTCGGTGCCGACGCTCCGAACAGCCGCGAAGTCGTGGGTACCCACAAAGTGGGAGGCCGCACGCTGCATCACAGTCTCGTCCAGGTGTTTGGGATAGAACCAGGCGCGGTTGACGTAAAATGCGTTCCGTATGTGGGAATTGTAGATGCGGTAAGTGTACTCCTTTTTCAGGCAGGAGCCGATGGCGTTGAAGCCGTCGGGCACCTCGGTAGCCTTTACCACCACGATGTCATCGGGCAGCCGGGTGTTCACCGCCAGGGGAATCCGGTCGCAGGGGATACAGGAGGAGGTGCGGAAATTGGCGATATAGGTCTCCGCGTGCACGCCGGCGTCGGTGCGGCCCGCGCCGGTACATTTGACCGGGTGGCCCACCACCGAGGCCAGGGAGTGTTCCAGCGTCTCCGCCACGGTGACGGCGTTCTTTTGAACCTGCCAGCCGTGATAGGCCGTCCCCACATACATCAAGCGTAGCGCAATATTTCTCATAAAGCTTTAAAATCCCATTATTTTTTTTCTTAAAGTCCAAAGTGCCGCAGCACGCCGATGCCCACACACAGAAGCACCGCGAAGACCAGGGCGGCGATGTCGATGCCCTTCAGCTTGAGCTGGCGCAGACGGGTGCGGCCCTCTCCGCCGTGGTAGCAGCGGCACTCCATGGCAATGGCAAGCTCGTCGGCCCGGCGGAAGGCAGAAATGAACAGGGGTACCAGCAGGGGCACCAGGGCTTTGGCCTTCTGGAGCAGGTTGCCGGTATCGAAGTCGGCGCCGCGGGCCTTCTGAGCGGACATGATCTTATCCGTCTCCTCGATGAGGGTAGGGATGAAGCGCAAGGCGATGGACATCATCATGGACAGCTCATGCACCGGCACATGGAGGGTTTTCAGCGGTCCCATCAGTTTTTCCAGGCCGTCGGTGAGCAGGATGGGGGAGGTGGTGTAGGTCAGCAGGAAGGTGCAGGTGATGAGCATGGCGATGCGCAGTACCATAAACACCGCCGCCCAGATGCCCTCCGGGTAGATGGTGAAAATCCAGAAGGATACCAGCGGAGCCCCTTTCCCCCGGGTGTAGAACAGGTTGAGCAGGCCGGTGATAATGACGATGATGAGGATGGGCTTCATGCCACGCAGGATACTCCTGATGCCCACCTTGGACACAGCGATCAGCACCGCCAGCAGGACGAACAGGATAGCGTAGGATACCACCTGCTTGGCCAGAAACAGAGCCACAATATAGGCCACCGTGAACAGCAGCTTGGTGCGGGGATCCAGCCGGTGGAGCAGGGTGTTGCCTGGAAAGTACTGACCCAGTGTAATGTCCTTCAATGCCATTTACACCGCCCCCCTTTCGCCGGGTGCAGACTGCTTCTGCTGACCGGCATGGCCCAGTTTGGCCAGGACGGCGTCTCTGGCCTGCTCCGTGGTGTAGACCGACGGGTCGATGTCCACACCCATGGCCCGCAGGCGGTGGAACACCCGGGTCATGGCGGGCACGCCCAAGCCCATGGCCTCCAGCTCGTCCCCGTGGGCAAAGACCTCCCGGGGCGCGCCGGAGAAGGGAATCCGGCCGTCGTTGATCACCACCAGCCGGTCCACCGTCCGGGCCACTTCCTCCATGGAGTGGGAAACGATGATGATAGTGGCGTTTTTGGCCGTGTGATAGTCGTGGATGTTGCCCAGAATAGACGCCACGCCAACTGGGTCCAGGCCGGCGGTGGGCTCGTCCAGTATGAGCACGGAGGGCTCCATGGCAATAACGCCGGCGATGGCGACCCGGCGCTTTTGTCCGCCGGACAGCTCAAAGGGGGATTTTTCCAGCATGTCCTCCCGCAACCCAACAAACTGGGCGGCCTCGCGCACCCGGCGGTCGACCTCCCTCTCGTCCAGCCCCATGTTTTTGGGGCCAAAGGCGATATCCTTATAGATGGTCTCCTCAAAGAGCTGGTACTCCGGGTACTGAAACACCAGTCCCACCTGGAAGCGGGTCTGGCGGGTGCGCTCCTTGCTCTCCCAGATATCCCGGCCCTCGAAGAGGACGCGGCCGGAGGTGGGCTTGAGCAGCCCGTTGAGGTGCTGGATGAGGGTGGATTTGCCCGAGCCGGTGTGGCCGATGATGCCCAGGTACTCCCCGCGGTAGGCGGTAAAGTCCACGTCCACCAGGGCCCCGTGTTCAAAGGGGGTACCGGCGGAATAGATGTGGCTCAGGCGCTCCGTCTGAATGATCGGTTCCAATGGCTTCATTCCTTTATCATTTGGTGCATGCCCGCAGGTCACGCCCGTGTTTGCAGCAGATCAAAGAGCGCCTGGGCACATTCCTCGTCGCTCAGTGCGTCCAGAGGAACGTCCACCTCCGCCTGCCGGAGCTGCCACAGCAGCTCGGTGGTCTCGGGGACAGTGAGGCCCACGGCCTTCAACTCCTCCACCCGCTGAAAGACCTCCCGGGGGGTGCCGTCGGCCACCACCCGGCCCTTGGCCATGACCACCAGCCGGTCGGCCTGGGCGGCCTCGTCCATATGGTGGGTGATGAGCACTACCGTCACGCCGGAGGAGCGGTTGAGCTCACGGATGGTCTTCATGACCTCCGCCCGGCCGATGGGGTCCAGCATGGCGGTGGGCTCGTCCAGCACAATGCAGCGGGGCGCCATAGCGATGACACCGGCAATGGCCACCCGCTGTTTCTGTCCGCCGGAGAGCAGGTGGGGGGCGTGCTCCCGGTACTCGTACATACCCACGGCCTTGAGGGCGTCGTCCACCCTCCGGCGGATCTCCGCCGGGGGCACTCCCAGATTCTCAGGGGCGAAGGCCACGTCCTCCTCCACCACGTTGGCAACGATCTGGTTGTCCGGGTTCTGGAATACCATGCCCACGGTGCGGCGGATGTCCAGCAGTTTATCCTCGTCGGCGGTGTCGATGCCGTCCACGTAGACTTTGCCGCCGGAGGGCAGCAGGATGGCGTTCAGGTGCTTGGCAAGGGTGGACTTGCCGGAGCCGTTGTGACCCAACACAGCCACAAAGGAGCCCTCCTCGATGTCCAGGCTTACCCCGTCCAGCACAAAGGGGTTGACCGCGCCCTCCTCCGCGTAGGCGAAGCGCAGCTCTTCTGTTTTGATGATCGCATCGTTCATAGCGCAGCTCCTCATTCGGCAGTCCAGCGGCCCGTGGCCCCGCAGGGGAGGGCCAGGCCGGTGGCGGTTACGGGCAGACCCAGCTCCTGGCTCTCGGTGCGGCCAAGCACCTGCCGCCCCGCGGGCGCGGGGCGCGGCCGCCGTACCGGCGGGCTACCAGAGTCTCCAGCAGGTAGGTCAGTACCGAGGGGGCCAGCCCCGTAGTATAGGAGTTAATGAGGAAAAACAGGGGTTCGTCCGAGAGCACCCCGGCTACCAGCTCCACAAAGGGGAAGAGGTTCTCCTCCAGCTTCCAGACCTCGCCGGAGGGGCCTCGGCCGTAGGAGGGGGGGTCCATGATGACCGCATCGTACCGGCGGCCCCGGCGGATCTCCCGCTCCACGAACTTGGCGCAGTCGTCCACGATCCAGCGGATGGGCGCGTCAGACAGGCCGGAGGAGGCCGCGTTCTCCCGCGCCCAGCTCACCATGCCCTTGGCCGCGTCCACGTGGCACACGGCGGCTCCCGCCGCTGCGCAGGCCACCGAGGCCGCGCCGGTGTAGGCAAAGAGGTTGAGCACCCGGATGGGCCGCCCGGCGGAACGGATGCGCTCCATGGCGAAGTCCCAGTTGGCCGCCTGCTCTGGAAAGACGCCGGTATGCTTGAAGTTCATGGGCTTGATGTTGAGAGTCAGCCCCTTGTAGCCCAATGTCCAGCGCTGGGGCAGTTCCTTCTTGACCCACTGGCCCCCTCCGGTGGAGGAGCGCTGGTACCGGGCGTCGTGCCTCCGCCATCCGGGATGCCGCCCCTCCGGACGCCAGATGGCCTGAGGATCGGGCCGCACCAACAGATACTTGCCCCAGCGCTCCAGCCGCTCGCCGCCGCCGCAGTCCAGCAGTTCATAGTCCTTCCAGTCAGTTGAAATCCACATAATACAATCTTCCCACCATAGTTTTTGTCATAATCATCCTATTATATCATTCCCTACTAGACCAGTCAACGAAAAGAAGCGCAAACAATAGAGGCGCGGGGTGAAAAATCTGAATCAACCCGCGCCCCTATGCGGTGGCTCCTGTAAACGGCTCAGGCGCCTCTGTAAGACGGGTTAATCCACGCACCCCGTGAGGGGGGCGACAGACATACTCCATGTGGCCGCGGTCCAGCCGCTGATTTCAACCCACGCACCCCGTGAGGGGTGCGACTTATACCGGGGATGCTTGGTGATGTCGTATTTCTCACTATTTCAATCCCCGCACCCCGTGAGGGGTGCGACAGGTAGCCGAAGCTGTTGGCCCCCGTCTCAATGCCATTTCAATCCACGCACCCCGCGAGGGGTGCGACTCGCCCCGCACGCCGGGGGAGGCGCAGCTATCCTCATTTCAATCCACGCACCCCGCGAGGGGTGCGACACTATCAATCAGCTTCGTATGGCCTTCCAGATCCAATTTCAATCCACGCACCCCGCGAGGGGTGCGACGAGCAACGACAAGCGCCTGGAGGCTGACGAGCTACTATTTCAATCCACGCACCCCGCGAGGGGTGCGACAGTTTGCAGACGGGCAACCATGGATGTCTTCACCTGTTTCAATCCACGCACCCCGCGAGGGGTGCGACCGAGGAGGAGCGCAAAGCCATCCTGGCCGTTGCCGTTTCAATCCACGCACCCCGCGAGGGGTGCGACCGAGATAGGCTTTGATGATTTCACCTATGCCTTTTATGTTTCAATCCACGCACCCCGCGAGGGGTGCGACGGGAAACCTGTGCTTACGTTGCCCGGTATGTGATGAAGTTTCAATCCACGCACCCCGCGAGGGGTGCGACATGCGCTCCCCTTCCGTGCCTACGCGCTCATTATGTTTCAATCCACGCACCCCGCGAGGGGTGCGACGGACCGTTTCAACGCTGGTGATACAGCTGCCCTCCAGTTTCAATCCACGCACCCCGCGAGGGGTGCGACATACTATAAGTACAGTAAAGGAGGTCACAAACATGTTTCAATCCACGCACCCCGCGAGGGGTGCGACCCCAAGCCTTTGCGTTGCTTGCCCATTCAGTGTAATTTCAATCCACGCACCCCGCGAGGGGTGCGACGTACCTCCTCTTGCATCCTTCTCATAAAGTTTCTATTTCAATCCACGCACCCCGCGAGGGGTGCGACGGCTCTGGTGCTATTGTTAGGCCAGGGTCTCTTGATATTTCAATCCACGCACCCCGCGAGGGGTGCGACGTCTGGCATCTTGCCGACAAGTATACCCAGCTCCCATTTCAATCCACGCACCCCGCGAGGGGTGCGACAGCGCTATGGCTATGACGTTCAGGCTATGACACAATTTCAATCCACGCACCCCGCGAGGGGTGCGACATATGGAGCTTGATTTTTATGAGTTCTTGGCCCTGATTTCAATCCACGCACCCCGCGAGGGGTGCGACATATGGAGCTTGATTTTTATGAGTTCTTGGCCCTGATTTCAATCCACGCACCCCGCGAGGGGTGCGACTATCGCTGCCCGTAATTTCGCTAACGCTATCATGATTTCAATCCACGCACCCCGCGAGGGGTGCGACGGACGCACAGAGACGGAAACGGCGCATGAACGCCAGGGGGCATTTCAATCCACGCACCCCGCGAGGGGTGCGACACGACGACGACGAGCCCCCCGTGAAGAAGAAGGGATTTCAATCCACGCACCCCGCGAGGGGTGCGACAAAACGTTCCTTATCAAGAGGTGTTACAACAAAAATTTCAATCCACGCACCCCGCGAGGGGTGCGACACGACGACGACGAGCCCCCCGTGAAGAAGAAGGGATTTCAATCCACGCACCCCGCGAGGGGTGCGACGGCCGCTTGTGGTATACTATAGATGTGGTGGAGGGATTTCAATCCACGCACCCCGCGAGGGGTGCGACTATTTCTATGTATGGTCATGGAGGTATGTGGATATTTCAATCCACGCACCCCGCGAGGGGTGCGACTGGATAACATCTGCGCCAGCTACAAAAGAATTTGATAATTTCAATCCACGCACCCCGCGAGGGGTGCGACAATTTCATCAACCGTCTTATTCTGCCACAGGGGGATTTCAATCCACGCACCCCGCGAGGGGTGCGACCTCAACTTCCAATTCGTCAAGAGCACGCATAGCAATTTCAATCCACGCACCCCGCGAGGGGTGCGACGATTGAGTGTGCCAACGAAACAGCAAAGACAGGATTTCAATCCACGCACCCCGCGAGGGGTGCGACTGATTGTGACCGAGCACGCTTGGAAAGAGGGCAGCATTTCAATCCACGCACCCCGCGAGGGGTGCGACCTATGGCGGGCTCTATACAGGACAGACGGTAGCGATTTCAATCCACGCACCCCGCGAGGGGTGCGACCGACGCCATGTATGAAGTACTTACTGCCCCGGTATTTCAATCCACGCACCCCGCGAGGGGTGCGACGTCCGCCCTCATCAAAGATGGTCAGAACGCCGGTATTTCAATCCACGCACCCCGCGAGGGGTGCGACCAGAAGGTGTTGACGGTGCTGCGGGTGGCCGTGGAGATTTCAATCCACGCACCCCGCGAGGGGTGCGACGCGACGGGTCTTACACAAGCAAATATAGCGGAGAGATTTCAATCCACGCACCCCGCGAGGGGTGCGACTGGCGATCATCGAGACGGTCGCCGCGCGGGAGCGATTTCAATCCACGCACCCCGCGAGGGGTGCGACTACGACGCCATGTATGAAGTACTTACTGCCCCGGTATTTCAATCCACGCACCCCGCGAGGGGTGCGACCGCATAAGGTATGTAGTCCATTCGATTTAGTTGAATTTCAATCCACGCACCCCGCGAGGGGTGCGACAGGATGGGAGCGCATACACAGAGCGACGGGAGATATTTCAATCCACGCACCCCGCGAGGGGTGCGACCCGCTTCGGCGTTATGACCCTCAAGGAGAGCGGTAAAATTTCAATCCACGCACCCCGCGAGGGGTGCGACGCCAAGCCTTTTCCGAATAAGCGGAAATCTCAGATTTCAATCCACGCACCCCGCGAGGGGTGCGACCTCGGCGGTCTGGGCTTCCTGGTTCGCGGTAATATTTCAATCCACGCACCCCGCGAGGGGTGCGACGGGTCTTTGCCCTTCATCTGCTGCATAAACTGTTGATTTCAATCCACGCACCCCGCGAGGGGTGCGACTGGAGTTCACGGCAAACAAGCTGGGATTCCTCCAAATTTCAATCCACGCACCCCGCGAGGGGTGCGACCGCACGGTGAGCGGCGAAGGGGTCTGCATAGGCAATTTCAATCCACGCACCCCGCGAGGGGTGCGACGTTAATATGTGTTTATATTCTGGTTTTAGTTCATTTATTTCAATCCACGCACCCCGCGAGGGGTGCGACTCGACATATTGTCAAGGGGTCAATGATACTACTTGAATTTCAATCCACGCACCCCGCGAGGGGTGCGACCCATTGTATCTTGCTCAATATAAATATCATCACCATTTCAATCCACGCACCCCGCGAGGGGTGCGACCATTTTTCAAGATGGGAATATCACCAAAAAAGAAGATTTCAATCCACGCACCCCGCGAGGGGTGCGACCGTGTAGTTCGGTATCTGGGGCAAACCGTCAATATTTCAATCCACGCACCCCGCGAGGGGTGCGACAGCAAACTTTACCAAAGAGCAGGGAGTTTGCTTGGCTCAATTTGCTTATTTGCACAAGGGGAAGAAGGCTGAGCATACAAAAACAAACGCGCCTATGCTCCATTAAGCTTTCCTTTATGCTTTTTGGGTGCGAACCGGCCGGAGAAGGCGTGTCATCTTGGACTTCGCACGCTACAAAATCAAAGGTTCGTCTGGAAGGTAGGTCTGCTTACAGCCAAAGTGCTCGATCTTCTGCTCATAGCGATTTCCCAGGGAATAAAAGCGGAGACTGTCCCGTTCGGGGTCCATGATTGCGCACAGCTTGGCTTGAAGCAGCTTGTACTGGGCTGGATCCAGCTTACACTCAAAGACGGAGTTCTGAACCCGCTGGCCGTAGTTGACGCACTGCCTGGCGATCTGCCGCAGGCGTTTGCGCCCGGCGGCATCCGCCGTATTGACATCGTAGGTAATCAAAACCAGCATAATGGCCTCACTTCCACAAAAAGGGCGGATAGGCGTCCAGATCGCCGCGGAGGCAGCGGGCCAGAAGCAGCGCCTGGAGATAGGGAACCAGTCCCCAAGAGAGCTTTTCCTGGAGATAGGGGTGGGTCAGAGGCTCCTTTTTCCGCTCCTGCCAGCGCTTCAGAACAGATCTGCGGCCGGAGTCGCTCAAAAAGACCGCCCCATTCTCCAGAAAATCAAAGTCCTGCCGCCCCACCATTCGGTTGTTTATCAGGGTTAAAACGAACCGGTCGGCCATACAGGGGCGCAGCTCCTCCATCAGATCCAGGGCCAGAGAGGCCCGGCCAGGGCGATCCCGGTGGAGAAAGCCCACGTAGGAATCCAGCCCCACGCTCTCCAGTGCAGAGGCGCAGTCGTGCGAGAGCAGACTGTAGACAAAGGAGAGCAGGGCGTTGACAGGGTCCCGCGGCGGACGGCGGCTGCGGCTTTGGTAGGAAAAGAGGGGCTTTTCACCCAAAATCAGCTGGTCGAACTGACCAAAATAGAGGGTTGCTCCGGCGCCCTCCAGGCCGCGCAGATGCTCGAGAGAGGCGGCCGCGGCGATTTGGGGGAGAAGCTCTTTCAGATGAGACGCGGAGGCCGTCAGGCTGGCGGCGTCCAGCCGGAGCCCGTGATCCCTTCGGGTGCGCTCGATGCTCCAGCGGGCGTTATAGACCTTGCCGAAGATCATACTGCGGGCAATGCGGCAACTGGCGGAGAGCTCGTCCGCCGTGCGGTACTGGGCACGCCGGAGCAGGACGTTTCCCGAGGTACTCCCGGCGATCCGGGCCAGAAACCGCCCGCGCGGCGTGCAGAAGGCCAGAGAGATACCGCGCTCGGCGCAGGAGCCCATCAGGGCGGGAGAGGCCCCGGGGTAGGAGAAGGAGACAATGCCGCTCAAGGTATGGAGCGGGTAGCGGGCGGCCTCCTGATGTTCCCGGCTGGCGACCACATTTTCGCCGTCCAGGGACAGATAGATGTCCTCCGAGGTCACGAAGAGGGTGTTCAACAGTTGTCTCATGGCGTTTCCTCCATGGCCCGGTTCAGATAATCGGATACGGACTCCCGCCGGATCAGCTGCGGCAGGCACAGCTCCTTCAGAGAGCAGGCGCCGCAGAACTTGCCCGGCCTAGCTTTGGGGGTGTGGCCCCGCCGGAAGAGCTGATGCATCTCCTCTGCGGCGGACTGAACCTGACGGCGCAGCTCTGGAGAGAAGCGCACCGGAGTGCGCCGGCGGGTTTCGCCGTAGTAGAGTGCGCCTTCCGGGACGGGGCAGCACAGCATTTCCTCCAGACACATGGCCTGGGCACACAGTTGAAGCTCGTCCGCCTGGTGAGGCTTTGGCCGGCCACGCTTGTACTCCACGGGGAAGGGCAGCCAGCGGCCCTCTTCCCCCGCGAGGGGGACGCCCTCTGGCGCGGCGCGAAATTCGACCACGTCGCACTGGCCGGACAGGCCCAGGGTAGGGGAGGCCACCGCCAGACTGCGGAGAACCAGAGTATCGCCCCGCCGCTCCCGAAGGGAGGCGTCGTGGGCACGCTCATGGAGAAGCTGGCCCTCTATGGTGCGCAGATTTTCCTGCCACTGCTGTTCCAGATGGATCAGCGCCCACTGGCGGCGGCAGAAGGCAAAGTGCTGAAGGCCGGAGAGGGGGAGAAACTCCTCCTCACGGAAGTTCACCCCATCCGCCGGCAGGTGATTCCGGCGGGGAGGGCGGCCTCGTCCACCGTGACGGAGTAATCCTGATAGGAACGGGCGGGGGCGGGATCACCGGGATCCCTCCGGGTGACATGTACCGCTTCAAAGAGCTTCCAGGCCGGGGCGCAGCCCAGCTCGTTGTCGTGCTGGAAGACAATCAGCTCCCGCACGGCCATCTTGCCCCGTGCGGCGGAGTGGTCGTGCTCGAACATATTGAGGATTGCCTCCCACAGCAGGGACAGATCCTCCTCGGAGAAGCCGGTGGTCTTGCGGGCCAGGTTGGCGGAGACGTAGCCCTCGCAGCGATAAAGACCATAGGGGATGACATACTTTCTCCCCATCTCAGTGCCCTTTTTCTCCGCGTCGGCCTCGGTGGTGATGGCCACGCGGGTGATGGTGATCTCCTGGGGAATGACGGGTTCCACGCTGCGGGCGAAGCCCAGCTGCACCGGCCCCCGCACCTGGCCGCAGTTGAGAGCGGCCTTCACAAAGGTGGTCATCACCGCGCCAAAGGTGCGTACATCGTAGAAGTTGGCGCACATCCAGTCCCGGACTTTCCGATCCAGGTCAGGGTCGGCCTTTTTCTTTTCCTTGACGGTCTTTTCGTCCACGTCCAGGGCGGCGTAGGCCTCGGCGTCGCTGCGGTTAAGAGGCACGCCGTCCTTGACATAGATGCGGTAGCCGGTGGCGTCCTCCTTCACCGTCTCCACATAGTTGCGGATCTTCCGCTTCAGGCACACGTCGGTGACAATGCCCAGACCGGTCTCCGGATCCACCCGGGGCATATTGCCCGCGTCCGGATCCCCGTTGGGATTGCCGTTCTCCACGTCGAACAGGATGACAAATTCATAGCGGTTTTTGATAGGCTCGGACATATTACTTCTCCTCCTTCTTCTGATAGCGGGCCTGAGTCTGGAAATAGTAACCCAGCTGGAACGAACCCTGCTGGGGGAGATTCAGGTGGGCGGGGTATTCCGTACCCAGCTTGGAGAGCAGCTCGGTCATCTGCTTCTCATAGGCGATGGAGAGACCGCGGTTGGCGGCGTTCAGCTTTTTCAGATGCTTCTGAGCCAGATTGACCAGGACGGGGAACACCGCGGCAGGAGTAGCCGACGCTCCGCTGAAATACTTGTCGCGGATGGTGGCGTTGATGCCAGGGTTGGCAGCGGCTTGGACGGCCTCCAGCACGGAGAACAGCCGCCCCAGGAGATAGGGGACATTGGTGGCGTCAGGATTGAGAGACACTTGCAAGACCTCCTCCGGTATATCAGGATGTTCGCGGCCGGTACTCTCGGCCAGCTTTGTGTAATAGGCTTTCAGAATGGCGGCCCGGCCCCGGGTGACCTCCCGTTCCGCCCGGATGCGGAGGGCGACGCCGTTGAGCAGGGTGGCCGGATATCGGGTGTCGTTCAGCACCGCCCGCAGAACCTCGCCGGCCAGATCGGGGGCGGGGGACTTGTCCCGGGCGTTCTGGTTTACCGTCTCGTCCAGCAGCTTCCAGATGGGCAGGGTCTCAAACTTGTCATAGGAGGGGCGAATGATCTCCAGCCGCCGGTAGTGGGACTGGATGTGTTCCAGGAATCCCTGGAAGGTATTGTGGAGGAAGAAGCGCACCGACAGTCGGGCGGCGTTGGGGGAGAGTCCGAGGATATAGAAGTCCATGTTGGGGTCGAGCTTCTCCTCCTGAAAGTCCACGGGTATTCCTTGGCAAAGCTGTGCAGTCATGCCGCGGAGATCCGCGGCGCTGTACGGCGTCGGCGCCCCCAGCAGAGCCCCGCCGAAAAAGGCCTGGTAGGCGTCGCCGCCGCCTCTGGCCCAGCAGACGACGGTGGCGTCCCCGAGCCGGTAGACGTGCTCCCGGTCGGCCAGCAGGTAATTGAGGGCGGCCGTGTAGGCGAAGGCGGCTTGTTGGCTGACAGGCGCATTATAGCTTTGCTCTTTCCCATAAGAACAGACCGACGGAGAGTTAAAGCCGACCAGCGTATTCCCCATAGCCTCGCCGTTGATGATGCCTTTGATTTTGGGGTGGATCCGCGCCACTGCAGCTTGTTTCCCTGTGACTAAGCAAGTCATTTCTATCCCTGTGCTCTGGTCTGCATAGTGCCTCTGCCATGCATCCCTAATCTCTGGATCTTCGTGGATGTAACCGCCGCTATAGCGGAATACCATGTTCGCGCCCTTGAGTATGTCCTCCATGGCATCTTGAAGCGCAGGATGTTCAGGAGCTTTTTCTGGATCCCACTGTTGGAAGAAGGCCAGCAGAGCAGTAGCGGCTGGGGATACCACGCCAGATAAAATGGCTTCATGGTACTCTTTGGCTCCATTGAAATATTTAATACCACGCTGCGTGCCGCCCTTGCTGATTCCAAGCAGATAATCGGATTTGTCCCATAGAAAGTTTGGACGCACAGCAGTGGAGGTCCTTCCATCTGCTGGTACAGGCAGTATCATTGATTGAGGACGTAATACTGTCTTCTTCCCTTGGGAGACTTGATTTTTAATGGAGATGACTTGCTCTAGTTCCCCTTCGTCACTGATACAGAGGACAAAGGAAATATCGGACGATTTCCACCCAGGCGCGGCAATTTTCTCCGCCTGAACCAGCGATTGATAGTACTCGGTCAGTGCCTGCAAAATCATCCCCGCACCTCCCCACTTTCCCGGGCGGGTACCTCCAGCACCCCGTCCCGCAGGGTGCCGCGGAAGAACAGGGGGCGGATATCCTCCGGATTTGTATAGTCCATATCGTACAGGATCCAGCCCAAGTCGCGCTCTCCCAGCAGCTCCTTCGGGCAGGGGGGCAACTCCTCGCACCAGCGGAAATGGGCGGGGAACTCACGGCAGCCGAAGCAGGGCTGGTGGTAGAATTGCCCCTTTTTGATGCGGCGCTTGACAATGTCCTGAAACTTGCCCGGATTGTCTCCGGGGGCGGCCTGACTGGTCATGTCAAAATGGGCCTCAATAACATACCGCACATCCCGCAGCAGCAGGGCGGCCCGCTGCTGAATGTCGTCGGATGTGCACAGATACAGCTCCCCCTTGCCCCGCTCCATCACCGTCCGGGCCGAGCGGGCGGAGAGAGTGGACTTGACCTCGTTGCGCCGCAGGTTGGTGAAGCGGATGGGAGCGCACACATGGATGCGGTCGATGATCCACTTCAGCCCAGGATGCCAGTAGATGGCCTCCACCAGCCCCCGGGCGGCGGAGGGGGTCATGATATCGTAGCTCACCCGTTCTACTTTCATCTCCGGGCGGGTAAAGAGGGCATAATCCCCCCAGACCTCCAGCTGAATGGACATAGGCGTTCACTCCTTTCATAATACATAATATATTGTTTGGACAGGGGAAGCACCGGCAGACGGAGTAGAGAGTGAATGAGACCTCACGTCTGCCCGGCGTTCCATCCTGCGTCTATTCATTTAGACGACTATATTATACATCAGAGTTAGTCATCTGTCAAACTATTTAAAATACATATCTATGAATTTTTGTTGACACATGTGATATAATATTTTCTGTCGCAACATGCGTGGATTGAAATATAGAAATGTATATTAATTAGGAGGCACAGGGGAGCGGAGACGGAAGCGTCTCCGCTCCCCTGCTGTTTAGACAAAGAAGGCTTTCCCACAGTCCGCCTCCAGGGACAGCCCGGTTTCCTCTGAATAGAGGGACAGGGTGGCAAGGATGGCGGAGCCATCCTCCAGCCGCTCCAGATCCCCGGCCTGGTCCAGGGCGGCGAAGTGGTTTTCGTAGATAGATACGCCGTATTGGCCGAGCTGGCGGAACAGCGCCCGGCTCCGCTCTCCGGCCCGAAGCCGTCCGACCAGCTCCGCGCCCGCGCCCAATGGGATGTAGACCGTCCGGGTGGGGCTGTCGATCATGTGGAAGCGCTCCGCCACGGACTGGAAGGGGAACAGCTCCGTGCGAATCTTGGGCAGAATACCATATATGTCCTGCGCTTCCGCCCCCTTCAGCTCCAGCAGCGTATGGAAGTAGGCCTGGATCGCCTCCCGGGAGGCGATGTCGTCATACTGCTCCAGCACCATGCGGCCCGCGCCGATGGCGGTCTGGAACAGAGGCGGCGGGGCGGCCTCCCCCCGGAAAAGGGTGACGATGCTCTCCGAGACGGGGCGCTTGCCCTCCCGGTTGCACCGGCCGGCGGCCTGGAGGATGGAGTCCAGGCCCGCCTCTTCCCGGAACACGGCGGGAAAGTCCACATCCACCCCGGCCTCAATCAGGGAGGTGGAGATCACCCGGCAGGGGAGCCCCTCCCGGAGCCGGCGGCGGATCTCCTCCAGCTTGGCGCGCCGGTGGGCGGGATACATGAGGGTAGAGAGGTGAAAGTTCCCCTCGCCGGAGAGCCGCGTAAAGATCTCCTGGGCGCTCTTGCGGCTGTTGACAACGCAGAGCACCTGCTCGTGCTGCTGGAGCTGTCCGGACAGTGTATCCCAGTCCAGCCGGCCCGCCTGGCGGAAGCACACCCGGCGGAAGGATTCCGGGGGACACAGCTCCGGCGGACAGAGCTCCACTGCCGGACGGCCGGGCAGAAACTCCGCAAAGAGCGGCCCCAGTGCGGGCTGGGTGGCGGTACAGAGGACGGCGGATGCGCCATAATGCTGAACCAGCTGGGCGATGGCGTGGACGCATGGCCGCAGGCAGGGAAGGGGGAGCAGCTGGGCCTCGTCGAAGAGAATGACGCTTCCGGCCAGGTTGTGGAGCTTGCGGCACTGGGAGGGGCGGTTGGCATAGAGGGATTCAAAGAACTGCACCGCCGTGGTCACCACCACGGGCATGTCCCAGTTCTCCGCGGCCTGGGCCAGGCGGACCGTTTTTGGAGTGGCCTCGGCGTCGATTTCATAGGCGGCGTTGGAGTGGTGTTCCAGCACATTCTCCGCCCCCAGGATGGTTCGGAACTCCTGGGCGGTCTGCTCGATGATGGAGGTGTAGGGGATCACATAGATGATCCGCCGCAGGCCCCTGGCCCTGGCCCTGGCCTGGGCCAGGGCGAAGGCCAGGGAGGCCACCGTCTTTCCGCCCCCGGTGGGGACGGTGAGGGTAAACAGGCCGGGGGGCTGGGTTTTGCCCATCCGGATACACTGCTCCAGAACGGCGCAGCGGCGGGAGTTCAGCTCTCCCTGAGGGGGAAACCAGCCGGAGATATGGCGCTGGAGCCGCTCCCAAAGGTCATCCAGAGGGGCGGGGTGCTCCGGCCGGGGGGAGCCGTCCATAAAGGCCTCCGTGTCCAGGAAATCCGCGTCCGTCAGACAGGAAAACAGCATCCGGGTAAAGAATATCTGGGACAGCGGCTCCGTGCCGCAGGGGGGAGGGGCGGGGGAGGGAAGGGCGATCTCTTCCGTCCAGGGGGAGCAGTCGGGCAGCCCGCCCCGTTCCGCGCGCTTCATCCGTCCCAAAAAGGTTCCGGCATCCGGGGAATCTCCCTGAGTGCCTCCGTCCGGGAGGCCGCCATGGTGCCCCGCCGCCGCAAAGGCGGCCAGAGGCTGCCCCATACGCCAGCAGGCAAAGGCGCCGGCGGTGGCGTGATCCACCTTGGGGCCGTTGTCAAGGCGGCGCTGAAATTCCATGGAGTATTTTCCGAGGTCGTGGCTCAGGCCGGCCAGCCGACCCAACTCCTCCGCGCCAAAGGGAGCGGCAAAGAGAGCGCACCGCTCCGCCGTCCCGTTGAGGTGCTCCGCCGCCGTCTGTTTCCGGCCGTCGCCGGCAATGTGGGCCAGATAGGTCATGGGAAAACTACCTCCGTTCTCAAATGTTTCTGAACGTAGAATACCGCCGGATAAGCCCGATAGACCGGACATTTTGCCGTAATGCCAACTATAACTATAGTTGATTTTGCGCAAAACCGCAAGTAGAGAGAAGAAAGAATTGTGCAGATAGCTATGGTCTGGGTGGCGCTTGTGTTATAGCGGGAATTGTGATAAAATAGCTCTGATTCTGTAGAAAAGGGGTGTGCCGTATGAGCGACACCGAACTTCAGTTCCGCACGTCCACCTTTGGCGGGTTTCAGAAGCAGGATGTGCTGAATTATATTGAGACGTCGAACCAGGAGCACCGGGAGAAGCTGGAGGCCGTCCGGCGGGAGCTGGCGGAAGCCGAGGCGGCCAAGGCGGCCCAGGCGGAGGAGACCGCCGCGGCCCAGGCCCAGACGGAGGCCAAGGAGAAGGAGCTCCAGGCCCTGCGGGAGGAGCTGGCCGCCGCCCACAAGGAGGCGGAGGAGCGCAAGCTGGAGATCTCCCTGCTGGAGGAAGAGCTGGAGAAGGCGAAGCAGCGGTTGGCCGATACCGAGGCCCAGCTGAAGGAGAGCGAGGAAAAGCTGGCCAAGGCGGGGCCCGCAGCGGCGGCCTATGAGAAGGTGAAGGACCGCACCGCCGGTATCGAGCTGGAGGCCCACTGCCGCGCCCAGGCGGTTCAGGCGGAGGCGGAGGAGCGCATCCGCAAGACACGGGCCGAGGTGGAGCAGTGGCTGAACCGGGTACAGGGGAATTACGGCCGCCTGCGCGCTGATATGGACGCGGCGGTTTCCAGGGCCTGTGGAGAGCTGGACCAGGTGCGGCAGACGCTGGAGCAGATCTCCGGGGAGCTGGCCCGCCAGGATGAGGGACTGGACAAGCTGACCAAGTCCTGCTGTGCCGAGCTGACCCACCGTGCACCGGACCCACTCCCACTGGATGAGAAATAAGCAAGCCGGCTGACCGAAGCCGCAGCATTTGTGTGGCAGGCTGATGTTGGAAATGCAATCAAATGGGGTGAGGATACGGAAATAGCGGAAGTGAAGGAACGGCAGCCTGCATTGCTCCAGCAGCTTCTGAAAATTTGGGAGCAGTCCGTGAGGGCAACGCACCACTTTTTATCCAGCCGTGAAATAGAACAGATCAAGGAATACGTTCCCGGGGCGCTGAATTTGGTTCCAAGGCTTGTCATCGCCAGAGAGGAAAGCGGAGCTCCGGTCGGATTTATGGGAGTAGATGGCGGCCGCCTTGAAATGCTGTTTCTCGTTCCGGACAAACGGGGAAACGGCTTGGGAAGGCTGCTCGTTGAATATGGGATGAAGCATTGTGGGGTTAAGAGCGTGACGGTCAATGAACAGAACCCAGAGGCAAAGGGTTTTTATGAGCACATGGGATTCTGTGTATATAAAAGGACAGACTGCGATGAACAGGGAGCGCCGTATCCCCTTCTATACATGGAGATTTCTCAACGGTGATGATAGGGGCACCGGGACGGGTGGACACAGTTCAGCTTACAGAGAAGACAGATAAGGGAAGAGCCCTTGCGCGGCCGCGCAAGGGCTCTTTTTCAGGGACAAACGCAGAGAAGCAGGCGGACGACCCACTCAGGGGCCTCGGGGAGCTGGGCGTGGATCATCTGGAACAGGACCTCGGGGGAGTAGCCGTGAAGCTGCTCCAGGGTGAGAGCCAGACCGGCGGCAGAGGAATATGCGTCCCGTCCGATAGCGAGGGTGGAGCCGAACGCAGTGCCCCCGGCGGCGTACTGCCCCACCGCCGCCCCGCCCAGGGCCGCATAGCCGCTGACAGCGCCGCCGCCGAAGGCAATTCCTAGGCTGAATGCCGCCCCGCCCAAGGCAGCCAGCAGGCCCACGGACAGGCCGCCGAGGGAGATCCCCCCAGCGGCGAGGCCGCCCAGAGCCAGCAGACCGGCGCTGAATCCGCCCAAGGTCAGCAGACCGGCGGAAAAGCCTCCGATGGCTATCAGGCCGGTGGCCACGTTGCCGATGGCGATGACCCCCTTGGCCCGACACAGACTGCGGTCACACAGATTGATATGAACCAGAGGAAGGCCGAAGAGAGTGCGGCGGCTGCGGTACTCATAGCGCCCGCCCCCATAATCTACCTACTCATAGCGCCAGCCTCTATAGTAGTTTTGGATGACAGCCTGCTGAGGGGAAGGGGCTGCGGGCTTTTCGGGCTCGATTCCCCGCACCAGATAGTCCAAACTGACGGCAAAATAGTCGGCCAAGGCGGACAGGTTGTTGAGATCCGGGGTGGCGGCCCCCGCCTCCCACTTCTGTACCGCCTGCCGGGAGACCCCTACGGTGTGGGCCAACTCCTCCTGGGAGATGCCCCGCCCTTTGCGGAGTTGGTAGAGCCGTTCACGAAATTCCATGGTGATGAACCTCCTTTTTTCTTGGGCTCATCTTAGCAGAACGGCCCGGATAGACGCAACCAACCGGAGCATCCAATTTGACAACCAGCAGTAGCACCCCTTGGGGCGCAAGGGTTTCAAACCCGGCCAATGTCGGTGCGGAAGTGCATGTCCTGGAAGTGGATGTGCCCCGCGGCGGCGTAGGCGCCGTCGATGGCGGCGTTCAGATCCGCCCCGGCGGCGGTGACGCCCAGCACCCGGCCGCCGTTGGTGAACACCGTGCCGTCGTCTCCCAGTTTGGTGCCCGCATGGAAAACCACGGCCTGCTGTCCGGCATCCTCCAGGCCGGTGATGGGCAGACCCTTGGCGTAGGAGCCGGGGTAGCCGCCAGAGGCCAGCACAAGGCAGCAGGCCGCCCCGTCCTTCCACCGGATGTTCAGACGGTCCAAAGTGCCGTTACGGCAGGCCAGGAAGATGTCCAGCAGATCGGTCTCCAGCAGGGAGAGCACCGCCTGGCATTCGGGATCGCCGAAGCGGGCATTGTACTCCACCACCTTGGGGCCGTCGGGGGTGAGCATCAGGCCAAAGTAGAGCACTCCCTGGAAGGGGCGGCCCTCCGCCTTGAGGGCGGCCACCGTGGGCAGGAAGATCTCCTCCATACAGCGGCGGGCCACCTCGGGCGTGTAGTTGGGAGAGGGGGAGATGGCGCCCATGCCGCCGGTGTTGGGGCCCTGGTTGCCGTCAAAGGCCCGCTTGTGATCCTGGGAGGAGGGCATGGGAACCAGATGCTCCCCGTCGCAGAAAGCCAACACGGTGACCTCCGGGCCGGTCATACACTCCTCGATGACCACCCTGGCGCCGGCCTGGCCGAACTTGCGGCCGTCCATCATGGAACGGGCGGCCTCCTGGGCTTCGGCTACCGTCTGGGCCACGATAACGCCCTTGCCCAGGGCTAGGCCGTCAGCCTTCACCACGATGGGCGCGCCCTCGGCCTCAATGTAGGCCAAAGCGGGGGCAAGCTCTGTAAAGGTTTGATACTTTGCAGTTGGGATGTGGTACTTGGCCATCAGATTCTTGGAAAAGATCTTGCTGGCCTCGATGATGGCGGCGTCCGCCCGGGGGCCGAAGGCGGGGATGCCCGCATCCTCCAGGGCGTCCACCATGCCCAGGGCCAGGGGATCGTCCGGCGCCACCACTACAAAATCAATGGAATGGGTCTGGGCCCAGGTCACCACTCCATCCACGTCGGTGGCGGAGAGGGGGACGCACTGGGCCAGGGCGGCGATACCGCCGTTGCCGGGGGCGCAGTAAAGTTGTTCCACTTGCTCACTCTTAGACAGTGCCCAGGCGATGGCGTGCTCCCGCCCGCCGCCGCCGACAATCAAAACATTCATTGCTTACACCTCAATTCAGCGCCAGCCCCAGGGCCCATAGGCCCAGCAGGTGCGCGGGATAGAACACATAAAAGAACCACTTGCTCTGCACACCCAATTGCCCACGGTACCAGGCCAACAGAAGGAGGGATGCCTCGGCGCACAATGCGTAGAGAGCAAACACAGGGAGGGCATGGAGCAGATAGCCCGCCATCCAGTCCGGCCGGAACAGTGGGAGGGAGAGCAGCCCTATCAGGGGCTGGTAGAGCAGATAGAGGAGAGCCAGACCGGCTCCCAGACAGAGCAGCTTTCGGCGGCGATTATCACCGCAGAGGTAAAGGGCGAAGATCAGGAGCACGGCGGGGAAGCCGTAGTCCACGTTGAGCAGGAGTGCCAGCGCACAGGCCGCGAACAGGGGAATGGCCGACACGGCTGGGCCGTGCTCTGCTTTGGACAGACGCTCATAGCCATAGATGGCTCCGGCGCTGAGGAAGAAGGTGAGGAGCACACTTCCGCCCCAGACGCCGGTGGCCAGGGTGAAGGGCGCCTGGGAGAGAAGGGCACACGCTCCCAGCCGGATGAGATAGCGGTGGAAGAAGCGGGTGCGGCGGCAGCCCTCGGCCACGAAGTAGGCGAAAATGGGAAAGGCCAGCCGCCCGATGAGCCGGGGCAGCCCATCCGCCCAGGTGGGCAGGCCCAGCTCGGTCAGCATGGTGGGAAAGACCATCCCGATATGATCCACCAGCATAAACAGCGCGGCCAGATATTTGAGAGCGGCGGCGCTCAGACCGTAGCGGTGTGCCTCCATTAGTGGTGGAACAGCCGCATCCCGGTAAAGGCCATGACGATGCCGTACTTGTTGCAGGTGGCGATGACGTGGTCGTCCCGGATGGAGCCGCCGGGCTGGACGATGTACTGTACGCCGCTCTTGCGGGCACGCTCCACATTGTCGCCGAAGGGGAAGAAGGCGTCGGAGCCCACGGTCACGCCCGACTGGCGGGCGATCCACTCCTTTTTCTCCTCCGCCGTGAGCACCTCGGGCCGGATTTTAAAGGTGTTCTGCCACACGCCGTCGGCCAGCACGTCCTCGTACTCGTCGGAGAGGTAGACGTCGATGGCGTTGTCCCGGTCGGGACGGCGGATGCCGTCCACGAAGGAGAGGCCCAGCGCCTTGGGATGCTGCCGCAGGAGCCAGTTGTCCGCTTTGTTCCCCGCCAGACGGGTACAGTGGATGCGGCTCTGCTGGCCCGCGCCCACGCCGATGGCCTGGCCGTCCTTCACATAGCAGACGGAGTTGGACTGGGTGTACTTCAGGGTGATGAGGGCGATGAGCATGTCCCGCTTGGCGGACTCGGGCAGCTCCTTGTTGTCGGTGACGATGTTGTCCAGCAGGGCCTCGTTGATGGCGAAGCTGTTGCGGCCCTGCTCGAAGGTGATACCGAAGACGTCCTTGTGCTCCACGGCCTTGGGGGCATAGTCCGGGTCGATCTGCACCACATTATAGCCGCCCTTGCGCTTGGTTTTGAGGATGGCCAGGGCCTCGTCGGTGTAGCCAGGGGCGATCACGCCGTCGGATACCTCCAGGGCCAGGTAGCGGGCGGTGTCGGCGTCGCACACATCGGAGAGGGCGGCCCAGTCGCCGTAGGAGCACAGCCGGTCGGCACCCCGGGCGCGGACATAGGCGCAGGCGATGGGGGAGAGCTCCATATCCTCGGCAAAGTAGATTTTCCGCTCCACGTCGGTGAGGGGGGTACCCACGGCGGCGCCAGCGGGGGAGACGTGCTTGAAGGATGCGGCGGCGGGCAGGCCGGTGGCCTCCTCTAGTTCTTTCACCAACTGCCAGGAGTTGAAGGCGTCCAGAAAGTTGATGTAGCCCGGCTTGCCGTTGAGCACCTGGATAGGCAGCTCGCCCTCCTCCATAAAGATGCGGGCCGGCTTCTGGTTGGGGTTGCAGCCGTATTTCAGTTCCAGTTCTGTCATTGCGATAAACCTCCGTCAAGTGAGCGGCGGCCGCGGGCCGCCCTCGGACTGTGTATATCTGGGGCGGCCTGCGGCCGTCCGTCAGGCTGATGCATGCTTGTTTTTGATCACAGTCTCCCAATCTCCGGTTTTCCGGTCGATGTAGCGCACAAAGAGAGAGACCTTATTCTCCGCGTTGAGGCTGTCCCACAACAGATCGGCAAGCTCCGCGGGGGTGCCGCAGGGGATTTCCACCTGCTCCGGTTCCCCCACAAAGGAGGGCAGGGGGGTGCCGTCGCCCATGTAGGTGTGGATGAAATGGCCCTGCCCGGCGCGGGGGGCCTCATAGGCGAAGAAATACCGGCGGCAGGAGGCGGGATCGCCGTCCGCGCTCTTGAGGATGGACAGGGTATAGTCACCGTTCTTTTTCACCAGCCCGGAGATACGGGGGGTGTAGTTGGGGGCGTCGGGCTCAAAGGTCCGGGTGTGGAGGGCCTGGGCAAAGGTCTTGCCCGCGGCCAGTCCCTCGCGGATGGTGTCGGTCTGGTCGCCGTTGGTGACGATGGTGGAGGTGCCGAACACCCGCACAGGGGCGTAGATAATAAGGGAGGGGTCGGTCATTTTGGAGGGGGCAAAGGCCTGGGTGCGGATGCCGTCAGGGGTCTCCACGAAGACCCGGTTGCGGGAGTTCTCGCTGCGTCCCATGATAAAATAGGCAATGACGGACTTCTCCCCGTCGGGGGAGCTGCCCAGCACGATGCCGCGTCCGGGATAGGGGTTGCTGCGCAGCAGCGTGGTAAGATCCAGGTTTTTCATGATAATCTCCATTCTACGATATCATACTGTTATTGCCTTGCTGAATGTAACATTTGTGAGGAATTCTTGAAATAAGTCTACAGACAGGGGGATGTATTATTTCGACAATCCCTCGGGAAAGAAATGCGCACACCAGTTGCAGCAATATGTTCTCACAAAATAGTTTCATCGAACATAACTGCACCCGCTAGGTCACTATTGGTATTTAATATTTCTGGGTCTGCAATCGACACCGGAGCATCACGCTTCACGATTTCTTCTCCAGTAAAATCCCATCCGCCACGAGGAGTAATTTCGTTTGTATTCACCATTACTTCCATATCTTGATACATGAATCTTAACCAACCTGCTGCAAGCGTATCTTCCACGAAATACTCATAATCGTCCACACCGATCAAGGAGAAAAAATCTTCAAAGGACATGTCATCTTCCATGTCTGGGAAAAGTATGTTTGCGGTGGTGACAAAGCCCGCACATTTCAGCTGTTCCTCACATTCGCTCATGGCCTTTTCAGAATCGCCGCTCTGCGTTCCGAAAAAGTAATAAGCATATTCCGCCTCCGGCTCCCCAAAGCATATAGCGGCACAATCTGGGGATGAATCTAAGCTTTCAATTATTTCGCCTTCTGGATGCTCATTTTTTAATTCGATGAGTGTTTTCCCGATGTCATTCAAAAATTCAGGCGTTTGACCGCTGGGGGCTGCGGGCGCGCAGGCAGAAAATACGAATGCTGCAAGCAAAGATAGGATTACAATGACTGCGGTTCGTTTCATATGAAGACATCTCCTACCTGGACTACTCATGAGAGCTTTGGCTAGGAGGTACCAGCCAGCGGATCAGGGAAATACACGCCAGAACAACAGGAACCAGCAGAACGACCAAGCCAAGCAGCAACAGAGCGAGCCCGTAGTCTCCGCCAAGCCAGATTCCACCAAAGAACAGGAAACCGCCGCTGAGGACAAGTGCCAGAAGACGCAGATCGCTCATGTCTCCATACCTCCTATGAAATTATAAAATATGGACGATCCTTCTCTCCACCCGGAGCCGCCCCTCACAGAACAGGGAGACGGCCTGGGGGAGGATATGCCACTCCGCCTGCTCCATCACCCGGCGCTGGAGTACCTCGGGGGTGTCCCCCTCCAGGATCTCCACCGCCTTCTGAAGGACGATGGGGCCGCCGTCGGGCTCTTCATTGACGAAGTGGACGGTAGCGCCGGTGAGCTTCACGCCGTAGGCCAGGGCGGCCTCGTGGACGTGGAGGCCGTAGTAGCCCGCGCCGCAGAAGGAGGGGATGAGGGCGGGGTGGACGTTGAGGATGGCGTTGGGGAAGGCGGCCACCATCTCTCCGGTAAGGATGTGCAGGAAGCCGGCCAGCACCACCAGCCCGATATTCAGCTCACGGAGCTTGTCCACCAGGGCCACGGTCATCTCCCGGTTGGAGGCGAAGTCTTTCCGGGCCACCACATAGCCGGGGATGCCGGCCCGGGCGGCCCGCTCCAGGGCGTAGGCGTCGGGCCGGGAGGAGAGCACGGCGGCGATGCGGCCGTTTTTCAGCTCACCCCGGCTCTGGGCGTCGATCAGTGCCTGGAGGTTGGTGCCCCCGCCGGAAACCAAGACGGCAATTCGTACCATGCGCCCTGCCCTCAGACCAGCTCCACGCCGGCGTCGCCCTTGATCACGTCGCCGATGACGTAGGACTGCTCGCCCGCCCGGGCCAGCACGTCCAGCGCGTGGCCGACCTGATCCTTGGGGATGGCGATGACCAGGCCGATGCCCATGTTGAAGGTGTTATACATGTCCCGCACGGGGATGTCACCCGACTTCTGAATGAGCTCGAAGATGGCGGGCACGGGGTAGGAGGAGGTGCGGATGCGGGCGGTGAGGCCCTCCTTCATCATGCGGGGCACATTCTCATACAGGCCGCCGCCGGTGATGTGGCTGATGGCCTTGACAGTTACGCCGTGCTGGCGCAGGCATTGGATGGACTTTACATAGATGTGGGTGGGGCGCAGCAGCTCCTCGCCGATGGTGCGGCCCAGCTCGGAGACATAGATATCCAGAGCCTTGGGGTTGTCCAGCAGCACCTTGCGCACCAGGGAGAAGCCGTTGGAGTGGACGCCGTTGGAGCACAGGCCGATGAGCAGATCCCCTTCGCAGAGGGTGGAGCCGTCGATCATGTCGGACTCGTCCACCAGACCCACGGAGAAGCCGGCCAGATCGTACTCGTCCTCGGGATAGAAGCCGGGCATCTCGGCGGTCTCGCCGCCGATGAGGGCGCAGCCGGCCTGACGGCAGCCCTCGGTGACGCCGGAGACGATGGCCTCGATGCGGCTGGGCACATTCTTTCCCACAGCCACGTAGTCCAGGAAAAACAGGGGAGAGGCACCGGAGCAGATGATGTCGTTGACGCACATGGCCACGCAGTCGATGCCAACGGTGTCGTGCTTATCCATAAGAAAGGCGATTTTCAGCTTGGTACCCACGCCGTCGGTGCCGGAGACCAGGACGGGCTTCTTCATGCCCGCCACATTGGGGGCGAACAGGCCGCCGAAGCCACCCAGAGAGCCCATGACACCGGGAATGTAGGTGGACTCCACCAGGGGCTTGATGCGGTTGACCGCCTCGTAGCCGGCGGTGACGTCCACGCCGGCGGCGGCGTAGGATTCGGAATGGGAGTTCTTCATGTCAAAACCTCCAGATAACAATGAGGAAATGGGGCGCTGGGGTAGAGGAAAAAGCCTTGCAGAGTTTTACCCGCTTTGCGGGTAAAAGAATTGCAAAAGAGGTCCGCAGGCGAATTCAGTTCGCCGGAGTACGCCGCTGCTTGCTCCACCATCGGCGGGCAACCACCTGCGCTGTGCACAGGTGAGGGGGGATCAAACCCGCTGTGCCGCCGGGGGCGGCGCGGGGGGGGGTGTACCAGGGGGGACAGAGTCCCTCTTGGAGCGTTTTTACTCCTTCCCCGTCCAGCAGTAAGTGCAAATCTTGTCCCGGTCGATGCCGATGGCCTCCAGCAGGCCGTCCAGGGACTGGTAGCCCAGAGAGTCGAAGCCCAGCTTCTCGCAGATGGCGCGGAGCATGCATCTGCCGCGCTCCGTGGAGGCGTCGGCGTATTCCTCGATATGCTGCTGCCCCTCGTCCCCCTCCAGCTCCTGGATGGTTCGCCGGGCCAGCAGTTCCATGTCGGAGTTGCTGCGGGAGAAATTCAGGTACTTGCAGCCGTACATGACGGGCGGACAGGCCGAGCGCATGTGGACCTCCTCAGCGCCGGACTCGTAGAGGAATTCCACGGTCTCCCGGAGCTGGGTGCCCCGGACGATGGAGTCGTCCACAAAGAGCAGCTTCTTGCCCTCAATGAGCTCGGGCACGGGAATCTGCTTCATCTTGGCCACCTGGTTGCGGGCCTCCTGGCTGGTGGGCATGAAGGAGCGGGGCCAGGTAGGGGTGTATTTGACGAAGGGGCGGGCAAAGGGCTTGCCGCTGCGGTTGGCAAAGCCGATGGCATGGGGCACGCCTGAGTCGGGCACACCGGCCACATAGTCCACCTTGGGCAGTTGGCCCCGGTGCACCTCGTCCCGGGCCATGATCTCCCCGTTGCGGTAGCGCATGACCTCCACATTCATCCCCTCGTAGTTGGAGTTGGGGTAACCGTAGTAGGTCCAAAGGAAGGCGCAGATCTTCATCTGCTCTCCGGCGGGGGAGAGGGTCTTCCAGCCGCCGGCCGTGACCCGTACGATCTCCCGGGGGCCCAGCTCGTAGGCGTCATGGTAGCCCAGCTTATGGTAGGCGAAGGACTCGAAGGAGACGCAGGACGAACAACGCCG